>WNGK01009460.1_pt1 | contig 10031 bp, 8 predicted proteins | sample 5400601 | NCBI WGS metagenome assembly WNGK01 (sample SAMN13153376, study PRJNA577476) | soil metagenome | isolation source: 60 cm soil or saprolite under Garry oak tree replicate 1 | place: USA:California | collected 2016-06-15 | reverse complement strand
CCTTCGGGCCGCAGCCGCGTAGGACCAGGACCGAATCCGCGTCGACGTCGAGTGCTGGATCGTCGATGCGGGCGTGGAAATCCTCGATGCTGTCGAACACCACGGCCCGGCCGCGATGGCGCAGCAGCCGCGCCGATGCCGCGGCCGGCTTGATGATCGCCCCGGCCGGCGCGAGATTTCCGCGCAGCACGGCGATTCCGGCATCGGGCAGCAACGGCGCCGAACGTGACCGGATGACCGACGAGTCCCAGATCTCCGGATCGTCCAGATACGACACCAGCGGCCGCCCGGTCACCGTCAGCGCGGTCGGATCAAGCAGATCCCGCACTTCGCGCAACACCGCCAGCAGCCCGCCCGCACGGTGGAAGTCTTCCATCAGGAACCGGCCGGCCGGTTGGAGATCGACCAACAGCGGCACGGCCGATCCGATCCGGTCGAAGTCGTCCAGTGTCAGTTCGACGCCCAGCCGGCCCGCGATCGCCAACAGATGCACCACCGCATTCGTCGAGCCGCCGGTCGCGGCCAGGGCGACGATCGCGTTGTGGAACGACGCCCGCGTCACGAAGGTGTTCAAACGGCGGCCCTGTCCGACCAGTTCCACCGCCAGCCGGCCGGTTCCGTGTGCGGCTTCCAGCAGTCGGCTGTCGGGGGCCGGTGTGCCGGCGGTGCCGGGCACGATCGTGCCGAGTGCTTCCGCGACCAGGGCCATCGTCGACGCGGTGCCCATCGTGTTGCAGTGGCCCCGGCTGCGGATCATGGCCGATTCGGAGCCCATGAACTGGTCTGGCGACAGCGTTCCGGCCCGCACTTCTTCGGACAGCCGCCACACGTCCGTTCCGCAGCCGAGCGCCCGCCCGCGGAACGTGCCGGACAGCATCGGGCCGCCGGGCACCACGACCGCCGGCAGGTCGACGGACGCCGCCGCCATCAGCAGCGACGGGATCGTCTTGTCACAGCCGCCGAGCAGCACGACGGCGTCGATCGGGTTGGCGCGCAACATTTCCTCGGTCGCCATCGCCGCCATGTTGCGCCACAGCATCGCGGTCGGCCGGACCTGCGTCTCGCCGAGCGACACGACCGGCAGGTTCAGCGGCACGCCACCGGCCGCGTGCACGCCGTCCCGGACGGCGGCGGCGATCTCGTTGAGGTGCGCGTTGCAGGGCGTCAGGTCGGACGCGGTGTTCGCGATCGCGATCTGCGGGCGGCCGGTGAACGCGTCCGCAGGCGCGCCGCGACGCATCCAGGCGCGATGGATGAAGGCGTTGCGGCCGTCGCCGCCGTACCACTGCGCGCTACGCAGTTCGCTCGTTGTCACAGTCGGACTTTAGTCTCGATTCGTGCTGACCACCCTGGCCGTCGAGAACTACCGATCGCTGCGCGACATCGTGCTGCCGCTACGACGGCTGACCGTGGTGACCGGCGCGAACGGCACCGGCAAGTCCAGCCTCTATCGGGCGCTGCGCCTGCTCGCCGACGCCGCCCGCAACGGTGCCGTCGCCGCGCTGGCCTACGAGGGCGGCCTGCCGTCGACCCTGTGGGCCGGGCCGGAAACCGTCGGTCGCGCGGTCCGCGAGGGCCGGCATCCGGTCCAGGGCACCATGCGCACGAAACCCGTCGCCCTGCGCCTCGGCTTCGCCGGCCACGAGTTCGGCTACGCCATCGACTTCGGCCTGCCGATTCCGTCAACCACCAAGTTCAGCCGTGACCCGGAGATCAAACGCGAGTGCGTCTGGACCGGTCCGGTGCTGCGACCGGCCGCGCTGATCACCACAGCCGCCACCCGGACCCAACTGATCGTGGTGTCCCATTCCGCGGTGCTGATCCGATCGCTGACGGCGGCGGCGGACGAACTGGGGCAGGATTTCGGCGCGGTCGAACTGACCAAGCAGTTCGGCGAGACCATGATCGTCGGCCAGGGCCGGTTCGACGGCCCTGCCTGGCACTGGCCGAAACGCTAGTCAGGCCAGTAACGGGTGGAGCGTTCCGCTGCGGCGACCAATTCCGCGCCGTCGAGTTCGGTGGTCGTCAACTCGATTCCGCCGAGTGGCCATTCCACCGCCACTGTCAGTGGTTCGGCCGGTGGTAGCGGCCAGAGCCACAGGCTCACATGGCTGGTGTGATGGCGCAGCCCACCGCCGCCGCCGGTCGGGGTCCATGACAGCAGTGGCCCGACCGGTGTCGTCGTCTCGGCGGTGTCCGGCTGACGTCCGACCGTTGGGTCGAGGTTGGTCACCTTGGTTCCGTCGGGGTATTGCAGGCCAAAGCGGAGCACCCGGTCCCATCGTCGGCCCGGCATGGTCGCGTCGGTGGCCGACGTGGCGAGATCCCACCAGTCGTCATGGGACAGGTCTCCTTTCCGGATCACCACCTCGACGGTCAGCAGACATCCGGTGGGATAAGCGATGACATGGGGCAGCACGATAGCCACGTGGGCGCTGCGGGCCAGCAGCAATTCGGTCGCCACCACGGCACCGCGGTCGCCTTTCGACGGGCCGACCCACTCGGGGAGATCCGGGTGCGGCGGGTCAGGGGGTTCGGCCGCCGGTTGTTGAAAGAACATGTGCGTCAGGGTATCCAGGAAACCAGCCGGTCATCAGAAAACATTCCACATCGCCTTGTAGGCGGCGAAGTATTCGCGGACATACCCCCAGACGGTCGAATTGAAGCCGACGGACAGTGAGCCGACGCCGACGCCGTAGCCGTCGATGCCGTTGGCTCGACACAGCGCGACCGCCCGCGCCACATGGAAAGCCTGCGTCACCAGGATCGCGCGATCGACGCCGAACACGGTCCGCGCCCGCACGCACGTGTCCCACGTGTCATAGCCGGCGTGATCGACCTCGATCCGGTCCGCCGGCACGCCGTGTGCGACCAGGTACGCGCGCATCACGTCCGGTTCGTCGTAGCCGTGGTGGTCGTCGTTGCCGCTGACCAGGATTCTGCCGACAGTGTGCCGGGAATACAGGTCGACCGCGAGATCCAGCCGGCTGGCCAGAAAGGCCGATGGCTTGTCGCCGTCGACCAGTGCGCCGAACACCAGTGCTACGGGCATGGTCGGTACGGCGTCCGCGTCCCGCAGGTACGGCGCGGCGACGACGCGTTCCCACACCGTCGGCACGCTGGCCAACAGCACCAGCAGCCCGACCCCGATCAGCAGCCGGCGCCGCCGGATGGTCCACATCGGACGGTCAGCCCCGCGTTCCGGCGGTCAGGCCGGCCAGGAACAGCGCCAGCCAACGGGCTCTCGCCGCCGGCGGCAGGTCGGTCGGCGCCGTGTTCATCAGCAGCACCAGGTCCTCCGTCGTCGCGTCCGGCCGGAACACGCCGGCCTCCCGTGCCAGCGTGACCAGCCGGTCCACGGCGACCAGACCGCGCTCCTCCAGTTGCCCGTGGTCGGTCTCGCCCAGCGCCGCGGCGGCCGCCTTCACCGCGTGGTTCTGCGCGAACATCTCGACGTACCGGCTGGTCAGGCCCTCGATCTCGGCCAGCACGGGGGCACCCGCCTCGACCAGCGCCACGGTGGCTTCGACGTCGTCGACCATGGCCTGGACGTACTCGTTGACCACGGCGTTCACCAGATCGGCCTTGGTGGGGAAGTTGCGGTAGAGCGTGCCGACCGCGACACCGGCCGCCGCCGCGATCGCGCCCATGCCGACGTCCGGACCGTGCAGCGTGATCTGGTCGCGCGCGGCGGCCATGATCCGTGTCCGGTTCCGCACGGCGTCCGCACGCTGTTGGCGCGGCTGGCTCACGACGTCCTCCCGATCCGGTCGCGGGGTTGCGACAAGCTGAACTATAGTTCATGATGAAGATGAACAGGGGTTCAGCTTACGAACGGAGCAGCTATGTCCAGCAAGGTAGCCCTCGTCACCGGCGCGTCGTCCGGGATCGGCATGGCAACCGCCGTCGCACTGCACGACCTCGGCCACACCGTCTACGCCGTGGCCCGACGTGTCGACCGGATGTCCGACCTCGAAGCGCAGGGCATCCACACACTCGCCATGGACGTCACCGACGACGAGTCCATGACCAGCGGCATGAAGCAGATCATCGCCGCGACCGGCCGCATCGACATCCTGGTCAACAACGCCGGCTACGGCTCGTACGGCGCACTCGAAGACGTGCCGATGGACGAGGCCCGTCGTCAGTTCGACGTCAACGTCTTCGGCCTCGCCCGGCTCACCCAGCTCGCGTTGCCGCACATGCGCGCCCAACGTGGCGGCCACATCGTCAACATCTCGTCCATCGGCGGCAAGGTGCACGAGCCGCTCGGCGGCTGGTACCACGCCACCAAGTTCGCGGTCGAAGGACTGAGTGACTCGCTGCGCGTCGAGCTGCAGCCGTTCGGCATCCACGTCGTGGTCATCGAACCGGGCGCGATCAAGACCGAGTGGGCCGGCATCGCCGCGAACCACCTGATGGCCACATCCGGCGAAGGACCCTATGCGGGGCAGGCGAAGGCGTGGGCGGCCGGCGTCGATGCGGTGGAGACCCGTGGCTCGTCGCCGGACGTGATCGCCAAGGCCATCGTCCGCGCTGTCACCGCCCGCCGCCCGCGCACCCGTTACGTCGTCGGCGCGTTCGCGAAGCCGTCGATCTTCCTGCGTTCGATCCTGACCGATCGCGGCTTCGACCGATTCATCAGGTTGACTCTCCGTTTCGCCGGCCGAAATCTGCCGACCGCACAGCATGAATTAGTGCCGTGACGTTTCCTTGGAGTACGGGGCCGGTCGGGTTCTTGGAGTCCCGAAGTCGATCAAGCGTGCCGGCCACCTCGACGCAGTTTGATCCGGCTTGGCTGCGGCTTGCCTTGCGCCATGTCAAGACAGACTCTCCATTCTGGCGGTGATGAGCTTTATCGACGACTCTGGCGCCAATGCTACCTTATCGATCATGCCCAGGGCCTCCCGGTAGGCGTTGACATCGTCATCCTCGTGCAGGAACAGCGTTGTCCGCCGCAGCTCCACGTGCACGATCGGGGCGGAATCTCTTGGCCAGACCAATTTGAAAGCCCCTTCGATGCCGGGATGCCAGCCCATGTCGAAAGGCATAACACGCAAGGCGACATTGCGGAGCTGTGCCATCTTCAGCAAATGCCGAAGTTGTGCTACCGTTACTGATTGGTCGCCAATGAATTGATAGATCGCCGCCTCGCCGATGAATGCTGTGAGCCGTGCCGGATTCGCGCGGGTGATGACGTCCTGGCGCTCCATTCGGATCGATACCCGTGTCTCGATTTCATCTGGGGTTAGACCGCCGCCGGACATGATGGCGTGGGCGTAGTCCCTGGTCTGGAGCAAGCCAGGGACGAACGATGGCACCACGTCGGTGATGGCGACGGCGCGTTGCTCCATCTCCACGATGGCCGCCAACTGCTGTCGCTGGGCCGGCAGAGTGGAAGCCACCCAGAGTGGAGCGGTCGTGTCGTAGGTCAGTGACATGATCTCGTCGTAGGGCTTGCCGACGATGCCGAGCGTGGCCAGGATCTGGGCGACATACTCGGGTTTGGGCGTTCGATCACCGGTCTCCCATCTCGAAATCTCGCCATGATTGCGGCCGGTGCGGTCGGCCATGTCCCGCGTCGTCAACCCTCCTTTCTCGCGTGCTCGTCGCAATGCCACGCCCAGCGCCTGAGCCTTCGGGGTTCTCGCCATGTCGTTCTCCGTTTGCTGCATGCCCGCATCAGGTGACGGGACGAATGTTTCAGCTAATTCTGCATGCAACCACGGATTTTCGCGTTATGAACACGCCGTTGTCGGTGTCCGCAGAGCGTCCGCGAGTAGCGGGTTCAATTCGCGGACGGGGGGGTGCGTACGCCAGCGGGCCAGCGCCCTGGCGAGCCGGCGCAACTCCATCCGTACGGTCGCCGAGTCGACCACCGCCGCGATGTCCAGGAGTTCGCGCGCGAGCACACAGGCCTCGTCGATCTCGCCGGCCGCCACGTAGGCCAGCACCCGACGGGCGCCGAACCGGGCGGTCGCCCTGCGGTGTGTCCGGTTCATCCGAACCAGTTCCCGGTCCAGTACGTTGACGGCCGCCTGTGGCCGGCCCAGGTCGTGCAGGCACCAACCGGCGATGACACCGCCGACGTGGGCACCGCCGTTGGCCATCGGCGGCAGCACGGCACCGTCGAACATCGTCGGCGCGGACGTTTCGGGCAGCAGGGCCGTGGAGCGGTCGAGTGCGCGGCGGCACTGGTCGTAGTTGCCCAGCACCGCATGTCCCTGCGCCTCGCGATGGGCGGCGATACCTCGGAACCGCGCCGAGACACGTGCGTCGTCCGCGATCTGGCCCACCATGGTGAGCACGTGCTCCGGCTCGTCGCGGAACAGCGCGACCTGCGCCTGGCGGATCAGCGTGTAGGCGATCAGGTTGGCGTCGTCGACCCGCCGCGCCAGGCTGACCGCCGTCCGACTCCACCGCATGGCCGCATGGTCGTCGCCGGTCTCCAGCGCCAGCCAGCCGGCGTAGGTCGCGTTCAACGCGGCCAGCGTGGTGAGTGCCGATCGCGTCTCCACCGGCGCCGCGAGCGCGAGTGACCACGCTGTGTTGGCCTGCGCCATCACGGTCGGTAGGACGATCCGGCTGCTGACCAGTTCGCCCCATGCCACGGACTCGTTGAACAATGTATGAAGTTTATCGACCGTGATCTCGTCCCGAGCGGCGGCGGCAAGGGCCGTTTCATCGGCGCCATCGATTGCATGATCCAGCGTCCAGTCGTCATTGCCGGACGGCGGTAGCTGGCCGCCGGCGGCAATGTCCGGCGTTCGAACCGTCGACGCGAATGCCAGCAGGGCGCCGTCGGCGTCGAGGGCCGCGTCGCAGAGTCTTGCCAGGTCAGGGTTGGGTGCCTTGTCGCTGGTCTCGACCCTGGACAGGTGGCCCTTCGTGTAGTGGATCGTTCTGCCCAGTTCGGCCAACGAAAGGCCGGCTGCCATGCGTATTCGTCGTAGTTCAGTGCCGAATGTCCTGTGTTGTTCCGGCATCGGGTCGGCCCCCAAGGCTTTGTCGATAGTCCTAGTAGTGCCAATTGCGCAGGAGCATAGCGGGTACACGCGCCCGCGTATCCCCAAAGCCTTGGGCGCCGCCACGTGACAACTTCATGTCACCGGCCGTCACGACCCGGCCGGGCTGCCCGCCATGACCTACGGCCGGCACCCTCCGATCGACCGTATCTTCCTGGAATCCGCCGTCCTAGCATGCTGACCAGTTGCTCACCGGCAACAAGCGAGCGGAGGAACTATCAGTGATTCGACAACGCTCACGAACGGCCGTCTTCTCGGCCGTCCTCATGTCGGCCGTGGCTCTGACCATGATCGGTCAGTCCGTTGTTGCGGCGTCCCCGCAGACGCAGTCGGCTCGTCCGATGCCGATCGGGCCGTCGCACCCGGCCGCCCACCATGCGAACGCCCTCGCGTTACCCAGGCACAATGTGCCCAATATGTTACTGAAAGAGCAGTTCGCGCAGGGTGGTGACGACGACAACGGCGACGCCCCCGCACTGTCCGCGTTATGCCAGAGCTTCCTCGGCCATCCGTCGCCCTTCAACGCGCTGGCCCCGAACGTCGACACCATCAACCACGACGGCGTCGCCCCCGTCGGCAGCCAGGCCGGCTGCGACACCCCGCAGAACGAGACCACGGTCGCCGTCAACCCCGCGAACCCGCGCAACATCGTGGCCGGCTCGAACGACTACCGGATCTTCAACTCACGGGAGAACCGCAACGACGCGTCCGGCTGGGCCTACACGTCGTTCGACGGCGGGAAGACCTGGAAGGACGTCGAGCTGCCCAAGCTGAACTTCCAGAGCGGCGCGGCGGCACCACTGTCCTTCATGGACTCGGCGGGTGACCCGGCGATCACGTTCGGGCCGTTCAACACCGTCTACTACGCCACGCTGGTGTTCAGTCGCGCGGTCGTGCCCGCCAACCAGCAGGGGGCCAGCGGCATCGCGGTCTCCGTGTCGCACGACGGCGGCCTGACCTTCGGTGACCCGACCATCGTGCACACCGACGGCCTCAATCCCGACGGCACGCCCACGCCATCGACGATCTTCAACGACAAGGAGTGGGTCGCGGCCGACCCGCGCTCCGGCACGGTGTACGTGACGTGGACGCAGTTCACCTTCGACGCGAACGGCAACTTCATCGACTCGCCGGTCGTGGTGTCGGTGTCGCACGACTTCGGCCGGCACTTCTCGGGCCTGCGGCAGGTATCGCCGTCGTCGACCGGCTTCACCGGCGGCATCACGTCGTTCGGCTCCGGGTCGAACCCGCAGGTCGCGAACGACGGCACCCTGTTCGTCGCGTACGAGACCTCGATCTGCCAGACGTTGGCGTGTGACCAGCCGACCGACCACGACGGCGTCGTCATGGCGACCTCGCGCGATGGCGGCCGGACGTTCCACAACACGGAGGTCGCGCTGGACTTCGACTTCCCGAACAACGCCGACGTCGGCCGCAGCACGCTGACGGGGGAGAACTTCCGGATCAACTCGTTCCCCCAACTGGCCTACGACCGGATCACCAACCGGCTCTGGATCACGTGGGCCGATGACAGTCACGGACAGTATGTGAACGGACAATCCGTGCGCACCAACGGCGACTCGTTCCTGACCACGTCGAACGACGGGCAGCACTGGTCGAAGCCGACCACGGTCGGCACCAGCTCCGACGAGGTGTTCCCCGCCGTCGCCGCGCTGGCCAACCGGGTCGCGGTTTCCTTCTACACCAGGCACTTCGACCCGTCCGGCGTCGGCCTGGACTTCGCGTTCGCCGCGGGTTCCGGCTCGTCGGTGGCGTCGTCGCCGGTTCGGCGGATCACGACGCAGACCTCCGACCCCGGGGTTCAGTTCGTCGGCGTCGGCGCGGTGACCGGTAAGACCCTGCAGGGCCTGTTCATCGGTGACTACACGGCCGTCGCGATCGGCGCGGACCTGCGCATTCACCCGGTCTGGACGGATTTCCGGGGCAGCCCCGGCACATCGACACCCAACCAGGACGCGGTCACGCAGTCCATCCCGGTCTTCTTCTGACCGGTCGGCGGGTGGGCGGACGCTCCGCCCACCCGCCACTAGCGTGGGTCCGGTGATCTCCCCGTACACCGGCTGGACCAGGCAGACCTGGGAAGGGTTGGCGGACGCCACGCTGGCCGCCGTGCGCCCGTACGGCAGTCCCGCGCACGCGCTGATCGACCTGCCGGGGCCGGCCAGCCGGTCGGGTCGGTGGAGCGACGGGCTGGAGGGCTTCGCCAGGACGTTCCTACTGGCCGGTTTCCGCTTGGCGCAGCACGGAAACACCGACCACGCGAACCTCGCCGAGTGGTACGCCGAAGGACTCGCCGTCGGCACCGACCCGTCGTCGTCGGAACGCTGGCCGACCTTCGCCGAACGTGCCCAGGCCAAGGTCGAGGGCGCGTCGATCGCCATCGCGCTGCACGAATCCCGGCCCTGGATCTGGGATCGGCTCGACGACGCGGTCCGGCAGCGGATCGTGGCGTGGCTGGCCGGCATCATCGGCGATCCGATCTGGGACAACAACTGGACCTGGTTCCAGGCGATCATGGAGGCGTTCCTGCGCTCGGTCGGCGGACCGTGGCTGTCCGGGGACATCGAACGCACGCTGGCCCGCACCGAGACGTGGTACGTCGGCGGCGGCTGGTATTCCGACGGCACGCGCGAGTCGGGCGATCTGCGCAACTTCGACTACTACTGTGGCTGGGCACTGCACTTCTACCCGTTGTGGTACTGCCGGATGTCGGACGACGCCGCGCTGTCGGCGAAGTATCGCGGCCGGCTGGTCGAGTTCCTGTCGGACGTGCGGCATCTCGTCGCGGCCAACGGCGCACCGCTGTTCCAGGGTCGCTCGCTGACCTACCGGTTCGCCATGCTGGCGCCGTTCTGGGCCGGTGCCGTGTTCGACGCGACGCCGCTGGCACCCGGTGCGACGCGCCGGCTCGCCAGTGGCGTCGTGCGGCATTTCGTGACCTCGGGTTGTTTCGACGACACCGGTTTGCTGCCGTTGGGCTGGTAT
>WNGK01009455.1_pt1 | contig 10033 bp, 5 predicted proteins | sample 5400601 | NCBI WGS metagenome assembly WNGK01 (sample SAMN13153376, study PRJNA577476) | soil metagenome | isolation source: 60 cm soil or saprolite under Garry oak tree replicate 1 | place: USA:California | collected 2016-06-15 | reverse complement strand
CGCGCTGGACGCTGACGAGATCGTCGCCCGCCATACCGAGGCGCTCGGAGGCAAGGCTCAGTTAGCCGCGCTCCAATCGCTGCGGCTGGTCGGCAAGATCTCCTTCGGGAGCGGGGACTTCAGCATTGACCTGGCTTGGACGGCTTTGCTCAAGGGCCCCGGAATGATTCGCGAGGAAGCTTCGCTCCAGGGCCTGACCGGGGTGTCCGCTTACGACGGCAAAGAAGGGTGGCAGGTGCAGCCATTTCAGGGGCGCAAAGAGCCCGAGCATAGCTCCCCCGATGACTCGAAGGGTCTCGCTCAAAGAGCCGAATTCGAAGGACCGCTGGTTGGTTGGAAAGAGAAAGGCTTCTCGCTCGTCTCTCTCGGCTCGCAAGACGTTGATGGCACCGACGCGCTTAAGCTCAAGCTGACGCGTCCGTCGGGCGACTTCGAGTACGTCTTCCTCGATCCCGATTACTTCCTGGTCATCCGCTCGGAGAAGCACATCTTCATCCGAGGCACTGAACAGATCGAGGAGAATGACTACGGCAACTACGAACGGGTTGCCGGAGTATGGATTCCCTTCGCGATCGAGTCCGGGCCGAAGGCTCAACCAAAGGGCCAGCGGTTGACCATCGAAAGGGCCGAGCCGAACCCAACCTTCGAGGACGCCCTGTTCCAATTCCCCAAAGCCAAGGACGCAGTGCGGTCAACTCCCGCCCCCGCGCCCGGCGCCCCCAACCAGGTGAAACCCGGCAGTTCCACCCCGCCCGCTCCTCGTGGCAACGCCGCGGTGCCGCGCTTTGACTCGGGTGTCGTCAGCGGCTTGGGCCTGCGCAACATCGGCTCGGCCACGATGAGCGGTCGCATCGCAGCGGTCACGGCCAGGAACGAGAACGGCAAGACCATCGTGTTTGTCGGCGCCGCCAGCGGCGGCGTTTGGAAGTCGCTCGATGGAGGCACCACCTTTAATCCGGTTTTTGATAAGCAGCCGGTCCAGTCCATCGGCGCCATCGCCCTGGATCCGTCGAATGAGAAGATCGTCTGGGTCGGCACCGGCGAAGCGTGGACCCGAAACTCGGCTTCCATCGGCAACGGCATCTATAAATCCATTGACGAGGGCGAAACCTGGGAGCACATGGGACTGCCGAATTCCGAGCGGATCACGAAAATAGTAGTGGACCCAAAGAACGGCGACATCGTTTATGCCTGCGTGCCCGGAAAATTGTGGAGCGACAGCCCCGACCGCGGCCTTTACAAAACCAGCGACGGTGGCAAGACCTGGAAGCTAATCCTCAAAGGATCCAATGCCTCTACCGGCTGTTCCAGTGTCTCACTCGATCCATCAAACCCGGAAGTCGCCCTGGCTGGATTGTGGGATTTTCGGCGCAAAGGCTGGACCTTCCGCTCGGGCGGCGATGGTCCGGAGGCCTTCAGCGGCAGCGGGTTGTTTCGTTCAGCGGATGGCGGCACAACCTGGACGGAGCTGACGGCAGAGTCCAGCGCGGGCCTGCCCCCGAAGCCCTGGGGTCGAGTCGAGGTCACCTTCGCGCCCTCTGATCCGAAGATCATCTACGCCTTCATTGAAGGCAAAGACTCCGCCTTGTTCTACTCCGATGACGGCGGCAAGACCTGGGAGGCTCGCGACAAAAGCCGCAACATGGTTTGGCGTCCCTTCTACTTCGCCCGGCTGGTGGTCGATCCCCGCAACTCCCAACGCCTGTTCAAGATGAACCTCAACGTCATCGTCAGCGAGGACGGCGGTAAAAGCTTCTCCGTCACCAGCGGCGGTTCGCACGGCGACTGGCACGATGTCTGGATCGATCCCGACAACCCCAAGCATGTCATCGGCGGCGATGACGGCGGCCTGTGGCTCTCTTATGACGGCGGCAATCGTTGGTGGAAGGGCGACAATCTCCCTATTGCCCAGTTCTATCACGTCTCGACCGACGCAGCCGATCCCTACCATGTCTATGGTGGGCTTCAAGATAACGGCTCGTGGATCGGTGAGACCGACTACCCCGGCGGGATTCCCAACGATCGCTGGGAATCGGTCTTTTGGGGCGACGGATTCTGGACTTTGGTCGATCCGACCGAACCCGATGCCGTTTATGCTGAGGGGCAGGGCGGGTACATCGCCCGGGTCAATCGTCGGACCCACGCCGCCAGGGACATCCAGCCCAAAGCCGGTTACAAGGAGAAGCTCCGGTTCAACTGGAATACCCCCATCCACGTCAGCCCCAACACCAAGGGCACCGTCTATATCGGCGCTCAGTTCCTCTTCCGCTCGAAGGATCGCGGCGATACCTGGGACCGCATCTCGCCTGATCTCACCACCAATGATCCCGAGAAGCAGAAGCAGGAAGAGTCGGGCGGCATCACGGTGGATAACTCCTCGGCCGAGATGCACACCAGCATCTATTCGATTAGCGAATCCCCAAAAAATAGCCGGCTCATCTGGGTCGGAACCGATGATGGCAACCTCCAACTGACGATCGATGGAGGCAAAAGCTGGACCAACCTCGTCAAAAACGTCCCGGATCTTCCCCCAAACTCCTGGGTCTCCAGCGTCGAAGCCAGCCGGTTCGATCCGGCAGTCGCCTACGCCACTTTCGACCGCCATACGTTCGGCGACATGGATCCATGGGTGTATCGCACCACCGATTATGGGAGGACCTGGACGCGGATTGCAGGGCCGGCCCAGGGCCTGCGCGGCTATGCCCATGTCATCCGCGAAGACAGCGTCAGCCCGTCCATGCTTTTCGCCGGCACCGAATTCGGGCTCTGGATCAGCATTGACGGCGGAAAGAATTGGGCGGAGTTCAAACCAAACAATTTCCCCGCAGTCGCAGTTCGTGATCTTGTCGTCCAGCCCAGGACCGGGGATCTCATTCTGGGCACCCATGGCCGCGGCATTTGGATCATTGATGACCTCTCGCCTCTCCGGACGCTTTCTGATGACGTTCTTGGCCGACCCGCCTCTTTCCTTGACGCCCGCACGACGCAGCAACGGATGGCCAGTGTCGGCGGCGGGGTCAATGGCGATGCCAAGTTCAGCGGCGAGAACCCGATGACCGGCGCCGAGGTAACCTACTTTCTGGCCGCTCGCCATCTGTTCGGACCGCTCAAACTGGAGGTCTCCGGCCCGGACGGCAAAGTCCTCGACACCATCCCCGCCACCAAGCGCCGTGGCATCAATCGCGTCGCCTGGACGATGCGCATGCCGCCCCCGCGCGTCCCCCGCGCCGCCCAGGTCGCTTTCAATGCCTCCCAGGGCCCGCGCGTCCTGCCCGGCGCCTACACCGTGCGGCTGACTTCGGGCAAGGAGCAACTCAACGCAAAGATAAAAATCGATCTCGACCGACGTGCTCCCTATAACCTCCCCGAAAAGAAGGCTCAGTTCGACGCGGCCATGAAAGTCCACGCCCTCTTTGGCAGGATGAGCGGAGCCGTTGGCCGCATCGAGGCCGCCCGCAACGTAGCGCTCGCCAACGCCGAAAAGCTTGAGGACAAAGACCAACTCAAGCCGAAGCTCAGCGATTTCGCAGCCAAGCTCGAGGACCTGAAGAAAAAGGTCGTCGCCACCAAGGAAGGCGGCGCCATCACCGGCGAAGAGCGTCTCCGGGAGCACGCCGATCTTCTTTACGGCGCCCTCATGCTCTGGGAGGGCCGCCCAGCCAAATACCAACTCGAGCGAATAGACGTCCTCTCCCGCGAGCTCGCCGATGTCGAAAAGGATCTCGATGGCCTTTTCGCCAGCCGCGTCCCAAGCCTCGACTCCGAATTGGGCAAAAAGAAGCTCGAAGCCATCCCGGTTGGCCCCGTCCAACAGGCCGACCTTTTGCCTGGCAGCGCAGATCTCCAGCGAGCCTTCGGGCGGTTTTTCGGCCAGCAGCTTGCCCCAATCGAACGAGAAGAGCGCGACTAGTCCCGTATTAGATGGCTTCCTGTGCATATTCGAAGAATTACCATTCTCGCGGCCGCATTGGCGTGGGCTGCTTTGGTGCTAAATTGTGCCGTCGTCCAACGTGTCAATGGCGACTCTGTTATTCCTAAACCCGATGATCCATATGAGGGATACACGGCTACGTTGCTCCTCGACGGAAAGTGGTTGGTGGCGGGTGGCATCAAGCGGCAAAGTTCCGGCTTCGAGCGTGGTCCGGATGGCAAACAGCGGCTTTGGAGCAAGGGGGGCTTCACTGCCGATGCCAGTGTGTATGATTCGACGACCGCGAAGTGGACGAACACGAGTGCGATGAGCACAAAACGTGCTTGGCACGCTGCGACGCGGCTCTCCGACGGAAAAGTGCTGGTCATGGGCGGCGAATCCGGCGGTGACAACTCTGACCTTTCCAGCGCGGAAATATACGATCCAGTCTCTGGGGGATGGACAAGAACGGGTTCCCTGAACACGCCACGACGCGGTCACACCGCGACATTGCTGGCTGACGGCAGGGTGCTCGTCACTGGAGGCGTGGCTGACCGTACTAACTATCCGCGTATAGTTTATTTTGCGAGTGGAGAATTGTACGACCCTGCAACGGAGAAATGGACAACCACCAGCCCCATGAGCATTTCCCGCAGTGGTCATACGGCGAGGTTGCTTACGAATGGGCTGGTATTAGTCGCGGGCGGAAAGGATCAGAACGCCAATTTCCTTTTTAGCGCGGAGCTTTATGACCCCGCTATGGGCAAGTGGACGAACACAGGATCAATGACTCCTGAAGCTCGCTTCTATTATGCGTCAACATTGCTCACGAATGGGCAGGTATTGCTCACAGCGACTGGCGGCAATTACGCCTGGGAAGTGACAAACGCCTGGGCTGCAGGTAAAGAGCTTTACGACCCACCGAGCGGACAATGGACAGCCATCGGGCCGCCTCGGCCACATTTTGTTTCAAGCACAAATCTCGACCGAACGCTGACCATCCTTCCGGAATCCGGCAGTGAGTTCCTGGCATCGGAGCAAGTTTATTTTCTGGTTGAATCCGCAGATCACTTTGGCGTCACCAACATCCAACTTTTTCGCAATAGCGTCAAAATCGCCGAAGGAGAGGATAGTCCTATGCGCTATACGCTCACCAACCAGGAAGCCGGCGCCTATGTTTTTTACGCCAAAGCCGCCTACGCAAACGGCCTGGCGACCACATCCTCGCCGGTAAGCCTCAGTTTTAAAGCCTCTGGTCCACAGCTTTTTCTGGCCCTCGGGCCCACAGAATTCATTTCACAAAAATATGTTAAGTCATCGCCGGCAGTTCTACTGGCAACTGTGGTTGGCGTGAACCCGGGCGCCCTAACCAGCCTCACCCTCAACGGCACGCCGCAACTGATCAAAACCGGGAATTTTACTCTCAATGCGCCACTCGCCGAGGGGGAAAATTCGTTTGTTTTGGCTGCGACCGACAATCAAGGCCGGACCGCTCGGGCCACGAACACGCTTTATCTGGATTCAGATTCGCCAATGATTTCCATTACGCAGCCAACTAATCACGCTTCGCTGAACGTGATGCGGGTCGGCGTGCGCGGAACGTTCGCCGAAAAATCCCTGAAGCAAATCACCGTCAATGGCATGCCCGCGTCCATCAGAAGCAATACATTTGAAGTCCTCAATGTATTTCTCGAAGTTGGCACGAACACCATCGCTGCCGTCGCCGAAGACCTCGCAGGCAATGCCACCACCAATTCCATCGTCATCACGGGGCCAACCGACACCAACGTGTACGGAATTGATCCCGTTCAACTCATCTCTGACCCTGTTGGAGGATTTGCGCCACTAGAGGTCTCTTTCACGGTGAAGGCCAAGGTGCCCGGCGAAATAAAGCGGGTGCTCTACGACTTCGACGGCGACCATGTGATTGACAAGATCGCGACCGACCTCCGGCCGATCACAGCCACCTTTGCAGAACCGGGCGAGCGATTTCCGGTGGTGACACTTGAAACTACGGCAGGCCAGTTTTCGAGCCTCAGCCAAGGTTACTGGTTTTTCTCCGGGACACGCGTGTATGTTCAAGCACCGCCCCTGCAGATGTCCATCATCGATGTACCCGACCCCGTGGACATCAAATGCACAGACACAAATCATCTTTATGTTCTTTCGGGCAGCACAGCAACGCTCACCGAGTTCGGTACGCAAGGCAAGATCCTGCGCTCGTTAAAGAATATTGGAGGGAAGCCGACAGGGTTTGATGTGGATGAAGCTGGAAATGTTTATGTGGCGTTGAGCGGCAGCAATCAGGTTTGGAAATTCATCCCGACCACGAACTCGTTTGCGCCCGACGCGGCATTTGGTAACGGCGGCTTCGTTGGGAACAAGGATGGCAGCAGCGGTTCCAAGTCCAATGAGTTGAATGCTCCGTTTGCTATAGCGGTAACTCGTGATTTTAAAGGCGCGGTGATTATGGTGTCAGACTCTGGAAACCACCGCATTGAGAGGTTTTCCCGGGATGGCATGATCGACGCCAGCGGATTTCAAGTTGGCACGAATCGCGAGTTCATAAGCTCCTTTGGCAGTCAAGGAACTAACGTCGGGCAATTCAATAGTCCCAAGGGCCTTTGCTTTGGCGGTTCACACTTTTATTTGTTCATCGCTGATTCAGGCAACAATCGAATCACGGTAGCGAACCACGAATTCGGTCCGCTTGCCACAAGTGGCGACCGCGGTACAGCTTTGGGCCAGTTTCGACGGCCGATCAACCTTTGCGCCAGCGATCGTGGACTTTGCGTAATCGACGCCGGAAACGACCGGGTTCAAATATTCGATCCGGTAACCGGCGGTGGGGAGCGCGGACCATTGGCTCCGTTCAGTCCTCGAGTTTCGCTTTCAAGCGAACTCGGCCTCAAGCGTCCAAGAGCCGTGGCCTGGCTCGAAGATCTGCGCGAGGAGAAGCTCTATATTGCTGACACAGGAAACAACCGCGTCCTCCTGGTCAAGCTCCCGATGGACAATCCCGAAGCTGTTTGGGAAGCTATGAAACAGCACTTGGTCAGGGGCGACATAACCGGGGCGGTTTCTTACTTTATGAGTACCGAAGCGGAGAAATATCGCGAGGCATACGAGGCGCTTGGGACGAACGAGTTGGTCAAGATCATTTCTGATATTCCGGCCATTTCCCCGATTTCCATCGAACGCGAGCAGGCTCAATATTATTTCCAGCAACCAGTTGACGGTGTGCTGATTACCTTTCCGATCCATTTCGTGAGAGAGAATGGGAGATGGAAGATCATGGAATATTGAATGAGAATCAAGTGGCTGGGCGACCAAGGAAGGCGGCGCCATCACCGGCGAGGAGCGTCTCCGGGAGCACGCCGATCTTCTTTATGGCGCCCTGATGCTCTGGGAGGGGCGCCCCGCCAAGTACCAACTCGAGCGAATAGATGTACTCTCCCGCGAGCTGTCCGATGTCGAAAAGGATCTCGATGGCCTTTTTCGCAAGCCGAGTCCCAAACCTCGACTCCGAACTGGGCAAAAAGAAGCTCGAAGCCATCCCTGTTGGCCCTGCCCAACAGGCCGACCTTTTGCCTGGCAGCGCAGATCTCCAGCGAGCCTTCGGCCACTTTTTCGGCCAGCAGCTTGCCCCAATCGAACGAGAAGAGCGCGACTAGACGCTGCCAGGAAGCGATTCCCATCGCCCGCGCAGCCTCATGGACGCGGTGCGCCAAAAGCAACTGTTGGCCGGGGAGCGTGCCTCGTGCCAAAAGGACTGTTGAACAACAGCTCACATATTTTCGTTCGAAAAGAGAACGAAAGAGGTTACGTCGCCATTACATCTTACATCGTCACGCAAAGGCAATGCCGATTGACATCCCGCCTCCACCCTCGGAATCTCTATCTAAAGGCAAGCTGTGCTATGGACGCTGACGCGAATGACTCACCCAGGGCTCCGCCAGACGCCCAAAATCTCAACCCTCGGCTAGTGGAATGCGAAGATGCCACTTGGTCGTTCAAGTCGTTGAATCGTTGAAACCTGAAATTGACCGATTGGACTGGCTGGGCTAATATTCCTCGATGAAGTTCGCGAAGATTCAGTTTGAATCAGCCGAGGACCGAGTCCGGGCCGTGGGGGAACTCATGCAGCGGGCCAAAGTCGTCGTCTTGCGCGAAGGAGCTTTTATCGTGCCCGAACCGGCCTTGGAATGGCTCACCGAGCAGCACGTCGCCTACACGGTGCTGCAGCGGCTCAACCAGGACGATGTCTTTCAGGCGCTACGAAATACTCTTGCCCACCCGGTATAACGATGGCAGCCCGGTGGAGCGCCAGAAGATTGACGCTACGCTGATGGAACTGGCTTCACACTTCGGCGGTTTGACCTTCCGTCCGGAACCGTTGGCTGGCGTCTGGTTGCATCGCGGCCAGCGATTCGACGACAGCAATGTCTGCGTGGTGGTTGATGTTGAGGAATCGCCCGAAACGGGAATGTACTTCGAACGGTTTAAGACCGTGCTCAAAGAACGGTTCCGCCAGATCGAGATTTACGTCGTTTCTTACGATATCCGCATCACCTGAGCGATGTGGTCTGTGATCAACTACCAGGGTGTTTAAAACCCGTGCGCGGGGCGCCGCGCGCTAGCTTTGTCTCCGGGGCTACCTTGTACCAAACGCACACTATGCAAATTGAACCGACAGTGGTATGGTTAGCCACTCCTTATGAAACTGCAGCTTAAGAAATCGGCCGGGCGGCCCATTGCGGCTGGCGTCGGGGACAAGATCGGTGGTGGCGCGCTTGCTCCAGCGTTCACGCTCATCGAACTGCTGGTGGTGATTGCGATCATCGCGATTCTGGCGGCGATGCTGCTGCCGGCATTGTCTTCGGCCAAAACCAAGGCCCAGCAGATCAATTGCCTTAGCAATCTGCGCCAGTTGACCACCGCGGCCATCATGTACCAGCAGGACACTGGACGGGCGCTGGAATACAATGTCACCGAAGCGCTATGGATGAAGACGCTTCTGGATTACTCCATTAAAGTGAAAAACGTCCGGCTTTGTCCCACGGCTTCAAGCCGAATTCCGGCGCCGCCCGATCCCGTTGCTGGCACAGCCGGGGCCCCCTGGTATTGGTCGGGCAGCGGCGATACCAACATGCTGGGCAGCTATTCGATCAACGGCTGGCTTTATTTTTGGGAAACCAAAGACAACGGCATCAGCAGGTGGATTTCGGCCTCACAGCTCCCGAAGTTCTTCCAAAAAGACACCAGCATCAATCAACCGTCCCTGACCCCATTTTTCATGGATGCATTGTGGCCGGATCTGTGGCCGACGATCGCCGACATGCCACCGACGGATTTATATCTGGGCAACGTGAACAGCAGTTTGGGACGTTGCTGCCTGACGCGCCATCCGTTGATGCGCGGCGCCAAGGCGATCAACGGCAAAAAGCTGCCCAGCGCGATCAACTTCAGTTATGCCGATGGCCATTCGGCCAGGTTGCCCTTGCAGAGGATAAAAACCGTTTACTGGCATAGAGATTATGTTCCGGTGGACGATCCGTGGCGGACTTCGCCGTAAGCCCGCGCGGTAAGAAAGTCCGGCGCCAGCAGCCGGTTCCTGGGTGCTTCCAATCGAACGCTTAAACCCGAAGCACCAAGCTCCAAGCACCCGCTCCAGGGAAACTCCAGATTCCAAGCTCCAACGCCGCGGAGATGGGGCGCCCGTAACTGTTCAGGTAGCCGCCGAAGTCAGTCAGCGCTAACTTCTTCTCCTGGGAAATCAGCCCGACTGACGTCGGCGGCTAGGCCATCGCGGGTCAATCCGTGCGGCGACCTAAATAGCTACGACTCCTGTCCTGCGTCGGTCGCTTCAGCTTCGCGCTTGAATCGGGAGCAGCGCGCAGGTACGGTGGTGCGGTGTCTCCAATCCATTTCAAATTTGTAAACCAGGAGTTGTTATGACCACGTTTCTACGAACAAGGTCCGCGTGCGCACTGGCGGCAGCCTTCGCCCTATCCGGGCTGGTGATGTCGGCTGAGCCGCCCAGGAAAATCGCCTCAGTGGAAGGCATCACCGAGTATGATCTCGACAACGGATTGCGGGTGCTGCTTTTCCCTGACAACTCAC
>WNGK01032771.1_pt1 | contig 10034 bp, 7 predicted proteins | sample 5400601 | NCBI WGS metagenome assembly WNGK01 (sample SAMN13153376, study PRJNA577476) | soil metagenome | isolation source: 60 cm soil or saprolite under Garry oak tree replicate 1 | place: USA:California | collected 2016-06-15 | reverse complement strand
GGCCCCCTCCGTGGCGCAGTCGATCAGGTGTTTGATTTCCAACTTGAGCGGGTTTTCTTTGTGGACAAAAATGCGCTCGATGAGTGATTCTTGTTTGTAGCGTAAAGCACCACGGGTCACCAGGTGTTCTGACGAGGCCTGGCGATGCACACGGATATCTTGATCGGTGTAATCGAGCACAATGTACGCATCACGCTGCGTAATCGCCATGGTACGGATCTTGATCTCCGTGGCGCGTGAGGCAATGATATTCGCAATACAGCCATTCTGGAAGCAGATCTGGACATTGGCGAGGTCTTCACGGTCAGTATAGATGGCCTTGCCCAGGACATACATGCGTCGCACGGGAGAGCGCACGAGGTTCAGAATGATGTCGATATCATGGATCATGACATCGAGGATGACCCCATCCTCCTTGATACGCGGCACAAAGGGCCCCAGGCGACGGCTTTCGATCAACCAGGGATCCTGGACGATCTTTTTTAACTCCTGCACTGCGCCATTGAACCGTTCGACGTGGCCAACATGTAAGACGACGTTCTGAGCCTCGGCGAGGCGAAAGAGTTCGCGTGCCTCCTCCAGGGTATGCGTCATGGGCTTTTCCAGCAGTACATGCACGCCAGCTTCGAGGAAATCGCGCGCGATACGGTAATGCAACGAGGTTGGGACAGCGATACTGACGACATCGACAGCGCCGAACAGCTCATGGTAATCCGTCACGGGTATCGTCTTGTATCTCTCGGCTATGGCCGTAACGCGGTCCTCGTCACAATCGGCCACACCGACCAACTCGACGTTGAACAACTCACTATAGATACCAACGTGGTATTGGCCCATCTGGCCAACCCCCACTACTCCAGCTCTTATTTTTTGCATCATCGTGTCCCGCTGCCAGTATGTATACGGTGATACCACGACCGCGGCTATGGCAAGTCCTTTGCAGTTATGAACAAGCTCGTCGTAAGCCGACCGTATTCAGACCATGCACGGTTGCTGGATTTCCCGCTGCCAGCAGAAAGGGAGGGACATCTTGCATGAGCCGTGAGCTCCCTCCAACCATACTATAGGCCCCGATGCGAACAAACTGATGCACGCCGGTGACGCCACCAATTACGGCCCCGTCTTCCACTTCCACATGCCCAGCGAGTCCCGTCAGGCTGGACAGGGTTGTGTGGTTGCCCAGTACGCAGTCATGCGCTATATGCGCCTGAGCCATGATGAAGTTATGCGATCCCAGGCGCGTACTCCCTCCCGGTTTCATGCTCCGTTGGATCACGACTAATTCACGGATATCGTTCTCATCTCCGATATGGAGGTAACTCGGGCTCCCATCGTACTTCAGATGCTGAGGCGCACCACCCAATACCGCCCCCGTACCAATGCGACACCGTGCGCCTATGACTGTCCAACGTTCAATAGACGCATGTGCCGCAATGGCGGTCTCCGTCCCAATAGTAACCTCTTCACCAATGATGACAAAAGGGCCTATATTGACTCCATCAGCCAGTTTTGCCGTGGGATGCACAACGGCTCGTGGGTCGACATGGACCGTCACCGCTTTTGCCCCTCTCGAGGATTGTCTGCTAAGAACACTTGTAGCTCAGCTTCAGCCGCCAGCGCCTTCTCTACAAACGCCTGACCGCGTACGCGCCAGACTGGCCCACGCCGACGGATAATCTCCAGGCGCATAATGAGCTGATCTCCCGGAGTCACCTGGCGCCGGAATTTGCCGCGATCAATGCCAGTAAAGAGAGGTGTCTTGCCGAGAGTCACGGTATCCGAATAGTACACCAGCACCCCTCCCACCTGAGCCATCGCTTCGATCACCAACACCCCCGGCATGACCCGGTAGTGTGGAAAATGTCCCTGAAAGAACGGCTCGTTCAGGGTCACATTTTTGAGGCCGATCGCATACTCATTACAGACAATTTCCTGAATGCGATCGACGAGTAGAAACGGGTAGCGATGCGGCAGTATGGCCAGGATCTCTTCCGGTCCCAGTGCGTTCACGACCTGTTCTCCCGACCCTCGAGCTCATCAAGGCGTCGTTGGAGTTGCTTGACCTGTTGAAATAACTCGCCGAGCCTCAGGCTATACACATGCATACGCTTTGCGACAGGGCCTGGCAGAGCCGGGGTCCCATACACCGTCGCGCCTGGCTCGAGATCGGCGAGTACGCCCGCCTGCGCGGAAATGGATACTTTCTCCCCCACTGTAATATGGTCAGCGATACCGACCTGCCCCCCCATGCGCACCCCGGAGCCGACGTGTACGCTACCTGATAACCCCACTTGCCCTGCTAAAACTGAATGTGACCCAACGACACTATTGTGGCCGATCTGCACTAAATTGTCGAGCTTTACTCCAGCCTCAATGAGTGTATCCCCCACCGTAGCCCGGTCAATACACGTATTGGCGCCAATCTCTACGGCATCACCAATGACCACACGGCCAACCTGGGGAATCTTGCGATAAGAACCATCGGGGAGAGGATAAAAGCCAAACCCATCCGCGCCAATGACCGCGCCACTGTGGACAATGACGCCCCGTCCAAGGTACACCTGCGGATAGAGACTGACATTCGCATACAGGATGCAGTCAGCGCCGATCTCACACGCTTCACCGATATAGGTTCCCGGATACACTGTGACGTTATCCCCCAGTCGCACGCCCCGACCAATCACGACGTAGGGAGCAATGTTGACACCTGTTCCCAGGGTCACCTCAGGATCAATCACGGCACGGGCATCAATACCCCAGATAGGAGGTCGCGGCGGGAAAAAGTGCTCCAGAAGTTGGATGAAGCCGAGATAGGGATCGGCGACCCGAATGGCCGGACGATCAACTGGTATGTGGGGCGCGACGAGCACCGCTGTGGCCCGTGACGTCGCCAGTCGCACCGCATGTTTGCTCTCCGTGAGAAAAGTTATGTCCCCTGTTTGCGCCTGGTCCAAAGGGGCAATGCCGCAAATGAGCGTTTGTCCATCCCCCTCGAGTTCACCTGCGAGTAAACAGGCCAACTCAGCCAGTGTCACACGCATGGTCCTTCCTTTCCCGGTTAGCGTTTTTTCCCCGACGACGGCGCAGGGGTGGTCGCCGCAGGTGTAAGAGTTTGGTCTGCTGGAAGTTGATCGAAACGTTGCACGATCCTTGGTGTAATATCTATTGCCTTATTGAAATAGAGAACCACTGCGGTATTTTCGTTACCTTCCAACACCAGATTGTAGCCTTCACGTTCACCAATCTCTTGCACAACTTTCCGGACAGACAGTAAGAGACCTTGTGTTTCTCGGATTTCCCGCTCCCGGAACTCTTGCGTAGCGTCCTCCGTAAAGCGGTTCGTATCGTCGATAAAGCGTTTCAGCTCCCGTGCCCGGCGGCGATAATCTTCATCTTTGGCGGCACGTGCCTGCTCAGTCAACAAATCCTTCTGGGTACGAAACTCCGTTTGCAATTTCTGCAGCTCTTCTTCCTTCTGGCGCTTGAACTCAAGCTTCGACTTGATTTCTTGCTGCAATCTATCGCCGAGCTCGCGCAGCCGATCTTTCGCGGATCTGCCACGTACGGACTGGTCCAGCACAGCCTGTAAATCGACGATGCCGACTTTCTGTGCCTGTGCGGTTTCTGCCAGGCCCAATCCCCAGGCTATAACCACCATGCACGTCCACAGCCCAACCCTCCGCAAGCATCCCTTGTGCATCCAGACTGCTCCTTCTTCCTTTGCGTCTACTTTGCAGGTGCCCGGGGCGTCCATCTGCGTTCTTACCTGCCTCGCCTCAGAAGGATCCCAGCAGAAAACCCAAGGCGCCGAGCTTCTCACCACGCTGCCTGTCGAGCTTAAACCCGTAGTCTAAGCGAATCGGTCCCAGAGGAGTAATGAGCCGGAAGCCAACTCCTGCGCTCCGGCGTACATTGCCAAAGTCAAATTGATTGCCGGGATTGTAAACGTTCCCGGCATCGATAAAGGTGACCAGACGTAGAAGGCGACCAAAACTGCGTCCGACCTCCAAGTTAAACTGCAGGAACGAGGTGCCGCCCAGAGGATTCCCACGTGCATCTTTGGGACCAATGTCACGAAATTCAAAGCCACGGATGGACGTGGCTCCGCCGAGAAAAAACCGCTCTGAGGCCGGCAACTCTTTCCCCGCAAATCCGTCACCAATGCCAAAACGTCCACGCACAAAGCCCGTGAGGCCTTCCGGTAAGGGGAAATACCAGGTGGTACTCCCCACCACCTTGTAAAAGCGGTTCGTACCCCCTAGACCTGCCCCGGTCACTTCAAAGGCATGTAACGACCCTCCCGCAGGATCAAACTGGTTGTCACGTGAATCCCAGACGATGCGCGGTGTTATACTGCTCGTATACGAAGTGCCTTCTTGCTGGCGTAACAAATCGGAAGCGCCAGGATCGAGGTTACTAATCTTCAATACCTCATAGTTATATGTCGCCGAGGCTCGTACATACTCACCTAAGGCACGTCCTAAGGTGAGACCAGTACCTGTCCGTGTCGACTGAAAAGTCTGAAAGTCACTCGAACGCCGAAACAGGCTGACGCCAGCGTTGATAGGCCGCCCAAAGAGATATGGCTCCTGGAAGTCGAGGACAAAATCCTGTGACAGACTTCCAATCCGGGCACTAAGACTGATCGACTGCCCACGCCCAAAGAGATTACTCTGGCTTACAGAGGCTGTAAAGACAACATTTTCTATCGAGCTAAAACCAATACCAGCGGTAAACTGGCCGGTGGAACGCTCGGCCACCTCGACCTCGAGATCCATGAGTTCTTCTTCACCGCGGCGTCTCGTGTCGATTTTGACTTCCTCGAAATATTGCAAGTTGATGAGGCGTTGCCGTGAGCGTTGTAAGCGTGTGGCACTATAAAGTTCACCTTCATCGAGGCGCATTTCACGCCGAATCACCTGGTCGCGCGTGCCGTCAACCCCGCAATATCGCGTCGGACTGCCTCACGGCTATAGATTTCCCCCGTGGTGAGGCGCACCTTTTGGCGTAATTCCTCCTCCTTAAAAACATTATCGCCTGTGAGGGTCACCTTGCCGATTTTGAATTGCTCCCCCTCGCGTGTAATGGGGACGGTAATGACAATGCCTCCAGCCTCACGGTTAATCTCCACCACAGGTTCACCGATCTGTACGTTGATATAGCCGTTATTCTGGTACACATTCTCGAGCAGTTGCAGATCAACACGGAGCGTCTCAGGCTTATAGAGGGCTGAGGAACCACTGATAACGGGGAGGGTGTATTCTTTGAGTTGCACAGCATCCCGCAATTCGCTGTCCGGGAATCCCTTATTGCCCGTAAAGCGAATACGGCTAATATAGATTTTCTTCCCTTCGATGATCCGCAGCAGGACATCGACCTGGTTGTCGGCAACCTCCGTCACTTCCGGACTGATGTGGGCAAAATAATAGCCTTCTTCCCGGTAGTATTTTTGCAGGGCGGCAACGGTATCGTTGAGGAGATTGCGCGCAAAGGTCGAGCGCTCTTTGAGCAAGATGCGTTTCCTGATTTCGGCTGCGTCAAGATACCGATTACCCTCGAAGGTAACGTTGCGCACTGCTGGCTTTTCGACCACAGTAAGAATCAAACGCACACCGTCTGGAACGTCCTCGGCGAGGACTTGAATGTCGTCGAAGGTGCGGAGGGCATAGAGCCGTTTGATATCTTCACTGAGCGTTTGCGGCACATACGGCTTGCCCACCTCTGTCTTTAAGTAAAAGCGGATGGTTGCCTCTTGTGTACGGCGATTGCCACGGATTTCGATATCGCGTACGAGCACACCTGGACTAATGGCTGCGGCTGCTTGCCAACTCGGATAGAGCATCAAGAGGAGCAACAATAAGCAGCCAACCACGCAGCGACGCATCATCCACCCAGGCTCCTGACTTTGCACGACACTCCCGCTGGTCTATCCCGAAAACGCGGGTGTGCACACCGCCTCTAGATACACCAAAGCCCGATGGATACTATCGTCCACCGGGCTTTGACTGCTACGTGCACGGGATGCGACGCTTATCTTAGCTATCAGAGAGACTTTCGACAGCGTCTTCTTGCTTCGCCAGAAACACCAGTTCCTCACCGGCGAGCTTGATTTGGACCACGCCACCGTGGGGGAATTCCCCGCGTAACACCTCTTCCGAGAGCGGGTCTTCAATATGGCGCTGGATGGCGCGCCGCAAGGGCCGAGCACCATACGCGGCGTCGTATCCTTGACGCGCCAACCATTCCTTGGCGCTGTCGTCGATTTCGAGGGTAATACCGCGCTCGCCCATCTGCTGGTTCAAGCCCCGGAGCATGATGTCCACAATCTGCTTGATGTGATCCATATTCAGCGTGTGGAACATAACGGCTTCGTCGATACGATTGAGAAATTCAGGGTTGAAGGTCTTTTTGAGCTCGTTCATGACGCTCTCTTTCATCTTCGCGAACGTCACCTCCTCGGTGTCCTTCTGGAACCCAATCGCGGTGTTCTTTTCAATCGCTCGGGCGCTGAGGTTCGAGGTCATGATCAAGACCACGTTCTTGAAGTCGACCTTGCGGCCGTAGCTATCGGTGAGATGGCCGTCGTCCATGACCTGGAGCAACACGTGATAGATGTCCGGATGAGCCTTCTCGATTTCATCCAACAGCACCACTGAATACGGCTTGCGCCGTACCTGTTCGGTGAGTTGACCGCCTTCGTCGTAGCCAATATAGCCCGGAGGCGCCCCTGTCAGACGTGAGACGTTGAATCGCTCCATGTACTCCGACATGTCGACCCGGATCAGGGCGCTCTCATTGCCAAATAGAAATTCGGCTAAGGCCCGCGCCAACTCCGTTTTGCCGACACCCGTTGGCCCTAAGAAAATGAACGTCCCAACCGGCCGCCGTGGGTCCTTCAGGCCGGCACGCGAACGCCGAATGGCGCGCGTTACCACCGCAATAGCCTCCTCTTGACCCACAACCCGCTTGTGCAGTTCATCCTCCATATTGAGCAAGCGCTGCGATTCCGCCTCTTCGATCTTCGACAGCGGAATACCCGTCATGCGGGACACCACATAGGCCATATCCTCTTCAGTCACGACGATCTCGCGCTCGTCATGCGTGTCTTCCCACTCTTGCTTCAGGGTGTCAATCTGACGGCGAATGTCTTCCTCTTGATCCCGGAGTTCGACGGCTTTTTCAAACTCCTGGTTCTCAATCTTCTCTTTTTTCAGTCGTACAATCTCGTTGATTTTCCGCTGCAAATCCCGCACCATCGGTGGCGGTGTGATGCGTCGCAGCCGCACCCGTGCCCCGGCTTCGTCCATGACATCGATGGCCTTGTCAGGCAGGAAGCGATCGGTCACATAACGCGCCGACAGCTTGACCGCTTGTTCAATGGATGCATCAGGGATGCGGAGGTGGTGATGGGTCTCATAGCGATCCCGCAAGCCCTTGAGGATCTCGATACTTTCTTCGACGCTCGGCGGATCAACCATAATGGGTTGGAAACGACGCTCCAGGGCCCCATTTTTCTCAATGTACTTGCGATACTCGTCAAGCGTCGTGGCGCCGATACACTGGATTTCACCACGCGACAAGGCCGGCTTGAGCATGTTGGAGGCGTCCACCGAGCCTTCCGCAGCCCCGGCACCTACCAGAGTGTGCAGCTCGTCAATGAAGATCATGACGTTTTCCGCCTGCACAATCTCTTTCATGATGGCCTTCATGCGCGCCTCGAACTGGCCACGATACTTGGTCCCAGCCACCAACGCGCCTAAATCGAGAGCCACGACACGCTGATCAAAGAGCAGTTGCGGCACTTCACGGTTCACAATGCGCTGCGCCAGGCCCTCGACAATCGCGGTCTTGCCAACGCCAGGCTCACCAATGAGCACCGGATTGTTCTTGGTGCGTCGGCTGAGAATCTGCACGACCCGCTCGAGCTCGTTTTCGCGTCCGATGAGGGGGTCGAGCTTGCCGGTCTGGGCCAACTCCGTTAAATCACGCCCAAACTCGTCCAGCGCTGGGGTCTTACTCTTCTCTTTTGTTTTCGTCGCTGGTTCTTGCAGGAGGTTGAGGATCTTCTCGCGCGTCTCCACCAGGCGAATCCCCAGTGCATTCAGCACCTTGGCCGCAATGCCCTCTTTCTCCTTCAGGAGGCCAAGCAAGAGATGCTCCGTCCCAATGTAATTGTGCCCCATGAGACGTGCTTCTTCGACGCCGTACTCCAACACCTTCTTCGCTTTGGGCGTAAAGGGGATTTCTCCTACAATGAGCGCGTTCGCATTGCGCGGCAGGTGACGCTCGATCTCCATACGGATCTGATCGATGCTCAAACCCGCTTTCTGCAGCACGGTGATTGCAATGCCACCCCCATCTTTGAGCATACCAAGCAGAATGTGTTCGGTACCGAGATACTCATGATGATGCCGCTCTGCTTCTTCCCTTGCGAGAATGATGACCCGTCTGGCTCGTTCTGTAAATCGCTTGAACATATGTCGCGTCTCCTCAGACTGCGCTGACCTTTCCGTCCACAAGGGAAATCGCCCGGTCCATATGTGCAGCAAACTCACGGTCATGCGTCACAATGACGAACGTTTGCCCCAATTCCTCATTCAACTGGCGTAGCAGTTTTTGGATGGCCTGACCTGTGGCTCGATCCAAGTTTCCCGTTGGTTCATCGGCCAGGACCACATCCGGTTTATTGATCAGAGCCCGGGCGACCGCCACACGCTGTTGCTCTCCCCCAGAGAGCTCCCCAGGCCGATGATGCAGCCTATCCCCCAAACCGACACTCACTAAAAGATGACGCGCTTCCCGTTGCGCTTCGCGCTTTGCCCGACGTTGGATGAGGGCCGGCATCATGGTGTTTTCCAACGCGGAAAATTCGGGCAAAAGATGATGAAACTGAAACACAAACCCAATACGGCGATTGCGAAAGTCGGCGAGAGCACGGTCGTGGAGGTGCCCCAGCTCCACTCCACAACAGCGTATTGAGCCTTGCGTCGGACGATCCAGGCCGCCAATGAGATGCAGGAGCGTGCTTTTCCCCGCACCAGACGGTCCCACAATGGCCACCATCTCCCTGGCGGCGACAGCCAGGTACACACCGCGTAGCACCTCAACGGTTGTCTTGGGCTGCACGTAGTGTTGATACACGTTCTCAACCTGGATTAACATCGCTTTGCGGCTGCCCTCCATCGCCCGCCCGCTGTTTGTCCGCTCCTAATAATAACACGAACTATTCATATCGCAAAGCCACAACTGGCTCCAGTCGTGAAGCATTCCATGCCGGATAGAATGTGGCGCCAAAACTCACGACGATTGCCGTGAGCACAATCAACGCGACATCCACCGCATGAATTTGCACCGGGAGCTTGTCCAGGAAATACACATCAGGGGAAAAAAATTGGATCCCGAGCAAGCGCTCGACTACGCCTGCTATTGACTGCAAGTTCCATGCCAAAACCAGACCGCCAAGACACCCAAGCACCGTCCCAACCACGCCAATAATCATGCCCTCGAGCAGGAAAATTTTGTAAATGCCGGCGTTACGAGCCCCCATGGCTTTCAGAATGGCGATATCCGCCTGTTTTTCCATGACCAGCATAATAAGCGTGCTGACAATGTTGAAAGCCGCAACCAAAATAATCAGCACGAGGATAATAAACATGAGCACTTTTTCCTGGCGCAGCGCGGCAAACAGGTTGCGATTCATCTGCATCCAGTTGCGCGTCCAGAACGCCGGACCGAGTAAGCTGCTAATAGCCTCCTCGACGGCATGCACACGATAGATGTCGTCGACCTTGACTTCGATGCCATGGACAGCATCCCCCAACTCAAAAAAGTCCTGGGCCTGGCGTAGGGACATCAGGGCGAGCTTGGCGTCATATTCATACATACCGGTGTCAAAGGTGCCAGTGACGGTAAAGCCACGCATGTTGGGCATGATGCCAGCCGGGGTGAGGACCCCGAGGGGCGACGTGACCATCACTTGCTGGCCGGGGAAGACCAGCATATGCCGGGCCAATTCTTTGCCGAGTACAATCCCA
>WNGK01026148.1_pt1 | contig 10034 bp, 8 predicted proteins | sample 5400601 | NCBI WGS metagenome assembly WNGK01 (sample SAMN13153376, study PRJNA577476) | soil metagenome | isolation source: 60 cm soil or saprolite under Garry oak tree replicate 1 | place: USA:California | collected 2016-06-15 | reverse complement strand
ACGTACTCGTCCCACTGCTGTTCGGTGCGCGGACCGGCAATGGTCCCGGTAACCAACCGATTGTTCAGCACCCAGGCCACCGCGAATTGCGCCGCGGTGATGCCGCGGGACTGCGCGTGCTGCTTGATCTCCTGGGCGAGGCGCAGCGATTCGGGCCGCCATTCGGTCTGCATCATCCGGGGGTCGCGGCGGCCGGCGCGGGTGTCGGCGGGCGGCGGCGCATCCGGCCCGTACTTGCCGGTGAGCACGCCGCGCGCCAACGGGCTGTAGCCGATCACGCCCAAGCCGTAATGGGCGCACGCCGGCAGATGCTCGGTTTCCGGCATGCGGTTCATGGCGTTGTAATACGGCTGGCTGACGATCGGGCGATCGATCCCGAGACGATCGCACAGGCCGCAGATCTCGGCCACGCGCCAAGCCCGGTAGTTCGAAACGCCGAAATAGCGGATCTTACCGAGGCGAACGAGGTCGCCCATGGCGCGCGCCGTCTCCTCGAGCGGTGTGTCGTGATCCTCCTTGTGCAGATAGTAGATGTCCAGGTAATCGGTGCCGAGCCGTTTCAGGCTCGCATCGGCCGCCTGCATCACCCATTTGCGCGAGAGGCCGCGCTCGTTCACCCCCTCGCCCATCGGGTTGGCGAGCTTGGTCGCCAAGACCCACTGGTCCCGCTCCGCGGCGATGCCTCGACCGGTGATCTCCTCGGAACGGCCTTGGTTATAGGCATCGGCGGTGTCGATGAAATTCACGCCGGCATCGCGGGCGCGAGCGATGATCCGCACCGATGTCGGCTCGTCGGTCGGCCCGCCGAACATCATGGTGCCGAGGCAGAGCGGCGATACCTTCAGTCCGCTCCGGCCGAGCTTGCGATATTCCAAGTTCGCCTCCGGCAAATCTATTCCAGCATCACGGTCTCGAACTCGGCCGGCAGAATGATCTCCAGCACTTCGCAATCGTCGGAATATTCCAGCACGGTGTGCTTGATGCGGGGCGGCTGAATCCAGCAAGCGCCGGTCCGCAACAGGACCTCGCCTTGCCCTTCGAACTCCGATCGCAGCCAGCCTTTCAGCACGTAGACCATCTGGAAGTCCACGTCGTGATAATGCCGTTTGGCGACCTCCTCGGGCCGAGACGGCGGCACGAACCGGATCACGTGCGCCTGCACCATGCCATCGGTCGCCTTGCTGATGCCGAGATCGCGGTACTTGGCGTAATTGCGCAGGCCGGTCCGGAAATCCCGCTCGTCGTGGTGGCTGACGGTGAATTTCTGCCGCGGCGCTCGTCTCGACTTGGTTCGCGCGGCGGGTTTCCGCCTGGGCGCGCTCTTGGCTACCGGTTTCCGCGGCTTGGATGCAGCCGATTTCCGCGGCTTGGACTTGGTGTTCTTCGCCATGATTGCCTCCATTCCACCCGGGGGGCCTGCTCCGGGATCGTCGGGCAGTTCCTCGAATTTCTCGCACTGGTGTGAAACTGCCACACCCATTGGCGCCCTTCCATGCGAAAATGACGTCGTGGGCAGGTCTCGCCGCTGGCCAGCCTTGGACCCACGGGCCCGCATCGCTCCGCACGAGCCGCCGCCGTGAACAAGCAGATCTTCAGTGCTGTCTTGCTTGCAGCCGTCCCGATTGCCGCATCGGACCCCGGGACAGCTTTGGCCGCGGACGAAATCCAGGTCTACAACGCCGAGATCGCCGAGGTCGGCCAATGGACCTTCGAGCAGCATCTCAATTACATTCTGCAAGGCCGCACCCGACCGGAGTTTCCGGGCGGATTGATCCCGAATCACAGCCTCAACGGCACTCCGGAACTGGCTTACGGCGTCACCGAGGGGTGAATTCCTGTCCGACGGCGTCAAGGTGCGGACTCTCTTCGTGACCCCGCATGCGAGCCAACGCAATTTCTTCTACGGCGTGAACCTGGAGCTCAGCTATTCGACGCCGGAATTCTCGCAAACCAGATTCGGCATCGAGGTGCGGCTGTTCGCGGTCACGGACTTCAAGCTCGGCAAGTTCGAGATCAATCTCGGCATCGGCTGCGGTCTCACGCCGGGATCGGACCGGCTCGTCGCCAAGACCATCATCGGCTACGCCTTCCCGGTTCCGGGCAAAAATGACGGTGCCGGCGATCGAATGCCGAACCGCCCGCCAACGCCGAGGCTTGCGACGCATACGTCTACGGGGAGTGCCTTCGCCCCGGACCTGTTTGCGACGCGATGAGCAGGGTAGGAAGCGGAGCAGCCAGCCAAGAGGTCGCTATAACAAAGGGATCCTCAGCACCATCGCACGCGCACTCCGGGCGACCGATTTCGGCCGAGCCGGAAACATTCCCATGCTGATGCCGGCCAAAGACGCGGGCGGTCGCAGCGGCGGGTGTCATTGCATCCGGGGTTCCGCAGCCATGATCATCGTGGCAATCGCAGGAAGTCGGCAAATGCTTTGAGCGTCGTCTCGGAGACGTAGTGCTCGATGCCCTCCGCGTCGGCCTCGGCGGCGTCAACGGGCACGCCCAATGCCAGCAGCACATCTGGACATCAGCCGCGGTCTCACGCCGGGATCGGACCGGCTGGTCGCCGAGACCATCATCGGCTCGCGTTCCCCGGGCAAAGATGACGGCGCTTACGATCGAATGCCGAACGACCCGCCACCGGGGAGGCCCGCCATGCACATGTTTGTCGAGAGTGTTTTCACCCCGGACCTGTTTGCGATGCGATGAGCAGGGTAGAATCCGGACCGGCCAATCAAGAGACCGCCGTGAAGAAGCTCAGCATCGGGATCATCGTGCTAGCCCTGCTTGGGGCCAGCCCCGCAGACGCCGGGGACGCGGCGATGCCGACCACGGCGCCCGCCGTGCCGGCCTATGACTGGACCGGCGCCTATGTCGGCTTTCATTTCGGCTACGGCGGTGGAAGCCTGGGTTCCGGCACCCACCCCATCCTCGATAAGGGCGTGATTTTTCCCCCTACGATTACCGGGCTGGTGGGTGGCTATCAGGCCGGTTGGAATGTCCAGCTCTCCAATCGCCTCGTGCTCGGCGTCGAAGCGGATGTCACATTCACCAGTCCGATCGATCGGGGCGCGACCGACTTGGCCGCCCCGTTCAATACGAAGCTCGATTATATCGGAACGGCGCGAGCGCGCGTTGGCTATGCGTTCGGCACCCTGTTTCCGTACCTGACGGGAGGTCTTGCCTGGGGCGAGACCACGATCGATATCAACAACAACGGCAGCGTGATAGGCTCGAAATCTTCCGCGCATGCCGGCTGGACCATCGGGCTTGGCGTGGCGTTTCCGGTCGCCGGTAGATGGACCGGAAAGATCGAATACAATTACGTCGACCTCGCCCCGGCGGGGTTCGCTTTTCCCGGCCAGACGGTCGATCCCAAGGTACACCTCGTCAAGATCGGCTTGAACTATAGAATTTGGGACGCACCGCCGTGGCCTTCGCCGGGCTTCACTCCCCTGGGGCGGACATCGGTCCCGGAATCGAACGACTTCAACGTCCACGGACAAACCACGTTCATCGAGCAGGCCTACCCCCGCTTCCATTCGCCCTATCAGGGGCAGAACAGCCTTCCCGGCGGCGGCGAGGGTCGCGAGACCTGGACCAGCACGGCATTCCTCGGATGGCGGCTCTGGGACGGCGGGGAATTCTATTTCAATCCGGAGCTCGATCAGGGTTTTGGCATCGGCGGAACCCTGGGTTTGGCCGGCTTCCCCAACGGCGAAGGCCAGAAAGCCGGGAATGCGTTCCCGAAATTTCACGCGCAACGTTATTTTTTCCGGCAAACAATTGGTCTGGGCGGCGAGCAGGAGACGGTCGAGGACGGTCCCAATCAACTGCCGGGCAAGCGCGACATCGACCGCGTCACGCTAACGGTCGGCCGGATTGCGGTTGGCGACATTTTCGATGCCAATGCCTATGCGCACGATCCGCGCGCGGATTTCCTGAATGCGGCGCTGTGGGAATCCGCCGCCTACGATTTTCCCGCGGACCTGCCGGGCTTCACCCGCGGCGCGGTGGTCGAGCTCAACCGCAAGGACTGGGCGCTGCGTGCGGGCATCTTCCAGGTCCCGGAGGAACCCGGCAGCGACGTTCTCGTGTTCAAGACCGGCGGCGCGATCGTCGAGCTCGAGGAGCGCTACAAAATCTTCGATCAAGCCGGCAAGCTCCGGCTCGGCGCGTTCGCCAACCGCGGCCGCACCGGCAACTATAACGAGGCGCTGGCGATCGTCGCAGCCGATCCGACCCTCGATATAAACAGCGCCATGTGTCGAAACGAAATCCTGTCGTTCACCGATGTCGATTGGAGTCTTTCGGGTGGGGTTGCGATCAAGGGAAACCGCTGGGGACGATCGGACGATACGCTCGGGTTCGGGACCGCCATCAATGGGCTATCAAACGCGCACCGTGCGTTCCTCGCGGCCGGCGGCCTCGGCCTGCTCATTGGCGACGGCAAGCTCAATTACCGCGAAGAAAAACTTTTGGAGACCTATTATGCCTACAAGATCGACAAATCGACGACGCTGACCTTCGATTATCAGTTCTTCGTCGACCCCGCGCACAACGCCGACCGCGGCCCGGTTTCGGTTTTCGCCACCCGGTTGCACGCGGAATTCTGAGCCGCCACAAACAATTGAATCGTCGTCCCCGCGAAAGCGGGGACCCATGGCCAGAGATCGCGCAACATGCAAACTCGGCGGTCATGGATCCCGGCTCGCGGCCGCTGCGCGGCCCCGGCCGGGACGACAAGCGGTAGGCTCTCGGCCTCCTTATTTACAGACCTGCTGCCCGTTGATGATCTGGCACTTCTGCTGGTGCGGTTGCGGCGGCGGAGTTGCCGATCGCTGCGGCGGCGGCGGCGCTGGAGATGCCGATCGCTGCTGCGGCGGTGGCGGCGGGGACACCGATCGCTGCGGGGGCGGGGGCGGCGGGGATGCCGAGCGCTGGGGCGGCGGCGGTGGTTGATGGACGACCGTACTTTGCGGCGGCGGCGATGGCGGGCGCGGTCCCGCGGGTTTGGGCGGCGGCCCCTGATTGACCACGGCGTTCGACTGCGGATGCGGTGTTGGCGGCGGCTGCCGGGTAGTCGCGTTCGACTGCGGATGGGGCGGCGGCTGATTTCGCTGCAGATTGGGCGGCGGCTGGTTCGGGGGAGCGCGCGTCGCCAGCGGTTTGGACGAAGGGCCCTGTGGACCGACATTGGCCGGCCCGGTTTGTGGCCGCACCCTGGGCGGCGGCTGATTGGCGCCGGGCGGCTGGTTGCCGCTCGGCGTCTGGGTCGCCGTCTTCGGCTTGGGCGTTGATCCCGGCCCACCGAGGTTCGCCGGACCGGTCGGCTGACCGGGCTTGGGTCCGGTTTGCAGGTTCCGGCTCGGCGGCTTGAGGTTGCCCGGTCCCGTGCCCGGCGTCCGCGAGGAGATCGCCGGCGAGGGCTTGCCCGGCCCTGGCTGGCCGCCCTGGACGCCGGGGCCGCCGGGGCCGCCGGGCCCCGCAGGGCCGCTCGGCGTCAGATTGGCGCGCTTGAGCGCATTGGGGGCGTCGGGTCCGAGATTCGGCCGCTCGCCGGGCCGGAAGGGCGTGGGCGGCGGGATGTTGGCCGCCGGCTGGATGAGCTTGGGCTGCGGCTTGATGACCTCGTGCACGGGCCCTCCCCTGCCAGGCCCGCCGACGACAGCCCCCGTGACCCCGACGGTGCCGTTCACGACACGCGGCTCAACCGAGACGGTCTGAATGGGCCGTCCGACCTTGGCGGCCACGAACGAGGGCGGCACGCCGGGGTTGGCGCAGATCACCCGGTTGTTCTCTCGAATGATCACCGTCTGATTGATGATCACGGTCTGACGCACATAAAGGATCGCCTGCGGGGCCGGCAGGATGACCACCACCAGCGCGGGCGCGATGATGTCCGGAGCCCGGACGAACAGCCAAAAATCCGGCTCGTCCTGCACCGAAACATAGATCTCCTCGGGCGGCATCGGCGCCCAGCCGATGGTTTCCTCGCCTCGGCGCCAGGTGACCCAGGCCGGACTCCATTCCGTGCCGGGCACCCAGACCCAGCCGAGCCCGAGATCGCGATCGAACATCCAGCGCCCGTAGTGATAGGCAATCCAGCCCCATTCCTCGTCGGCGACCCAGTACCAGCCCCACTCATCGGTGTAGACCCAGTGACCGGAGCGGTAGGGCCGCCAATCGACCGGCATGTCCGCCGGGACCCACACCGCGCCCCAGCGCGGATGCTCGATCCAGCGGCCGTAAGCGCCGAGCGTTTCGCGGAATTCGCCCATCATCTCCTGGGCCTGGACCGGCCGCAGCGATGCGTCGGCGAAAAGCCCGCTCAATCCGAACAGCGCGATGGCCGCGGCAGCCAGCAGGCGCGCGACGCCGCCGCGGATTTGGAATCCGAACATGTTCCCCTCCGAGGGTCGGGCGGACACCAGCAGATGATTCCGCCGGAGTCCAGTTCAGCCGGCGTGACGACTGCCGGCCGATGATGACGCGATCATGGCCGGCGGTATCTGAATGCGATCTGATGGCGCAATTCATCGAGCGTTTAGCTCCGTGACTTGATTTCGCCATCCTTGCGCGAAGCCGAATGGCTCGTGCGGTCACGGCCCCGGGCAGACAGCCGGACCGATCGCTGGAACTGCAGCCTGGAAACCGGTGCTATATCCCGACGGACGCGAGTGCCGGAAGCCGCTTCATCGCCATCGCCACCGGCTGCCGCCGCGCCGATTGATCAGCCAAAGGATCAGCAGAAGCACCACCGCGCCGATCGTGGCGGAGATGATCGCGGCGACGATGCCCCGTCCGAGATGAATACCCAATTTCGGCAGCAGCCAAGCGCCGATGAAGGCGCCAATGATTCCAATGCAGATGTCGGCCACGAGACCGAAGCCCGTACCCCGCACGATCTGCCCGGCCAGCCAGCCTGCGATAAGGCCGACAATCAGAATGACCAGAAGACTTTCCCCCGACATGGCCTTCTCCCATCGTTTGCCGCTAAAGCCAGTCCAGCCTAGCGCTCCGCAGTGTTGCTGTCACTCAGGCGAGATCCCGCATCCATCGCTTCAGTCGCCGACTTCCCCCGCGACGGGCCGTTCCGGAGGCTCGCCCGATCCGACGACGCGGAACGGGGCTAGCGCGAGCCGGGGAGGCGAGCCAAGGGTTCGTGAGAATGACCGATGTTCGGAGCGGCGGATTGCGTCAGTGCACTCAAGGCCAACATCAGGCCCAGCGCGGCAGCCAATGGAGCCCGAACACTTTGCTATAGTGGGAATGGTCCATCGCACCGTCCTCCTTGTCCTCGAGCAGGATGAACGCGGCAAATTGCGAATCGCTTAATCGCCGCCCGGCCGTCCCTGCGCGAATTGCCCTAGCGCGGCCCATGGCCGGCGGGCCCACAGCCCATTTTGCCCTTCCCTCCGATAGGTAGGGGGGGTATTGTATGGCATGAGCCATACGATCCGCGAGAAGACCAAGCTCCTGAACCGGGTGCGCCGTATCCGCGGCCAGGTGGAGGCCGTCGAGCGCGCCCTCGAGCAGGAGCTGGGCTGCGCCGATGTCCTGCACCTGGTTGCGGCGGTGCGCGGCGCCATCAACGGCCTGATGGCGGAAGTGATGGAGGACCATATCCGCCTCCACGTCGTCGATCCGGCGCGCGAGCGCAACTCCGAACGCGCCGAGAGCGCCCAGGAGCTGATCGAGGTCGTTCACGCCTACCTGAAATAGCCGGCCGGAGAGTAACGATGGCAGTCCGGGACGAGCATGGAAATCCCCACAGCCTGGCGGGCGAGGCGCATTTGCGCAGCGCGGCTGCGGCGGCCGGGGAGCAGGAACCCGACGACGAGCATGACCATGCACATGCCTTCGAGTGGCTCGAGGCAGCACGCATCGGGCTCGTCGCTTTGGCCGCGGCGGCCGTGTGGTTCCGGGTCTGGGAGCCGATCCCGAGCGTGAGCTTGATCGGCGTCATCGGCCTGCTGGTCGGCGGCTGGCCGATCTTCAAGGAGGCGCTGGAGAACCTGATCGCCCGGCGCATGACGATGGAACTGTCGATGACCATCGCCATCGTGGCGGCGGCGGCCATCGGCGAGTTTTTCACCGCGCTCGTCATTGCGCTGTTCGTGCTCGTTGCTGAAGTGCTGGAGGGCATGACGGTCTCGCGTGGACGGCACGCAATCCGTGATCTCCTGGATTTCCTGCCGCGCTCGGTTTCGGTCCGTCGCTCGGGCGGGGTGCGCGATGTGGACTCCGCCGAGCTCAGGGTCGGCGACGCCGTGCTCGTGAACCCCGGCGCGCGCGTGCCGGTCGACGGCACCGTGCTCAGCGGCCATTCGTTCCTCGATCAGTCGCGCATCACCGGCGAATCGATGCCGGTGGAAAAAACTGCGGGCTCTGCGGTCTATGCGGGCTCGATCAACCAGTCCGGAGCGATCGAGATCCGCGCCGAACGGCTCGGCCGCGACACCAGCTTCGGGAAGATCATCGAGGCGGTGGAGCGTGCCGAGAAGTCGCGCGCGCCGGTGCAACGCCTGGCCGACCGCATGGCGGGCTATCTCGTGTATTTTGCGCTCGGCGCCGCCGCGCTCACGTATCTGCTCACGCGCGACATGCGTTCGACCATTTCCGTGGTGATCGTGGCCGGCGCCTGCGGCATCGCGGCGGGAACGCCCCTGGCGATCCTCGGCGCCATCGGTCGTGCGGCGCGCCTCGGCGCCATCATCAAAGGCGGGCTTTATCTGGAGATCTTGGGCCGCGTGGATACCGTCGTGCTCGACAAGACCGGCACGCTGACCTACGGACGGCCGGAGGTGCAACAGGTCGTCGCGGCCGAAACCGCCACCGCGGAAGCCGTGCTCGACGCCGCCGCCTCGGCAGAGCTGCGATCCGAGCATCCGCTCGGCCGGGCGATCGTTGCCTACGCTCGCGCCCAGGGCCGCAGCATCCGCGAGCCTGAACGTTTCGATTATACGCCGGGCCGCGGCATCTGCGCGCTGGTAGACGGCGCGACGATCCTCGTCGGCAATCGCGCGCTGCTGATCGGGCGCGGTATCGCGGTGCCGCGGACTTTGGGGTCCCGGGAAAAAGCCGCGTCAGAGATCCTGGTCGCTCGCGATGGCCGGCTGCTGGGCGCAATCGTCGTCGCGGATAGTGTGCGGCCGGAGGCCAAGCCGGCCGTCGAGGCCCTGGCGCGGATGGGCATGCGCACCATTCTGTTGACCGGCGACACGAAGTCGGTGGCGGATGCAGTCGGCGGCAGGCTCGGTATTGCCGAAGTCCATGCCGATCTGCTGCCCGAGGACAAGCTCGCGCGGATCAAGGACCTGGTGGGTCGGGGCTGCGTGGTCGCGATGCTCGGCGACGGCATCAACGACGCCCCGGCGCTGACCGAGGCCAACGTGGGCGTCGCCATGGGCTCGGGCACCGACGTCGCGCGCGAGAGCGCGGATATCGTGCTGCTCGGCAACGACCTGGCCCGTTTCGTCGATACGGTCGCCATCGCGCGGCGTACGCGCCGCATCATCTGGCAGAACTTCACCGGGACGATCGCGGTGGACACGGTCGGGATGGTGCTTGCGGGTTTCGGCTTCCTCAATCCGCTGCTGGCAGCCTTCATCCACGTTGCATCCGAGATGGCCTTCATTCTCAACTCCGCCCGGCTGCTGCCGGCCGCGGAGCGGATAGCGGCACCGATCGCCGCCGATGCGCCGACGCCTGGTCGGCGACGACGCTCATGTACGCGGTGATCGCAGTGATGAATATCGTCTGCTCGACATTGCGCAGCGCCTCGCGCCCCGAGCGCACTTGCGATTCCGCCTGCCGAACCGAATTCGCGGTGCGAAATCCGTTGAACAGCGGCTGCGTGATGGTGAGGCCCACCATCCGGGGGTGCAGCGTCGCCGATTGCGAACCGCCGCCCGGAAGGCCGTTGTTGAGCGCCTGCGCGCCGGCGCTCAGCCCGGCGGAGATTTGCGGGCGGTAGCCGGACAGGGCCTGGGACACGTTCTCATCCGTCGCCCGAAGCTGCGCGCGCTGGG
>WNGK01013694.1_pt1 | contig 10034 bp, 5 predicted proteins | sample 5400601 | NCBI WGS metagenome assembly WNGK01 (sample SAMN13153376, study PRJNA577476) | soil metagenome | isolation source: 60 cm soil or saprolite under Garry oak tree replicate 1 | place: USA:California | collected 2016-06-15 | reverse complement strand
ACCCAGTCGCCGTTTCTGAATCTCTTTCCTGACGCGCGGGTACGCCAGACGCTGCGCCTGATGGGTCGATCCCCGGATGATCGTGTGACGAAAGAGGTGGCCCGGGAGATCTGCCAGCGCCAGGGACTGAAGGCTTTCCTGGCCGGTTCAATCAGCAACCTCGGTACGAGCTATGTCATCACGCTGGAAGCGGTGAACGGACAGAGCGGCGAAGAGATTGCGAGCGAGCAGGCGGAAGCCGGAGCCAAGGAGGAAGTGCTGAAGACGCTTTCACAGGCGGCGAGCAAGCTGCGTGAGAAGCTGGGCGAGTCGCTCGGCTCGATTCACAAGTTCGACGCGCCACTGGAAGAGGCCACGACCTCATCGCTGGAGGCACTCAAAGCCTACTCCCTGGGGAACGAGCAGTCGATCAGCGGCAAGTGGCTGCAAGCGATTCCGTTTTACAAACACGCGGTGGAGCTTGACCCGAATTTCGCCCTCGCGTACATCGGACTGGCGATACAATATGGCAATAGCAATCAGCCAGGGCTGGCGGCAGAAAATGCGGCCAAGGCCTTTGCGCTGAAAGACCGGGTGAGCGAATACGAGAAGCTCCGCATCTCTTCTTTCTATTATTCTCAAGTCACCGGGGAAGTGGACAAGGCGATTGAAGTGCAGGAACTCATGAAGCAAACCTACCCGCGCGATCATCGGGGGCCCGGCAACCTTTCTGACCGTTATTTGCGGATTGGGCAATTCGAGAGAGCCGTCGCCGAAGCCCGGGAAGCACTGCGTCTCAATCCGAACGCGGTCGCCTGGCATGCGAACCTGGGAGAGGCATTCCTTCGTCTCAATCGTTTTGCGGAGTCCAGGGAGGTTTTTGAGCAAGCGCAGCAGCAAAAGATAGATACGACAGACTTTCACACTCGGCTCTATCAGATCGCCTTCGTTAGCGGCGACGCAGCGGCGATGAAGCAACAACTTGACTGGTCCAGCGGCAAGCCAGATGAGTATGTGGCACTGGATTGGCAGACCCAAACGTCAGCGTTTGCCGGTCAGTACAAGCTGGCCCAGGATTTCTCGCACCGCTCGATTGACCTCGGCCTGCGCAGCGACGCGAAAGAAGTGGCCACGCAGTTTGCGGCCGAGGACGCGCTGCGAGGAGCAGCCTTTGGCCAGTGTCAGCAGACCAAAGCGGAGGCGGCACAAGCCCTCGCCCTTGAGCGCAACACGGTATCTCTGACTCGCAGCGCCATCGCACTGGCATTATGCGGCGAGGTTGGCCAGGCGCAACCGCTCGTTGATGAACTCGCAAAGCGCTATCCCAAAGATACGTTTATAAACTCCATCTGGCTGCCGACCATCCGAGCCGCCATCGAACTCAATCATAACAACCCCGCTCAGGCGGTTCAGTTATTAGAGGCGACGCGTCGCTATGAAGCGGCGGCTGAGTTCTGGCCGCAGTACCTGCGCGGCCAAGCCTATCTGCGGCAGCAGAAAGGTGTGGAAGCAGCAGTCGAATTCCAAAAGATATTGGATCACCGCGGCGAGGCGCCGCTTTCCGCCATTTACCCACTCGCCCACCTCGGTCTGGCTCGCGCTGCCGCAATGGCTGGAGACACCACGAAAGCGCGCACGGCATATCAGAACTTTCTCGCGCTCTGGAAAGATGCAGATCAAGACATTCGCATCCTTGAGGAAGCTAGGCAGGAGTATGCGAAGCTAAAATAAAGCAAGCATGTTCTTTGAGCAGCTTGTGTAACCCTCCCCAAAAACTGGTCCATTGAAAAGGTTTCCGGGCGAGTACGATTAGCCAGGAGGCCAACAGTGCACAAGAGCAGAAACATTGTCTCTCTGGTGCTTTCCCATAATAGACACCAAACAGACACCAAAAATTCGTTTGATCATTCATCGCGAAAGAGCGATCGCACACAGAGACAAAATTCTTATGATTCGTGACATGGGATTACTCCTTTCTTAGTAGGTTGAGTTGAAGCGCAACAAATGCCGCGATGACCAACCAGATGAAGCGTGCACCCAGTCATGAGTTATCCTGCAATTCGTTGCGAAGCTCCACGACCCTCGTAAACACTTCCTTCAGGTGAATACAAACTTCCGACTACCGCAAGCGGTTCTGACATTATTTTTCCGTTCACACGCACGTTCCGCAACGTCAATCCCTTTACGTTTTTCAAGATGCTCGGGCGCGCAGTGTGGTCGAACGTGCAGTTCTCCAGACGCACGTCCATGATCGGAGCGTTCGGAAACCCCTGCAGGTCCATCGCGTACTGGCTCTTGCCACTCTTCAGATTTTGCACCTGGAGGTTGCGCAGCACGGGCGTGTACTTGCCGTTTGGCCCTTCTTCGTAATTGAAATCTACGGTCAGCGCCGCGTGCGCGACTTCGCCGACGGTGATATCGCGGAAGAACATGTTTTCGAGCACGCCGCCGCGCATCGCATTGTTCTTGAAGCGCAGCGCGTGATCGAGTCGCGGGCTGCTCAGATTGCAGTTCATCGCGAACACGTTGCGCACGCCGCCTGAGATTTCACTGCCGACCGTGATGCCGCCGTGGCCGTCTTCCATATGACAGTTGCGGATAATGATGTTCTGCGAAGGCACCGCGACGCGACGACCATCATCGTTGCGGCCGGCTTTGATCGCGATGCAGTCATCGCCGGTGGCAAAGTAACAATCTTCAATCAAGACATCAGTGCACGATTCAGGATCGCAGCCGTCAGTATTCGGCCCCGTCTGGTCAGTCGCGTTCGCTTCTCGCTGCACATGCACACCGCGGACGGTTACATTGGTGCAGAGCACCGGATGAATCTGCCACATCGGCGAATGGCGCAGCGTGACGCCTTCGATCAAAACATTCTGGCAGCGATAAGGTTGAATGAACTGCGGGCGGAGGTAGCTGCCTTCACCGAAGATTCTTTGGGCCACGGGCGTCGCTTTGGCAACGTAGTCATACAACAGCGCGCGGGCTTTGCTTTGCTCAGGATCGCCCTTCTTCCATCCGCAGCCGGTCCGCCCTTTCCACGGCCACCAGTGATCGCAATCGGCGTTGCCGTCGATAACGCCTTCGCCGGTCAGCGCGATGTTCGTCTGCTCAAACGCGTAGATGAAGGGCGAATAGTTCATCAGTTCCATGCCTTCCCAGCGAGTAAAGACCAGTGGCAGATATTTCTTGGGATCGCGATCAAACTTGATGGTCGCGTCTCTCGTGACGTGCAGGTTGACGTTGCTCTTCAGGTGAATCGCGCCCGTCGAAAACTCTCCCGCAGGAACGAAGACGCGACCGCCGCCGGAGCGATGGCAGGCATCGATAGCTCTGCGAAATGCGTCGGTGCAATCAACTTTGCCGTCGCCGCGCGCGCCGAATCCAGTCACGTTAAAATCGCGATTAGGAAAGGCAGGCGGCTTGATGCGCGCAAGAATCCGGGGCACTTGCGCCCATGGATCGTCGGCGGAATCGAGATAAGGCGCGATGCCTAATCTGCCCAGCGACTGCGCCATGCTAAGCTCATGAAACACGAGCAGCGAAGCGCTGCCCGCGAAGAATGTTTTGAGAAAGTCTCGACGATCTAACATGGATCCTGATTCGATGTTCAGAATTTCAAGCTTTAGCTTGTCGGTTTTATGAATACGACCTAAAGGTCGAACTCTGAACTCTGAACATCATCTACTGCGTCGGGGCCCTTACCGGCGCAACTCTCTTCAACCAAGCTGGATATTCTTTGTTTAGAAGCTTCGCCGGCGCGTCCGTATACCAGCGATAGCCGTTGCGCCGCTTGCTTTCGATCTCAGTAACATTGTACTTAATCACACCGTCGCGACCGCTGAAGATGGGCTGGTTGGTTCCGATTTCATAGAAGCGCGCCCAAAGGGGCGGCGCATTCGGGTCAGTAATGACAACGTGATCAGCTGCCGAGCCGGACGTTACGATCCAGCGGATGCCATTTAGTTGCGCGGTTTTAAACCAGGCCACGGCTGATTCGATGGCATCAATCACGCGAGCGTCGGAATGTTCGATGCCCATCAGAAACTCAACAATACCGACGCTCTCCTGACCGCTCAACGAAACATGTTCGTACGCGCGTCCAGGGGCCGGCGCCAAAGTGACTTCATCGTGCTGCGCGCACCAGACTGTGCGGCGGCCGCGCACAATCACCTGCGTTTTCAGGATGCATTCGATGCCTTTTGCGACTGCTTTTGCAGCGCGTTCGCGCCGTGCTTCATCAACGAACGAATAATCCGGCTTCTTCCCCGCAACCTCGCGCAAGAGTCGCATCACGCCAATCATCGCATCATCGTTGAACGTGATGTGCTGGTAGTAACCTTTTCTGACTGGAAAATACTGTGGCCAGCCGCCATTGTCGTACTGCGCTTTCAACAGATAATCGAATCCGTCTAGAAATGATTCCTTGTGCCGTGCCAATTGTCTTGCGGTGTACACGCGTGCCAGGAAACTCAGTTGCGTGTAAGTCGCTCCATTATCGATTGTCGAATCAGCGTCAGCTCGCTGTTTAAGAATCTCCGAGCGCTGGGGTTCGTTGAACACGGCAGCCATGTCTATGTTCTTGGGCCATCCGCCTGAGTCGCGCTGGTAGACGATCAGATTGTCAGCGATCTGCACAGCTTCAGCGCTTCCGTACCATTCGCGTGGTTGTTTCAGAGCATCCCGCCACTTGATCGAAGCGAGACACGGCACAGAGACAACGGCCGTCATCAAAACTAAAATGGGTAAACGATGCAATTCTCCGGTTAACCGCATTGTTGCTCTACCACTTGTACGGATTCCAGTTGTCCACTCCTCTCAGAAAAGTTCGCGTCGCAAACGGCTGAATTTCGGCGTCGCTTAGCTGCTTCGACCACGAGACGCGCTGCACAGGGTTCGCGCCCGGGCCGTTCGATTTGTATTCACCAAACCACGCAGTTTTTTCGCGTGACGGATCGCGCCAGTTGTCCCAACCTTCGGGTTTGATGTGAGCGTCCATCCAGCACTCGATGAAAACCACGCGACCATAAGGGCGCCATGGCCGTCCAAGATAAACCTTGCTCTTGTCGTCGCCCGTCAGCTTACAATGGAGGAACACAAAACCATTCGTTTCCGAATCGCTCAGACGCCAATGCGCTGTGACGTAACCCGCACCTTTGCTGCGGATCGTGCAGTTCTCAAAGACCGCTGTAGCATTGCCAAAGATGAAATCAACGTGACCCTCGATGTAGCAATCTTTGTAATACTGCCGGCCACCATGCGCGAACAATGTGTCCTGCCAACCGAGGAAGCGACAGTTGCGAAACACAGCCCGATCGGTATTAACGTAAGCGGCCACTGCCTGCGATCCAACGCCGTAAGTGTTTTCAAACGTGATGTTTTCGGCGCGAAAATCGCTGCTGCCAATGTACGCAGTGTACGAAAGCCGCGTGTCGCCTGAGGTCTTCGCGCTGAGATTGAACGTCAACGTCGTTCGCAAAGCATCGTCTCCGTGAAACGTTATGAACGGCTTCGTTTGCGAAATCTTTATCTCCTCTTTGTACGTGCCAGGTCGAATGTAAATCACGAAGCGATGCATGTTGTATTCGGGTACGCGATCGATTGCCTGTTGCACAGTCGCTGTGTCTCCGCTGCCATCCGCGGCAACTACAATCCGGTAGCGATCCCTCTTCCGAAGTTCATTAAAGGATCGCGGGCTCCGATCAGTGAGCCACCCGCTCTTGTACGGTTTTGCCTCTGCTGATCCAAGCGCCACTATTAACGTCAGAAGAGTAAGAGACAACGATGCCCTCACTGCTCTTTCTAATCTCACTTTTTTCGTTGAGCCTGAAGGGCGAGCTTGAGCCGTAAATCTCTAAGACGGCCCAAGCTCTCTTTGCCGCGACGTCATCAGAAGACGAATTTGACTCCTAGCTGAATATCGCGCGGGTTATTCCTTTGCGTGGTCACCAGCCCGAAGCTTCCGGCGGTGCTCGGATCCAAACCGATGCCATTGCCAAAGTAGGGGTGATTAAAGGCATTGATGGCTTCGGCGCGGAATTGAAGCTTTGTGCTCTCACTGAACTTGAAGTTCTTCGAAACCGATAAGTTCACGTTCAGGAACGGCTGATTCCGCATGCCATCGAGAGTTGTGGGAACGTTACGCAGTCCCGTGTTGAAGTTGTTCAGCCTTACTATGCCGACGCCATTGACCAGCGGTATCTGAAAAGCCGAGATATCAATCCCATACTTTTGACCCTGTCCGTTGTTTTGGCCGGTGAGAGCCTTTATCTGCCGCACATCGCCCCCGTAATACCAGACCTGGGTTGGACTGAGCGTAAAAGGTTCGCCGCTCTGCCATTCGTATGTGCCATTGACTTGCCAGCCGCCAAGAATCGCGTTCATGAACCAATTGGCGTCCTTCCCAAATCTCTCACCTTTGCCGAACGGAATTTGGTAAATGACTGAAGTCGTAAAACGATCCGGGCGATCATCCGGAGAGATACGAGACTCCAAAGTCGTGTCAGTCGGGTTCAGGTAGTTCGCCCTCTCCCGCAAACGCGAACGCGTGTACGAAGCACTGAAGGTGAGATCTCTTGAAAGGCGCTCCGAAACCTGAAGCTGCAGTGAGTTGTAGCGGTTGGAGCCGTTGTACTGCTGAAGCCACAGATCGGTGAACTGCGGGAACGGCAACAGCGACTGCGCCCGAGTGATGTTAGTCGCGCTGTTGAATGGACTGGTTGAAGGCAGCAGATTTCTGAACGGGTTCGGAATTGTTGCTGATAGCAGCGTGTTTGCTGCCGTGTCCGTCGCCACGTCCGTCCCGAGGAAAGATCTCGGAACAAAATTGAAGTTGCGGCTGACCGGCATGTCATAACCCCAGGCGCTTACGAAGTTCGCCTCAACCACAAAGTGCGCCGGCAACTCCCTTTGAAAACCGACAATTATCCGCGCGAATTTTGAGTTCCTTCTATGTATGGGCAGGGCAGGATTATCGGCCGTCCCAACTGCGATTCCGGTTGAAGTCAGTAAACCCTGGCTGGCGCCGGGAGACGTAGCCGCTCCGCTTGGAAACGGATTTGTCAGATTGGCGACGAACGTCAGACCATTGTTGTTCGTAGCGATGAAGGGCGTAGTGCCGGCGAATCCCTGCTGCAGCCCGAGTCCGTTGATCTCGCTCTGGTGCGGTGCCATGAAAATGCCAAAGCCTCCGCGAATCACCGTCTTTTGATTCAAAGCGTACGAAACGCCAACGCGCGGTTCGTAATTGCCTCGGTCAGTCGTCCACGCGGCGCGATGGCTGCTGTTTGCATACGTGTAACCGCCAAGCACCTTGAACTGATCGGGCGGCAAAAGGAAGTTGCTCGGATTCGCGTTATAGGAAGTGCTGTAAGCTGCGCGCGCTGCCGCGTCAATTGGACTTGGCGTAGTCAAATCAAAACCGCGCTGAATGCGATTGTAGCGTTCACTCAAGCCGCCTTCCAGTTCGTATCTGAGTCCGAGGTTCAGCGTTAGCTTTGAAGTCACGCGCCAATCATCGTGAAAGAAGAACCCATGATAGACGGACTGAACCGAATAGTTTATTGAGTTATCGATCTGACCCGCGGTTGATCCCGATCCGGCGGTGGGGACACCGAGCAGGAATGCAGCGATATCTCGGCCGAAGGCGTTGCGCAGTGTCGTCGAAGAGTTTGACGCCGGAGTCGTGTACGTTCCGTCAAAGAACAAGCGGCCGCCCTGATAGCCGTTGCTGATGAAGTTCTCGCGCACGATACGCAGGTCCCAACCAAACTTCGCCGTGTGATTGCCAAAGGTGCGCGTAGCGGTCGGCTGAATTGAGCCCATCATGAACGGACGCAGACGTCCCAAATTCCAATCAGAACGCATCGAACCGAGATCGGCGCGAATGGGTCGGATGTTGTCGAGGTTGCGGATCTCGATCATCGGGAAATACTGATAGCCGCGAAAAGCGGCAATGGCCGCGGCCGAAAAGTCGAGCGTCGAAGGATCCAGCGCCGATGCCGGATGGCGCTCCTGCGTGAACTTGTTGAAGCTCACGCGGAGGTCGAACACCGTGTTCGAAGAGAGCAGGTTCGTGTAATCGATGTTGCCACCATCATTCGTGCGGTCTTCGAATCCTTGCGTGATCGAAGTGCCGTTGATGTAGCTGCCGGAATTATCCGCCGCCCAATTGTATCGATCCTCTGGATTAAAGCTGTGATAGTACTTGCCGAAGATCGACTGGCGCTCGCTAATTTGATGCGCGTCAGCCAGGCGCGGTACTTCTCGTGCCTGATGACGTTCGAAAAGTAATTATTCTGTGTGCCGTTCGCCGTGCCTGCTATGTTGGGCAGTGGATAATATTTGAGTAAGGCAAGGGCTACAGGATTGAAGAGCGTAGGCGAAATCTGATTGCAACTCGACCCGGCGGGAAGCGGTACTACACCTGTTCCGCCAGTTCCTGCCGGACATCCAAAAGTTGAACGCACCACGTTGCTGCCACTCTGCACTCCCGAAAACGGGTTATAAATTATTGTGTTCACTGGAACGCCGTTTAACGTAGCATTCAGATTGGCTGGGTTCGTAATCAGCTCTGTGAAATCGCCATTCCGCATCTTTGCCGTCGGCACTGAGAAAAGTTGCGGTTCAGCCGTGTTATCGAGCAACCGCTCGTACGAGAAAAGGAAAAATGTTTTGTCACGGCCGTTGTAGATCTTCGGAATTTCGACCGGACCATTGATCACGCCGCCGAAACGATGATAGGTCCTGATTGGCCGCGCCTGACCGCTGCGGTTAGAGAAGAAGTTGTTAGCTGTTCGGCTTAGAGCGCGGTTGAAGTAATAAATTGAACCGTGCGGATCGTTGGTTCCGCTTTTCACCGCTACGTTTACTGTGCCGCCCGCCGAGTAACCCTGCTGCGCATCGAAAACGTTCGTCTGCACTTTGAATTCCTGCACTGCGTCTGCCGGCGGCGAGAAGCCAACCGCAAAATCAAACGCGTAATTCGGCGAGCCGTCGAGCGTGATCTGGTTTTGCGGCGGCGCTCCGTTCACGCGAAAAGCTGCCAAATTCCCATTCGAGATCGGCGCGGTGAACATGGGATTGCCGGTGTAGACAACGCCCGGCGCTAGCGTAGCGAGCTGATAGGCGGTCCCCTCGGACAAAGGGAGCTCCGCAATCTGTTTTCGCTCGATGACCGTGCCGGTGGTGACAGAGCCCGTTTCAAGTGCCTGGTTCGAAACAACCGTAACCGTTTCCGCGACGCTGCCTGTTTGAAGCTGGACGTCGATCGTCAATTTGTCGGCTACCCGAATCTCGATCTTGTCGCGCACCTCAACCTTGAAGCCCTCTTTGGTAACGACCAATTTGTACGTTCCCGGAAGCAACACCGGAAAATCGTAACTACCATTATCGTTGGTGCTGGTCGTCGCCTCAAGATTGGTTCCAACATTCTTTACAGTTACCGTGGCGCCCGGCACAATTGCCCCGTTGGGATCCGTTACCTTCCCGGTGATCGAGCCCCTAAACTCCTGGGCCATCGCAAAGACACCAGTCAACAACATCAACAGCACCGCGCGGCTAACATGATGAACATTGATACGCATCTTTCATCCTTTCATCGGTTGCGACTCTCAAATCTTTGCACACACGAAATTAATTGGAAGGGCCGAGCAGCAGGACTGTCCGACTGATTTTCGGCATTTTATAAACAGCAAGAGATTTTTGCAAGAGCTAAGTTATTGGAAACACAACGCTAAGGAAGGAGCTGGTGCCGAAGGGGGGGACTCGATCTCAATCGGTCTTCTAAGCCATTGAACTTCAACAAGATTCTCGCAACACCTCGTGAAACTGAAATTTACGAATCGTCTCATCCGTCCTCATTATTCTCTTTAGTCTCTTTGGTGCTCTCTCATAATAGACACCTTGGTAAGAGCGACTTAACGGTTGAGAAACTATGAAGCCGGGTCTCCCAAAGTCGATTTGAAAGTTGGACAATGTCCAACGTTTGTATACGAGTTTGGCCCTTGCGGGTTGACTCAAAATCTGACTCAAGAAGGAGACTCCGGCGATGAAGA
>WNGK01012726.1_pt1 | contig 10035 bp, 9 predicted proteins | sample 5400601 | NCBI WGS metagenome assembly WNGK01 (sample SAMN13153376, study PRJNA577476) | soil metagenome | isolation source: 60 cm soil or saprolite under Garry oak tree replicate 1 | place: USA:California | collected 2016-06-15 | reverse complement strand
ATAGAAGCTGCGACGTACTCGCCAACGACACTGCGATGCGGCGATCCAATCCGGCGCTGTCCGGGGTCGCGTTTTCGGAGCTGTTCTGAACCGGCTTACACAACTGACTGACGCCGCGAGTCTGGCATTCACTTTTGCGTACGACGCCACGAACAAGCTGACATCGCAGACCGCGCCCAATGGCGTCGCCAGCACCTACCAGTATGACGGCCTCAATCGTCTAACGCGGTTGACTCATGCCAAAGGCCCGACGACTATCGCCGACTTTCAGTATCAATTCAACGCCGTCAACAATATCACTCAGATTATCGACGCGGCGGGAACTCACGGCTACAGTTATGACTCGCTTGATCGGCTGACGGCGGCAACACATCCCAATCAGGCAAATGAAAGTTACACCTACGATGATGTTGGTAATCGCACGGCGTCGCAACAGGGTTCCAGCTACACCTATCAATCTTTCAACCGTCTCGTCAGTGCAAACGGAACCAGTTATGCATACGACACCAATGGCAATTTGACATCGAAGACGGACGCAACTGAGAGCTGGAGTTATACGTGGGATTACGAAAACCGTCTAAAACAAGCGTCGCTTTCCGGCGGAGTTACAGTCACGTATTCCTACGATGCGTTAGGCCGGCGGATCCAGCGGAGCAGCCCCAGCTCGACAACCAGATTCGTCTACGACGGAGCGGATGTGATGCGCGATCTGGATGGCACTGGCGCCACGATCGCGGATTATCTAAACGGGCCGGGGATTGACAACAAGCTACGCCAGACCGTCTCCGGCGCAAGTTCTTACCTCTTCGCCGACCATCTCGGCACTACCCGCGGATTGACCGATACGAACGGAAGTGTCTCCTCAAGTTTGGCATACGATTCATTTGGCAATCTGACAAGTGGCTCGACAGCGAGCCGTTACACTTACACGAGTCGCGAAATTGATACCGATACGGGTCTGATGTATTACCCCGCACGCTGGTACGACCCGGCGCAAGCGAGGTTTGTATCTGAGGATCCGATTGGGCTGGAGGGCGGTATCAACCTTTATGCTTATGTTGCGAACGACTCCGTTAACTACACGGATCCTCTGGGACTCAAAAGACTAAAACCCTATAGCCGTACACGCCACGCAAGTCCAGCTCAGAGTTGTGTTTGTAAAGCAGAAGAGCCGGACGCAGAAGATGACAGTTTTTTGACGTTGTTGGGCAGCTACGGTATCGGAGTAGCAAAAGGTTTTAGCGGAGCGGCTATAGGGACAGCAGAGCTGCCTATTGATCTCGTTAAGGATCCGACCGGAACAGTAACTGCAATTGTTGATGATATCGGAATGCGGATTCAGACACTCGGCGAGATCGCTATTCACCCCGTTGCGGGATACGACGCGATTATCGACGCCATAATGGTAATCGGTCCTAATAAGGCCATGGAGACTCTAGGCGACGCAGGCGGTCAGCTCATTTTTTTCAAGGGTATGGCAGATCTTGGTCAGAGAATTAGAGCTGCCAGGGAACCTGAGCTTGGAGAAAACTGCAGGATTGCGCGACTGGGTAACAGAACCGATCATCCCTACGGACGCTGGCCGCATTATCATCGGCGCGGCCCAAGGGGTCCTGATGGCAATCCATTACCGGGGCAAGGAATCAAAAGACACCGACCATTTGAACCAAGCAAGCATGACAAGCGCTTTACAGATAGATTCTAATTGCGAGGGGGTTTTCGAGTGATCATGCGTCGTTTCTTCAGCAGACCAGAAGAGTCCCGCGGACCGCGACCTGGGATTACTCCACCAATTATTGTGGATGAACAGGGTACGGCGACGGTATTCGAGTCCGTCGAGGATGCAGAGCGCTACCTTGAGCCAATCGACGTAAGGAATGGTGAGTATGTGGCCTACGATAGTGAAGGACGGCTGTTGCGACTCTTGCCTACTTCTCCCCGCATAACTATCGAGAATGCAGATTTGGAACCTCACCATGCGAATGAGGTCCGCGAGTTACTGGTTCGTCTTCTGAGCTATACTGGTGTGCCGGTAGAAATATTGCGCAGCGAGAGTCTTCAAGAACTAGTTGCAAGAAGTCTCGAATACAAGACAAAATGAGTCGGCTGCTGTCGACACGCTGGAGTCATGTTTTGGATTATGAGAATGGCTTGAAGCAAGCGTCGCTTTCCGGCGGAATCACAGTCACGCATTCCTACGACGCGTTGGGCCGGCGGATCCAGCGAAGTAGTTCCGGATCGACAATCAAATTCGTTTACGACGGCGCGGACGTGATGCGCGATCTGGATGCCACCGGCGCCACGATCGCGGATTACATAAATGGACCTGAGATTGATAACAAGTTACGTCAGACCGTCTCTGGCACAGGTTCTTACTTCTTCGCCGACCATCTCGCCACTACCCGCGGACTGACCGACACGAACGGAAATGCCTCCTCCGGTCTGACGCACGATTCATTTGGCAATCTGACAAGTGGCTCGACAACGACCCCCTGCACGACCTCCTTACGAGGAAGGCCGCAATTTCAAATGATAAATAACAAAGCCGCCTGTTCTCTCAGCCGGCCCGCGTTCGTACCATCGGTCCAGATTAGAGAGATTGTCGTCAGGCGAGACAACAGCATAAGAAAGAATAGGGTTGCTGGCGACGGCCCGATCAAATTTCGCAGCGAATCCAGCGTACTCCTGTGCGGCGTTATTGATCTCTTCTTCGGTCACTACACCGCGGCTTATCGTAAGCATAGTGACGCCGGCGCGTTCCGCTCCGAAAACCTCCCAACGTGCGCTGTAATCACTATGTAGGGCTTTTGAGAGTTGCTTATCATCAAATCCCGAGTAATAAAGGTACTGGTAAAACCTCGTCCTTTGTTCTATCAGATCGAGATTCGAAAAGGTATAAAGGTGTTGGGCCCACAAAACCGGATTACGTCCGGTGGCAGGAAAACTATGCGTTAAAACGAGGTCTGACGCGAAGACGACTCCTTCCCGATTTTCTTCCCTAAACTTCAGAGCTACAGCACGCGCCTCATCCACGTGAATGTTTAAGCCCTTGATCCTTAGAGTGCCGCGTATTCCAAGCACCGCTGCCAGGGTTAGTGCTCCGACAGTCAGATAAATCAGGATTGGACTCGACACTTTGTGCCTCGTGAGGTCCAAAGCCAAAAAAAATGCCAATACAATCCAGTAATTAGTCACGAATTCTTCGTAATGAAAGGATTGCAAAGAGTGTCCTGTTATGATCTGCTGATTGAAAACCAAAAAAGTAGCCAGTGCAAACGATGATGCAAAAAGGATTTTGGGATCTCGGAAGGCTCTTAATTTTTGCTTCGCGTAGTAACCGAGGCCGCAAAGAATTAGAAAGCCGTAGATTTCGGGGGCACGAAATAAATCAGGAGCGTGGGTTATCTCTAAAAGTTGGGCGCGGTCCAGGGTGGGGGGCCTATGCATTAAAAGCCATGCGTAAGGCGCCAATGCAATCATACTGATGGCCGTAATTATTCCCGCGACTTGCGATACCCTCTTGCGGTCTTCGCCTCTGGCAATGAACCATAAGAGGATGATCGTGCAAAACCACGCCAGAGCGGCCGTCCAAAGAAAGAAATAGGAGTAAACGAGAATGGCAAAACTCAAACCAGCCAACACCGCCCAGGCTGGATTTCTGGTTAAGGCGCGCCAAGTGAACAGACACGAAGCTATCAATATCGGAAACGGAATGGCTGGGACAATGCGACGAAGGAATGGAAGGAGGTCATAACCGGATTGTGCTCCCAACAAAGCTTGTAAGGGATTGAGAGCCGCCACTGTGCCTAAACACAGGACGCCAACTGCGCCCGCCGTGGCAAGCTTTATGTTTAGCGTAAGTTCGAAGAGGAACCACAGAATCACAAGCGCCGCTGCAATGGTTGTTGATGGAAGAAGAACGATGAAAGCAGTGGACGCTGATACATGAAGAAGCCTCGCTGGTAAAGCGACCACATAGGCCGGCAGAAACTGAATAGAGTACAAGCTCTCATACTGGCTGTTATCTATTCCCGTGTACGGATCGTTGCGTCTCGGCCGGCCATCAATCAGGGCATTCGTATATGCTGCATATGCTAATTCATCAGTGTCCAGATACGCGCACGAGCCGTTCCATTCTGAGCCTCGAGCATAGCAAAGGTACAACTGGGGCAGTGAGGTAATAAATGCGAAAACGGTGAGTAATAATGCTGTCTTCCAGCAACGAGGATTTCTCAACGATACTGTTCCCGTCATTGAGTTGGCGATAATATCATTTCCGCACAGCGATTCCCACGGCCAGACAAGGGCAACGCTGTTCTTCACCGATGCGATCGAATCTCAGATAGAATTGATGCGATGACAACTCCGGCCCATACTGCACCCTCCCTAACGGTTGGGTTTCTGCAGACTTCGCATATCCTGGTTTCCATACATGCAACTTAGGTTCGTCTGGGCAATATGTGAGGATTTGAGGGAACACTTTTCTCAATTGCTGCAGAACCGGCATGGGTGCCCGACGACTTCGAAAACTTTAACCCGGGACTCTCGCCCTTAAAGATTTCCTTGACCTAGAGCTCGAAAACTGCGCCAATACTGATCGGCCCTGAAATGAACTGTCAGGGCTAAACCGACTAGTTCATGAGTATTCGCCGGCAAAAGTTTCTTGCGATTCGCACCGTCTTTCCCGTTGCGGTCTTCGCAATCATTTTCACTCTTGCCCTGCGACAATCATCTACGCTCGACCCCGATCTCTGGTGGCATTTGCAAACCGCTAAGGACATCGTTGCTAACAGGAGTATTCCGCACGTCGATTCTTACTCGTTCACCAGGACTGGCGCCGAGTGGATAACGCATGAATGGCTTACCGAACTGTTCATGTACGGAATCTATCGCTTCACCGGCCTGGGCGGACTGGTGTTGATCTTCTCGGCGATTGTTACCGGCGCTTTCTTTTTTGTGTACCGAATTTCTGCCGGTCGCCCGTACGTGGCCGGTCTTGCGGTACTGCTTGCGGCTTTGGCTTCCACTCCGCTTTTCGGTGTTCGTGCCCAGATGATCACACTTCTGCTCGCAAGCGTCTTCATTGTGATCTTGTGGAGTTATGAACAGAACGGTCGGAGTCGTACCTTGTGGTGGCTACCCCTCTTAATGCTCCTTTGGGTGAATCTCCATGGAGGTTACGCACTAGGTTTTGCACTGATAGCGCTTTTCCTGATTAGCGCAGTTCTTGATCGCGACTGGCGTTTGACGCGTTCGCTGGTCATTAGCGGAGTTGCCTGCGCCGTCATAGCGCCACTGAACCCGAATGGCTTCCGAATCTTCACTTATCCAATTCAAACTTTGACATCCCCATCAATGGCGGCCTTGATCGACGAATGGTCATCACCCGATTTTCATCAGGCAATGTTTCTCCCGCTGGCCGCGTTTTTGTTCCTTCTCTTTGCCGTTCTCGCCTTGTCGCCAAACCGGCCGCGCCTCGGCGAACTCTTTCTGCTGATTGTAACGGCATTCGGCGGGCTACGATCTGCCCGTCATGTACCAATCTTTGCGCTGGTCGCGGTTCCCATCTTTGCGGATCATCTGTGGGAGTTAATGAGAGCGCGTGGCTGGAACAAGGGGCTGGAGCGCGAAGAGCCGGCAACCGCCGGAAAACTGATTCTCGGCTTTATCGTGCTCATGACGTCATTGGCATTCCCAATCGGACTCTTCCGGCATTTCGTGTCGCATCAGCCGGCGTACGTGGCAAAGCGAAATCCGGTGGCAGCAGTCGAGTTCATTGAGGCGCGTCACGTGCCCGGACCTATCTTCAACAAGTATGGTTGGGGCGGATACTTGATCTTCCGGCTTTATCCGGATTATCGAGTCTTCGCCGACGGACGGGCAGATGTGTACGGCGACGAATTTCTTTTCCAGATGGTCGACACCTACGACGGCCATCCCGGATGGCGCGCGCCGCTCGATCGCTACGGCGTGCGCACAGTATTGATTCCGCCTGACGCTTCCCTTGCCAGCTTGTTACAAATCGATCGCGAATGGCGGAAAGTTTACGAAGACAATCAGGCCGTGATTTTCACAAGGTAAGAGAAGGTCGGTGATGTAATAGTAGTGATCTATGACACTGTAAATGTTCGTGCCTGACTTAGCCCTCCAAATAGTTGTTGACCACTTTTTGACCACTTCCGGGGCGCTTAAGACGGACCGGACGGTCGAGAGACAATCCTGAGGACCGGCGTATCTGCTGCAAAATCATAAAAATGCATATCCCGCGCAGTTAATTGCTTAGTCAGCAAAATTATCTGTCCGGTGTGCATTGAAAAATGTTCGACGACGTGAAGGATTGCTTCAATCATTGATACCTCGAGGCCCTGAATCAAACGCATTTCAAGCAGAGTGTCTGGGTCAAGTTGAGCAAGCACATGAACCGCCTCTTCGACGGTTTGCTTCAATCTTCCGAAGACTTCTGATCGCGGAATCATTTCGCGCTGCGCGAATTCTGAATCGCGATTGCGTTTGTCGTCCGCCCCGCCAAGGCCACAGATGATCCATTGACGAACATTGCCACTTAGGTGCAGCAGAAGATTGCCGACACTATTTGATTGTTCATTAGCCCGCCACCAAACCTGTTCGTCATTCAACGATTCGTTACACCGCTCGATTTTTGGCAGAAAATCTTCGGCGAGGTGAAATTGCGCGCTCTCGAGAAAAGCCTGACCCAGTTGATTCATTTCCGAAAACGTTTCAGAAGCCCGACTGTTAGGGAGGGCTACTTGCGAGACTAGCCCTCGCTGACGCTCGGGCTTCTGACACTAACCCTCCGTCTCAGATTCTTCCGGCCGGCGCTTGTGTTTCGCCTTGCGTCCCGCCGGACGCGCTTTCTCGTCAGGCTTCGCATGAGTCATCGGATGACCCGGCGGCGCCAGCGGCCTGCGAATTGTGCCAATGATGGATCCTTTAGAACCCCGGGCACTCTTGCGACGTGAAGGCTTCATGGTGTTTCGCTTTTGCGAAGAGTGTACACGATGCTAGCCCGAGGCGTTTCGGCTGTCAATCAGATTAGCCCTTAGGCCCTTGACGTAAAGAGAGATTTGACATAGAAGCATCCCACAGTTTTTCAATCCAGTGAACGGAGTTGTGGCCCATGAAGAAAATTCTTGCGCTTGTCTCATTTCTGACCATGGTGGCCGCCTGTATGGCGCCCACGGGGAATACCAATATGACTTCGAATTCGAACACCAACTCGAATTCGAACACTGAATCCAGGACTGCCGGCCCATCCGAAGTGGATCTGATCGCCAAAGAGAAAGCCGGTTGGGATGCGATTAAAAAGAAAGATTGGGAGGGATTGGGAAAGTTGCTGGCCGGCGACTTCATCGATGTTGAAGATGACGGCGTCTATGACAAGGCCGGCAGCATTGCTTCGCTGAAGAACTACAACCTCACCGATGTCACTTATTCGGATTGGAAGATGCTGACGGTCGACAAAGATTCCGCGGTGCTTACCTACAATATAAACCCCACCGGAACTAACAACGGCCAGGCGATTCCTCCTGGTCCCTATCGAGCGGCAGCCGCATATGTGAATCGTGGCGGTGAATGGCTCGGGATTTATTTTCAACAGACACGGGCCGAGACGATGCCGTCCTCTTCTCCTTCTCCTGCACTAACCGCAAAACCCATGGCGAAAACCGTGGCGAGTCCCACAGCAACTGCGCAAGTGACGGGATCGGATGTCACGGCGAACGAGAAGATGGTTTGGGACGCCCTGAAGAACAAGAACTATGACCTGTTCGGATCTTATCTGGCTTCGGATTCCATTGAGGTCGAACCCGATGGTGTCTATGACAAGTCAGGTTCCGTCAAGGGCGTGGCCATGTTTGATTTCTCGAAAGCGGAACTCAGCGAATGGAAAACGGTAAAATTCGATGACAATGCTTCGCTGGTAACTTACAAGGCGAAGGTGCCGGGCATGAAGCACGATCAATCAAGACATACCACCATCTGGGTAAATCGCTCCGGCAAGTGGCAGGCTTTGTTCCACCAGGGAACTCCAGTCGCGGCGCCGCCAGAGAAGTAAGAAATTTTCCCAAGCCGTAATCTCGGAGCATGACTTCGCACGTTCCCGCTAACACCGAAAGCGTTCGCTAATTCCATCCCGGGGCGTTGCCCTGGGATGCCACACGCGTTCAGTCATTAATGCCTGCGGCGTTTATTCTGCTATCGACGTTTATTCCGCTACCGGATCCGCCCGATTCGCTCAGGCCCAAATGCCAGGTATTCTGTCACCGCATGAAGGACATGTTGCCCGCATAGACGTAACGCAAACCGGCATCGCGTCCAATCTCGCAGGCCCGAATCAATTGCTCGGCGGTCGTGTTGGCGTGGTCCTTCATGTGATAGTCCTGATGAAACGCGGTCACGTGCCAGGGGATGTCCGGTGAAACCGAAGCGATAAAATCGGCCGCGCGTTTCAGCTCATCCTGGGAATCATTGAAACCGGGGATCACGAGCGTCACAATTTCTTCCCAGAACTCCCTTTCATGAACCATCTTTACCGTCTCGAGAATATTGTCGACCACGCCGCCAAGCTGGCGGTAGTTTTTGTCACTCATCGATTTGAGGTCAATCTTGTAACAATCAGTCCAGGGTCGAATGTAATCAAGCACCTGGGGCGTCGCGTTGCCGTTAGATATGAACGCGGTGCGAAACCCGGCCGGCCGGGCCTGCTTGAAAACTTCTACGGCCCACTCCGCGGTAATCAACGGTTCGTTATAGCTGGTACCAACCATTGACGCTCCATATGCCTTCGCCATCGCCACCAATCTGTCAGCGCTTAGAATGTTCGGTAGCGCCACCGCCGCATCGTCGCGGAGGGCCTGGGACGTCAGCCAATTCTGGCAATACGCGCAGTGCAAATCGCAGCCCAGCATGCCAAACGTCAACGTGTCAGAGCCTGGCAAGGCATGAAAGAAAGGTTTTTTCTCAGTAGGATCACATTGCAGAGCGGCCACATAGTTTACGGGCACGCGCAGATGTCCGCCTTCGTTGAAGCGAACTTTGCAGATGCCCCGCTTCCCTTCTTTGATCAGGCACCGGTGGCCACACGCATAGCATTTCAGCGCGCCGTCCGCAAGATGCTCGGTCAGCTCCGGCGCGCCTTCGGCGGTCATCTCGTCTAAAACTTCGGCCAGCGAAGTTGCTGTGGCACTCAGTGGCATGATCGACCTAATGCAGAAATTCCGATGAGGAATTATACTCCTTGGATGACGCTTGGCACTGGTTAGTTGTCAGTTGTTAGTTGTTAGTTGTTCGCCCGGCCACGTCACGCATCACGTCATCAGATGTACAACTGGCCACTAATAACTGACGACTGACAACTAACCACTGACTAATCAAAATGATCATCGAAGAAATTACGGTCACAGCCTTTCAACAACACACCCGGATTGTCGGTTGCGAGAAGACCAGGAGTGCGATCTGCATCGATCCGGGAGACGACTCGACAACCATCGTCGAGGCCATCGACAAACATGAGTTCGACCTCCAGGCAATTGCCTGCACTCATGCGCATTTGGATCATGTCGGAGGCGTGACGGCCCTGAAAAGGCTGAAGCCGCAGGCAAAAATAATCATTCATTCCGCAGACGAACCGCTTTATCTGCAATTGCCGAATCAACCGGCCTGGCTGGGAATTCCCCGCGCGCAATGGGCCGCCATGGGATTTGATTACGAGCAGCCTCCCCGGACGGATGAACACTGGCACGACGGACAAAGCTACAAAGTCGGTGAACTTAACTTCAAAGTGATTCACTGTCCGGGACATACTCCGGGCCACGTGGTTCTGTTTGAGCCAGATGAAAAGAAAGTTTTCGTCGGCGATTGCCTGTTTGCGGGCTCAATTGGCCGAACTGATTTGCCGGGCGGCTCAACCGAACAGTTGATGGACTCGCTCTTTAACAAGATCCTGCCGCTGGGAGATGACGTCGAAGTTTATTCCGGCCATGGGCCAACCACGACGATCGGTTACGAGCGCCGCAC
>WNGK01009451.1_pt1 | contig 10035 bp, 18 predicted proteins | sample 5400601 | NCBI WGS metagenome assembly WNGK01 (sample SAMN13153376, study PRJNA577476) | soil metagenome | isolation source: 60 cm soil or saprolite under Garry oak tree replicate 1 | place: USA:California | collected 2016-06-15 | reverse complement strand
GGCTGGCGCTGCTATCCCCGGAGAAGCAATGCGGCAAGACGCGGGTGCTGGAACTGCTCGACTTGCTGTGCGCGGGCGCCGAGACGCTCTCGGACGCCAGCCCCGCCTACCTGTACCGCAGGATCGGCGCCGGGCCGGTAACCATCCTGCTCGACGAGGCCGACGCGATCTGGAAACGCGGGAAGTCCGACGAGACGGCGGAGGCGCTGCGCTCCATCGTCAACGCCGGGCACCGCAGGTCCGCGACGGTCGGCCGGGTGGAGATGAACGGCCAGGCGGCGAAGCTGACCCGCTTCCCGGTGTACGCGCCCGCTGCCATCGCAGGCATCGGCAGCCTCCCGGACACGATCCTGGACAGGGCCGTGATCCTGCGCATGCGCCGCCGGGCACCCGGCGAGCGGATTCGCGACTACCGGGAGCGGATGACCCGCCCCGAAGGTGACGCGCTGCGGGACCGGCTGGCCAAATGGGCAGCCAGCGCAGAGGACCGCGTCGGCTGCCCGTGGCCGGTCATGCCGCCCGGCGTAGCCGACCGGGCCGCCGACGTGTGGGAGCCGCTGCTCATGGTCGCCGACCTCGCCGGAGGCGGCTGGCCGGACCGGGCCCGGGAAGCGTGCGCCGCGCTCGTGGCGGGCGCGCGGGACGACACTGCGAGCATCGGGACGCGGCTGCTGGACGACCTGCACGGCGTGTTCGGCGACGCTGACGAGCTGCCGACGCAGGCAATCCTGTCGGCGCTGCACGAGCTGGACGAGGCGCCATGGGGCGACTGGTACGGCAAGCCGCTCAACGCCCGCGGCCTGGCCAGGCTGCTCAGGCCCTACGGCGCCGCGCCGCGCGTTATCCGTGTCGGCGACGCCACGCCGCGCGGGTACCGCCGCGCCGACCTGCTGGAAGCATGGCGCAGCTACCTACCGTCCGGGGTAAGCGCAACAAGCGAAACAAGCGCAACGTCCCTGGCCAGCCATGTTGCGGACGTTGCGGACGTTGCGCATACCCCGCAGGCATGCACCGTGTGCGGCGGGCCGCTCGACCAGGCGCTCATCGACGCCGGGTACACCGACCACGGCGAGGAGGCAAGCCAGTGACCGGCACCGGCCCGCAGCCCGCCACCGGCCAGCAGCCCGAGATCCGGGAGCGCGCCACGCAAATGCTCGGCCAGCTCACCCGCACCGAGGAAGGAACAACGCCATGACCGAGACCGACCGGGTAACCCTGCTCGTTGACGTGCTGGGCAGCCTGCACACCGACATGGCGCTGCCAGTACAGGACTGGCGCCATCGCGACGGCCAGCTTGTCACTGACGCCGAAGCCGAGACGATAGGCAAGACGCCCGTCGGCGACTTCAAGACGGCCATGGCGCTGCTGGAATCAGAAACGGACATCTACCGCGACCGCGCCGAGATCAGCGGACGTCTCCTGGAGCTGCTCGGGCCCTACATGCTGACCGCGCCCAATGCGCCGATCGTGGAGATCCTGCCGCTGCTGCCGCCAGCCGACCGCGCCGAAGCCGAAGCGATCATGGACCGCATATTCGTCTGACAACTGCCAGCACCGAGGAGGCCCCCATGCGACTGACCAGGCTCAGGCTGCGGAGCTGGCCGTTCCTGCCGCCCGCCGCGCCGCCCGGCCGCTGCCAGCACACCGGCGCCCGCGGCACCAGGTGCAGGCGCCAGGCCTGGCCCGGCACCAGCCACTGCATCCGCCACCAGCCGCAGCCACCCGGCCCGCCAGCGAGGGCCTGAGCCATGTGGCGGCCGCAGGACCGGCAAGCCAGGTACGGCGCCGACTACAGGCGCAAGCGCGACGCCGCGATGGCCCGCGCTAACTGGCGCTGTGAGATCCGCATCGAGGGCGTCTGCATAACGGTGGCCTCCGAGTGCGACCATGTCGACGGCATCGCCGCCGACCCGGATCACCTGCGCCTGCGCGCGGCATGCAAGCCATGCCACGCCGTCATCACGAGCAGGCAGGGCAGGTCAGGCAGCAGGCCGCCAGACCCGCAGCCCGCCAGCAGGACGCAGTGGTAAGCGGGACGTGCCTGGAGGATTCCTCCAAGGCGGCGATGTCACACCGGATCCGCTCGCATGCCCGCAAGATAATCAGAACAGCCATTCGATTCGCGGATGTCACGGATGGTAACCACCCTCCGCCCATGCCTGTCCCAGTCTGTCCCGATATGTCAGGATGTCCAGCGGCTTGGCCCCCTCATCAGGGACGCCGCCCTGTGTCCCTCTCCCCACGCTGCGTGACGGGTGACGGCTGTGACGCCTGGCCGCGGAAACGGACATTCTCGCGTTGTGATTCATGCGAACGGCTGTTCGGTTTCCTGGCGGTCACCGTCTTGTGGGAAACCTCTAAAGGGACGCGCGGCGAAACCGGGATGCATCCGGCGGCCGTCACGGGCGTCACTGTGACACCGTAGTCCCGTGAGCAGCAGCGCGGAGCGGATGGCGCGGATGCGCGCCCGGCGGGCCGCCGCGACCGGGCCGGGGCCGCTGGCCGGCCTGCGGGATGCTGGTGAGCTGCTGGCTCCGGCGGTCGCCGAGACGGTCACGGCGCTGGGGCTCGGCGGGAAGGATGCCGCGGTGGCGCAGCTGGCCCGCCGGTATGCCGCGGCTATCGACGATGCGGAGTCGCCCGGGGCGGCGTTGCGGGCGTTCGGCCCGGTGCTGCTGAAGACGCTGGAGTCGATGGGCGCCACGCCTGCCGCGAGGGCCGGGAAGGCGGCCAAGCCCGCTGCGCGACCGCCGAGCCGGCTGGATCAGCTGCGGGACGCGCGGGAGGCCCCGCCGCGCCGCCGGGCTGCGGACGAGCCGCGGCATGCGCCGAGCAAGCGGTATCCGGGGATGATGGAAGCGGTCGCGCCGCGGCGGCCGGGCGCGTGAGGCGAGGGAGGACCCCATGGACTTCGATCCTGAGGCGCTGCGGGAGCTGCGGGAGGCGGTCATGGACGGGATCGCCCCGTCAGCGGGGCATCAGGCGTCGCCCGCCGAGCGGCGCCGCGCCTGGGAGCTGTACGCCTCGATGCGGGAGGCGCGGTACGGCCGGCCGCCCGCTGGTGAGCGGATGCGGAACAGCCTGGCTGGCGAGTCGCCGTTCGTGCGCGGGCTGTTCGGTGGCTGAGCAGATCCGGCTGTTCGATGAGGTCGGCGATTCCGCGGTCACCGCGGAGGAGTTCGCCGCCGAGCTGGCCATGATCGGCGGCGATGTTGAGCTGCATGTCAACTCGCCGGGCGGTGACGTTTTCGACGGCCTGGCGATCTACAGCACGCTGGCTGCCCGGCCGGGCAGGGTCGCCGTCGTGGTCGACGGCCTGTGCGCGAGCATCGCGTCGGTGATAGCGATGGCGGCCAGCCCGGGGCAGCTGACCGTCGCCCCGGCGGGCGTCTTCATGATTCATGAAGCCTGGGCTTTGTGCTGCGGCCCGGAGGCGGACATGCGGAAGATGGCGGACCGCCTGGCCGGGATGTCCGAGATCCTGGCGTCGGTGTACGCGGGGCGGACCGGGCGGCCTGCCGCGGTGTGGCGGGATGCGATGCGGGCCGAGACGTGGTACTCATCCGACGAGTCAGTAACCGCCGGCCTTGCGGACCGGGTGCAGGCCCCCGCGCCCGCGTTCACCGATTTCGACGCTGCTGAGATGGCGGGCCTGCGGGCCGCGTTCCGGCTGGACTAGGCGCACGCTGGACCCTTACCAGGAGGTAAGGGGGGTGTAACCTTCCTGGCATGGCATTGCAGGACGATGTGAACCGGCTGGTCATGATCGACGCGGCCCAGGCCGTGCTGTCCGGCCAGGCGCGGCAGCTGCGGCAGGCGGCGGGGCTGTCCCTGTCCGAGGTCGGCAAGGCCTGCGGTACGACCGCAAGCGTGATCGGGATGTGGGAAGACTCCCTGGCCCGGCCGACCGTGCAGCAGGCGCTGGCGTGGCAGACGCTGCTGTATGACCGGGCGATAGCGCGGACGGGCTCGTATGCGACGGTGATCCGGCAGACGGTGCCTCCCGTCGAGGCGGAGACGACCGCGGAAGGCGCGCTTAGCGCCGCCGCGGAGCTGCACAAGCGGTTTCCGTCGTGGCGCATCAAGCCGGACGGGCTGGAGTCGGCCGACAGCGGGAAGACGAAATTCGTCTGGCGGGCGCAGCACGCCGGGGACTGGGCGCCGGTCGCCGCGGCCACGGCGGTCGAGCTGGCCGGGAAGCTGGAGCGGATCGAGGCGGGCCTGGCCGAAGACGAGCGGATCCAGGCGGCATACCGGGACGGCCGCGGCGTGTCGCGGCGATGACGGAAGGACGGCGTGATGGCTGGCTCAATTTTCACGTGCCCGGTATGCGGCGACCCGGTCCCGCTGAGCGGGTGGTGCCCGCGGGATGATCCGGGGCGGCCTGGCAACACGCCGCCGCCGTCCGGGCCGAAGGCGCCCCCGGCCGGGAGCGTGCCCCCGCCCGCGGTGAAAGACCCCGGCTGACCAGGCGGCTGCGGGGACGGGATGGGCTGGCCGGTGGCGAAGTGGCCCTTTAACACGGAAAAACAGCCGGACTGGGCGTTTCTGCAGGACGTGTCCTGGGCCGCGGCCGGGAAGACGGCTTTCATCGCCTCTGACGACACCGTGATCTGGGACGGCGGGCAGGCGCCGCCGCGCAATGCCCTGCCGCCGGGCACCCAGATCGCGGGCGCCCTCGGCCACCTGCACACGTTCCGCTACGGGGCGCCCGCCACCGGCGACATGGACGTGATCTTGCTCAAGCCGTTCCCGGTTGACACGGTGGTCAGCGTGCCGACGTCGGCGGCCGGGGCGGCGTGGCAGCTCAAGACGTTCGCCACGAACTATTACGGGGCCTGGCGGGTCGCCACGGGCGGCGAGCCCGCCACGGTGACGCTGCTCACCGCTGACAACGCGCGCACGGTCGTGCACCTGTCCCGCTGGCGGTAACTGCTAGCGGCGCGCGGATTAGCTGCTGACCAGCTGCTAGCGGCGCGCGGATTAGCTGCTAACCAGCTCCTCCCTGACCTGGCCGTGTCGCGGCGGGCTGTCAGCCGTGACAAGCCGGGAAACAGGCCGGATCGCAGGTTTTCAGCCGGAGCGCGGCGATCGTCGAGACCGGGCGCAGACTGATCGAGGCAAGGCAGCGTGTTCCCGAAGGCGATTGGCTGAAGGCTGTTGACCGGATGCCGTTTGGCGATCGCACCGCGCGCTATCTGATGCAGATAGCGCGCCATCCTGATTTGCAAGATCGGAATTATAATTCCGATCTTCCCGCCTCGTGGACGACCCTAGCGGCACTAGCGGAATTGCCAGCCGGGGAGATTCCAAAGCGGATCGAGGCTGGCGAGATAACGCCAGAGCTTCGCGGAGCCACAGCACGGGCTTGGGCAGCCACTTACGGCGTGGCCAAGCAGGAATCCCTGAACGCCTATAGCAGTGCCGTTGATGGCCTGACCGTGGTGTTGTCCTACGTCAAGACCTGGACGCCACCTGCAGACATCCCCGCCAGTCATCTGCCCCTAAGCGAGTTTCCGGGGCTGACCTGAGACACGCCTACTGGCCGCGCGTGCGTCGTGGCTTGCTCCGGGCAGGCGGCGTGGTCCAGTCGTGGCCGCACCTGGTGCAGCGCCAGTGGTCTCCGCCGTGCGGCGGCGCGCCGCCTATCCACGCGACCTCGCCGGGCGGCGCCGCGCAGGAAGGACACGACGGGACGGCCAGCGCGGGCGGCGTGACCGCGGCGGCGAACGCGGCGGCCAGCCGCTCAGGATCGGGAACGCCCGCGAACCGGTACGCCGCGGTGATCAGCTCGAGCTGGCCGGTTGCGTGAACAGAAACCCTTTTTGTGAAGGGGCCGGTCATGGCTCGACCGTCCCGGCGGTCTGCAGCTTGGCGGCCAGCTCGGCGACGGAGTGGGCGACTAAGTACCTGATCGCCCGGCCGTCGGCGCTCTTGTGCTCGGCGGTGTACACCGGCAGGTCGGCGTGGACGACGATCTCCCACTGATCGCCGTAGCGGCGCTGGAGCGCCCGCAGCGATTGCTGCGGCGAGGGCTTGCCTGGGATCGTTGGCATGGGTTCGCTCCTTAGCTGAGCGGATCAAGGGCCCGGTTTGCCGTGCAAGCGGCGCCGGGCCCGCTTTGGTGACGGACTCCCGACACTACGCCCGCTGTCATGCAGTCGTCTATCCTCGGACGGTAGACTACTGTGCGTGACAGACGCATGGTCATGGCCGTCTACGGTTCACGTCATGTCGATTGACCGTGAGTGGCACGAGCCGGTGTACGCCCAGCTGGCCGCGATCTTGCGGAACCGGATCCGCGGCGGCGAGCTGGCGCCCGGCCGTCCCGTCCCGTCGCTGCGGACCCTGGTCGAGACTTACGGCGTCAACCGCGGGACCGCGGCGAAGGCTATCCGGGTGCTCGCCGATGAGGGCCTGGTGATGGTGGTCAAGGGCCGCGGGTGGTTCGTCACGCCGGAGGATCAGCGCCCCGGATAGCCTCTGACCTCATGCGCATTAGCGCGGTGTCTGTAACCCGCCACTTCGCAAGTGGGTGTAGTCTGGCCGCATGACGATTAACGACACCGGCAACCTGCCCTATGAGCACTGCGATCTGACCGCCATGGTCAACACGGCCAACCGTGACGGCATCCTCAGCGCGGGATTCGGCAGCGTGCGGATCCGCGCCATGGAAGGCCGCGCCGTCGCAATCGAGATCACCGAGGATCTGTCGGGACTGACCGTCGTGGCCGTTCTCGACTTCGGCCGCCCGAAGCGCGCCCGCGTCAACCTGGACGCGGATGCGATCTGCGACGCGATCAAGGCTGCCAGCCGCGAGGATGGCATGCCCGTCCCGTTCCCTGAGCCACGCTGATGACCACACCAGGCACCAAGGTCCGCGCCAGCGGCCGCGAGTACCTGAGAGTCAGCCAGGACAAGTCCGGGAACCTCCAGTCACCAGCCGAGCAGCACGACGACAACGAGCGCGACGCCGCAGAGCACGGCTGGACGCTCGGCGAGCCCTACACCGAGGCCAACGGCGTGAGTGCATCGCGGTACTCGGATAAGGCACGCGCCGCGTTCGACCGGCTGACCGCCGACCTGGACGCGGGCCGCTTCGGCGCCGACGTGCTGATCTTGTGGGAGTCCAGCCGCGGCAGCCGCCGCGTCGGCGAGTGGGTTGCCCTGATCGAGGCGTGCGAGGCCGCCGGAGTGGTCGTGCACGTCACCAGCCAGGGCAACACCTACGATCCCGCCCGGCCGCACGACCGCAAGGCGCTGCTGACCGACGCGGTCGACTCGGAGTACGAGAGCGGCAAGACCAGCCTGCGCATCCGGCGCACTGCCGCGTCACTGGCCGCCAAGGGCCTGCCGCACGGCCGGATCCCCTACGGCTACCGGCGCACCTACGCCGTGAACGCCAAGGGCAAGCGGATCATCACCGGGCAGCCGCCCGAGCCCGCGGAGGCCGCCGTCGTCGCCGAGCTGTTCGCCCGGCTGCGCAAGGGCCACAGTCTGCGCGCCATCGAGGCTGACTTCGGGGCCCGCGGAATCCGCACCCGGACGGGCAAGCCGTTCGGCGCTGCTCACCTGCGCGGGATGGCGCTGCAGCCGCTCTATGCCGGGCTGCGGATGTACGAGCCGGGTAACCGCTCGGGCCGCTATCACGGCAGTCTCGACGGCGCGGTGAAGGCTGAGCTGTGGGACGCGCTGGTGGACGCCGAGACGTTCGGCACCGTCCGGGCGATGCTGTCGGACCCGAAGCGCCGCACCAGCCGCCCCGGCCGCGGCGTGCACCTGCTCTCGCTGATCGCCGCGTGCGACGTGTGCGGCGCCGCGCTGACGGTCTCCTACCGCCGCGGCGGCCGGGAGTACCAGTGCCGCGGCAAGTCGTGCGTGCGGATCAGCGCAGACGAGCTGGACGGCTATGCCGAGAAAATCATGTGCGCCTACCTCGCCCGCCCGGACGTGATCGCCGAACTGCGCGCCACGCCTGAGCGCGGCGGCGAGCTGGCCACGGTGCGCGCCGAACTCGCGGAGGCGCGCTCAGAGCTGGCCAGCCTGCGCGCGGCGGGCAAGGCCCGCACCCTGACCGTGGCCACGGTGCTGGCAATGGAGCCGGGCCTGGTGGCCGCCGTCACCCGGCTGGAGGCACGCGAGCGCGACCTGCAGACACCGGCCGCGCTGTCCGCGATCCCGCCCGGCAAGGACGTCGCGCGCCGCTGGAAGGCCGCCCCGATGTCAGCGAAGCGGCAGGCCGCCCGGCTGCTGTGCTCGCCGCCGGTTCTCGGGCAGCTGCGCGTCGGCCGCGTCCCGTCCCCGGGGCACAAGGCGCAGCCCGCGGAGCGCGCCCGGTGGGACCGCGGTCAGGACGGGGCCGCGGCGGGCAGGTAGCCAAGCTGGCGGCACTGCGCGGCCCACCTGTTCGCCGTGGCGCGGCTGATGCTGTGCGCCTTCGCCGCCGCGCTCATCGCCCGCCGGGGCTGGCGGGCCAGCTCGACCTGGTAGCTGCGCGCGAAGTCCCGGAGGGCCTGGTCGCCCGGGCCGCGGCCGCGGGGACGCAGGGGATAGGAAACCTCAGCCAGCAGCGCTTCCATCTGGAATATGGGCTCGAAGTGCTCGAAGTGGGCGGCCAGGATCTCGCTGAGCTTGATCTGCCGTAGCGTCGCGGACGTGATCTCCTGCGTCCCGTCGCCGATCCTGATTCCGGTGAATACGTGACGGCCGTCCGGTGCCCGCTGGACGAGGATCTCGATCGGCATCGGCAGGTCGCCGCCCTCGGCGCGTTCCCAGAGGGTGGTGCCGGAGAGATCCCGGGTGAAGTGGTAGCCGTCACCGCTAGCCGCGTCGTCGCTCACGAGAAACAATGTAGCTGAGATGTAGCATGGAGTGCAGCATTCCCGCCTGAGTGTCTCACGGGCACACCATCAAGTCGAGACGGTACAGTCGCGCTGAACTGTAGCGCGGGATGCTGCTAGCGGTGTCGAATAACCCGCATGACCTTGATCGAAGAGGTACGGGCGCAGCGGCTGCCGCCGGTAAAGGTCCGCCGGGCCATCCGGCTCGCCGCTGGCGTCTCGCAGGTGCGCATGGCCTCCGAGCTGGGAGTTCACCGGCTCACGTTCGTCCGCTGGGAGAACGGCACCCACGAGCCGCGGCCGGGCTGCCGCGAGCGTTACGCCCGGCTGCTCGACGGCCTACGGCAGGTTGCATCATGACGGCCGCGGCACCGGGCGTCGTCCCGGCCGCTGGGCCCCCGGCCGGGCACGTTGCCGCCGTCGTCTCGGCCGCCCCGCCGCCGACCCCCGAACTGGCTGCCCAGCTCCGCTCGCTGCTGCCCGCCCCGGCCGGTGACGGCGATGAGTCCTGACAAGCCGGGCGGGGCGCCCGGCAAGGGAACGCCCCGCAACGTCAGCCCCGGCACGGCGCTCGACGCATCCACGATAGCGCGCGGCCCCGTCACCGGCTGCCCGTGCGGCTGCGCGACCTGGCTGCCGTGGATTGATGACCCGGGCTGCGCCCGGCACCGGCCGCTGCCCCCTGCCCGCGACTGGCCCGCCATCGACGTGGCCGCGCTCGGGCTGGCACCGCACCCGCGCGAGACGTGCGGCAACTGCCAGGCGGCCGGGCAGTGACCGCGTTCTGCCCGCGCTGCCAGCAGCCGGACGGCTACTGCGAATGCCCGTCCGCGGAACAGGAAAGGCCGCCGCCGCGGACCGCCCGCAAACGCCAGCCGAAACGCCAGCCCGAGCCCGAGCCAGCATCACCGTGGGACAGCGACTCCGCCGGGCTGCTCGGCGACGTCGCCGAGTTCCTGGGTGGCTACGTCATGTTTCCCGGCGCGCACGCCGCCGACGCGGTGGCGCTGTGGGCCGCACACACCCATCTCGTCGGCCAGTTCGAGAGCACGCCCCGGCTGGCGCTGCTATCCCCGGAGAAGCAATGCGGCAAGACGCGGGTGCTGGAACTGCTCGACTTGCTGTGCGCGGGCGCCGAGACGCTCTCGGACGCCAGCCCCGCCTACCTGTACCGCAGGATCGGCGCCGGGCCGGT
>WNGK01044367.1_pt1 | contig 10036 bp, 10 predicted proteins | sample 5400601 | NCBI WGS metagenome assembly WNGK01 (sample SAMN13153376, study PRJNA577476) | soil metagenome | isolation source: 60 cm soil or saprolite under Garry oak tree replicate 1 | place: USA:California | collected 2016-06-15 | reverse complement strand
CACGCGCGGCTGCTCGCGCTCGTCGGACACCCCGTCGTCAAATTGTATTTGTTCGTGCTCATCGCGCTCCCGCTCTACCACTGGGCCCACCGCTTCCGCTTCGTCCTGGAGGATCTGGGTCTTCACGGACTCCGGATGCCGCTCGCCGTCCTGTGCTACGGCAGCGCCATCGTGGGCACTGTGGCCACGGTGTGGGTCCTGATCCGGATATGAGCGACCAGCTTCCGTCTCGAGCGTGAGCCGAAACCGGCGATGAAGATCCACGAGTACCAGGGCAAGGCCATCCTGCGCGAGTTCGGCGTGCCAGTGCCGAGCGGAGACGTCGCCGACTCGCCCGAGCAGGCCAAGGCGATCGCCGCCCGGCTGGGCGGCCGGGTGGTCGTCAAGGCGCAGGTGCACGCGGGCGGGCGCGGCAAGGCGGGCGGCGTCAAGCTGGCGGAGGATCCCGCGGGCGCCGAGGCGGCGGCGCGCCAGATCCTCGGCATGATGCTCAAGACCCCGCAGACTCCGCCCGAGGGCATCAAGGTCCTCAAGGTGCTGGTGGAAGAGGCTTCGCCCATCGCCACCGAGCTCTACCTCTCCATGACCCTCGACCGCGGCCGGGGCACTCACGTGGCCATGGCCTCTCAGGCAGGAGGCATGGAGATCGAGGAAGTTGCCGCCTCCCATCCCGAGAAGATCATCCGCGAGTGGACCGATCCCGCCCTCGGTCTCCAGGCGTTCCAGGCGCGCAACCTCGCCTTCGGCCTCGGGCTCTCGGGGGATCAGTTCAAGGCCGGGGTCTCGCTCATCCTCAACCTGTTCCGCGCCTACGTGGACAAGGATTGCTCGCTGGCCGAGATCAACCCCCTCGTGGTCACCCGGGACGGCCGCGTGCTCGCCCTCGACGCCAAGCTCAACTTCGACGACAACGCCCTCTACCGGCACAAGGAGATCGTGGCGCTCCGGGACATCAACGAGGAGACGCCGCTCGACGTGGAAGCCTCGAAGTACGGGCTGAACTACATCAAGCTCGACGGCAATGTCGGCTGCATGGTCAATGGAGCAGGGCTGGCCATGGCGACCATGGACATCATCAAGCTCGCAGGGGGCGAGCCCGCCAACTTCCTCGACGTGGGCGGCGGCGCCTCCCCCGAGCAGATCGAGAACGCCTTTCGCATTCTCTCCTCGGACCCATCCGTCAAGGCCGTGTTCATCAACGTCTTCGGCGGCATCCTCCGGGTGGACCGGCTGGCCGAGGGCATCATCGCGGCGGTGAACAAGCTGGGCTTGAAGCTGCCCGTGGTCCTGCGCGCGGAAGGCACGAACGTCGAGCAGGGCAAGAAGATGCTGGCCGACTCCGGGCTCGCGCTCGTCATGGCCGACGACATGGGCGAGGGGGCCAAGAAGGTGGTCGAGCTCGCCCGGACGGCCGGATCGCGATGAGCATCCTCGTCGACAAGTCCACGCGCGTCCTCGTCCAGGGCATCACGGGCAAGGAGGGCGCCTTCCACGCGCTCCGCTGCAAGGAGTACGGGACCAATGTGGTGGGCGGGGTCACGCCCGGCAAGGGCGGGACGACCCACGAGGGCTTCCCGGTCTGGAACACCGTCGAGGAGGCGCGGGCCGCCGCCGGCGTCGACTGCGCGCTCATCTTCGTGCCTCCGCCCGCGGCGGCGGACGCGATCATGGAGGCTGCCGACGCGGGCGTCCCGCTCGTCGTCTGCATCACCGAGGGCGTGCCCGTCGTCGACATGGTGCGCGTCAAGGCCTTCCTGTCCCGGACCACGAGCCGACTCATCGGCCCGAACTGTCCCGGCCTCATCTCGCCCGGCCAGGCCAAGATCGGGATCATGCCGGGGCACATCCACAAGGTGGGCCCCATCGGCGTCGTCTCGCGGAGCGGCACGCTGACCTACGAGGTCGTGCACCAGCTGACCCAGCGCGGGCTCGGCCAGTCCTCCTGCGTGGGCATCGGGGGCGACCCCGTCAACGGCACGAGCTTCATCGACGTCCTCCGTCTCTTCCAGGACGACGCGCAGACGGAGGCGATCATGATGATCGGCGAGATCGGCGGCACCGCCGAGGAAGAGGCGGCCGCCTTCATCAAGGCCCACGTCAGGAAGCCGGTGGTGGGCTTCATCTGCGGCCAGACGGCGCCGCCCGGGCGGCGCATGGGCCATGCGGGCGCCATCATCGCGGGCGGCAAGGGCACGGCCGCCGAGAAGATGAAGGCCATGGAGTTGGCCGGCATCACCACTGTCAAGAGCCCCGCCGACATGGGCGCCACCGTCGCAAAAGTTGTCGGCAAATGAATTTCGAGCCGAAACGGGGCCGAGACGTAGGCGAGGGCCCGGTGAGGCGAGGGCTGAGTAGAATTTCGAGCCGAAACGGGGCCGAGCCGCAGGGGAGGGCCCGGTGAGGCGAGTGCTGAATAGAAAGTAGTTCTCGAGAAAGGACAGTGCACTAGCCCATGGCCGTAGAGCGCACGCTCACCATCATCAAGCCCGACGCCGTGGCCAAGAACGTCACCGGGCAGATCATCGCCCGCTTCGAGCAGGCCGGCCTGAAGGTCCTGGCCGCCAAGCTCGTGCATCTCTCGCCCGCCCAGGCCGCGGGCTTCTACATCGTCCACAAGGATCGCCCGTTCTACGGGAGCCTGTGCGCCTTCATGACCCAGGGGCCGTGCATGCCCATGGTGCTGGAAGGCGAGGCCGCCATCGCGCGCCTGCGCGATCTCATGGGCGCCACGGATCCCGCCAAGGCCGACCCGGGGACGATCCGGAAGGATTTCGCGTCCTCGATCGAGGCCAACGCCGTCCACGGCTCGGACTCGCCGCAGTCGGCCGCCTTCGAGATCGCGTACTTCTTCGGCGCGACCGAGATCCACTCGCGATAGAATTTCGAGCCGAAACGGGGTCGAGACGTAGGCGAGAGCCCGGTGAGGCGAGTGCTGAGTAGAATTTCGAGCCGAAACGGGGCCGAGCCGCAGGGGAGGGCCCGGTGAGGCGAGTGCTGAATAGACGGGCCGCCGCCTCCTTCGCGTCGCTGGCGGAGGCGGCGACTCGCCCCGATTCCTCACGCGCCTCGGAAGCGCTCACTGCCCGAGCGCGGCTCGAGCAGCAGCGTCTGGAGCGAGCGCCCCACGAGGCCGGTCGTGTCCCAGAGGCGCGCCCGCGCCAGGCCGATGCCGTGCGCCTCGCCCGTCGTGGCGGCGTCGAGGCACATCCACTCGCCGACAGGGCTGCGGTGCAGGGCGATCGTCAGATCACCGTTCACGAACGTGGCGAGCGCCGGGTCGACGGCGACGGCCACGCCGCTCGCGGAATCGGCGACGGCGACGAGGCATTCGAGCGGAGGTGTCGGTGTCTCACCGGCGACGAGAGGCACGCGGAGCCTGAGCCATGCCGCCACCGGCCCGCCTCCCCAGGTTCCCTTCGCGAGCCGCCACTCCACCGCGCGGTGGTAGCCTTCCTCGCCCGACATGAACGGCAGCTCGAACGGCGCGCTCGCGGCCGGCGGCGCCGGCGAGGCCAGCGGCTCGAGCGGCACCGCGACGCTGGCAGGCACGAGGCGCATGACGAGGCACGTCGCCTCGATCACCGCGGCGCCGTCCTCCGCGAGGACGGAGCCGGCGAGGCGCTGGACCTTGGTGCCGGCTCGGACGACGCGCGTGACGACGGTCAGGGGCGCCAGCGGCACCGGGCGGAGGAAGTCGAAGGTCAGCCGCGCGATCTGGGTGTCCGACCCCGCCTGCCGCGCGAACGCTCGCGCGAGGAGGGCGGCGGGCGGACCGCCGTGCTGATGCCGCGGGCTCCACGGCCCGCGCGCCGACGCCGAGGGAACGAAGCGGTCGCCGTCGAGGACGAAGAACGGCGGAAGCTGGCTCACGCCTCGTCGGCGTCCGGGTCGCGCATGGCCGAATACTAACTCTTTCCGAACGGCGGCGTTCGCGTGGACCACCACCTGGTAGCTCTCCCCCGGGCCCGACCGTGGACCCGTGAGTCCGTGCGGGCCGCTGGGCAGGCACTGACCGAAGGTTGCCGGCGCATCACCGAGTCACCCCGACGAAGGTGTCAAGCAGAAACGCGTGGGACTGTGGCTCTTGGTGTATCTTTCCGCATACGTTGTCGATCACTGTAGACACATGGATGCGCGCCCCTCAGCGCATGAGGTGGGTCTCGAGAAAGCTCACCGCGTCGGGAATGTACACGGGATAGCCCTCGGCGCGAGAGAAGAGGAAGTGCCCGTTGTCGCGGAAGGCTGGATAGACCTTCATCTCGACGCTCTTGCCCGTGCGTCTCAGCTCCTTCTCGAGCTGTCGCCCCTCGCCTTCGTCGATGATCATGTCGTTCTTCGACCACAGGATCAGGACGGGCGCCCGGATCTTCTGGGCGCCGTTCTTCCAGACCCCCTGCACGAGCGGCCACGCCTCGTCGACGCCACCCTGCCCGCCTTGCCGGTAGCCGCCCGCCATGCTGATCACCGCCTTGAAGCGGGCATCGCGGGAAGCGGCCATGATGCTGACGAGGCCACCCAGCGAGACGCCGCCCACGCTTATCCGCTCCGGATCCACGGATGGCAGCGTCTGCAGGTATTCGAGAGCCGCCACCACGTCGCCCGCTTCCTCCTCGGCGCCGCGCATGACGTCCGAGGCGCGACGTCCGCTATAGCCGCCCGAGCCGTGGCCCTGGCTGTAGGTCGTGGCCGTTCCCTCGGAGCCCATGTATCCGCGGCGCGCGAGCACGAGGACGACGAAGCCCCTGCGTGCCAGGGTGTCGGGCAGGGAGCCCTTCGTGATCTGTGTCCGCGGAGGGCGCGAGGCCTCCTGGGTCGTCATGGAGCCGTGATTGCTGATGTAGGCGGGGAAGGGCCCCGGCCCGTCGGGACGGCCAACGAGCGCGCGCAGCCTCAGCGCGCCGCTCGGCAGGCTCACGACTTCCGTCGCGTAGGGCGCAGCTGTCTGCGCAGAGGAGCCGGACGCGCAGAGGAGCAGGAGGCAGGCCCCCGGAAAGACGCGCATGCGGGAATTATACGAACTCGGCGCGCGAGCGTGAAATCAGCGTGACCGACGAGTTCTTCCCCGCCGTCTTGGGCATGCGCCAGCGCTGGCTGGCCGGAATCGGCGGCATCGGCGTGGGCTTCGGGGTGCCCTTTGCCCTCAGCGTCGTCCTCGTCGCCACGAGTGGCGATCCGCTCTTCGTCATCCTGCCCCTGCCTTTCCTCGGCACGCTCTGGATGATCCAGGGGCTGGCGCCCGCCGGCTACACGCTGGACGAGAGCGGGGTGGGGCTCGAGCGACGCTGGCTCCGGCGCGTGATCCCGTATGCCGCCATCGCCGCCGTCGATCGGCAGCCGCGCGCGGTGGGCGGGCTCGGCGGCGTCGGCCTCAACGGCCTCTTCGGCGCGCACGGGCTCCGCTGGAACCCGCGCACGGGCCGGCACTATCTCTTCATCGCCAACACCGCGGACCTCGTGTGGCTGCGCGCGGGCGGCGGACTGATCGCGCTCTCGCCCGAGCGCCCCGACGCGTTCGTGGCCGAGCTCAGCCGGCGGCTCGCCCGGCGCGACGCTGCCACCTGATCCATATGACAACGAGCGCGGCGAGCACGGCGGCCACGGCCACGCGCTCGAAGCCGCCCGCCAGCCTGCGGAGCTTCTCGATGTGGTCGCCGAGGCCGTAGCCGATCCCGTAGCCGGCGAGCACGGGGCAGGGAGCATAGAAGATGGCTCCCAGCAGATTGGCGATGAAGAACTTGCTGTGTGACACGCCCACGATACCCGCCAAGGGGCCCGCTAACGTGCGCAAGCCCGGAATGAAGCGGGCCACGAAGACGGCCCACGCGGAATGCTTCACCATGATCCGCTCGTACTTCGCCTTCCTCTCTGCGGAGAGAGGTAGCCGCTCGAGGAGCCGACGACCGTAGTGTTGTCCGGCCCAGAAGCCCAGGTTGTCGCCCACGCTGGCGCTGGCGATGCCGACCAGGATGACGAGGGGGAGATGGAGTCGTCCTTGCGAGGCGAGGTAGCCGCCCAGCACGAGCACGGACTCCTCGGGCGCGGGCACCCCCGCATTGCCCAGGAGGACGACGACGAAGATCGCCCCGTAGCCGATGTGCTGGAAGAGCTCGGTCAGGTCCGGCACGGGCGCCCCGCGCGCGAGGACATCACGGGAGGATAGCACGGCGACACCGGATGGCCGGATTGACACGGACGGGCGTGCGGAGGTCAACTGGCTCTCATGCGCATCCTCGTGGTCGAGGACGACCGGAAGGTCGCGAGCTTCATCCGCAAGGGGCTCGAGGAGGAAGGGCACACCGTGGACGTCGCGCCCGACGGCGAAGCGGCCCTCTCGCGCGCGCTCGATGCGCCGCCGGATCTCCTCGTGCTCGACGTCATGCTGCCCAAGCGTGATGGCTTCAGCGTGCTCAAGGCGCTCCGCGCGGACGGGATGAAGGCGCCCGTGCTGATGCTGACGGCCCGCGACGCCGTGAGCGATCGCGTGGCCGGCCTCGACTCGGGCGCCGACGACTATCTGACCAAGCCGTTCGCCTTCGAGGAGCTCCTGGCCAGGGTGCGGGCGCTCCTCCGCCGCGGCGGAGATCGCGCGAGCGCCGTGCTGCGCGTGGGCGACCTCACGCTCGATCCCGCCACGCGCGAAGTGCGCCGGGGGACGCGGCGCGTGAGCCTGACCGCGCGCGAGTACACGCTGCTCGAGTACTTCATGCGCAGCGCGGGCCGGGTGCTCTCGCGCTCCATGCTCGCCCAGCATGTCTGGGGGCTCGACTTCGACCCCGAGAGCAATGTCGTGGACGTGTATGTCGGCTATCTCCGACGCCGCATCCAGGCCGAGGGCGAGCCAAGGCTCCTCCACACCGTGCGCGGCGCGGGCTACGTTCTCAGGGTGGACGCGTGAAGCCCCTGTCCCTCCGCGCCCGCCTCACCCTCTGGTACGCGGGAGTGCTCCTGGCCATCCTGGCCGTGGTCAGCGCGCTGTCCTACTCGGTGTTGCGCTGGAGCCTGCTCCAGCAGGTGGACGCGTCGCTCGCCGCCGTGGCGCAGATCGTCCGGGAGACGGACGAGCGAGGCGCCGGCGGCTCCGAAGTCGAGCGGGCCATCCGCGAGCTGCTCGGGCCCGGCTTCTCCGACCAGTTTTTCCAGTTCCTGGATCCGGAGGGCCGGTCACGCTTTCGCTCGGGCGCGCCGCACCCGGGCAGCCTGCCCCTGTCCCTCGAGGCGCGCCTGAACGCCGCACACGGTCGGCAGACCGTCGAGACGCTGGAAGATCCGGCGAACGGACCCCTGCGGGTCCTGACCGTGCCCGTACTCCGGGCCGGACGGTCCGTCGAGATCATCCAGGTTGCGGCTCCGCTCGCGCGCACGCGGGAGGCGCTGTCCCGCTACCTGACCACCTTGCTCGCCCTCGTGCCGGTGGCCGTCGGCCTCGCGGCCGCGGGGGGAGCCGTCATCGCGAGCCGTGCCTTGCAGCCCGTGCGCGAGATGTCGCGGGCCGCCCGCCAGATCACCGCCGAGGATCTGGGTCGCCGCCTCTCGCGCCGCGGCGCCGACGACGAGATCGACCATCTCGCCGACACGCTCAATGCTATGCTGGAAGGACTGGAGGCCGCCTTCGCCCAGTCGCGACGTTTCTCCGCCGACGCCGCGCACGAGCTGAGAACCCCGCTCACCGCGCTCAAGGGCGAGATGGAGGTGGCGCTGCGCGCGGCGCGCTCTCCTGAAGAGTACCGACGGGTCCTCGCCTCGAGCCTCGAGGAAGTCGAGCATCTCATCCGCCTCGCCGAGGACCTCCTCGTGTTCTCGCGCTCCTCGCCGGGTCTCGCCGCGCCGACCGCTCCCGTCGATCTCGAGCCGCTCCTCCTCGAGGTGCTCGAGACGGGCGCCCGTCGGGCCCAGGGCGTCGGTGTCACGATGCGCGCCGACACCTTCGAGCCGGCCACCGTCCTGGGCGATGCCGGCGCGCTTCGCCGCGCCATCTTGAACCTGGTTGACAATGCCATCAAGTACACGCCGGCCGGCGGCAAGGTCGAGCTCTCGCTCGTGACGGCCAGTGGCCAGGCCCTGGTCACCGTGCGGGATACCGGCATCGGCTTCGAGCCGGACGTCCTCGAAGTAAGCGACCGATCCATCCTAAGAGCCTTCTCATTCGGCCCTCACCCTCCTCTCAGGCGGCCCTGCTACGTTGGGCGCAGACGAGCCGCACTCACCCACGAGGAGGATTGCCATGTTCGATCGGTTTCGCGGACGGAGATGGGCCTGGTCAGCCGCCGCGCTGGCCGCCGTGCTGATGCTGGGCGGCGTGACATATGGATTCGGCGTCACCAAGTCCACCCAGTTGCCGCTGTGGACTGAGCAGTCCTCCACGGCAGGGGCGGCGCCGACGGTGCTCGCGCCCGACTGGGTGAAGATCGGGCGGGATCTCAAGCCTGCCGTGGTCAACGTCAGCACCAAGCGAGTGCAGGGGCCGGCGCCCGAGATGGGCACGCCCTTCGGCGAGGACTCGCCTTTCGATCGGTATTTCCGGGACCACTTCGGCACGCGGCCCCAGCGCCAGGTGCGCAGCATGGGCTCGGGATTCATCATCAACGCCAACGGCTACATCGTGACCAACAACCACGTCGTGGACGGCGCGACCCAGCTCCAGGTCAAGCTCTCCGACGGCCGCGAGTTCCAGGGCAAGGTCGTGGGCCGCGACCCCAAGACCGATCTGGCCCTTCTCAAGATCGAGGCCACGGGGCTGCCCGTCATCCCGCTCGGGGATTCATCGGCCCTGCAGGTGGGCGAGCCCGTGATGGCCATCGGCAATCCCTTCGGGCTCGAGCAGACCGTGACCACGGGTATCGTCAGCGCCACCGGGCGCTCGATCGGCGCCGGGCCCTACGACGACTTCATCCAGACCGATGCCTCCGTCAACCCGGGCAATAGCGGCGGGCCGCTCATCAACGCGCGCGGCCAGGTCATCGGCATCAACACTGCCATCTTCAGCCAGAGCGGCGGCTCGGTGGGCATCGGCTTTGCCATTCCCGTGAGCCTGGCCAAGTCCGTGGTCACACAGCTCGCCGACTCCGGCACCGTCACGCGGGGCTGGCTCGGCGTCGCCATCCAGCCACTCACGCCGGATCTCGCCAAGACCTTCAACCGTCCGGATACCAAGGGCGCGCTCGTTTCCTCCGTGACGCCAAGCTCGCCCGCAAGCCGCGCCGGTCTCAAGCCCGGCGACATCATCACCATGTACGATGGCCGCTCCATCAATCGGGTGGGGGATCTTCCGCGCGCGGTGGCCGAGACACGCGTCGGGCGCGAGGTGCCCGTCAGCGTGCTCCGCGATGGCCAGACGGTTCAGCTCACGGCCCGGATCGAGGCCCTCGAGGCCAAGGAAGGCCGCCAGGCCGCAGCCGAGTCCGAGGCCAAGCCGTCGCTGGGTCTCTCCGTGCAGCCGCTCACGCCAGATCTCGCCCGTCGCCTCGGTACGCCTGCCCGTCTGGGCCTGGTCGTGCAGGGGGTGGAGGCGGGCAGCCCCGCCGCCGATGCCGGGTTCGAGCGCGGCGATGTCATCGTCGAGGTGAATCGCCAGCCGGCGAGAAGCGTGGAGCAGCTCAAGGAGGCCGTGGCCAAGCGAGAGAAGGGCAAGCCCATTCTCTTCCGCGTCGAGCGGGAGGGCGCAAGCCTCTTCCTCACCGTCGCGGCATAGGGGGGAAGCACCAGGGCGCGCCGGCGGCCGCAGGGCTGCCGGCGCGCTGCCGTGTTCGGGCAGGATGGCCCGGCCAGCCGCTCACCGCCACCGTCTTCCAGGAGTTCGCTCTCTTCCCGTGGCCCACGGCCGAGGCCGATGTTGCCTTCGGCCTCGAGGAGCTCGATATCCCAGCCGCGGAACGCCGGGCGCGGGTCCGTCGTTTTATTACCATGACCGGGCTCGAGGGCTTCGAGGGCAAGTACCCCCACGCCCGCCCCCAGATCATCCGTCTGGGCTTTCCCTTCCAGGACCGTAATGGCCGGCTGCTCGTGCCCGACATCGAGCGTCAGATGCTGTGGTGGACCG
>WNGK01009449.1_pt1 | contig 10037 bp, 6 predicted proteins | sample 5400601 | NCBI WGS metagenome assembly WNGK01 (sample SAMN13153376, study PRJNA577476) | soil metagenome | isolation source: 60 cm soil or saprolite under Garry oak tree replicate 1 | place: USA:California | collected 2016-06-15 | reverse complement strand
GGATGGGACGCCTTCAACGTGACAGAAGACTGCGACTTAGGCTTACGCATCTCCCAGTATAACCTGAAAACTGCGGTACTTGATAGTACCACCTACGAAGAGGCCACATCTCGCTTCAAAACCTGGCTCTTCCAGCGTTCGCGTTGGATCAAAGGCTATCTGCAGACCTATCTTGTGCATATGCGTCATCCTGTACAGATGCTACGCCAGGGTCGTTTACGCAAGTTTTTCTCACTGCAACTCATTGTAGGCGCCTGGACAATCGTACTGTTGATCAATCCCTTCATGTGGGCCTTGACGGTGCTCTACATGTTGTTCCGCCCGGTACAGCTATATAGCATTCTATTCCCCGGTCCTATCCTGTATATGGGTGCCTTTTGTCTCATCTTTGGGAACTTTTTTTACGTCTATATTCACATGATTGGATGTTTACGGCGTAAAGAATATGCCCTCATGAAATGGGTGTTGCTCATCCCTCTGTACTGGGGGATGATGAGTGCCTCAGCCTACATCGCCTTCTATCAACTCATCGTGAAGCCGCATTATTGGGAGAAAACCCAGCACGGTGCCCATCTGGCACCAACAGTAAGAGCGCAAGTGCATTCATTCTTGCCAAATGTAGAGCCGGAAGGACAAGCTGTCGTTGCCTCTATGCCTACCATGCATATGTTTGCGGTGACCGCTGGTAAAGTGTTCAAACGTACGGCAACTCCAAATACGCTTGAGAGAACAACGCAGAGGGTGACGGCTTTGCGAAGCACACTTTCCACTCAGCTAGGACAAGGCAAAGCCCGTCGGCAGATACATCTGCCCCGTATTCGGGATCGCTGGCTAATCGCAACAATATTGATCGCCTCTATCGCTAGTATTGCATCTACCTGGTACGTTTTCCAGCACAATGACATACTGATCTATGGAGATGCTATCGCTCATTTGGAATTGTCCAGACATGTGATAGATAGCATCACTCCTGGACTAGCTCAGATTGGTGGTGTTTGGTTGCCACTACCACATCTACTTATGCTACCGTTCATCTGGAACGATTACCTTTGGATGACTGGCTTGGCTGGAAGTGCAGTTGGCATGGGATGTTATATGGTAACTGCGATATATATTTTTCTCACAGTTAAGCGACTGACAAAAAGTAGTTGTGCAAGCTTCATTGGTAGCATCGTTTTCATTTTGAACCCAAATATACTTTATCTACAATCCACTCCGTTAACTGAACCGGTATGTTGGGCAACATACACTATGGCTAGCTACTACCTCCTGGCTTGGGCACAGGAAGATGAAACAAAATATCTTTTTTTGGCTGCTGGGACTACCTTCCTTGCAACATTAGCACGTTATGATGGTTGGATTCTCTTTGTCCTGTTTCCAATAGTGATAATCATTACTGAACTGTTAAGGCATCATCCACTACGAAAGATTGAAGGAAATGTAGGTTCCTTTTTAGTTCTCGGTAGCCTGGGAATTATCCTCTGGCTCATATGGGGAAAGATCATATTTGGTGATCCACTCTATTTCCAACATGGGCCCTATTCCTCACAAGCAGCAACGATTTCAGCAGCACAAGTTTCTTTCAGTTATCAGCTTCAAAGCCAACCATTGCTTGATGTGAAAATTATTGGCATTGGTACTGTGGAAACAATGGGCATAGCAATAACTCTATTGGCATTAGTTGGTACACTTCTTTTCACATTTCGACGGTGGAGATTGGTAGATACGTTAGCTAGTCTTGCCCATTGGGCTCCACTCGTATTCTATATTGCAGCGCTCAACCGTGGACAAGTGAACATGTTTAATATCCACATTGGCTTCTATCCTTTGGGGATCATTCCTATGAGCGAGAGTGCAAACCTTTACAATTCCAGATTCGGCTCTGAAATGGTAGCTCCAGCAGCAGTCTTCATTGCAACTCTTGTTCCAGTACGTATCCCACCAAAAATACCTACTTTTCTAGGTCAATTGGCAATATTTTTGAGGCGAGGATTTCTAATTCTCGTTATCATACTACAATCAGCGTGGGTTGCTTATGGTGGTGTCATATCCATTATCTCGGATATAAATCCTCCCTTTTGTGTCAATAACTATAACGCTATTGTTTATCTTGAACAGCACTATAACGGAGGGTTTATTCTACAGACGGAAGCTCCTTTTCATCTTTCAGAATCAGCAGCAGGCATCCACTTTAGCAATGTCGTCTACGAAGGAACGAGTACACTTTGGACACGTGCTTTAAACGAGCCCCCTTCAGTCGTCGATTGGGTTATTCTCCAAGAGGGGGATATCGTTGCCAAATCTATGGCAAAAGATGGTCTGTCATTTTCCCAGAATTTCACTTTGGTTGCTACTGACCCTTATAGTGGATTACGCCTTTACCATAAAAATGGACTTCCCCCGCTACCTACTCGTCCAATCTCACTATATTTGCTCAATGAGAAACAGTTCTGTTCACCTGGCACATACCAGCATCAGGGGAATAGGTCAAGGACCCCACGCCTGAAAGGGCGGGGGCTTGTGAACGGGGTGACTTCTGCCCGTCGGTCACAAGCCCGACTTGACTAGTCTCAGCCAGGGAGGTGTAACCCAGGCACTTCTACCGGGCTCCGTTCGGAAAGTCATGCTACCTACGGATACTGGTCCTAGTCTGTAGCTCTAGCGTCTGTGATTAAAAGTTCTGCGAGGTAGGGACGGTGTTGCAGGCACGACAAGCTTTCTGAACCTTGACGAAGGGCACCTCACGTTCATGCGGGAACGGGTCTCGTCTTTTTCGGGGCCAAACTGAGAGGCAGACCGCATTTCTGCCTCTGCCTCCGCAAGGGGCAAGTCCACAAAGGAGAGCGGCATTCCTCCCCGGCGCTAGAAGCGCGGGGTCTCCTGCCGTTTTATGATGAAATGATAAGTAGGATAAAAAAGGCCGATATCTGGCAGTTTTTGCGCTTCTGCATGGTAGGCACCTCGAATGCCGTGATTGACTTTGGCGTCTTAAACCTGCTGCTGTGGCTGTATCCAACAGCGGATACCTGGAAAACACTTGGATATAACTCGATTGCGGTACTGCTGGCATCTACCAACAGTTTCTTCTGGAACAAGTACTGGACCTTCCAGCAAAGAAATTCTATCACCTTCCAGGAGGTCTACCGCTTTATCGTAATAGCCAGTGGAACTACGCTCATGAATGATACGCTCATGTGGCTGCTTGGCAGAGCTTTCCCTGGAATCATGGGCAGCAGCCTTCTTGGCTCGAATGTTTTGAAGCTCGGCGCGATCATTGGCACCATGTCCATCTCCTTCTTCGGGATGCGCCTCTGGGTCTTCTTCCAGAACAGATTTGCTGGCGAAGCACAATCGCTCGCAGACTACGAGACGGAAAGGCTCCCGGCCATAAAACTCATATATGACTTTGATACAGTCATCGTAGGTGCCATTAGACCTGTGCATGCTAATACAACTGTTATGCATACGCCTGGCAAGCCAAAGTCAAGTCTATTAGCCATTGATACCCCCTTCAGCAAATCTTGGAGGAGCTATCCTATGAAGACGTTAATCATTATTCCCACCTATAATGAGCTAGAGAATCTTCCCTTGCTTCTGAGGCAGATTTTCTCGTATGCTCCTGCAACTGATGTACTGATCGTCGATGATAATTCTCCAGATGGAACAGGGGAACTTGCTGAACAGATACGGAAACAGAATCCCCAACTCTATATTTTACATCGTCCGGGTAAACTCGGCTTAGGTACTGCTTACATTGCCGGGTTCAAATATGCGATTCAACATGGCTATGATGCCGCGTTTGAGATGGATGCCGATTTCTCGCATGATCCTCACCACCTACCTGACTTTCTCAAATGCATCGAACATGCTGACCTCGTCATTGGCTCACGCTATATCCCTGGAGGAAGCACACCCAACTGGTCGTTTATCCGTCGCCTGATTAGTGGCAGTGGGAATATCTTTGCTCGCTTCATGCTTGCAATCCCGGTTCATGATTGCACTGGTGGCTTTCGCTGTTATCGTAATCAAGTCCTGCAGAGCATTGACCTGGATGCTATCCAATCGCGAGGTTATGCTTTTCAAGTTGAGTTGACCTATCGTGTGCTGAAGCAGGGATTTAAGATTGTTGAGACTCCTATCACTTTTATGGACCGGCGTCTTGGCAAGTCCAAAATGTCGCGCAAAATTGTCATCGAGGCATTCACGTATGTTTTGCGAACGCGTTTCAGGGAGGGTGTGTTTCTAAGTAGAGGAACTGCTGCTTAGCAATCATGTAATATAAGGCCGCTAGAAACTATGGAACACAGACACGCGGAAGAGCCGCTATCCTTTTCTGTAATACAGGTCCCCCCAACACCTTCAAATGCATCAGCACTACCTGACACTCCACTACCAGGGTCGAGTAATGAGCAAACACAAGCTCGTAATCTCCGTCCTGTTAAACTCATGCCTTTAGGCGAGATGGAGTCAGCGTTGGAACCTTGAGAAGGTAGAAGTAGGAGCCTTACTCATGAGCCGATTCACAACCAACCATAACGTCTACCCTTCAAGCCTCTCCAGCACAAAATCGGCAAACGCCCGGATGTGCCGCTCAGAGGGTACATAAATCCCCCCTGATTTATATGCCCTCGAAGTCATCCCCAGCTGGGCCAGCTCGCATACCTCCCAATCCTGCCGGTTCACAATATCGAAGATCTCGACGGCATCCATCGGGTCGAAATCCTGCCGGGCCATCACCTCTGCATCAAAGAGCCAATCGCAGGTCACCCGGGTGTGTGCCGGCCCTTGCGGCTCCAGCGTGTGAATGACAACGTGGTCGTCTAACAGGTTGAGTAACATATTAGGCGTCAAAACTATGCCATAGTAGCGGCGTAAGTCTGTGGGCAGCAGTCCCGGGAGTGGTGGACGCGAAGCCTTGCCCGTAATCGTAAATGCCCCGGCGCTATCGGCTAACGTCGCCGCCTCTCCAGCAACATAATCGGCTTTGCCCGAGCGGAACGCGGGCAGCAACTGGCATAGTTCGGGATGCATGGGTCCACAGTGGTAGCACTCCATAAAGTTCTCAAGCAACAGCTTCCAGTTGGCCTGCACCTCGTAAGTAATCGTCTTACCGACTTTAAGCTTGCCTATGCCATAGCGGGCAAACGGAGCGTAGCTTCCAAAACGTTCTAGAATTGGCGTATTGAGCTGAGTTTCGACGGGTGCCGGGTCATCGGCCAGGTTGAGCCAGGTGAGCCCTTCCCACACCTGCAAAGCGACCGGCATCAAGCCGTAGGCCGTGCGGTCAAAGTGCTCATCATGCAGTACGTTCGGTGCCCCGATCAGCCGTCCATCCAGCCCATACGTCCACGCATGATAGCGGCACTGGATCGACCCCTTAAGCTGTCCCGCCGCCGCGGTGCATAAACGAGAACCCCGGTGCCGGCATACATTAAGAAAGGCGTTGAGCTTACCGTCCCGGTTGCGAACCACGATGGCGCTTTCCCGTCCAATGCTGACAGTCTGATACGCGCCCACGTCGGAGATAGCCCCGGCGCAACCAACGCACACCCACATCTGTGAGAAAATGCGCTCCTGCTCCAGCTCATAAATGGCTGGATCATAGTAGTAGCGACCAGGAAGAGTGGAGGTGAAGGAAGTTTCGGAACGTGCTGTAGTAGTCATGTGCTAATCCTTGGCATAGATAAGGTCACAGGGCGAGGACAAGCCATCGCCCCTACTATGGACCAGCTGGCGGCCTGTGCGGAGCATAGTAGGGGCGATGGCTTGTCCTCGCCCTGCTGCTCGGCTTCCACCTCGTTCGCCAGGACACATACTCCCCGCAAAAATATGACGCGCCCCCATCTCTCATAGTAGGTTATTCATATATCAATTATACCCATGAACCGGGGTGTACACAAGAGACATTTTGATAGCCAATGGGCGTCCCATTATAGCCCGTTGTCACAAGCAGGGTTCTCCAAAAAGTAATAATTTTATCAGTACCGAGGTACCGTATTTTTCTGAATCTCACTTTCCCTTGCTATAATGACTTTGTTATGGTGAAGCCGCGCCTGGCTTCTAACAGACAAGTGGTGAAGAGTAATTTGGTAGTGGGGAGGGGTGTGATGAAACTCCTGGTTGTGGATAGTGATCGTGATTTGGTAGAGATGCTCACAGGTTGGTTGAAAACTCTTGGACATGAAGTCCATCGTGCTTACACAGGAGAGCGAGCGAAGATCCTATGGGGAGAGCAGCAACCTGAGCTTGTCATCCTGGATTCAGCAATGAAGGGAGACGCGCTGGCAATGTGTAGGGAAATGCAAAGTAAGCATGATGCGCTGCTGCTTATCCTCTCTGACAGGAAAGATGTGCATGATGAGATTCGTTGCCTGGAATCGGGTGCTGACGACTACTTGCATAAACCCTTCTTCCCTGCACAACTGCTGGCCCGTATACACGCGGTAAGCCGCAGGTCTCGTTTCACCCTGGAACGCCGACCTTCTTCCATTATTCGTGTTGGCCCAATTTGTGTTGACTCGCTGCACAACGAAGTCAGCATCCATGGAAAAACTGCTCATTTAACACCCACTGAAAGTAAACTACTGCATTTGCTGGCTATCAACGCCAACGACGTCTGTTCCCCGGATCAAATCGTAACGCATGTATGGGGCTACGACGGAGATGGAGACAGCGGCTTGATAAAAGCCCACATTCGTCATTTGCGCCAGAAGATTGAACCTGACGCAAGCAATCCGCAATACATCCTGACAGTGCCAGGAGTAGGCTACACATTAGTACACCGTGCTACTCAAGAGGAGAATGAAGTGGAAGAAATAACGCGGCCCTTACGTGTCATCTCCATGTAGCATATAAGATTTCAAAAGATCAAAACAGCGAGCAAGACCGAGCAGGCGACTTCGCTGCCTGCTCGGTCTTGCTCTTTTTCTTATTATGCCCCACCACGTCCTGTAATCATCACGGGAACCGTCAAAGCAATGAGCTTGAGATCTTCGCGCAAAGATTGACGCCGCAGATAGTCGATATCCATTTTGACCATACTCTGGAAAGTCACCTGGCTGCGTCCATAAACTTGCCAGGAACCTGTCAGGCCAGGTTTGCCTGAGAGACGCAGCCAGTCATACGGGCCATATTTTTCGACTTCGTAGGGTAGTGGTGGACGCGGCCCAACTAGGGTCATATCTCCCTGTAACACATTGAAGAATTGAGGCAACTCATCGATACTCATCTTACGGATAAAGCGGCCAACTCGCGTAATGCGCGGATCGTCGACTTGCTTATAACTTGTCGTTGCATTCTCAGCTAGTTTCTGCCCTTCCATGTACTTTTGAATAGCTAAGCGATGAAGAGTATCATCGCAGTTTTCGTACATAGAACGAAATTTCAGCATCTCGAACTCGACACCATTTTGCCCAATACGCTTCTGCCGGTAAAAGATAGAACCCTTTGAATCCAGCCGTATGCACACTGCCACAATCGCGATAACGATACACAAAGGAATAAAAATGAGTAACGTAAATAGAATGTCAAGTGCGCGCTTAGCTCGTAGATAATTGGGATGTATGTTAATAGACTGTACTGCTGCTGTTTGAACAGCCATACTCATGCTCCTCCTCCACTAATGTATGAAAGATAATATCATCTGAAAAATCATAGCAGGTTCAGGTGCCGAAACGGTGAGCTTGTAGATATAAACATGGGTCAGAATGAGTCTGAAATGTTATGAAAAAAACATACACTTAACATTAACCTGATCTCAACCGCTGTTGTCATTAGATAAGCACCTGCTCCTGTTAGGATGTAATAAAATGTTATCTGGTCTATTATCAGCATACCAAAAGCAGTAAGGAGCAAATGTTCTAGTGAAAATACCTCTCGTAGACCTGCAAGCCCAATATAGGACAATTCAGCACGAGATTATGGCCGCAATTGAAGATGTCCTGGCGGACATGCAGCTTTTTCTTGGTCCACAAACCAGGGCTTTTGAACAAGAATTTGCGCACTACTGTGGCTGTCGTTATGGCATAGGTCTATCAAATGGAACTGATGCGCTTGCATTATCTCTACGAGCCTGCAAAATTGGCCCTGGTGACGAAGTGATTACCGCCGCCAACACCTTTATTGCCACCGTTGAAGCGATAGCCATGGTGGGAGCTACGCCTGTCTTTGTCGATATCGATCCAGCCACCTATATGATGGACTGGCGACAACTTGACCAGGTGCTAACTCCTCGCACTCGTGCCATCATACCTGTCCATTTATATGGTTATCCGGTCGAAATGCAACCGGTGCTGGAGTTTGCACACGCACATGGGCTGCGCGTGATCGAGGATGCTTCCCAGGCGCACGGAGCCACCTACCAGGGACAACAGGTTGGAAGCTTTGGGGACATTGCCTGCTTTAGTCTCTACTGTAGTAAAAACCTGGGTGCCTATGGTGAAGCAGGCATCTGTGTCACCAACGATAGTGACCTGGCTGCATCGCTGCGCCTCTTACGCGACCATGGTTCTCGCGTACGTTACCAGCATGAAGTGTTGGGCGCCAATGCGCGTATAGATGAGATACAGGCGGCTATATTACGCGTCAAATTGACCTATCTTGATCGCTGGAATGAAGCCCGTCGAGCCCATGCACACGCGTACACTGAGCAACTCTCGGGAGTGGTAGAGGCGCTTCCGCTCGTTCGTCCGGGGAGTACACACGTCTATTATGTCTACGTCGTACAGGTGCAGGAACGTGACCGCTTCCGTCAAATGTTGGAACAAGATGGGATAGCTACCGGCATACACTATCCGCTGCCTCTTCACCTGCAGCCCGCGTGTGCCCAATACGGCTATACACGCGGAATGTTGCCTGTAACAGAAGCCGCGGCCGAGCGTATCGTCTCATTGCCCATGTATCCAGAGCTTAGCAGCTGGCAGATCGAAACTATTGTCACCGCTCTCAAGAAATGCTTATACCTGGTACCCACAAGGGGTGCCACTACATTTTAGGAAGCATCCATCCAGGAGAATTCGTTGTAAGGTCTCTCTTGTGGAGTATGTTGGTAGGGAGGAATAAAAGAGATGAACATGGCAGACCTGCGTTTTGGCGTCATTGGCTGGGGCTATTGGGGACCAAAGATTGCTCGTAACCTCGATTCTTTGCCCCATGCCATGGTATCAATGATAGCCGATATAGATGCCACCCGCCTGGCGTCCTCAACGGGAAACTTTTCATCAGTACAAACGACAACACAAGCCGGGGATGTGTTTCGTTCCGATGTCGATGGAGTTGTGATTGCCACCCCGGTACGCACACACTACCGCCTGGCCAAAGAAGCATTGCTGCATGGCAAACATGTACTCGTTGAAAAGCCTCTCACAGCCGATGTGGCAGAGGCCGAAGAACTCGTTACTCTGGCCTTAAAGCAACAGCGCATCCTCATGGTAGGGCATACCTTTGAATACAGCCCTGCCGTTAACGAACTACGCAAACTCATACAAAGCGGTGAGCTCGGAAGAATCTATTGTATCGAAGCGGAACGTGTAAACCTGGGCCTTTTTCGCAACGATATCAATGTAATCTGGGACCTTGCCCCTCACGATGTCTCGATTTTACTCTATCTGCTTGGCAAAAAGCCCCAACAGATCAAAGTACAGGCCCACGCTCATCTACAACCTCATGTTCATGACACGGCTCATCTCGATCTCACATTTGCCGGTGGCATGACGGCCCATATCCACGTAAGCTGGCTCCATCCCTGTAAAATCCGCCGTGTCACCATTATTGGCGATGCCAGAATGGCCGTCTACGACGATACCAATCCCTCGGAAATGCTGAAGATTTACAACAAAGGAGCCGACATTCACGCCGATCCCGTGGTCTCCTATCGCTTTGGCGCCATTACTATTCCCCACATCGACTGGATTGAACCGCTGCGACTGGAGTGCGAGGATTTTGCGCACGCTATACGCACCGGCGACCAGCCCCGTGCTCATGGTCATGTTGGCCTGCAGGTTGTACGCGTATTGGCAGATGTACAAGAGGCCCTGGAA
>WNGK01009447.1_pt1 | contig 10037 bp, 9 predicted proteins | sample 5400601 | NCBI WGS metagenome assembly WNGK01 (sample SAMN13153376, study PRJNA577476) | soil metagenome | isolation source: 60 cm soil or saprolite under Garry oak tree replicate 1 | place: USA:California | collected 2016-06-15 | reverse complement strand
CTGGAGCGGCTGATTGCGGAAAGGAAGAAAAAGAAATGACCCCGACGATTACATTCTGGTGGCGGCTGTTCGGCCTGCTCGCTATCGAGGCGGCGTTAGTCGTCGCGCTCGCGGTGGTGCTGGCCCGCTGGATCAAATCGGCGGTCTGGCGGCGCACGGTCTGGCAGGCGGGCGCGCTCGGCTTGCTGGTGCTGGCCGCCTGCGAATCGACCGGCTTGAGCCGGGGACTGGCGGCCTGGGCAACGGCCAAAACCGAAGCGCGCAGTTCAAGGCGAATGGTTGTGGGAACGCTCCCGCCGAGAATAGACTCGGCGCCGCCAATCGCCTCGAACGACCCGGAGGCCGCGTCTGAATTAAGAATAATCCAAGCCCCGACCGCGAACTCTAATCCCCGCACTTGGTGGCCGGGCCTGATTTGGCTGATCGGGTTCGGCTTGATGCTTGGGCGAAATGGTTTCGCGAGGTTCGTCCTCCTGCTCGTCCGGCATCGGCGGCGGGCGGTGACCGACGAAGGGTTGCTGGCGCGCGTGCGCGACTTGTCCCGGCGGCTGGGCATCCGCCGCCGCGTCCGGGTGATGGAGGCGAACGGTCTCTCGGGACCGATTGCGTGGGGTCTTTTTCAGCCGGAAATTTGTTTGCCGGATCGATTCGCCGGCGAGTTCACCGTCGCTCAACAAGAAGCGATGCTCGCGCACGAACTGGCGCACGTCGCGGCGCGCGACCCGGCCTGGTATTGGCTGGGAGATTTGGCCGCCGCCCTTTGGTGGTGGCATCCGCTCGCGTGGTGGACGCGAGGCAAGCTGCAAGCTACGAGCGAGCAGGCCGCGGATGAAGCGAGCCTGCTCGTCGAAAACGGTCCCGATTCTCTGGCGGAATGCCTGGTCGAGATAGGGCGGCGTTTAGTCCGACGACAGCCCTTTGGCCGGCTGGGGATTGACGGCAACGGATTTCGTTCCGGCCTCGGCCAGCGCGTGGCGCGGCTGCTGGAACTGAGCGGCAAACCGTGGCGCGGGGAGGGCCAGGCGCGATTGTGGCTCGCGCGGACGGGGGGTCTCGCGGCGTTGGCCTTAATCGTTCTTGCCGGCTCGGCCTGGAGTTCGCACCCACGGGACGAAACCTTCCAGCAAAGCTGGCAAGGATCCCTGGCCGGATACGCCTGGACTGCCTTGGCGAAGCCCAGCCCTAGAATCCTCCCCGCCCAAGCCGCCCGGCCAACCCAGGAAGCCGCGAACGATCCGCGGCGACTGGCCGCCGATGAGCAAGAACCGCTGCACACCCGCTGGTTTAAGATCGATCCGGACACATCCGCTCAGGTGCTGCAGTACTTGCTGGGCACGAACCGGTTCCCGGCAAATCCAACGAATGCGCAGCTTGTGACGGCGCAAGGGTTGCCGGATTTCATAAAGGGGATTATTGGCGTCGATCTTGCGCCGCCGAAAGCGGTCTTCTACAGCGATCGGCGCGGACAGTTGATGGTGCGGGCGACGTTGCACGACCTCGACGTGATCGAAAAAGTAGTTCATTTCCTCAACACTCCGCCACCGCAAGTCAGCCTCGAGGTCAAGTTCGCGGAAGTCTCCGAAGACGAAAATGGCGGCGCGGAACTTCTCGCCTCGATCGGCTACGACCTCAACATGAAGGTCATCTCGCCCACCACCAACGCCCCGCCGCGCACGGCCGGCTTTGCCGTCTTATCGGCGCCCTTGTTCACTGGCATTCTCACGCCGCCCCAGTTTCGCCTGATCCTCAGAAAGCTGGAGCAACAAAAAGGGGTGGACCTGCTGACGACTCCCAAAATCACAACGCTCAGCAGCCGCCAGGCGCAGATCAAGGAGGTGGACGTGAAATACATCGAGACGAAAATAGAGGATTCGCCGAACGGCCCTCAACCGATTGCTGAGCGGTTTGAACTGGGTCCGATCCTGGATGTCGTTCCCTATGTCGCCGCCGACGGCTACACGATCCAAATGACGATTATCCCACGCTTGATGGAATACCTGGGCTACGACCCGGCGGCGCCGAAATTTCAACCGACAATTCTGCCCTCTGCGGAGGCAATCTCGGAGTCAGACGCGGAGGCGGCGAGGCAGCTTTCCGGTGCCACGCCCTTTATGCCAGAGACGGCACCCTGGCCCATCTTCCGGCTGCGCCAGGTCGCCGCTTCAGCCATCGTCTGGGATGGCCAGACAGCCGTCGTGGGCGCGGGCGTCGTTGAGGTGGAAGACAAGTCCCGGCGCGATGCGGCGGGCGCGGCCAGGAAAATCCGCAAGCACCTGCTAGTCTTTGTCACGCCGACCATCGTTGACCCGCCCGGAAACCGGGTCCACTCCGACGAGGATCTGCCGTTCCGGCAAAACGCCGTTCCGCGGCAAAAGACCGGCAATTAGCGCGGACCGATTGCGACAATTTCGCCGTGGGCCGACGGAGTACGCGAGGCGCGGAACGCAACCGGCGCGGGGCGTGATTAAAAGTGGGTGATCCGGGTGTTCATTGGGCGGAGCGCGGCTGTGTCGGAGACCAGCCGCAGCACATGGGACAAGGAGGGCGCGCTCGCTTATTCGAGCCTGCTGCGGCTGATTCCGCGTCGCTCCGCTCCTCGGAACACAGCCGCACTCCGACAAAGTGCCGCAGCCGCACGACTCACCCACCTTTAATCACACCCCGAAGAATCTTCCAGAGTATTTCGTGCTGTTGCCCGGCAGCCCGGTGAGGTAAAAAAGAGCAATCAAAAGAACCAAAACCAAGGCTCGACGGCGCGCCCCTTGGACGAAAGGCGAACTCAGACAGCTCGGGCGAGTACCCGACTACGAGCTCGCCTGTCGCACCGGCCGTGCCACGAAGCAAGTCCGCGCCCGGCGCATTGCCCTGGGCATTCCTCGTCTGCCGAGCCGCCCGGCGAAGCCCTGGACCGCGGACGAGAAGGCGCTGTTGGGCACGGAGCCGGATGCCATCATCGCCCGGAAGCTTGGACGCACCACGCTGGCCATTACCAAGCGCCGCGTAACCCTCGGTCGCTCGGCGCTCGAGTATCCACACAGCAAGTGCAGGCGGTACACCCGCGCGGAAGACTCGCTCCTCGGCACGATGCCTGACGATGGACTGGCCCGCCGGCTCCGCCGCACGGCTGTTGCCATCCAGAGCCGCCGCGCCGTCCTTGGTATCCCCAAATTCCAATCCCGATGCCGCCCCTGGACCGCCAGCGAGGACGCACTGCTCGGCCGCCTGCCCGACGAGCAAATCGCCCATCGAGTCAGGAGGACCCTCGCCGCCGTCATGGCGCGCCGCGTCAACCGGGGCATCGCCAAGCTAAACTCCCGAAAGCCCCCTTGGCTCCCGGCGCAAGACCGCCTGCTTGGAACCATGTCCAACGAAGAAGTTGCCCGGCGCACAGGCCACTCTCCCCGCTCCGTTCGAGAACGCCGCCGTGCCCTCGGAATGCGAAGGTCGGAATAACAAGCCCCGTCCGGGGCGGCCACGTTGTAGAACCAAGGCTAAGAGCCTGTTTGGAAACTACGAGGGGCGCTGTTTTCGGGGAAAAGGCCGGATGGCGACGAAGGAGAATATCCCTGGTGGATCTTCGACTGAGAAGCAACGAAGCCAGACGGCCTTTTCCCCGAAAACCCTCCGGGCGGCGGCTCTTTTGCCCATGGCCGGCGTTGGCTCGTTCCTCACAGCCCGCTGCGGGGCGCTGCGCGCGGCCACTGCGCCTTGGCCACAGCCAAAATCCCTCGCCGCAGCGCCCCTCGTAGTTTCCAAACAGGCTCTAAAGAGATTTTCCAGCTCCGTCAGGAGCGGTATCCACCGGCATGGCCAGAGGATGAATGGGAGTCGGTGAACATGCCGCCCACTAGCGGGCTTGAGCTTCTTTGGTTCTGGTTTCTACAAAGATTGCGCTCCTAGCGGAGCTGGGGGCGGTCACTGGGGCGGTTCGGAAGCGCCCAATTGTAGAATGCAGGCGCTGCGCGCGGCCACGGCGGGCGCCGGTATTGGGTGGGGCCGTGAGGCGATTGGGGCTCGCGAGGACGCTCACCATCCCGCTCAAGCCGCAGTCGCCTCTATTGTGGGTCAATGCGTTAAATCAAATGCCGCTTGTCCGCTGAATCAAATCGCAGTCAAACCAAACCACCGGTCGCGCGCTTGAAAAGATACTCGCGCAATGCCGGATCGTCCGTGAGGCTCGCGGCGCGAGTGAGCGCTTCGCGCGCTTCCTGGTTTCGATTCAGCAATCGCAGCAAATGCCCACGCGCGGCCCAGAATGGTTGAGAATCACGCGCCACGGCTTCAATCGCATCATGCGTCGCGGATTCGCTCATCGTTGCAATTTAGACCCTGAGCGAGCCACGGAACGCCCTGCCGCTATAGTAAGATTGCGCGCCGTTGTGACCCACGAAGACACGGCCGTAGCGGCGATCACAATAGAGCGCGCCGCCGAGTTTTCTGATATCAGCCGGCGTTTTCACCCAGCTTGAGGTCTTGGCATCGAACTCTCCCAGTTTCTGCAGCTCCAGATATTGTTCCTCCGTCAAAAGCTCAATGCCCATGGCGGCGGCCATATCCATGACGCTATTTTTCGGTTTATGTTCTCTCCTGGAATCCAGCGCTTCACGGTCGTAGCAAAAACTGGCGCGGCCGTCCGGACTTTCCGCGGAACAATCAAAGAAGATGTATTCGCCCGTCTTTTTGTCATGACCAACCACATCCGGTTCACCGCCGGTTCGTTCCATTTCATTGAGTGACCACAGTTTTTCGGCATTGGCTTGCAGCTTTGCCTGGACGTTAGCCCATTCAAGATCTTTATGGCGGTTCATGTTTTTCTCAAAACGGGCTTTCAACGCTCTGAGTAGTTCTTCACGTTCCCTGGGTGACAGTGCCTTTTTTGTTCCAGCGCTTTTCATAGAGGTTTCCTGTTTTTGCAGCGTCGTGTCAGGCTGATTTACTCTTTCCGTTAGGAGGTCTGGTGGCGAGACGGGGGATTACTTGCCGGCCGCGGCAAAATACGAGCCGCCCAACGGCCTCTTTGTTCACATGCACAAGTAAAGCGTATTTCATGGTGATTGATTTGATTGTAGTGTTTGTTTTTTCGTTTCAAAGTCGGAAACAGTTTCACAACTCTGCAACGATGACATGCGGACATGCCTCGTTTCGACGTTTCGAACCAAATTTTTGCGGAAAAATCTGCCCCCTACGAAGAATGAAGCCTATTGATCAGGCTCCGGTGCAGGCAGGGGGATTTTTGGACCTGTTGTGGCTGAAGGAGTTATCAAATTTCTCACTGTGAGAAATTTGATAAGTACTTGCATTGGAATCGGTTATAGAAACGCGCCTATCGGGATCGAGATTTTGGTTGCAAAGTGCTGATGGCGAGGCGCTTCAATTGCGGATTGCGGGCGCCGGGCGTCCTGTCGGCAATGGTCGGATGATGAATGATGGCCGGCGAACGTGCCGCCCACTATGGGGCTTGAGCTTCTGCGGTTTTGGTTTCTACAAAGATTGCGCTCCTGACGGAGCTGGGCGCGGCCACGACGGACGGTTCTGAACCGCCCTATTGCAGATTGCAGATTGGGGATTGTGCCAGCTCGCTGAAGCAGGCCGCAATCCCAACGGGGGCATGGCGCTTACTTAAGGAATCGCTCTCCCAACCAATTGGTGGCGAGCGTGTTACAAATGAGCGCACGACGATTTTAAAAACGGATGAATTCGAGAGCCTCTTGATTTCCTCGCGAGTCGGTCAGCAGGCGCTGAGCCACTCCAACGCGCTTCTTAGTGCGACGGTGCTGCGACTGGGGCTTCGCCCACAGTCGCGCTCCGTCCGTCGGAGAAAGGCTGGAGGCATTGTAAAGAGTTAACTGAGACACAGTCCTAACTCCTTGTGGCCGAAGGAGATATCAAATTTCTCACTGTGAGAAGTTTGGGTTCCGGCGCGGTTCCGTAGCGGACAGGCCCGGAGCGCGGCTGTGTCCGAAGGACCAGCCGCAGCAGGGCCGAATGTCAGCAGGCGCTGAGCCACTCCAACGCGCTTCTCAGTGCGACGCTGCTGCGACTGGGGCTTCGCCCACACTCGCGCTCCGTCCGCCGGAGAAAGGCTGGAGGCATTGTAAAGAGTTAACTGAGACACAGTCATAACTCCTTGTGGCCGAAGGAGATATCAAATTTCTCACTGTGAGAAATTTGAAGCTCGGCGATGCCGGGGAGAAGGGGATGCGCAGACATTTTTCACAACTTCGTCGGGGTTATGTCAGCATCGCGGGGGCTTGTTAAAATCGTGAGGTCCCAGGGGTGCCGTCACCGTGGAGTTGGCATCTGCTCCATTCTTTGCCTTGCGAAGCTGCTGCGGCTGGGCGTTGCCCACAGCCGCGCTCCGTGAGCTTTCCGCTCGGCCTGGGCCAGGCAGGCTGCGGCGCCACTTTCTTCACTTTTTTCCGCCAAATTGCCCACCGTGGGTTAGGCGCTGCGCGCTGCCTATGGTAGGATCCCGCGGTATGGTAGCGAAAGGCAAATGCAGAGCGGAGATCCGACGGCGGCAACCGGACAGCCGAAACTCAGAAACTCAGGAATTGGACTCGTGGAACTCGCAGCATCGACTAAAAGAGCAAAGTCGAGCGCGCGTGGCGCGTTATATCCCCGAATCGTGCGAAATGCACGAAACGATGAAAAGGCGAAGCCGGTGCGGAGCGACGGTCAATCAACCCACCTCAACTCACGCTAGGATTAAGGCAAATTAAGGCAAATTAAGGTAAATTAAGGTAACTAAAGCTTCGAGGTGCTGCGCACGGCCACCGGGGGCGGTTCGGAACCGCCGGATTGCAGATTTCAGATTGCAGATTTGAGATTGCCCCGAAAGCTGCGCGAGGCCGTCACTGGGGATGGTGAAATGCGCGAAATGATGAAAAACGAACCGAGTCGGATCACATGAATCGCATCAAATCCGACCAAATCCGACCAAATCAAACCAAATCCGACGAAAAAATGGACCAGCCCGGATCAAGGCGCAAGCCGTTGGATCAAGACTGGCGCGGACGAGCCTCGATTTCGGTCGCGCGCGTTGGCTGCGGGGAAATGCTGAACGGATGATTGAGAAAGCTAAAGATTTGAGCGATCGTAACACTTTTTTCAATTGTTTCACTGATGAACGTGGATCGGGGATAAGCGAACAATGTTCGCTTATGTTCGCTTATATTCGCGTATGTTCGCTTAACGGGAAAAAAATATTGAGGGGCCTCCCTTTGATTTCGGACGCATGGAGCTTTGGGCCTGGGAGCTACCGAAGACGGCGCACCGGCTCGGATGGGGGATCATCGCGGAGGGTTGGAACGGCTTCTGCCGGGGGTTCGTGCGTCGATTCTTTATCGGTTGGGCGCGTCGCGGACCAAAATGCTCCGCAGCGCAACCAGCCACCAAGAAACAGGTGGCGCCTCGCAGGCCACACCCTGATACTACGGCCCGCGATGCGCGCAATGGTCGTCACTCAGTTCGGCGCCCCTGAAGTTCTCCAACTCCAGGAGCGGCCGCGCCCGGCACCTAATGCCCAGGATCTCCTCATCGAAGTCCACGCCGCCGCTTTGAATCCGGTCGATTTCAAAGTGCGCCGGGGCGCGTTTGGCAAAGGTCGGACCTTCCCTTTCGTCCCCGGCTATGACGTCAGCGGCGTTGTCCGCGAGACCGGTTCCGCGGTCCGGGAATTCAAGATCGGCGATGCCGTCTATGCCTCGCCGAGTCTGGTCCGGGACGGCGCCAACGCCGAGTTCGTTTGCGTCGATGCCCGCACCGCCGCGCTCAAGCCGGCCACGCTCGACCACGTCCAGGCCGCCGCGCTGCCGCTGGTGACGCTGACGGTTTGGGAAGCGTTCCTGCTCCGCGCCCGAATCCAGATCGGCGAGACCGTGCTCATCCACGCCGGCGGCGGCGGGGTGGGCCACATCGCCATTCAACTGGCCAAACTCCACGGATGCCGCGTCCTGACGACGGCCAGCCGCGAAGAATCGCTCGATCTTTGCCGCCGTCTCAAAGCGGATGTCGTGATCAATTATGAGCAAGTGGATTTCGTCGAACGCGCGCAACAGGAAACCGGCGGCCAAGGTTGCGCGGTGGTCTGCGACACAGTCGGCGGCAAGACCTTCGATCGATCGCTGGACTGCGTGGGAGTGAATGGCCGGCTGATCACGGTAGTGGGCACTCCTTCAGATCAGATTCCGCAAAAGCTCTTCCGCAAAAACGCCACGCTTTTCTTCCAGTTCATGGGCGCGCCGACGGTGTACGGCATCCGCCCCGAAAGCCAGGGCGAGATCCTTCGCGCGGCGGCCAAACTGGTGGACGACGGAAAGCTCCAGCCGCACGTGGGCCACGTCCTGAACCTGGAAGATTTGGCCGAGGGCCATCGACTCCAGGAATCGGGCCACGTCACCGGAAAAATTGTGGTGAAGGTCAAAGGGTAGATGCAGCCCTCGATTCGCAAGACCACCCGGTTGCGTCGCGCTTTGCGCAAAGGCGTGGTGATGCCCGGCGCCTTCAACGCCGCCACCGCGCGGCTGGTCGAGCGGGCGGGCTTCCCCGCCGTCTATATCAGCGGCGCGGGTCTGGCAGCCGCCACGGCGGGCGTGCCGGACATCGGCCTGCTCACCCTCACCGAAGTCGCGCAACTGGCGGGCTACATCGCGGACGCGGTGCGCATCCCGGCGCTGGTCGATGCCGACACCGGCTTTGGCGGCGTCGAGAATGTCGCTCGCGCCGTGCGGGAGTTTGAGCGGGCCGGGCTGGCGGGCCTGCACCTGGAAGACCAAACGTTTCCCAAGCGGTGCGGTCATCTCGCGGGCAAGGCGCTCGTCTCGCCCGAAGAGATGGTCGAAAAGATTCGCGCCGCGGTGAGCGCGCGGCGCGACGACGATTTTCTCATCGTCGCCCGCACCGACGCGCGCGCGGTGGAGGATTTGGATTCCGCCGTCCGCCGCGCCCGCAGCTATCTCAAGGCCGGCGCGGACGCGATTTTCCCCGAAGCGCTCGAATCCGCCCGCGAGTTCCGCGAGTTCGCCCGCCAGGTGCGCGCCCCGCTGCTGGCGAACATGACCGAGTTTGGCCGCAGCCCGTTGCTGAGCGTGAGCCAACTGGCCGGCATGGGTTATCGCCTGGTGATTTTTCCCCTCACGACTTTCCGTGTGTCGATGAAGAGCGCGGAAAAATGCCTGGCCGAACTCAAGCGCCGCGGCACCCAACGCGCGTGGCTGGACCGGATGCAAACGCGGCGGGAGTTATACGACTTGCTCGGTTACGACCCGGGCGCGGGAACCTGGGAGCGCTGAACGTATGGGGCAGGGGAATCATCGAATCGTCAAATCGGTGAGCAGGCCGAGCTTCAGGGCTGCATCAAGCTCCTGGATTTCTCCCTCTCCTCCATCGGATGGAGGAGAGGGCTGGAGTTTGGCTTTTACTAGATAAAGTTACGCGGGGCTTATTTTTTTGTTGCGTGTATCTAGTTATGTGACTAGTTTTTTTCATTATGGGTTACCCAACTAAAGTTCAGCTCATTCAACGCAAGCAAAGCCAGCAGTGGTACATCAACTTTCCGGCCGCGATCGCTCAAGGCATGGATTTTGCCAAGGGCGAGGCGGTTCAATGGACCATCGCCGACAAGGGGCACCTCATTCTTTCCCGCAATCAGGTTCCCCCCAATCCCATTGATCTAAAAAAAACTCTTCCCTCCTCGAAGAAGTCGAGCGCTTGATCCAGCAATCTGCCGATGGCTTCTCCACACCGCAGTCTTTTGCCCGCGGCCGCCGCCACTGTCTTTCCCAACTGGTGGGTTTTGGCCGGCACACCATCACCGGCCTGTTGCGCAACCAAAACCGCACCCAGCAGGACTGGTCCGCTGATTACCGCTTTTATGCCCAAGACCGCCTGGAGGTGGAGAAGATTTTCGGACACGTGCGCGCCCAGATCGAACAGTGTGGCGGACCGGACCGTCCGCTGGTGGTGGCCATGGATGATTCCATCCTGCGCAAGACCGGGCGGCGCATCTTCGGCTCCGGCTACCGGCGCGATCCCTT
>WNGK01036066.1_pt1 | contig 10038 bp, 10 predicted proteins | sample 5400601 | NCBI WGS metagenome assembly WNGK01 (sample SAMN13153376, study PRJNA577476) | soil metagenome | isolation source: 60 cm soil or saprolite under Garry oak tree replicate 1 | place: USA:California | collected 2016-06-15 | reverse complement strand
CTGGCAGTAACTCGTTTATGTGAATTAGGGTTCATACCTCCGCCAACCATGCCTGTTGTGGCAAGAGACGGTCCAGAATTATTCCCTCCTCCACCAAAGTTGCCCATGTTCATGACGCTTGTATTACCTCCGCTTATATTACCCATTGAAACCGCCGGGTTTCCTGTATAGGTCAACGGGCCAGACGATGTACCCGTTGCCGATGAAAACGTTGCACCCGCTCCTTGTGGAAGGGGGCCAGATGCTGATTGTCCTTTGATCATGGCGAGCATCTGTTGCGCCTGTATATTATGTGCGTCTGCACGTAGCACCTCTTCACATTGTGTACGCGCAGATGCGGAATCATTACGTTGTAAATATCCCTGAGCGGCGGCCAGACGCTCCTGGATCATAAAAGCGATATCTTTTTTCCCAAAATAATATGCGGCGAGACGTTCATGAGGCTCAGGATCGCCAGGAGAGAGCTGGACGGCTTTTTGCCAGGCGGCTTCGGCACGCGCTCCCTGACCTGCCTGTGAGTACAAATCTGCGAGATGAAGATATGCATTATAGGCATCATCGCGCCGGTTAAGTATCCCGTAGAGTTCAGCTGTTTTACTTAAAGCAATAACGTTGCTAGGGTCACGCTTTAGAGTATATTCGTACTCATTCAGTGCTTTCTGCCACTGCTTGGTCTGCATATAGCAAAAACCCAGCCCACCACGCGCCATAGCATCATCTGGGAACTCCGCCAACGCTCGCTGGTATTCCTGGGCTGCCTGTTCCCATTGACTATCCCAGCGATAACGATCGGCGGTATTCATGGCCGTACTAAAAACTTGTCGGTTCCCAGGCATGAAAGGTTCACTTTCTCATATAGTCGATTGAATCCATATTAGAGAGGTGCAACGTATCGCACCAACAGGACCAACCAGTCCGGTTAGAACTAGGTTACTACAAAACTCTGCCAGGACTCACTTTTTGGTACTAAAGTACCTTATATCCTGAGAGCAGAATTACCCCCTGTAGTTAATGAATTGGAGTGCGACGGGATAGTCTTTCTGTTTGAGCAGAGAAATTACAGCCTGAAGTTCGTCACGGCTTTTGGCAGTGACGCGGATAGCGTCTCCTTGAATCTGGGGTCGCACTTTAGGGAAGTTCTCGCGGATGTACTTGCTCATTTCTTTGGCAAGCTCCGGCGAGAGCCCCTGCTGTAATTGGATGATCTGGCGTACTTTGCCACCAGCAGCATTCTCTTCCTTGCCAGGCTTAAAAATTTTGAGTGAGAGCTGACGCCGTATCGCTTTCGATTCCAGGATGTCGCGCACATTTTTAAGGGTGAGCGAACTATCGGTCAAGATGGTGATAGCATCCTGGCTGCGTGCGATCTCGGTTTTGGTGTCCTTCAAGTCATAACGGGTCTGCACCTCTCTACGTGTCTGGTCAAGGGCATTGACGAGCTCTTGTTCATCAAACTGTGAAACTATATCAAATGAACAGTCTGCGGCCATGGAAATCCTCTCTTTGTGGTATAAATAGTACAAAATGGCTACATGTGGATTTACTTACCATGCGGCTCATCGGGAGGCGGGGCTGCTTGCCACATCTGATCCGTCATCTGCTGAACCTGCTTGAAGCTCTCTCGGGTAACGGTCTCTGCAGCATCCAGTGCTTTCTGATAGGCAGCGAGCGGGGCATAGAGAATATCAAGGGTCATTTCCATCGGTGCTCGTGTTAGCGTTTGAAGTGCTTCGCGCTGCTTGTTTAACTGCTGCTCCAGATCCTGCATCAACGCACGCATACTATCCGTCTGGCTCTTGAGTGCCTCGATCCCTTGCGTAAAGAAGCGCTGGACATACTGCATGTTGCGCTCTTGCGCAGCTTGTAGACTCTGCGCGGCAGCCTGATTGGCCTTGAGGACCTCCATGCCTTCTGTGAAAAAGCGTTGGGTATACTGGACGCTGCGCTCTTGCGCGGCTACCACATCCTCGACTGCTTTCTGGTTAGTTTTGAGTACTTCCATCCCTTCGATAAAGAAGCTTTCCGCTATTTTCCGATTACGCTCCTGGGCCTCTGCCATGTGCTTTACCACAGCCTCGTTTGCCTCATGAAAGGAGGTGAGCAGGGTCCAGGCAGAATCAGAGATCTTATTGTCAGCCATGATTGTATTCCTTTTCTTACAGAAAAATAGAGCTTACCATATACATCTTTGCTTGTGACCGGCTGTGCTCGTTGCTGCTCTCTCTTTATGAGCCAGCATCAGTGGTTACTAGACAGAGCAAGCGGAAAAGCTAAAGATAGTATAGCGGATAATAGACGAGAGGGCAAGGGAAAGAGACTTACGGCAGGGCGATTGAAAAGTCCACACGAGGCGAGAAACGACATCATGACGACCGCCCCGCCACATGACGACCGCAAGGGTCGTCACTACTATACTACGTCTCATGCCCGCTGTGCCCGCCGTATATAGTAGTGACGACCCTTGCGGTCGTCATGGGGGTGACTGGCCTTGACAAGAGAAAGAGCAGAGTCCATACTCAGCGAGAAGCTATGATCAGACGCGATCTACTTGAAAGGTACGCCTAAATGCCAGCAGTTATTTATGATAGCAAACCTCTTGTGAAGCGTATGACGGAAGCGTTACGTGAGGAGGCAGTAAAGTTTCGAGAGCAACATCAGCGTCCGGTGCGCTTGGCCCAGTTGGTGGCCGGACATGATGCGGCTGCCGCGGTGTATAGCCGACAGCTGGCACGTTCTTGCCAGATGATTGGTGTAGACTGTGTAATACGGGCATATCCATTCGAGATTACCGAGGAAAAGTTACGCAACGAAGTGGCTACGCTCAATGATGATGCGACCACTGATGGTGTAGTGCTGTTGTTGCCCTTGCCAGCACATATCCGCCAGCGTATTGTGACCGATGTGCTGCGGCCAGAAAAGGATGTTGATGGGCTTGGCTCACGCAACGCTGGTAACTTGCTGCTGGGCTTCCCCAGCTTCATTCCTTCAACGGCTGATACCATTTTAGCGGTAGTGCAGGATGCCAAGATTAACGTAGCCGGTCGGCACGTGGTAATTGTTGGACGAAGTAATATTGGCGGTAAGCCCGCAGCCCTGGTCTTAATGCAACAAGATGCAACGGTGACCATCTGCCATTCATATACGCCGAATTTGGCGAGTATCACACGTACGGCTGATATTCTCGTGGTGAGCGCGGGACGCCCAGCTCTGATCACGGCGGATATGATAAAGCCGGGGGCAATTGTATTCGATGCCGGCATTAATGCGCTTGATGGTAAGGTAGTGGGGGATGTGCAGCAAGCCGATGTACAAGAGGTAGCTTCTTTTGTGACTCCTGTTCCTGGTGGCCTCGGTCCACTAACACACCTCATGCTTATTCGCCACACCCTCATGGGGCCACAATAAGACCGCTGACAGATACGGATCGGCTGCACAGGCAACCGACCTGTACCTGTTTGTGGCAGTTTATGCTTGTCTGACTTGGTTGGGACGCGTGAAAAAGGCGATAGCAGCACCAATCACGGCCAGTACAAAAAATGCACCGGCGTAGAGCTTATGAGCAGTCATCGTAACGGCACGATGGTTACTATAACCCACGAAGTGGTAGATTCCTGGAATCAGGTAGTAGATACCTAGAATGATGCAAAGAATAGCAGCGGCAATACCAGCGTAAAATAGGGTCTTTTTCATACGCTCTAAATTCCTCCCTCAAAATATGTTGTTCATGCTGAACCATGATAGGTTCCACTTTTTTCCAACGAGCGAAATCCTCTAGCATAAAAAAAGGGATGGAATATAGCCATTTTGGGTGGATATATTTCTATGTACTTAGAGCATGCTGCCCCTGGCAGGAGCAAGAGCAAGCTTTCCATGGCAGGGGCAAGCCCTGCCACTACTATATACGAATCCGTCGGCTGGCGAAGCCGTAGTATAGTAGTGGCAGGGCTTGCCCCTGCCATGTCCCGCGCTGCCATGCCCCGCGCTGCCATGTCCCTCGCACATGTTACAGAATCACAACAATATGTTACAGAATCTCAACGACGTTCGCTTGTTTCTTAACCGATCCCTTACTTGTTCTCCACACAGACTCAGCTTCTAGCTGGTAGAATTGCAGATGTAGAGAGAAATGTGACTGTATGGATGGACTGCCCTAAAGGGACCAAATGTAGGGACTGCAAGCAGCACGTATCAATGTGTTGCGTTCCCACTTTCTTCCCACAACAACTATGCATCGTTTCGATTAGGAGAATAGACTATGGTTCCTAGCATAAGCAGAAACAGCGAGCGACAGATGTCCGATTTAAATAGGTTATATAACAACTTGTTCCCAGAGAATGGCCTTTTAGAAACGATGGAGCAGATACGCCGCTTTGAGTTGCTCCGCTTAGCCTTTTTTGTGTTGAAGCTGCGTAAGCTCGAACAACGTATAGGCGGTGGGCAGGAGACAGCAGGAAGGGGAGAAATGGATGAGCAGGAGTTTCGACGTAGCCTGATGCGCCATGTCATCTTCCAGCAAGTGCTGACGCTTATTTCGCTGGATGCACGTGAGCAGGCATTGCAGATTATTGAGGCATGCCAAAAGTAAAAAGATGGTAACTCTTTAGGACTCCTCACCACTCGCGGTGGTTCGCAAAAGGTGTTTTGATGCTGGGCCGTTTGGCAGTCGGCGACTGCCAAACGGCCCAGCATCAAAACACCTTTTATCAATAGCCGGAATACGCATAGCGGTTTTGACGGGTGAAGATTTCACCGTTTATACGTACGATGACACCTTCTTTATTGAGGTTATTCCTCAATGTTTGCACATTAACATCGTTACTAACTAGAAGCATACGGGGAGCGATTTTACGCAGGTTAAACTCTTTAAACTTGCTGGACGAAGAAAGTTCGTCAGCCGCGGCTTCGCTGGAGACTTCGAGCAGCAGGACTTGGGAGATTTTGATGTCTTTGTAGAGCTTTACCCAATCACGCAGGGTATAGGCGACATTTTGTGGTATCTCTTTCTGGCTGCGTTCGGCGAGGATTTCCAATATCTCCTCTATATCATAACCAGCTTCGACGCCGCGCAACAGCGAAGCCTTGGTCATCGTCAGGCGACTGACCATTTCAACTTGATTCACCTGAGCAAATGGTAAGATGCTGTACAACGTAGGTATATCGGGTTGCAGCAAGAGCAGTTCAAAATTGGGCTGCACGATCAGTCCTTGAGAGCCAGATGTCATTGTGGAAGGAAGCTTCTCTTTAGTCGAGAGAACGGCAGCCCCTACATCGGTGAGCATGAAGAACTCAGGATTGACAGGTTTGCCAGCTTCGGGTTGTGAGGCTTGCTGGTAGCCGAGAGTCACCAGACCAAACGCATAGAGCGTAGATGCTAGCATCCCCGTGTAGACTTCACCTTCGCAGCTATTCCACTTAGCTCGCATAGCTGGAGTGGTACGACGATTGGCGGTACGCTGGCTATAATGGGGAGGGCGTAGCTCAAAGGGGTCCTTATCCCAGATTTTTTGTAGCAGCGAAGCGACGCTGTACCATTGCTCTGCTATACAATCTTTGAGGTGTTCAACTAGCGAAGCACGGGCCACAATCGGATTCCAGTAGTAGGGGTCCCACTGGTGAAAGTTTGCGCCATTGATATCCAGCCAGTGAAAGCTTTTCGTCCAACACTGCACCAGTTTGCGTGCCTGCTCCTCAAGGTGCAATTGTGCCCACTGTTCTAACTGTGCGCCGGGCTCGTAGCGTTGTTTCATGCCATCCATTGTGTTTTTGGAGAGCTGGATCAGGCCGAGTTCCTTAGCTATTTGAAAGATCATCTCGAGATATTCATTATTGTCACCCATGAAGCGGTAGCGCGGCTTGCCATGCAGGAGTGGCAGGATCATCTTGTTGGCGATACGTTTGGGAACAGTACCTGCCTGGGTTGGTTCGATATTTTGCTGGTAGACAGCACCGAGAATAATCGCCAGATCATAGATGGCAGAGGTATGGCCAGCATGTATGACTTCAGGCGGAGAAGCGAGAGGGACAAAGGCCAAAGGTACTTCTGCCTGGATTGGATGGAGAGCTGCCTGGCGCAGATTGTTATAGATATTCGAGGGTATAAAAAGTACGCGCTGTTGCCCGGAGAACGTGTCGAAAGCAATAGCGTATTCATCGAAGGTATGCAGGGCGTTGAGCAGTTTTGTATCATCATAGCCCGTGTGTTGACGTACCGCTTGCATGCTCACGCTGCCTCTCTGCTCACAGAGCCATTTGAAGAGATCATGCAGGGGCGGATCAAGCTGTTGCAACACTTCAAAAGCGGCCTGTGGGTCTAACAGTTCCGTCTCGATCATCTGACGCAGTTGGGTTGTGTTGTAGTAGCCAACGTTGGGCAGGTTGTAGTGAGTGGCAACGAGGTCCAGATTGCCATAATAAAACTGGTTCATGATTTTATCGAGCGTCATCTGGGAGCGATCAGACTTGGGTGAGAAAAACTCCTTTCCGGCAGTGTAGAGGGCATCGGCATTTTCTGGATAGGCGGCCAGCAAGATGACCTGCTCACTTATGGAGACGACCTTATTTTTGGTGCTACGCACAGCCGTCGGCTGTACACGCACAGTCGTCGTTTGCTCCTGAATGAGAAGATAGTGTTCAAGGTTGGCAATAGCTACTGCCAGTTGCGCCGGCGAAATCTGCGCTTTCTGCTGGATTACGTCGCGTCGTGTGCCACCGCGGGCAGAGTGATGCAACAGTTGATATAAGATGTCGCGCTCATTCTCGGAAAGATATTCCCAGACAAAACGGGCTGCGATAGGGTCTTTAATACGTTGGAACAGGATATCCTGACGCGAGGAGGAGCGGGTGTCAGTCAGCCCACGCATACCCCAGAGACGATATACTTCCTCAAGTTGTTGAGGCGTACAAAGTACTAATTCTTGTCGAAATGTTTTCATGATGTTCTGTTTCAAGAATTCCAGGGTGACCACGAGGATCCCCTGGAATGCTAAATGTAGGGGCGACCCTGGTGGTCGCCCTGAGCATAGTTATTCAGCCGAATATTGTTCGAGGTAGCGGATCACCTCACGTGTTAACTGACTTGGCGTTGAGGCACCGGCGGTAACAGCGACGCGCTTTTTGCCTTTGAGCCAGTCGAGGCGATTAGTATTGTTGCTGCGCGGGTCGCCAACGACGATAGTAAGGTCAGCCCCCTTGGCCTGATCTGCCACCGCTTCCTGGCGCGTCTGGGTGGCGGCACAAATATCTATATGCACCTCGGCGTGCGGATAACGCGTCTTGATGTAGGCAATGACGCGGCGGGTATCCCACTGAGACAATGTGGTTTGGGTAGAGACGGCCAGTTTCTTTGTCTGCTCAGGCGTAAGTGCCAGGGCCTCGACGTCAGCTTCACTTTCGACCAGACTGATATGGCCCGGCACTTCGCCCAGCACGCCTTCCGGTTCAGGATGGCCCTTTTTGCCAATATAGAGAATGTAGTAGCCCTTGCTGACGAGATCATGCACGAGATCATGAGTAACAGTCACATCGGGACAGGTGGCGTCAATACAATAGAGGCCACGCTCGCGTGCGCGTTGTTTGACAAGGGGTGAGACGCCATGAGCGGTAAAGATAACCGTACCCTCGGTGACTTGTTCCAGGATGCTAGCACGATCGGGGCCATCGAGGGTAATCACACCGAGATTGCTGAGTTCAGTAATGGCATGGCGATTGTGGACGATCTGCCCAATAATATAGATAGGCCGTGGTACAGTAGGATCTTTAGCAGTTTTACGAACTATTTGCAATGCATCAACTACGCCGTAGCAATAGCCACGTGGTGAGATTTTAATAACTTCCATCAGTTCCTCTAATATACTCTATCCATAGAAAGTTTTATTGCGAAGGTGAGGATACTCACACGTCGACATAGGAGCGTGCAACTCCTATAAACTCCGTTACATCTATCTGCACGGAGAAAATCTATCCTCTGTAGTTTACCATAAATGGGGTTGTTTTTGCATCTTGTCTACTGTTTTTTGCAACGCCTTCTTTGAAAGGCTGCGTTACCAAAAATTATTATAACGGGCAAAGTCCTGGTCGAAATTTGGCAAAAATATAGTGCAAGTCTTCAGGTGTGTAGAGACAGACAGCGGGGAGGAGTCCAGCCAGTTCTTCGACAGAGGGCTCGGCTTGCGATAAATCAAAGATGAGCAAGGGAGTACGCCGACCAATACATCCTTGAGCAATGGTAGCCGCAGTTATCACCGGCACGGGCAATGAGGGTGGCGGTATACTGATCAAAAGTTGGACATATGGGATAGTTGCAGAAGCATGACGAGGTGTATCTTCCTGATAAATCTGTTTCATAGCAGCTCGTTGCAGCAAATACCGGTAGGGTTGTCGCTGCTCTTCCGGCCCAATCAATAGAGCCGAGCGACCACTGAGTCCCCCGAGGCAGGCATCGGCAATAGACACAAGCTCTTCAGCTTCTTGTATGTGCAAAGGGGCAACATCCTGCATTAGCAGCGTTTCCTCTAAGATAGACAGGCATAAATCTAAGAATTCCAATATGTTCCTCCTCATACTATAGCAAATGTAATCGACTTGACAATATCAGGTGATTACCTTATTTTTTGTAAGTGGTGGGATGAAAAAGGCATACTGAGGTTGTGCTTCTATTACTTCTTACATTAATAGTTGGTGATGATCAGGTGTTCTGCATCTCTATTATTGCGATCTTGAAAGCTAACCAAATATTTCTTATCAAAGGCTCTGATGGTTAATCCCTTGTGAGCATACAGGTTGAGGATGGTGGGCGTGTTTTTAATGACCAGCATGAATTGCGCCTGGCAGTGATCTGATAGATAATCAGCCAGGCGTTCTTGATCGTGTTTGCCAAACTTATTTTGGGCGTAAGTACTAAATTCGCTATCGTAGGGCGGGTCTAAGAAGATGAAATCATTGGCCTGCGCAACGTGTTTGCAGAGAAAAGCTTCAAAATCCATATTCTCGATCACCGTATGCTCGAAGTGGAGGCGCACAGCAGGTGAGCGCATATAGGCGATCTTACGTGCCAGGTCTTTGCGATTGTAAGATATGCCTCCGTAGGGAACATTGAATTCGCCGCGACTGTTATAACGGAACATGGAGGCATAGGCGTTTTCGCGCACAAAGAAAAAGATTGCTGATGCCAGTTCAGGTGGTATGTTATAGGCATCTATTTTATTATAGAGATGGCGAAGATGCATATAGAAGGCACTTTTTAAGGCACTTTCTATATTCGCTACGATATCAACTTCAGGCAACTGGCCTTTTTTATGTTCGATCTCCTTCATGCGCCGGGTTTTGCTGAACAGGTTGCGGCGAATCTCTTGTATAAAATACTCAGTAGTGTTGTCAAGAAGGGTAGCACATAATTGGTGAAATTCCTCGGTGTGAGATGAGATAAAGGTAATAAGCTGGTTCTGCATTTGTGCAACTGAGTATTCATCCCTGGAATAGGCCGTATATAAGTGAATAAGGTCTACAGCTCTACGATCTACAATGTTGCTGATGCATTGCCAGCTATGGAGAAGGGCATCTAAAACGGAGAAGAAGGCGGAATTTTGTTCGGCAACCATCCTATAGAAAGTGAACAGTTCAGGAGATTTGTCGTTGATAAATTTTTGGGAAGATGGGATGGCAAAAAAGACAGCTCCACCACCGACGAAGGGTTCGTAGTAGTTGTTGAAGAATGGAATTAAGGGAAGAATGTATTTGAGTTCCTGTTCTTTGCCCCCAGCCCATTTGAGAAGGGAGGGGAGCCTGGTGGGTTTTGGGCCTGATGTGCTGTCTTGAGTTGAAGGCAGTAAGACTGATTGGTTGTAATTGAGCATGTTATATCTAATTTATAAATCTGTAGCTTGTTGTACTTTCAAAGACGCGTCTGTGGATACATATTCAAGATTACCTCTCATGTTACTACATAAGTTTTGCAAAAGCTTTCATGAGGTCAATTTCGCTCATGTATGTATACATTTGCGGATGGAAGGTATTCCAATTAACAGTATCGAAGTCGATATG
>WNGK01021682.1_pt1 | contig 10038 bp, 7 predicted proteins | sample 5400601 | NCBI WGS metagenome assembly WNGK01 (sample SAMN13153376, study PRJNA577476) | soil metagenome | isolation source: 60 cm soil or saprolite under Garry oak tree replicate 1 | place: USA:California | collected 2016-06-15 | reverse complement strand
CAGATCTTCTCCATTCAGCTTGCGAAACGCAAACGCAATCCCGCGGAATTTGACCTTGAGAACGTTGCCTCCGCCGCGAAAGGATATTCGGGAGCCGAAATCGACGCAGCTGTGCAGGGAGGACTTTACGCAGCCTATTCCGAGAAGAAATCACTCAGCACGCAGTTCCTTCTAGACGCGCTGGTGCAGACGGTCCCACTTTCAATCACGCGTGCGGAAGAGCTTGCTGCATTACGCGAATGGGCCCGGACCAGAACTGTGGCCGCGTCGGCTCACGATGAGGGTGCCATCACGACGCAGGCTTAGCGGTACCTGAGCCTCGAACTCGCTTTCGGGCACTTCTTTGCGATCTTGGCGGCAGTTCTCGCGTCCTTTGCGGTAAAGAGCTCGAACGGCAAAGTCTGCATACTATTCGCAGAGTACAAAGCAGATCCCACCTTTGATGGCACACGCAGTCAACTACCTTTTGCCTGCCATTTGACTCCCTCTCCGCCGCGGGGGTAGGCTTTAACTTAATGGTAGTGACTTGCCCTCCGGGCATGCGCATTCCGGCTGGTCCCGTCTCCAAGCGAAACACTGCTTTGTTCCTCAGTATGGAGCAGATACTCGTGTCGTGTGTCGCAATTGCCAGGTTTTTGCCCGGCCGGACCGCTGAGACTTGCCCTGAACTTGCCGAAGGGAGCGGCTGTCTACACGGTTCATCAAAGAAACTGAATGAAGAAAAGTATCGGAATTAGCCCCAATATCGAGACGTTGTTCGGCACGCGGGATGAAAATGTGCGCTTGCTGGAAGACGGCCTCAACATCACCATCAATCTGCGGTCGAACGCGATCGAACTCGAAGGCGCGGCGCGGGATGTCGCGCGCGCGGAGCAGGTCTTTGCCGACTACGAAACTCTACAGCGCTCCGGCTACACCTTCAATAACGGCGATCTCAACAGCATGCTGCGTGTGCTGACCTCCGACCCCAGCACCACTCTTCGCGGATTGGCCGACGCCGGGCGCCAGCGTTCGTTTGGGAGGCGCACGGTCCAGCCCAAGAGCAGCAACCAGCGCCGCTATCTCGAAGCCATCGAAGGGCATGACATGGTGTTTGGCATTGGCCCCGCCGGCACTGGCAAGACCTATCTCGCCGTAGCGATGGCGATCTCCGCACTGCTGGCCAAGCGCGTAAACCGCATTATTCTGGCTCGTCCCGCGGTCGAGGCCGGCGAGCGCCTGGGATTTCTGCCGGGCACGCTGCAGGACAAGATTGATCCGTATCTGCGGCCACTCTATGACGCCCTGTATGACATGCTCGATCCCGAAAAAGTGGATCGCTATCTCGAGAAGAATGTCATCGAGATTGCTCCCATTGCTTTCATGCGTGGCCGGACCCTGAATGATTCGTTCGTCATTCTCGATGAGGCGCAGAACACAACTTCGGAGCAGATGAAGATGTTTGTCACCCGCCTGGGCTTTAACTCGAAGGCGGTGATTACCGGCGATGTCACCCAGATCGACTTGCCCAACGCGCGCCGCAGCGGGTTGCTTGAGGCCGTCGACGTCCTAAAGAGTGTGGACGGATTGGCGTTTGTCCACTTCGACGAAACCGACGTGGTGCGGCATCATTTGGTGCAGCGGATCGTTCGGGCCTACGATGAGCACAAAACGCGCGTAGCCGAGCAGCAGATGCTGTTGTTGGCTGAGCCCAGACATGCCGACGCAGCCAGCGCCGAAAAGCAGGCGGCCGCAGCGGCGAAAGAAGTAAAGGCAACGTCAGCGGAAGCCAAAGGATAGAACCATAGACACGTAGTCCTATTCTTTGTGCGGGAGGATTCGGCGGGAGGGCCGCGACTCGGGCCCTCCTGTTTAGTTTGTGCTCATGACGGATGAAGGGAAGAGGTTGCACAGAAAGACTTGATCATTTTCCAGAAGAAGATCGCGGGATTGAATGAGGATCAAATGGAGCGCTTCGTGTTGCGAGCGCGCCGGGCCGCCGGCCTGCGAGGAACGGTGAATGTGCTGGTGACCAGCAGTGCAGCCGTGCGCTCGCTAAATCGACAGTTTCGCACCCAGGACAAGGCAACGGATGTTCTGTCCTTTCCATCAACTTCCATCGCCTCGCCTCATCGAAAATCAACCAGGCTGGCTGGCGATGTCGCGATCTCCGCGGACATTGCTCTGCAGAACGCCGCTCGGTTCGGACATCCTGCGGCCGAGGAGATCAAGATTTTGGCCTTGCACGGAATACTCCATTTGGCGGGCCTTGACCATGAGCGCGATAATGGTCAAATGGCGCAGCAGGAAGGTAAATTGCGCCGCCTGCTCAGGTTGCCGGCTGCCTTGACTGAACGAGTCCAATCCGGGCGGTTGCAACCCGCGAAGAAGGCATCCTCGAACCCGGGGCGGGATGCGGCCGCGACAAGATCGCGGAGGACGACATGAACTTCGCCGTCGCCATCGCGCTGCTTTTTCTGTTGGGACTGCTGACTCTGGTTTCCTATGTGGATCGCGTCTATCAGGAAGCCGGAAAATTTCTATCCCGCGAATTCCAGGATAATATCGACGTCTTCGAACAGAAGGTCGAACCCGAACTCGGAGTGGGCCGCACCCGGGCCTCGTTATCCATGGCAGTGCTCACGCAGTTGACGATGGCTGCGATTGCTCTGCTCGTCGGCTTCCTGGTTTTCAGCGAGCAGTCGTGGACGATCTACGAGATCCTGCAAGCGGCCATTAGCCTGATCCTGATGGTAATCGTCTGCAACCGCTTCCTTCCGTTCCTATTTTTCTCGCGGACCAAAGGGGAGTGGTTGATTCACTGGACGTTGATGCTGAAGATTCTGATCTACCTGGTGATGCCGGTGACGATCGTTCTGGGCTTCCTGCAATCGGTGGCTTCTCTGACCAGGCAGAACACCAGCGAACAGCCGGAAACGTCGGCTGAGGCGGTGGATGCGTTGATCGAAGCCGGGCAGGAAGAAGGAATCATTCAGGACGGCGACCGCGACCTGATTCAATCGGTGGTCGAATTCAGCGGCAAGACGGTTCGCGAGGCGATGAACCCGCGTCCCCAGATGTTCGCCGTTCCTTCCAATACCACCGTCGAACGCTTCATCGAGATGCTGCGCGCCAAGCACTACTCGCGCGTGCCGGTTTATGAAGGCAGCATCCATAACATAAAGGGGATTGTTTATACGCAAGACGTGCTGCAGGTGCCCGACAGCGAAGCCCACGTGCGCATACTCGATACGATCATGCGGCGCGATGTTTATTTCGTTCCTGAGAGCAAGCTCGGAAGTGACCTGCTGCGCGAAATGCAGAAGCAGAACGTTCGCATGGCGATCGTGGTTGACGAGTACGGAGGAGTCGCCGGACTGGTCACCATCGAAGATCTCGTGGAAGAGATCGTGGGTGAGATCCGCGACGACCATGATAAGCCGGAGATCGTGCGCGAAGGCGAGCGCTCGTTTATTGTTGCCGGTGGAATGGATGTGGACCGCCTCGATGAACTCTTCGGCACCAAGCCGGAAGGAAAGGAATCGGCCACGATCGCCGGCCTGGTCAGCGAGCTTGCCGGCCGAATTCCCCGCAAGGGCGAAGCGGTCGAAGAAGATGGCCTGCGCTTTGAGGTTCTGGAGTCCACCGACCGCAAGGTGGAGCGAGTGCGCGTGAGTGCAGTGCAACCACGACAACTGAAGCTGATATAGTCGAACGTCAGACCTCAGACTACAGGCGTCAGACCTCGGACGTCAGCTTTACTGAACAGCATCAAGAATGCAGGCAGCCTGGGTCTGAGGTCCGACGCCCATTTTTCCTATGGCATTTCGTTCCGGTTTCGTTTGCATTCTCGGCCGCCCTAACGCAGGCAAGTCCACCTTGCTGAATGCGCTCGTGGGGGAAAAATTGGCGATCATCTCTCCCAAGCCACAGACTACGCGGAACCGCATTCAAGGCATCGTCCACATCCCGAAGCGCAAAGGCAAGGATGGCGCGCAGATCGTTCTTCTCGATACACCAGGCGTCCACAAGCCCGATTCCTCCCTGGGCCGCAAAATGATGGTTGAAGTGCGCGAAGCCCTGGAAGGCTGCGACCTGGTGCTCATGATGATGGACGTGACGCGCAAGTTTGATCCCCGGGACCAGTTTGCGCTCGACTTACTACGGCGTCCGGGAACGAAGGCGTTTTTGATTCTGAACAAAGTTGACCTGATCCGCGAGAAATCAAAACTGCTGCCCCTGATCGAGGAATACCGTAAGCTCTATAGCTTCGCCGAGGTTGTCCCCATTTCAGCGCTGAAGCGCAGTGGCTTGGACACCCTTCTGGAGATGGTAGTCTCGGCGCTTCCCGCTGGTCCCTCGTACTTTCCGGAAGATCAGGTTACCGATCAGCCGGCGCGGTTCATGGCAGGAGAGTCTATCCGTGAGCAGATCCTGCTGAATACCAGTGAAGAAATTCCCTACGCCACGACGGTGATCGTCGATAACTTCGAGGAGGGCGCGCGGCTCACCCGCATTGCGGCGACGATCTATTGCGAACGTGCGGGGCAGAAGGGAATTCTGGTTGGCAAAGGTGGCAAGATGCTTAAGAAGATCGGCACATCGGCCCGATTGCAGATTGAGCGCATGTTGGGAACCAAGGTCTTTCTTGAGCTTTACGTAAAAGCAGAGCCGGGATGGCGTGATTCGCGCCGCTTCGTGGAAGAACTCGATTGGCGTAGGCAGCTGGAGCAGCGGATGCTGAAACATACGACGAGCCCGGATGCGGCGGCGAGCCGCTTAACAGACGACAGTCGAAGCGCCACAGAAGACTAAGGTTTTGTCTGTGCGTCAGTCGTTTCCCTTGGTTCGGCCATTGCCGGATTTGGCCCTTGCCGATAGAATCACAACAGGCCACGCTTTGACGGGCCGACACAGGACGGCCACGCCAACCATGGAATCTGGGGCTTCTCCCGAGGAACACTTTCCCGAGCACGACTTCGATCCAGATAAACTTGACCTGCGCGTGCGAGTCACGCTCGCGGCTGACCGCAAGTCCGTCGATCCGGTCGTGGCCCAGGTCATGGAATCGGTCCGCGAGATGAAATGCGTCGACGGCAAGGAAGACGCGATCGAACTCGCGCTTCAAGAGGCATTGGCCAATGCCGTGGTCCACGGTGCCAAGGAAGATCCCAGCAAGACCGTAGAGTGCCTGGTAGCTTGCGACGAGCAACGCGGCATTCTCATTATCGTGCGCGATCCCGGACCGGGTTTCGATCCTCAATCGATTCCCAGTTGCACGTTTGGCGAAAATCTATATTCCAACCATGGCCGCGGAATTTTCCTCATCAATCAACTGATGGACGAGGTGAAGTTTCACAAGAACGGTACCGAGATTCACATGGTAAAACGCTAAGGGCGATTGATCTTCCTGTAGGGTAATCTGTTTCATCCCGTGGAAATTTCGGTTGTTGAAGCAGAGTTGTACGAGATTCTCTCCTTATGTCAGCTCGCACGCCCCAACATTTGCCGCTGGTCACGCACCCTTCTCAGTCCTTTGCATTAGGGCTTTCTGCGGTCTATTTGACTTTTGAACTTGTCAACATTCTTCACCATCCCATGTGGCGCGACGAGATGCAGGTCTGGGAGTTGGCGCGCCAGAGCAGTTCGATCGCGAACCTGTTGTACCTGAAAAGATACGAGGGCCATCCCGATGCCTGGTATCTGCTGGTTTACCTTCTTCAGCAGATCTGCCAAGCTCCGGTTGCGATGCAACTGCTGCACCTTTTGATCGCGACATTGAGTGCGTATCTATTGTTGCGCTATGCACCATTCTCTCCGCTGCAGAAATGCCTGGCCATTTTCGGTTATTTTCTCTTTTTTGAATATGCCACGATTAGCCGAGGGTACGCATTAGGCGTACTCTGCTTGTTTGGTTTTTGTGCCGTCTTTCGGCAGAATACCCAACGTTACGGCCTGTTATTCCTCTTTTTGGCTGCACTCGCTCAAACCAGTGCCTATGGGTTGATCTTGGCTTTCGGGTTAGCGGTGATGATCTGGGCAGATGCATTCACGGGGCGCTCACTTGACCGCAGTCTGCTCGTCACAACCCGCAACCTCTGGACTTGGACTCTGCTGTTTGTCTTGGCGACGGCTATTTCGGTCTTTCGTATCATCTCGGTCGGAGATCGATCGAGCTATGCTTCAAAATGGAATCTTCGGTTATCGGCGACTGAGGTCGGATACGCGCTGACTGCGATTTCCAGAGCTTTTCTGCCCATACCCCAAATGACTCGACACTTCTGGAATACCCATCTCCTGCATGGGCCAGCGGAAGGAGTGTTGTCTCTGATTATACTTATCCTGCTGCTTCGATATCTGAAGCCCGGCGCTACTCACTTTCTCCGCCACGACGGACACGTCTTTCTCCTCTTTCTCTCATGCTTTTGGATCAATTGCATATATTCCGAAAGTCGCCAACCGCAGACTGCACTCAGTGCTCTTGCCCGATTCCGCTCACTTTGTAGAGGTCCATTCTTGACTGGCCTGCTTGCCGCTCAGGCTGGGGCGGGAATCCTCGTCAGTGGGATCGCATATCGAGTCCCGTTCTCTCAAGCGAAAGCCACGGCGGACTATATTCACCGTGACAACCTCGACACAAAGGTTATCGTCGCAGATCCGGATTATGCAGTCTCAACAGTTGCCGGATACCTGGACCGGCCAGTGCTTTTCGCGAACGGGCGTCGCGCGGGAACCAGTGTGGTGTGGGATTCCAAGTGTTGCATTCCGCAAAATCCTTCCACCATGGAATTGGCGTTGGCCAAGGCAACAGAACTACATGAGGACGTGCTCGTTCTTCTTAACTATGTGCCTGCTTCGATGGATTACCGTATGCGCGAGATCGCATCATTCCAAGGTGCAATCGTTGAGGACGAGAACTACCACTTATACCTGATGCGCCAAGAGAATGGTTCTTCCGGAGCACGCCGCTGAGGTTATATCGGCGAAGAACGGTCTGCTGAGTGCTCGCTCGGCTCAAGTGTTGAGATGTTGCGATTACGCCGACAACCACGCGAAAATTGCAGTTCTTCGCAGGATCTTTCCTCTTTTACTCTTTGGCCGCGATCGCCAATGCCTTCATCTTCCGGTAAAGATGACTGCGCTCCAGGCCCAGCACCTCGGCCGTGCGGCTCACGTTGCCATGGTTCTGGTCGAGCGTCTTGAGGATGTAATCGCGTTCGTAGGCATCGCGCGCCTGGTGAAGCGTGGAGAATTCACTCTTCGACGCCCGCCGGTTGCCTTCGCGATAGACCAGTGGCGGCAAATGTTTGCTGTCGAAGCGTGTAGTGGTGGGGTTCATGATCACGATGCGCTCAATCACGTTACGTAACTCGCGAACGTTGCCCGGCCAGGAGTAACGCATGAGGACCTCAATGGCATCGTCGGTGATTTCCCGGGGCCGTCGTCCGTACGTCGCAGCCAGTTCCTTCAAGAAATGCCGCGTAAAAAGGGGAATATCTTCTTTGCGTTCGCGCAAAGGCGGAACAAAAAAAGGAATCACATTCAGGCGGTAGAAGAGATCTTCACGGAAATTGCCGCGCGATATTTCTTCATCCAAGTCTTTATTGGTGGACGCGATTACGCGAACATCTACGGTAATTGTTTCGTTGCTTCCCACGGGTGTAAAGCGCTGCTCCTCGAGCGTGCGCAATACTTTCGATTGCGTCTTCAGGCTCATGTCGCCGACTTCATCCAGGAAGAGCGTGCCTCCGTGGGCTCTCTGGAATTTGCCTTCTTTATCGGCGGCTGCTCCGGGAAACGATCCTTTGCAATGTCCAAACAGTTCGCTTTCGATCAGATCCTCCGGGATGGCGGCGCAATTGACCTCAACGAAGGTTTCATCCTTTCGCAGGCTCTGGGCATGAATGGCGTGGGCCACAAGTTCTTTGCCCGTGCCGGACTCTCCATAAATTAAAACGCGGCCATTGGTCGGAGCCATGAGGCCGATCTGCTGGCGCAGGGCCTTCATCGGAATGCTGTCGCCCACGATAATGCTTTTCACCTGAAGCTGCTTTTTCAGGTCAATGTTCTCCCGGTGCAGCTTCTTGGATTCGATGGCGTTCTTGACCAGGATCAGAGTCTTCTCGAGGGAGAGTGGCTTTTCCAGGAAGTCGTAGGCGCCCAGCTTTGTCGCGCGCACGGCAGTCTCGATGGTTCCGTGGCCGGAGATCATGATGACTTCGGGAGGACTGTCGAACTCGCGAATTCTTTCCAGCGTCTCGAGGCCGTCGACGCCGGGCAGCCAGATATCAAGCAGGACCACGTCAAAGGCGGTTTTGCGCAACTCGTCGAGGCACGCCTCCCCGCTCTCCACGGACGAGGCGGCGTAGCCTTCGTCGGTCAGGATGCCGGACAGGGAATCGCGAATGCCGGCTTCATCGTCAACGATGAGAATGTTATGCATGTTGGACGGTGGTCGGCGCCGGCGTGGGCTCGAGCACAACCGGAAGTTCAACGATGAAACGCGTGCCGACGGGATGGTTCTCTTCCACGCGAATCGAGCCGTGATGATCTTCCACAATGCGGCTTACGATGGCTAAGCCGAGGCCGGTGCCGCGTCTCTTGGTGGAGAAATACGGCAGAAAAAGTTTTTCCTTCAATTCTTGGGTTACGCCATGGCCCGTATCCGCAACGGCGATCTCGATCGCATCGCGGCTCGCGACTAAGGCGGTCGAAATCTCAATTTCCCGCACTACGGAATCCTGTGATGCCTCCGCAGCGTTGTCCACAAGGTTGGCTACCGCGCGTTTAATCGCCTCACTGTCGGCCATCACTTTGGGTAAGTCGGAGGCCAGCGATTTGTGAACCATGATTCCATCGAGGCGGCCGTTGAACATGGAAAGAGCGTTTTCGATGACTTCGTTAATGTTGGCGGGCTGCGGCTTGGCCACCGGGAAGCGAGCGAGTGTGGAGAACTCGTCCACCAACCGGCGCACGGTCTCGACCGCGCCGGCAATCGTTTCCGCGCAGGAACGCACAATGCCGACTGAAGCGGGATCCGTCGGCGTGGCACGATCCAGATGGCGTTGAATGCGCTCTGCGGACAACGCGATTGGGGTCAGCGGATTCTTGATTTCGTGCGCTACCCGGCGCGCCACCTCCCGCCAGGCAGCCTGCTTCTGAGCTTTCAGTAGGTCCGACAGATCTTCAAAAACTACGACATACCCAGAGCCCTCGCCCTGATGCCGCAAAGTAGCCACGGTGACCGCGACGTTCAACGAACAACGGGGCAACTGCATCTCCATTTGGCTCGTGGTCATCCCCATACGATCGGCGCGCCGCAGCAGGGGTTCGAAATCCTCCAGAACCTCCGCAGGGAATACATCGGCCAAAGACGCTCCCCGCAGAATTTGAGGGCCGTTATTATGTCCAGCATCAGGATGGAACATGCGGAGCAATGCCTGATTGACGTGAGTCACCTGTCGCCGGGCATCCAGCGAGAGCACACCTGTAGGAATACTCTCGAGAATGGTTTCCATTTGCCGGCGGCGCTGGTCAAGTTCCGCGTTGGCCGCGCTTAGATCGCGGCTGGATGCTTCAATCTGCCTCCGGCTACCTTCCAAATCTTCCGCCATACGGTTAAACGAGCGCACCAGGTCACCGATTTCATCGGCGGCGCTCACGGGCACGCGATAGTCAAGACGTCCGCGCGAGATTTCCTGCGTAGCTTCGGCCAGGGCTGATAGCGGACGTGTCACAATCTTCGACAGGAATAACGCTAACCAAGTAGTAACGAAAAGAACGATCATGGTTAACAGCAGCAACAGCCCCATGTAGGTACGGCGCACCAGTCGCCGTTCGCGGGCCAGATCATAGTAGCGTTGTTGGCTGGCTTCGACCTGGCGCACGGTTTGTGAAAATTCTCCCGGCAGCGGGATTGCCACCAGTATGAAGCCTCCGGTCCCGGCCGGAGCGCTGCCGAAGCTATAGTCTGTTTGCTGCCATGCAAATTGAGCAGGACGTCCCGCGGCCGCTTCGGCCAACGGGAGCTTGGGCTTCAGCACTGGCCATGGGGCTGGC
>WNGK01013435.1_pt1 | contig 10039 bp, 12 predicted proteins | sample 5400601 | NCBI WGS metagenome assembly WNGK01 (sample SAMN13153376, study PRJNA577476) | soil metagenome | isolation source: 60 cm soil or saprolite under Garry oak tree replicate 1 | place: USA:California | collected 2016-06-15 | reverse complement strand
ACATCGGCAAGCTCGGCCGGGCACTGGCCGCGGGCTTGCACGGGGAGCGGGATGAGCTGATGGCCAGCACCGCCGCCTACAGCGGGCTGCGGTGGGGCGAGCTGACCGCCCTGACCATCTGGCAGGTCGACCAGGCCGGGCGGGTCATCACCGTGGACCGCCAGGTGGTCGAGGTCGCCGGGCACCTGTACGTCGAGGCGCCCAAGTGCCGGAAGTACCGCAAGACGATCTATCCCCGCCGCACGCCCGACGGCTACCCGCTCGCCGGGAAACTCGCCGCGCGGATCGAGCAGGCCCGTGCTGAGCATGAAGCCGGGATCAACCCGCTGGGGCTGATCTTCCCCTCGCCGACGGGCAAGCACTGGCGGTCAAGCAACTTCAACCGCAACGTCCTCAAGCGCGCCTACCTGGCCATCGGCTGGCGCGACGCGGACGGTAACGGGAGGTGGACCTGGCACAGCCTGCGGCACGTGTTCTGCACCACGGCCCTGTTCACCTGGAAGCTCGACCCGACCGACGTGTCCTGCATGGCGGGGCATGCCAACGTCCGCACCACCTTGCTGATGTACGTCGGCTCCACCGCCGGCGTCCTTGACCGCGCCCGCCAGGCCACCGACTAGACCATGCCCGTCCGCGATGAGGGACCGGGCCCGGCTCGCGCAGGCCGTGGCCTGCCCGGTTCCTCCGCGCTGTCACGGAGGAACAGCATGACTGACACTGATCTCCACCGGCCCGATCCCGGCCCGCTGCGCGCAGCAGCCGAGGCCGCGGAACTCGCGCATGCAGTAACGGGGCTGGTCAGCATCGACGGGTGCCGCCTGGAGGACAGCGACCCGCTGGCGCCGCTCGCCCGCGACATCGCCCGCTCCATGACCGAGGCGAGCCTGACCGTGCACCACTGTGCCCAGCATGAGCCGCTGTACCGGCTCGGCGGAGTGTGCCTGCTCGCGGTCCCGGCGGAATCCGGGACCGGTCACGGCGGGATCGCCGTGTCCTGGACCGTGCATAACCTGCTCCTGCCGGACTGGGACAGGTATGGCACTTACACCGGTACGCAGCAGGCCATGAACGCCGCGCTCGGCTGGGTGCTGCGCGCCTTCGGCTACCCGGTGACGCCCTTCGGGTCCGGCGGCGCCTGGCTCGTCACCGGCCGCCGGGAAACGGAGGCGGGACGATGACCGCCCTCGCGCTCGCCCCGGACACGAGGATCAGATACGAGCCTGCCGCAGCCGCGGGGGTGGACCGCGCGATCCGCGTGTCGACGGCGATCGCCGTCCTGGCCGTGGCCGGCGTCGCGGCCTACGTGTCTTACTGGCACGCCTACGCCGTCGTCTGCGCGCACGGCGAGACCGGCGTCACCGCACGGCTGGAGCCGGCCACGATCGACGGGCTCGTGTACGCCAGCTCGATGGTCAACCTTTATGCCGCGCGGCACCGGCTCCCCGTCCCCGCCCTGGCCCGCTGGCTGCTTGCCCTCGGCATCGTCGCGACGCTGGCCGCGAACATGGCCCAGGGCTGGTCCCACGGACCAGTCGGCGCGGTCATCGCAGCCTGGCCCGCAGTCAGCCTCGTGGGGAGCTATGAGCTGCTGGTCTGGATCATCCGGACCGCAGCCGCGAGAGACCTGGGCCGCGGGCCAGCAACGGACCACGGCGGGCCGCAGGCGGACCACTCCGGTACCAGTCTCCGGCTCGCTGCTGCTCAGGAGCCTGATGCCGGACCGGGGAGCCTGATCGGGCCGGTGGCTGGTCTTACGCCCTGTGGCGCGGACAGCCCGCCTCCCGCGCATGGGATGACGGGTGCGGACCAGATCGGCGGACCAGGCTGGAACGCGGCGGGCCATGCGGACCAGATGGCGGACCAGTCCTCCGGCTCACCTGGGCCGGTGACGGCTGCTGGCCCGGACGGGGATATCAACGCCGCCGCGGTGGCCGCCTACCGCGCCAGCCTCCAGACGGGCAGGCCGCTGTCCGAGCGCAAGCTGGCCGGGCAGTTCGGCAAGACCTCCAGGCGCTGGGCACGCAACCGGATGGCCGAAGCCCGGCACCGGCCTAGCGCTGAGCGGGTCGGCATCGCAGGTGAGATCCTGCCGGTGAATAACGTCGGCGGGGTTTCCGTTTGATGCTGGCGTCGTAGGCTTCTCGGGCGAGGCGTAGCGAGCCGGTGACCGCCACGGCGACCTGGTCGGTCCGCCCGAGCAGGACGTGTCGAGAGGGACATTGCCGGGAAATTCCGCGTCGGGCGGCTCCCAGGGATGCTGCCTCCGCGGAGGCGCGGGTTCGGGGGCCGGCAGGTCGTCCAAGAATCCCATTGCTACAGCCTCTACCGGCCGCCATGCTGCCGCAAGCGCATAAACCGCGCTGGGCAGCTCGCCGCCGGAAACGCGGCGGAAGCAGGAACCTGCGGCCTCACCCGGGCGCCAGGACGATCTTCCGGTCCCGCACCGGCCGCCCCGGCGACCGAGTCAGCACCCGGGTAGAACGACGGGGCCAGCGCGTTGATACCCAGATCAAGGTTGATCACCTACCGTGAGCGAACGTTGCGGAGGAGGCGCGCCGAGCGCCGAATCCGTGTGGCCGACAGTCGAGATATTCGCGCCGGTGGCCGCACGCAGATCATCTGGGTATGGCGTTCTCGGTTCCAGGCTTTCCATGGCCGGGCAATGATCAGCCTTCAATTGCTGCCGGCAGATTCTGGTAGCTTGCCCTGCTGGCCCGGCGTGCTGCCGTCGATGAAGCGGAGGACACCGTATCCGGCCGGGCGGAAGCCGGCGTTGCGCCAGAATGGCCGGGACAACGGGTGAGCGCGGCGTCGACGAGCGCGTGCCCGACGCCTCGTCCGCGTGCTTCGGGCAGGGTGGCGGTAGGCCCGATGTAGGGCTGGCCGTCGGGGCACAGGCGCGGTACAGGTGAGGTCAGCTCGATGGTGAGCAGGCCGACGTCGTGCCCGTCGAGGGTGGCGACAAGATGGACGGCACCGCCCTCGTGCAAGGCGCGGTGCTCGGCGATCAGGTCGGCGAGGGGCGGAGCGTGAGAGGGCGCGAACATCGGCGGCGCGGAGCGGTGCTGTATCTCGACCAGCGCGAGGCGTGCCACGGTATCGAGGTGCTCGGCTCCGGCGACCTGCACGGCGACGGCAGAGGAGCGCCGCCGGGCCGCGGCCGGCTGGATGCCATAGACGCCGTTGCGTCCGAACCCGAGGTTCGACAGCGCTTCGGACAGGCGGGGCAACGCGACGTGGACAAGGTAGTAGCGCAGCACGCCGCCGGCGATCAGCGGCGAGGCGAGGTCCCCGAATGTGACGGCGAGGCCCCCGGTCGGATCGGCAAGGTCCGGGTCGACGGCGAAGCCTTCGGCCGGCAGGCGGGCATACCGGCCGCCTGCAGGGTGCGGGCGCACGGTGGCGGTCATGACCGCCACCGTGCGCCCGTTCTCGGTCGCGACTAGGCCGCGATGGCCGCTGCCGCACAGGCGCTCTAGCGCGGCCTCGCAAAGGCCGGCACTGCCGAAATCGGCTGGCAACCCCGGCCGGACCCGGCGGGCAGCAGCATGCTCACGCGCTACCAGCATGCCAGCGCGCTCGAGGGTGGCCTGATCCAGATCCTCGATAACCAGCATCAAGACGCCCTTCTCATGCGCTGGTAATCACCCGGACTGTGCCACTGTCACGGCGTGCCCGGATATGCGTCAAGCTGCCGACCGGAACCTAGGCAAGCTCAGAGTACCGAAGTGAGCAGATCCGGCGCGGCGACCACGACTAGCGATCGTCACGGAGCGCGACCGGCTTTCCAGAGCGCCGACGAACCGAGCGCCGATTTAGTGCGGGAGCCCGGCCGGCGGGTTAGTCGTGGCCGCGCCGCCAGATCGACCAGTTCTGGGTACTCCTGCCTGACGATCGACCACGCTTGAATTCGGCCAGGCGCTGACGGCGGGGCAGCGGCTGCCTGGCGCAGTATCGAGGGCCTCGTCCGAAACGACAAGTATCTTGCGGCCGCCTGGCTTTCGCACTTGGACCGCGACACCACCGCCACGCCGCCAGATGAGTGAGCGTCTGCGGGGCACCGTACGGGCGGTGCCTGAGGACCGGCAGGTACCGGGACCGCGCCGGGACACCCGGGCGGGGACGGGCGCGGCACGTGCAGGCTCAGCGATCCCTCAGCCGAAACGAATGACCTCGGCTGGCCCGACGGGCCGCCAGATGACGGACTCAAGCTTGCCGGCCCAGATGGTTTGCAGCTCGTCCTTGAGATCCGCGGCGCGGGCGCGCTCGATGTCGAAGCACCACACGGTGCTCCGCCTGCCCGCGTCCCACCGGCCGTGGGTGGCCGCGCCGTGAACTTCGATCATCCTGGCGGCGGCTGCCAGGCTGCCCTCGTTCAGTTGCAGGCCCTCGTGACCAGGGTCGCCGACGATCAGGGCGACCGTGATCATGTTCTGGGTCATCGGATTGCTCCTTCGTGGTCTGCGGCGGCCGGCTCGGCTACCTGATGGCGCCTAGATCCGCGTACGGTGACGGAGATTCGCCCGGCTCCGGAGCCGCCCGGAACGGCGCTGGCCTGCCCTGAGCCGCGATCGTCCTGGCGGAAAGCGGGAGAGGCGGCCCGGGCAGCTCCGGCCAGGCGGGAACTCGCGACCCTGATCGATCACCGTTCTCCTCTGCCTGCTCGCGGCGGCTGCCACGCCGGGCCGGCCTTTCAATGACCCATAGGCGACGGCTTTGCCGCGGCCGGCCGGGGCCCGTCCCGCAGGAGCGTCCAGCCTTCTGGGAGGTTGCATTCGGCCCGCTGTTGCCGGGCACAGCAAAATGACCGCTTCGTGAGCTGCCGGCTGAACGACCCTTGCGGCCTCTCAGCGACAATGACCTGCTCGCTCTCACCGTAGTGCGGGGTGCGTTCGGCCTGGATCGTCAAGGTGCCGTGCTCAACGGTCACCTCGATGCCGTCCGGGTCGACGCCAGGCAGGTCAGCCTCGACGTGGTAGCTGCCGTCCTCACTGCGGTAGACATCCATGGGCATAGCGAGCGGGGCACGCGTCCCGGTCGCGGCCATGGAGATGAGCCGCTCGAAAGGGTCCCGGAAGGGCTCGTACCTGATCACTGACATCGCTGCCTCCTCCTGGCGGGGTGGCCGCCGGGAAACATGTGCAGCCTCAGCCGGCGCGGTCCTCCCTAGGACAGGCTAGTTCTCCGGTCGCTCGCCTTCGTCCCCCCACGTCACACATGTCATGGATGGTCCGCTGGAAGGCGGCAGAGCCGGATCCAGGTCCCCCGGATACCGGCAGGCTGCATACCGCGGAGGCTCATCGCCCCCGGAGCCACGCGACACTAGTGGCCGTTCGGGTTGCGACACGGACGGCCAGCTGCCGGAGCATCAGCATGTCGCTGTCGGCGACCTGATCTGCGATAGGCCCAACTACGCGTGGTACTTCCGGGTCCAGCGCGTCGACTCGCAGCGTCCCCTGGTCTACCGCTCGATCCGCCATCCGCGGCGCGGAAGTCCGATCGACATCACCGGCCCGCAGTCTCCGCGGCAGGCCGAGCAGCAATTGCCTGAAGCCGGCGCCTACATCGACTTCGCCTGGGCCCTGGCACCTGGGCCCTGGCGCAAAAACGAACCCCCGGCGGCCTGGCGCGGCTGCCAGTACGTACCCGGGCAAGCTACTCGCCGCGCCGCCGGGCTCCCTGACACTGCCGCTGGGCCTGGCCGGCGCGACATACGCAGTAGCGATGCTGCGGGCGATCGCCAGGCCGCGGAAGACCCCCGAACTGCCCGCAACGTAGCCTGGGACCACGAAACGGGAGCCGATCTCCAAGGCCCGGCTGCTCCATTCCGTGCGCATAGGCGGTTACAGCCCGAGCTCAGGGCGCAAGCCGAAGCCGCCGAGCGGGTCATCGTCGGGATGATGGAGCACACACCGGCGGGAGAGTTGAACGCGAGCGCTGCCGGGCCGGAGGTGCCTTCTGGCAGTTCGCCACACGCGCCGTGTCGGCATCCGCCGGCTCACCACTGGAGTTGAGCAGGCGGGCTTGAGGCCGGACAGGTCACCGCGCAGGTGATTGCGGCTCCCGCACGACTTCGGCGTGCAGCCACGCGTTCGGCGCGAAGACCGCGAGATCCCTCTGTTCTCCAGCGTGCTGACGCTGAATGAGCAAGAAGCCACCCGAGGTGACGTTGAATGCGTCCGCTTCTTCGTAGGTCATCTCGCTGTGGGCTGCCGAGGAACTGCCCAGGTAGACCTTGACAGCCATGACCAGCAACCCTTCGCACGCGGGCGGGTGTTCAATAGGCGCCATGCTACTCCGGCAGCCGTCCGCCGTCGGTAATCACCCAGCTGACGACGGGCCTGCACAGGCCTGTCGCAATGTCCGTGAAGATCACCCGCATACCAAGCCGAACCGGACGTCGTCGGGCGAAGAATAAGTCGTATGCAGCGGTCGCGCCCTGTCATCCTGCAGGGTATGGAGCCTGGTCTGGCTGATCGCGGGCCTGGCCGTATCATCTTTCTGAACGGCGCTTCCAGTTCCGCCACGTCAACCCTGGCGACGGCGATGCAGCAGGTATCGGGCGAGCCGTTCCTGCACGTGTCGCCGGATCATCTGGTGGCCAGTGGCATGCTGCCCGGCCGGCGCGATCCGGATGGGCCGTTCGCGTGGTGGGACCAGATGCGCCCGCGGTTCTTCGCCGGGTTCCACAGGTGCCTGCCCGCGCTGGCTGCGGCGGGAAACGACCTGATCGCCGGGCACATCATCGAATTCCGTGCTTGGCGGGAGGACCTGGCGAGGCTGCTCGAAGGCCTTGGTGATTTCCTCGCCGGCGTGCGCTGCGACCTGGCGGAAATCAGCCGCCGCGAGCGCGGCCGGGGATATCGGCGTATCGGAGAGGTGTGCCCGCTGTCCGGCACGAGTGACGAACCGGGCCGGTGACCGGTGTCAGGCGTGACGTGCGGTACCCGCCGGCGAGCCGCTGACCTGCGCTAGTTTATCGATACTGGCAACACGCCCGGGCCTGGCGTCAGCGGATTAGCCTGCGCCACGGTCAGGTGGCTGTGGCCCGGCGCTGCGCCGGCGCGCTGGCGGCGGCGGTATCACCTTGCCGGCGAGCGCCCGCCCGGCAGGGATCAGCACGAGTTCTCCGCCTGAGGTGCGGACTGCGAGGGACTCGGCGTCGGCCTGTTCGAGGAGGCCCAGGACGTCGGCGATCTGGTCGCCGTCGCCCGGTCCGGGCCGGCGCCAGCGGATGACGACCCGCTGGCCGACATCGGCAGGTGTGAGCCGGACCTCAGCCCGGAAGCGCATGCCGGTCACCTGCCCATCGGCGGGACCGGTCGCGCCGCCGGCAGGGAGGACCGGCCTTGTCCTTGACATCGATGCACGGCTCGGCGATCACGCATGTCATGGCCGGCTCCACCTCCAGACGGCCCGCCGGGACGGGGGTCCGGCCGGGCCTTTCCTGACCCCGCGGCCTGCTAGCCGCCGATGTGCGACATCTCCACCTTCTGCTCCGGGCGTGTTGCGAGCGAGCGCAGCTCGGAGTACCGGTCAGCGCGCCGCGTCCATACCGAGGCGACCTGGGCGCGGAGCGCCTCGTCGCTGGCGCCGCCGCGCAGCGGGCCGCGCAGGTCGTGGCCCGCCCCGGCGAACAGGCAGGTGTATAGCGATCCCTCGGCCGACAGCCGGGCGCGGGACAGCCGCGGCAGAACGGCTGGGTCACCGAGGCGATCACGCCGATCTCACCGCCGCCGTCCCGGTACCGGTACCGGCATGCGACCTCCCCCGGGTAGCTGGGCGCGAGCAGCTCCAGGGGCCACCGCCCACCGATCAGCGCGATGATCTCGGCGGCCGCGACGACGTCATCGAGCCGCCAGCCGTTGGTCGTGCCGACATCCATGAACTCGATCAAGCGCAGCACATGCCCGCTGCCCCGGAAATGCTCAGCCATCGGCAGGACCGACTGGTCGTTGCAGCCGCGCTTGACCACCATGTTGACCTTCACCGGCAGCCCGGCGTCGGCGGCCGCCGCGATGGCGTCCAGCACGCCCGCGACCGGGAAGGCGGCATCGTTCAGCGCCATGAACACAGCATTCGTCGTCAGGGCGATGTCCTCAACGCCGTCGATCCCGGCCAGCATCGCGACCAGCCGCTCCAGGTCGCGGCGCAGCAGCGGCTCGCCGCCGGTCAGGCGCAGCTTGCGCACCCCGAGGCCCGCGAACACCCGCCCGAGCCGCGTCAGCTCCTCGAAGGTGAGCAGATCCTGGCGGGGCAGGAATGCGAAGTCACGGCCGAATATGTCGCGGGGCATGCAGTAGGTGCAGCGGAACTGGCAGCGGTCAGTGACCGAGATCCGCAAGTCCCGCAGCGGCCGCCCGCGCGTGTCAGCCGCCGGCAAGTCCCCAGCGGCCATCACAGCACCCCGGCGCGCAAGATCCCGACGATGCGCCCGGTGCGGCGGCAGCCAGGGCGTGGCCGACCCGGCCGTCCCGGTGCCGGCCAGACCGCGCCGCCTCTAGCCGGCGGCCTTGCCGCGGCTGGCAGGCCCGGCCTCCAGCCTGGTGACCTGCGCGCGCAAGTCATCGACGTCGCGGCGGCAGTCCCGCGCGGACCGCGGCACTGATAGCCGCAGGCCTTGTCGCACCCGCATTTGCAGGCCACTGGCGGAACGAGCGCCGGCTCGCGATCCACCCGCTGCACGTCGAGCGGATCGACGCCGACCTGCGGGAACGCGCCTGCCTTGAGGTCACGGGAAGTGAAGGTATTCATCGTGTCGCCGCTCCGGTCAGCATTTCGCCGGGCCAGGGGATCTGGCCCGGCGAAATGACCCTCCGGCACCTACAGCTTCCGCCGGATAGTGCGCGGCACCGCGAACACGGCGATGACGATGACCTGGCCGGTAACCCATGGGCGGCTCCCCTCGGCGACCCCGGGGGTAGCTGGTCGCCGTCGGCGGCTGTTTCTCCGGTGTCTGCCCTCAGCTTACAGCGGCAATCAGAAACTAGCAATGTATTTCTAGAATTTTTGGTACTGTCTCAAGGTGGCGAACTGGAGCTTCCTGACCAGCCACGCCCGGGCGCTGCCGTGCATCGCACGCGATCCGGGCGCGCGGTTACGCGACGTCGCGGTCAACCTGGGCATCCCGAACGCGGCGCCCACGGCATCGTCACCGACCTGGCCGCAGCCGACTACGCGGTCACGCAGAAAAGACGGCCACCGCAACCGATACCAGATCCAGGCGTACCTCCCGCTACCAGAACCCGCCAGCCAGGAACCCGCCATCGGCGACGTCCTGGCCCTCCTTCCCGGCGCCGGCGCGAGACTGCAGCTGACCGGTACGGGACCAGCCTGCGGACGCCGGTCGCCGGAGCCTGACGGGAAGCGTGGCCGCCGAGCCCGATGACCACCGCCCGAAGGCCATGGACGTGCCCGGGCTCTCGCGGGGCTGCCGGGCTCGCTCCGCGGCGGCGGCGCCTGAGGGTGCCATAGTGGCCGTGTTCTCGTGGCCGCGGACACTCGGCAACGGGCAGGCCGGGAGACCACCCCGGTTCTCGCCGGCTGGCAGCCGGATGCCGGAGCCTGGTGAGCGTTCCCTATGAGGGAACCGGGGGAGAATGAGTCGGTAACCGCAACCGCGCCGTAGGCGGGCCGCGGCGCGATCGGGCAGCGGAGGCGCCGCGTGAGCATCGGTGAGGTCCCGGCAGCGGCACGGCGCCAGGCCGGTCTGACCATTACGCAGGTCAGCCAGCGGACTTGCATCAGGGAGACGATCATCCGGGGGATCGAAGAGGACGACTTCACCGCTTGCGGCGGCGGCTTCTTTGCGCGCGGGCACATCCGCGCCATCGCTCGTGCCGCGGGCGTGGACAGCGAGCCGCTGGTCCGGCAGTACGACTCCGGCCACCGCACGCCATAGCCCAGCACCGCTGCCGACGTGCCCGGGCCGCCCGCTCCCTCCGGCTCAGGCAGCGCCGCAGGCCGGGCTGGGGCGTCGTGCTGCTGGTCGTGCTCGCGGCCTACCTGGCCGATGCCAGTGCCCAAACCCAGCGAAGGC
>WNGK01009443.1_pt1 | contig 10039 bp, 6 predicted proteins | sample 5400601 | NCBI WGS metagenome assembly WNGK01 (sample SAMN13153376, study PRJNA577476) | soil metagenome | isolation source: 60 cm soil or saprolite under Garry oak tree replicate 1 | place: USA:California | collected 2016-06-15 | reverse complement strand
TATCCTTCTGCCAGCCGTTAAAATCGCCCATCACATACACGTACGCCGCATTGGGAGCCCAGACGGCAAAATAAGTGCCCTGTGTCTCACCAAGGCGCAGTGGATGCGCCCCGAGCTTTTCATAGAGGCGAGAGTGTGTGCCCTCATTGAAGTAATGAAGGTCGGCGGCGTCTAAGAGCGTCACACTGGGCGTGCTGTCGTGTCTACTTTCTACCATTGCTCGCCTTATCACAATTAATTCACACCTTCGGGGTGGTCGCTCACACATACAGTTGCATGTGAGCGTCCACCCCTCCTTTGCAAGGAGAGGATTATGCCTTACCTGTAGTAACGCTTCTGATTCTCAACAACCGCGTTCGCGCGATTCAGGCCACCTGTCGCAAGATTCGACAACTGTCGACAAAACTACCGACATTTCCGTCAGCCTCTTCTGAAGGTCCCTGCTATCCAAACGTTTGTGACTTTTGTTTTTTGGCTTCTGCTGTGCACTATCACCAATCCGGTGCGGATCGTCCGTACGATCCGCACCAAACCATATTGAATGAGAGAGCGATGAGCGTAACTCGAGCAGTACTTTGGGATATGGATGGGACTCTGATTGACTCAGAAGAGTTCCACTGGATTTCCTGGCGGGACACGCTCGCCAACGAGGGCATTGTCATCACTCGCGAGCAATTTCTCTCCTCGTTCGGCCAGCGCAACGATTCCATCATCCCGCAGTGGCTCGGTAGTGCGCCAACTCCTGAACGCATCGCAAAAATCGGAAACGCCAAAGAGATTCGTTATCGCGAATTAGTTCACAGGGAGGGCATCTCTCCGTTACCCGGAGTTGCAGATTGGGTACACCGGCTCCACGATCAAGGATGGCTTCAGGCTGTGGCCTCGGCGGCGCCACGCGCGAATATCGATGCGATTCTGGGAGCTCTTTCGGCTACTCATATTTTTCAGGCAATCGTCTCCGCCGAGGATGTCCATCGCGGCAAGCCGGATCCTGAGGTTTACTTAGTGGCTGCTTCGCGCGTCGGCGTTGCGCCCGAGCGATGTATTGTCGTGGAGGATGCCGTTGCCGGCATTGAAGGAGCACGCCGTGCCGGCATGCGGAGTATCGGCGTCAGTCGCAACGGTCATCAATTGTCTGCCGATGTAACGGTGCGATCTCTTGATCTTCTGGATTCTTACGCGTTTGACGTACTTCTTGAGGCGGGACGATTGCCCGACTCAGAACCAGGGGCTCTTGCTTCAAACCAGATGAAGTGAAAAGGAACTTTGAGGAGAGGCTAATCATGAAGTTCAAGTTGCTTGTGTATTCGCAGTTGCACTGTGCCTGGCTTCCGGCGCTTGGGCTGATTCTTTGGAATTGAGGAATGGCAGCCTGATCAAGGGCAAGTGCGCAAGAATAGTATCGACCTACCGCGGTAGACTCGACTTTTTGCGACCATCGAGGCTTACCGGGCTAGATTCGTGACTGTCGACCGACGAAGCACCCTGAAGTCGGAGGACAATCATCGTGGAACTCTCCCAATATGTCCTCGAAGCTCTCCGCAAGAGTGGCCAGGCGAAACGCGTGGAGGGCTTGAGGCGATAGTTGGCGCTGCTTCGAAATGTCTTACAGCCCAATAATTCCTCGGCGCAGTCCGATAGCGAACGCCTGAGTTCTGTTCGTTGCGCCCAACTTTTGCATCAGGTGCTTGATGTGCACTTTGACGGTCAGTTCGCTGATGAAGAGCTTTTCAGCAATGTCACGGTTCCGCGTACCGTCGGCAATCTGTCCGAGAACCTCGATCTCGCGCTCGGTGAGACCTTCATCGCTGTAATGCTCGGCCAGATGCGTAGCAATCTCGGGCGGGATTCGCTTCTTACCTTCATGCACTTGACGGATGACTTCCAGGAGTTCTTGGGGCGGCATGCTCTTGAGCAGGTAACCTCGCGCCCCAGCTTCGAGAGCTCGTTGAATTTCGATGTCGCCCACAAACGTAGTCAGAATGATGATGCGGGCGTCGGGAAATTCCGAGCGGATTGCCATCATCGCATCGATGCCACTCATGTCGGGGAGGCGCAGATCCATGAGTGTGACATCGGGTGTATGTTCCCGAAACCGCTGAATGGCTTCTCCAGCGGTCGATGCCTCTGCCACCAGCAGCATGTCCGGCTGATGTCTGATAACGGCGGCGACACCCTGCCGGAACATGGCGTGATCGTCAACTGCCAGAATGCGAATTCGATCTGATGTTGCCATTTTTCCTCTCCTGCACACGCACGTTACTATCGCGCTAATTGTGGAATAGTCCCTCTTCAGGGAAAACCCCAGATGGAGTCATGTGTGGACTCAATCGTGGCGCCTCTGAACTCTTTTGAGGCAGAATGTACACTGTAGCGGCGGTCTATGACCGCCGGTCCTGATCCGTGCGATTCGGACGGCGGGCTCTTGTCCGCTACCATGCGCCGCGCGAGCACTGCGGAATCGTGGGAGCAACGAGCTCAACCTCTTTTGATGCAGCGCACGCTCATCATTATTGTTCGAACAACATCTCTAAGCTCGATATCCGGGACAACTGGTGGATTAATTCGAGTAACAATTCTAGACGGTCTTTTTCGCGCAATACTCCCAGGTGACTAAGCTCATTGTCGGAAGTCAACTTGATCTGAGTCTCTTCACCGTCACTCCAACGAGCCTAAATCTCGAGCAGCGTGCCGGAAGACATTAACCAACCCGCGAAAGGCCGTCGAGAGATGAGAAGCCCATCCGATCAGAGGTGGCACATGACCCGCCGGTGGCATCAAGTGACGCGTGGTTCTATCTCGGCGTCCCGATCGCCACGTCCAATTCAGACTTGGCGAGAATGTAGCTAAGGTCGGCGCGCAGGAGGTTTGCCTGCGCGGATGCTTCTCCGGCCCTGGTTTTCCAGTCGTCAGAAGCCAGGCTGATGCCCACCAGGTAGCGGTTCCCGCCGACGCGTCTGGTTTCCTGGGCCTGATCCAGCGCGGCGCGAGCGGTCTCCATCATCTCTTTGGCAAGTTCCATGTCGCGGTAGTTCTTTTCCACTTGAACCGCGATGTGCCTTTTTAGCCGCTCGACGTTTTCCGTGACCTGCGCAAGTTTGCTTTCTCTCCCGCCGACCACAGCGGAGCGCTTTCCCCAATCGAACAGGTTCCAGGTCATCCGAAAACCAAATGCTGCGTTGCTATGGACCAGAAACGGCACGCCGTCCTGAAATACGTACTGGGCAAACGCGCCGATGTCCGGGATGTAATCCGCCTTTGCAATGCGGACTTCTTGCTGGGCCTTGTCGACCGCTTCGATCGCAGCTCGGATTTCGGGATTCTGTTTCATGGCAAGCTCTGTGTATTCCGCCAGCGAGACCAATGGAATGTTCGACTGCGTGGCGACCGGCTCAAGGTCCAGATCCTCATCAATTGGCAAACCCATCACGTCGTTGAGTTGGGCCATCAAATTCGAAACCTGTTTTTCAACCTGGCGTACCTGATACCTCGCCTGCAGCAGGTTCGCCTTTTGTGTAAGGCTGGCGACTTCGAGCAGGTTTCCCGTCGACACGGCATCAGTGTTTTCCTTCAGGCTTTGCTCAGCTGCCGAAACCTGCAGCGACAGCGCCTGAGTCTCGAGATGTCCGATCAGGATTTGGAAATAGAGAGTGCGTACGTGGAGGGCGATTTCGTTTTCCGCCTTGTGAAGGTCGGCTTCGGACACTCTCACGTCGGCCTCAGCAGCTCGTCTGGCCGCTCGCAGCTTGATCAATTGTGTGAGAGGCTGCTCGACGGTTGTGCTGAGAAGAAAGAGATTACGGTTACCTTGATCGACCGTGGCAGCAGCGCTCGGCAGGGGCCCGACCCCTGGATAAATGCCCAACGCCCCAGCTGGAATCTTGAGGTTCTGGGTTCTGGGGGACACTAAATCGTCAGCGGCTGTTTTGATTTGCGGCAGTTCGTCCGCACGCGTTCCCTTTGCGTGAAACCGATCTTCGCGAATCTTCTCCCGGATGATTGTGAGATCTGAATTCTGTTCCAGGGCCAGATCAACGGCTTCCGGAAGCGTCAGCTTTCGCGCGCGCTGCGCTTGCAGGTTGCAGGCGAGCAAGCAGAGCAGCGACGCGGCAACCACCGGACCGGCCTTCAAAACATCGCGCCTTTGATTGCTTCGCCGTTCGACTATTACGAACAGGACCGGAACCACGAGCAACACAAAGAACATCGAGAAGACCAGGCCTGAGGCCAAAACGCTCGCCAGGGGACTCCACAAACTCGAGCCGGATAGAATCATTGGCGTCACGCCCACTGCCGCCGCCATAGTTGTCAGGAAAATCGGCCGCAGGCGCCGCTCTCCCGCCTCCAGCGCAGCCTGTTCGAGACTACGGCCTTCCCGGCGTCTCTCGTTGATGTAATCGACCAGGATGATGGAGTTCCGGACGACGATACCAGATAATGCAATGCAGCCCATGAAGGCGGTGAAGCCGAAAGGATTGCGCGTCAGCACCAGTCCCATCACCGCGCCAAACAGCGAAAGCGGAATTGCAGACATCACTACGAGCGGCTCGGAGATAGTGCGAAACTGGAAGAGCAAAACCAGAAAAATAAACACCAGGCTGGTCCCCAGCGCAGTCACCATTTGCCGGAACGTCGTGGTTTGTTCGTAGATTTCACCGCCGTATTCGATCTGATAACCGCGCGGCAGTGCCATAGATTTCACTTTCGGATCGATCGCCTGGAGAACCTCGGAGCCATAATGTCCGGACTGGGGAAAGGCGCCAACCGTAAGCGTCCTGACGCCGTTCCTCTTGACGATCCGCGTGATCTGCCACTGCGGCTCCAGTTCGGCCACGGAGCGAAGCGGCACACGCTGTCCTGTGATCGTAGACGTGATGTAGGCATTGCGGACGTCGTCGAAACTCCGCCTCTGCCCTTCATCGAGCCTGAGCAGCACATTTACCTGGCGGTCGCCTTCCCAAAACGTCGTTACCGGAGCGCCTGAGAACGCCCCCGCCAGTTGCCGGGCGATGGTTGCATTGGTCAGACCGAGGCGATTCGCTTCCTCCGGCCGGACGTTCACGCCCACCATCCAGGAATCGTTGTAGTAATCATTCCGAACGTACGTAGCGAAGGGCACGCCGCGTAGAATGCTCTCTACCTGGTTGCCGAGCTTTTTCAGGATAGAAATATCGTCGCCCGAAATGCGGACTTCGACGGGCGACTCGACCTGCGAGCCTTGTTGCAGCTCTTTCACCATCACCAGTGCTTCCGGCGCGAGTTCCTGCAACTCGGAGCGGAGCGTTTTCACCAACACTGGCGTCTCCTCTGCGGACTTGGTGATCACGATCAGCTGTCCATATCGGGTGTCAGGCTCCTGCGGGTTCACGTTGTAGTAGAACCGTGGAAAACTCTGGCCGGCAAAACTTGCGACGTGTTCTACGGCGGGCTTTTTCGACAGGAACGTCCGTATTCTTTCGATAACGCGATCGGTTTCTTCCAGGCGTGACACGGGAGGCATCCATACGTCGATGACGAACTGGTTCCGTTCTGCGGAGGGAAAGAATTGTTGCGGAACCGTACCAAGAGGAGAACGCCTCCCACAACCGCGGCCAGCCCGGCACCGATCGCGATGATTTTCCGCCCCATCAGCAGCGTGATTGCGCGATTGTAGGCCGCCTGCATGAAGTCGAGAATGTCGAACTTCTTCTTCGCGCCGTCGCTGTGCAAACCTTGCTTGATGAAAAAGCGGCACAACAGTGGAGTCAGAAGCATCGCCACGGCAAACGAGCAGGCCAATCCAACCGCCACGCTGATCGGCAACGCCCGGATAAATTGCCCGGGCGAGCCGGAAAGCGTGACCAATGGCAGGAATGAAGCGACAATCGTCAGCGTCGCCGCGAGGACCGGTACCGCCATATCGCTTGCGGAGCGCCAGGCGGCTTCCGCACGCGGCACATTGTGATCCAGCAGCTCGACATAGTTATCTGCGATGACGATCGCATCATCCACAAGGATTCCCAGCGATACGATGAGACCTGCGATCGAAACCTGGTGGAGAGGAATCCCTGAGGCGTTCAGGACGCCCAACGTCGTAGCGACCGTCACCGGAATTGCGGTTGCTGCGATCACTGCAACACGAAGCGGAAGAAGAACGATCGTTACCAGAATCACCGACCCGATGGCCAGGAGAAATTCACGTTCCAGATCTTTAATGCGCTCGCTCACCACCGATGGCTGATCTGCGATCAGGTCGAGTTTGAGGTCCGGCGGAAGAAGCGGCCGAACTCGCGCAAGCGCGGCAGTAGTCTGCTCACCAAGCTCAACGATATTTCTTCCTTTCTGCATTTCCACCGAAAGCAGAACGCTGGTTTCTCCGTCGAAGCGTCCGATTGCGTCGGGGTCCTGATACCGGCGTTCGACATCGGCGAAGTCGCCGATGTACACCGGCTGCCCAGTGGTGCGGGAAACATCGACGAGAATTCTTTTGATCTGTTCCTCGGTCGCGAGCAGACCATTGGTCTTCAGCGGAACGTCTCCCCCGGAAGTCAACAGAGCGCCTGAATCCTGAATGATGTTGCGCTCCTGAAGCGCCTGCGTCACCCGTGCGGGATTCGCGAAGTACTGGGAAACGCGTTGCAGGCTGCTGGTAATCCAGATCTGCTCTTTCTGCTCTCCGTAGCGGCGGAGCTTCGCAACGTTCGGAATCGTGCGCAGTTCATCCTCAATTCGCTCGACGTAGCCTTTCAGCTCCCGGTAACCGTAGCGGTTCCCGTGCACGGCAACCAGGAGTGCGACCGTGTCGCCGAAATCGGAATCCACGACAGGTCCCATCACGCCTGGAGGAAATTCTCCTTGGGTGCGAGCTTCGTTGAGATCGTGCCGGAGTTTGGCCCAAAATTCATCGGCATCCTCCACGGCGTCCTGCAACTCGACATTAACGAACAGAAGTCCCGGACGGCTGGTCGAATACGTCTTCTCCTTGCGAACTTCGGCAAACTTGAATAGTCGATCTTCGATCTTCTTGGCGAGTTGGCTCTCCACCTGATCCGTTGTCGCGCCCGGATACAGCGCCGCCACAATCCCTGTGCGGATCGTAACGCTCGGATCTTCCATGCGCGGCATGTGAAGTATCGCTTGCGTACCGGCCAGCAAGAGCCCGAGCGTCAGGGTCAGCGTGATCGCAGGGTATCGCAACGAGGCTTTGATGGGGTTCATTGATTTGCCTCTTTGGCGCTAACGAGAGATCCTTCGCGGACGAGCTGTTGGCCGCCGACCACGACCAGATCGTCGTCTTTGATGCCATCGGTAATCTGAACATCTTGACCTGTGACCCCGCCCGTCTTCACGCGCCTGGCGTACACCTTCTTCTCGGCGGGAAAATAGACATAGACCTGCGGAACGCCTTGCGGATCGCGTATCAAAGATTGACCGGGAAGCGTCAGAACATCGAGCCTCTCGTTCCCAAGAATCCGTGCTTCGGCGATCATTCCGACCAGCAATGTTCGCTTGGGATTCGGCACCGTAATTCTGACCATGAAAGTTCTGGTCTGCGGCTCGGCAGACACGTTCACAAGCCGCACCGTCCCGGAAAAAGTCATTCCGGGAACCGCGGAGGCGGTCACGAGCGCCTTCTGACCTTGATGAACAAGGCGGATATCCGTCTCCGGCACACCTACCTGAATCTCGACCGGATCGAGTTCGACCATTGTGAACACGGATTCGGCCCGGTCCACCGTCGTTCCCACTTCGATGTTGCGTTTCGCGATAAAACCACTGACTGGGGCGATCAGTGTGGCATCGCTCAATCGTTTCCGTGCAGTACGCTCAGCCGCTTCAGCTTGTTCGAGCGTGGCTTTGGCTGCCGCTTTGTCCTCTGGTTGCGCGCCTTGCTTCGCTTGCTCGTAGCGCTGCTGAGCATTCGTAAGTGCCGTCTCGTATTTCTTGAAATCGTTTGGTGCAAGACTCTTCAGGTCGTAGAGGGACTTCATTCGCCGGAACTCATCGTCGACTTGCGACAGATTTGCCTTGGCCTCCTCGACGACTTCGGAGCGAGCGGATGCGGAAGCCTTCTCATATTGAGAGCGCGCAAGTGCCGTTTGGGCGGCCGCAGAATCTACCGTGAATTGATAATCCGACGGATCGATCACAGCGATCACATCGCCGGCCTTCACGAAATCTCCCTCACGGGGACCAACGCGAATCACTTTGCCGGACACCTGAAAGGCGACTTTTTTGGGCTCGGCCGTCGTTTCGACGGTTCCGCTGACATCAACTTCAGCGGGTACGGTCACGTGGCTAGGCTTTGCAAGACGGACCGTAATCGGCTGCGGTTCCGTCTGTTCCGCCTCTGCGTTGCCCGTCCGGCAACCCGGGAGTGACAGAATCCAGCACGCGAGAAAAATCGATCGCGAATTTACAAATCGATATGCAAGCATCTCTAAAACCTCCTGGGCGCCTTCCCATTCGCTGTCGGGTACTAACATGCCGAGAAGAAGAGTTGAAAACATCACGGGATAGAACCGTTTTTTACTAGAACTCTAGCCGGGTGAGCCGATACCACGATCGTGGTAGCCCGGATTATCGAAAATGCGGATGCGTGACGCATTCGGTAAACGAGTGGCCATTCGATAAGCTCACCGTTGTTGGGAAAGAACGCGAAGGATGGTATGAAGAGCCGTGCGGCTTGAGCGCGGCTGTGTGTTTCGGTCCGGATACCGCGCTAGCGTTCCGGAATGTCTATGTGCTTCCTACCGAAGAGCCGGGCATCGATCGACCAGGCGCCTGGTCCCACCATTGCCAAGGTGGCGCCTAGCGCTGCCAATATGAAAGGAATCCATGGATCGCCGGAGCGCGAGAAAACAATCCACACCTCAACGCTCGTTACTAGCACTCCAGCCAATGGCGTCCACAAACCGCCGAGAAGAAAAATACCCGCACCAGCCGCGATCATTGGCAGTCTGGTTGGCGCAAACTGAGACGCTTCGCCTAGACCGGCGATCCCATAGTGAATCAGGGCAGTCGCGGTAGCCAGACGCAGGAGCAAAAGGCCGCTCCCGGGCCACCCGTCAGCGAAGGTGGAGTATAGTCTCTGCAAAACCATCCCCTACACAGAGTAAGAGATTCACAACGGGGATTGAAACGCTTGAAACGGTTATCGCGCTATACCTCTTTTAGGGGATCTAGAGCTCAATAATTCCGCGCTTTAATCCTATCGTGACGGCATGGGTGCGGTCGTTGGCGCCAAGCTTGGAGAGTATGTTTGTGACGTGGCTCTTAACGGTATCCTCTGCGATTGAGAGCAGACCGCCGATCTCTTTGTTAGAGTTCCCGGCCGCGATCAGTCGAAGCACCCCGATCTCGCGTGAGGTCAACTCGTCATCGGCAGCGTGGTCAGCGATCTCGGCGGCGATCTCCGGCGGGATTCGCTTGCGGCCGGCATGGACACTGCGGATGGTCTCCAGGAGTTCTCGGTGCACGTGGCCCTTCAATATATAAGCCCTGGCGCCAGCTTTGAGAGCGCGCACCACTTGGGCGTCGCCTGTGTACGTCGTCAGGACAATGATTCGGGCATCGGGGAATTCGCTGCGAATGGCGATGGTTGCCTCGATGCCCCGCATGTCCGGCATCTGCAAGTCCATCAAGGTAACGTCCGGACGATGCAGCTTGAATTGTTTGATAGCTTCAAGTCCGTTCGAGGCTTCCGCGACCAACTTCATGTCAGATTCAGCGTTAACGAGTGCTGCGATCCCCTCGCGCAGAAGAGCGTGGTCGTCCACAGTGAGGATTCTAATCGGGCTAGGAGTGACGCTCATGAGTTCGCCTCCGATTCCGGAACAGCCAAAAACCAGCGCGAGGATGAGATCTCGCGTAAGCAGCGGAGGCCGGAACCGTTAACTCCACTTCCGTACCTACTCCGACTTCGCTCCAGAAATCCAGTTGCGCGCCGATGACTTTGGCCCGCTCCCGCAGCCCCGGCAGCCCCCAGTGTCCAGCCTGTCCACCTTCTTTAAGAACTTCCGGAGTGATGCCCTTCCCATCATCTCTGATGCGCAATCGA
>WNGK01031992.1_pt1 | contig 10041 bp, 8 predicted proteins | sample 5400601 | NCBI WGS metagenome assembly WNGK01 (sample SAMN13153376, study PRJNA577476) | soil metagenome | isolation source: 60 cm soil or saprolite under Garry oak tree replicate 1 | place: USA:California | collected 2016-06-15 | reverse complement strand
GCCGCCGCGAGCCTGGTGAATGGCGTCCAGCCAGCGTGCGCGTCGGGGACGATGACTGGCCTGCCGGTCGCCGCGGCAAGGCCCGCCGGGCCGCCAGCGGCGCCTACCGGCAAGGTGGCCCATGCGGTGCGCAGGGGTTCGGGCAGGCCGAGCGAGGCGCTGCAGGCCAGTTCCTGGCCGGCAACCAGGTGAATGCAGAGCCGCTCCGAGCCGAGCGCGGCCCCGAGGGCGGACAGGATCAGCGACAGGCTCGACGACGGATCGGCGGCGACCAGCCGGCCGGTCAGGCCATGCAGCCTCGTCAGCTGGCGCCTGGCCGACCAGTCGAGTTCCTGGCCGGACAGCAGCGCCGCGACCTCGTCCCGATGCACCGCCGAAGGGTCCACGTCGGCCGCCACCCGGCCGTGCCGCATGACGACGATCCGGTCGGCCAGCCGGAGCATCATGTCGATGTCGTGGCAGGCGATCACGATCGTGGTGGCCCTGTCGCGGAGCGCCGTGATGAGCTCCTCGACCTGCGCCGCGTGCCGGAAGCTGAGCGACGCGGTCGGCTCGTCGAGCAGCAGCAGCGACGGCTGGCCGGCCATCGCCCTGGCGATGGCGACGAGCTGCCGCTGGCCGCCCGACAGCGAGCGGATGCTCCGCGTGGTGTCGGTGAGGCTGATGCCGAGCCGGGTCAGGACCGCCGCCGCGTCGGCGTGCATCCGGACATCCGACATCAGCTGGCGGCGGCGTTCCCGGCCGAGCATCAGGTTCGAGGCGATATCAAGGTTCTCGCAGAGCGACAGATCCTGCCACACGACGCCGACGCCGCGCCGCGCCGCGGACAGCGGGTCGGCGGGCAGCGGCTTGCCGGCCAGCAGGATCTCCCCGCTGGTCGGCGCGATGTCGCCGGCCAGGCACCGTACGAGCGTGGTCTTGCCCGCGCCGTTCTCTCCGGCCAGGGCGATGACTTCCCCCGGCCGGATCGCGAGGTCGATCCCGTCGAGCGCGCGCACCGGCCCGAAGCTCACGGCCAGCCGGGATACCGTGACCATGATGGCGGCATCGGCCCGCGCCCCTCGGTCGGGGCCGCCGGCCAGGGCCACATCGGCATCAGGCAGCACAGTCATACCCACATTGTGCGCCGGGCGGAGAGGTGACCAGGCAATCGACGCCCCCGGCTCCGGCAATTTCGGGCAGCAGCCGCCACCACTGTCAGGCCGGCGACAGCGGTTACGGCAGCTTCCAGTCGATCTCGTCGCCACCGTGGCGAGCCAGCAGCTCGCTGGCGCGGCTGAATGGCCGTGAGCCGAAGAATCCCTGGTCGGCCGACATCGGGCTGGGATGCGGGGACTCGATCAGCGGCACGCCCTCGAGCAGCGGGCCGAGATTGCGCGCATCCCTGCCCCACAAGATGGCCACCATCGGCTCCGGCCGGCCGGCCAGTGCCCTGATCGCCTGCTCGGTGACCGATTCCCAGCCTTTGCCCCGGTGCGAGCCCGGCTTGCCCGGCTGCACGGTCAGCACCCTGTTCAGCAGCAGCACGCCGCGCTCGGTCCACGGCGTCAGGTCACCAGTGGACGGCAATGGGTAGCCCAGGTCGGCGGTGTACTCGCGGAAAATGTTGGCCAGGCTGCGCGGGATCGGCCGGACCGACGGCGAGACCGAGAAGCTCAGCCCGACGGGATGCCCGGGAGTGGGATACGGGTCCTGGCCGACGATCAGCACCCGGACCTCGTCGAACGGCTGTTTGAACGCCCGCAGCACCAGATCGCCGGCCGGCAGGTACGGCCGGCCGGCCGCGATCTCGGCCCGCAGGAAGTCGCCGGCCTCGGCGATCCGGTCGGCCACCGGCCGCAGCACTTCGGCCCAGCCGGGATCGATGATCTCCTCAAGCGGCCTGCGCGTCACGGGATCAGACTGTAACGCGCTGGTTCACTCCCGGCATCCCGATCTGCGTGAGGAGCCGGGATTAGCTGTGCGGCAGCGTCACGTCGATGCCGGTCCGGTTGGCCGCGCTGGCGTCGACCACGGCTGCCCGCGCGATCGAGATTGCCAAGCGGTCACCTTCTGGGCCGCCACGACCGGCACCCTGGCCGGCGCCCGGGGGGCCGGTGCTGCCGCGATAGAACTACCATAAGAGTCGCTCACAGGTGCATTAACTTTTTCAATCGGGTGACGACATCTCCGCGATACGGCCTGCGAGGAAGGCGCGCTCGGCGGCATTCTCGGTCAGCTCGAGCGCGTCCTGATAGGACCGCCATGCCTCGGCGCGGCGATCCAGCCTGCGCAGCAAGTCGGCCTTGGTCGCCGGCAGGTACCGGTAGCCGTCCAGCCGCCCGTCCTGCTCCAGCGCGGCGATCTCGCCGAGCGCCGCCTCTGGCCCGCTGACCATCGAAGTCACCACGGCCCGGTTGAGCGCCACGACGGGGGACGGCCAGGCGCGTAGCAGCCGGTCGTACAGGACGAGCAACTGCGGCCAGTCGGTGGCCGCATAGCTCGGCGCCTCGGCGTGCAGAGCTGCGATAGCCGCCTGGAGTGCGAACCTGCCGGGCCGCCCGCCGCGGAGCGCTTCGGTCACCAGCGCGCCGCCCTCGGATATCGCCGCGCCGTCCCACCGCGACCGGTCCTGCTGCTCGAGCAGCTGCAGGCCGCCGTTCGCATCGGTCCTGGTCACCCGGCGCGCGTCGGTGATCAGCAGCAAGGCCAGCAGGCCGCCGACTTCTGGCTCGTCCGGCATCAGCTCGTGCAGCATGCGCGCCAGGCCAATCGCGCGCTCGACCAGGTCGGGCCGGACCAGGCTGGGGCCGTGCGGGTCGGTGTGACCGGTGGTGTAGAGCAGGTGAATGACCGTCAGCACGGCGTCGAGACGATCGGGCAGCTCGGCTGCCTCCGGCACCCGGTAGGCGATCCTGGCCGCCGAGATCTTCTTCTTCGCCCGGGTGACGCGGGCTGCCATGGTGGGCTCGGAAACGACGAATGCCTTGGCGATCTCGGCGGTGCTCAGGCCGCAGACCAGGCGCAGAGTGAGCGCGACCTGGGCCTCCCTGGCCAGCGCCGGATGGCAGCAGGTGAAAATCAGCCGCAGCCGGTCGTCGGCGATCACGTCGGCGCCGTCCACGCCGCCCTCCTGCCCGGACGCTGGTTCTGGCACTATCAGCAGCGGCAGCTTGGCCCGCAGCGTGCGGTCCCGGCGCAGGGTATCGAGCGCCCGGTGCCTGGCCGCCGTGGTCAGCCAGGCACCGGGATTGCGCGGTACGCCCTGGCGTGCCCAGGCGTCGAGCGCAGCGACGTAGGCATCCTGGACACACTCCTCGGCGGCGTCCAGATCCCTAGTCACGCGCGCAGTCGCGGCGAGAACGAAAGCCCACTCGCGCCGGTGCGCCTCAGCGACGGCAGCGGCGATCGCGTTCCGCGACACGGCCGGGCCGGGGCCAGGCTGCGCAGTCGCGGTCACCTGGCGCCGCCGGCGCAGCCGGCCATCTGGAGAGCGCGCTTGGCGCAGTTCGCCGTTGGCTGACACGGTTCCGGTCAGCCGCCCGAGGTGTCCATGATCGGACGGACCTCGACGCCGCCGAACGGTGCCGGGCAGAGCTTGGCAATCTCGATCGCGTGGTCGAGGTCTCGCGCCTCGATCACGTAGAAGCCGCCGAGCGCCTCCTTGGTCTCCGCGAACGGCCCGTCGGTGACGATGTCGTTGCGGATCGAGGTGGCGGTGGCGGTGGGCTCGAGCGCGTCGCCGCCAGCGATCTTGCCGCCGTGCTCGCCGACCTGCGCGGCGAACCTGCCGTGCGACTCCATTGACTGCTGCCAGATCTCCGGTCCCGCGCTGGCGTAGCCTTGCTCGGCCTCGTAGATCAGGATCGCGTACTGGGCCATGATCATCTCCTTCGAGTTTGTGTCAGATCCCCCCGCTGCTTCCGACGAACGACAGGACCGGGATTCGACAGGGATCCCTGTCATTTTTCATTCAATCGCGAGCCGGTGACAGTCCGCGAGGCCACGGCAGCGCTGCGGTGCGCAAAGATGGCGGAGACAGGGCGGCACGACCGAAACGCGGTGGCTCAGCCGGCTGATCCGCCGAGATGGCCGCGCGCGGCGATCTCGGCGGCTGCCCTCAGGCGCTCGACCGCGGCGGCCGGATCCTGCGCTCCGAAGACGGCCGTGCCCGCCACGAAGACGTCAGCGCCGGCCTCGGCACAGCGCCCGATCGTCTCCTGCGTCACTCCCCCGTCGACCTGAAGCCAGACCTCGCCACCATGCCGCGCGACCAGGTGGCTGGCCCGCCGCACCTTCGGCAGGACCAGGTCGAGGAAGCTCTGGCCGCCGAATCCGGCCTCCACGGTCATCACGAGCAGCATGTCGAGTTCGCCGAGCAGGTCCGCATACGGCTCGATCGGCGTCCTGGGGTTGACCGCGAGGCCAGCCCGTGCGCCAGCCGACCTGATCATGCGGAGCGTCCGGACCGGCGCGGCCGTGGCCTCGGCGTGAATGGTGACGTTCCGCGCGCCGGCCGACGCATATTCCGGCGCCCACCGATCGGGGTCTGCGATCATCAGATGGCAGTCAAGCGGCAGCGCGGCGTGCTTCAGCAAGGCGGCCACGACCGGCAGGCCGATCGTCAGATTTGGTACGAAATGGCCATCCATGACATCGATATGCAGCCAGTCCGCCACGTCGGCAACCGCGGCGGCCTCGTCAGCGAGCCTGGCGAAGTCGGCCGCCAGCACGCTCGGTGCAATCTGGACGGTCATGACACCCGCAGTCTACGAGGATCGTATCGATCGCGGCACAGAAGCCGGCGGGCAACGTGGTCACGCCGACCGAGCTGCTGAACGAGTGTCGTACCCCTCCGCTAGGTTCGCACGCGTATTCGAACACCGATCGAAGCAGCTGACCGAGGCACCAGAGCGGCTGCTCGACCGGGTACGCAAGCTTCTAGCACAGGCCGAGGACGACTCGGTCACTCCCGCCGAGGCCCAGGCATTCACGGCCAAGGCCGCCGAGCTGATGGCCAAGTACGGCATCGACCGGGCGCTGCTGGCCGCCGACCGGCCGGAGACTGATCAGCCGGCCAACCGGATCCTGGACATCGACAACCCGTGGGCGCGAGAAAAGGCGCACCTGCTCAGCGGGCTGGCGTCCGCCCTTCGGTGCCAGTGCATCCTGCTCGGCGGCACGCGGCCGGGCAGCCGGGTGCATCTTTTCGGCTTTGCGTCCGACATCGACCGCACCGACGTCCTGTACACCTCGGTTCTCATCCAGATGTCCCACGGGCTGGCCGGGGCTCAGGTGCCCGAGTGGAGCAGCAGCCCCCGTGCCTGGCGGCGGAGCTGGCTGCTCGGCTTCGCCACAGCAGTGGTCGCCCGGGTCCGCGAGGCGGAGCACGGCGCGGTCCAGGCCGCCGCCGAGCAGGGAACCCGCGACGGTGACCGGACCGCGCTGGTGCTGGCCGACCGATCGCTGATCATCCGCCAGCAGGTCGAGGACGCCTACCCGATCACCCGCAAGGCGCGGGTTACCTACAGCGGCAGCGGCTACCGCGACGGCTACTCCCAGGGACAGCGGGCCGACATCGGCGCCAGCCGCCTACGCGGCGCCCGCGGTCGTGCGCTGACGGGCTCACGCTGACGAGCTCACGCTGACGAGCTCAGACTGCCGGCTCACGCTGACGGGCTCACGCTGACGGGCTCGGACTGACGGGCTCATGCTGACGGGCTCACGCTGACTCACTTACTGCGGCGGCTTGTCCGGGCCGATCCGCCGCAGCAGCGCGATAAAGATCGCGTCCGTACCGTGCCGGTGCGGCCAGAACTGGGCGTACCGCGCGAAAGGCTCGGGACAGCTCAGGTCGGGAACCTCGGCCAGCAGCGCCGGGGCATCGAGCACTCGAACGTCGACCCGGCGGGCCAGCACATGGTCGAGGACGGCCCGGGTCTCGGCCACGTGCGGCGAGCAGGTGACGTAGGCGACCACGCCGCCAGGCCGTGCCGCCTGGATGGCCGCGACCAGCAGGCCTCGCTGCAGATCGCCGAGCGCTGCGATGTCCTGCGGGCTGCGCCGCCACCGTGCCTCGGGCCTGCGCCGCAGGCTGCCGAGCCCGGAGCAGGGCACGTCGGCCAGCACCCGGTCGAACGACGCGGGCCGCCAGGGCGGCGCCGTGCTATCGGCGGTCACCACGTGTCCGGGCCCGATGCCGCGGAGCGCGTCGGCCACGAGTCTGGCGCGATGCTCGTGCGCGTCGGCGGCCACCAGCATCGCGCCCCGCCCGGCAGCGATCCCGGCGAGCAGCCTGGCCTTGCCGCCAGGACCCGCGCAGAGGTCGAGCCAGGCCCGGTCAGGCCCGCCTGGCTGGGCCCTGGTCAGTGCGAGCACGGCCAGCTGGCTGGCCTCGTCCTGCACTCCAGCCCGCCGCTCGGCGACGGCGCCGATCGCGCCTGGATCGCCGTGGGCCAGGTAGGCGCCGAACGGTGACCAGCGGGCAGGCTCGGCGCCGCTGGCCGCGAGCTCGTCTGGGCCGGCCAGGCCCGGCACCGCCGCCAGCGTCACGGCGGGCCGGTCCTGGTCGGCCGCGAGAGCCAGCTCAGTCTGCGCGAGACCACCGCCCAGCCCGTCCTCGCCAGCGACCGGCTCGCCGAGCGCGTCGGCCAGCCCGGTCACGATCCAGCGCGGGTGGCTGTACCTGACCGCCAGGTGCCCGGCCAGATCGGCGGTCCGGTCAGGGGCGGCAACCGCGATCCACGACTCCAGGTCTCGCAGCGCGACCCTGCGCAGCACCGCGTTCACGAACCCGGCGGGCCGGCGGCCAGCGACCTCGACAGCCAGGTCGACGGTGGTCGCCACGGCGGCGTGCGCCTTGATCCGCATGCCGAGCAGCTGATGGGTACCGAGCCTGAGCACCTCGAGCACCGGCGGGTCGATCTGGTCGAGAGGGCGGTCGGCGCACATGGCGATGACCGCGTCGTAGCAGGATCGGCTGCGCAGCGTCCCGTAGACCAGCTCGGTGGCCAGCGCGGCGTCCTGGCCGTGCAGCCCGCGCTCGCGCAGCGACGCGGCCAGCAGGAGGTTGGCGTAGGCGTCCCTGGTGGTCACGGCCAGCAGCACATCCCAGGCCGTCCGCCTGACCGGGTCGGATCCCGGCCGGCGGGTTCCGCCCCGGCTGGAGCCCGGACGCGGCCGTCGGCCGCCGCGCTGGCCGGCGCTCACGCGCCCGCCGGTGGCCCGGCCCATGTCAGTCGAGCACCGGCGAGGCACCCCGGAGGCCGCGAGCCCAGTCGGCCGCCGGCATCTTGCGCTTGCCCTCCGGCTGCACCTCGCCGAGCTGCACCGGCGTCGTCCCGGTGCCCGCAACGACCGCGCTGCCCAGCACGCGCACTTCCCCAGCGGAGATCCCGGCTCCCGCGCCGAGCTCGGGCCGATCATGCTCCGGGCCGTCGGGCCTGGTGACCGGCCCGATCTTGACGGTCGCGCCATTCAGGGTCGTCCACGCCCCGGGCGCCGGCGTGCAGGCCCGTACCAGCCGGTCGATGGCCATCGCCGGCTGCTTCCAGTTCACCCTCGCGTCCGCGCGGCCGAGCTTTGGTGCATAGGTGACGCCGTCGGGTGGCTGAGGCCGCGCTTCGAGCTCGCCTGACTCGATCCCGTCCAGGGTCGCGACCAGCAGCTCCGCGCCGGTGACCGCCAGCCGCCCAAGCAGATCACCGGCGGTGTCCGACGCCCGGACGACCTCGGTGAGCACGCCGAAAACGGGCCCGGCGTCGAGCTCGGCCACGAGGCGGAAGGTCGTCGCGCCGGTAATCTCGTCGCCGTGCAGGATGGCGTGCTGTACCGGCGCGGCACCGCGCCAGGCAGGCAGCACGGAGAAGTGCAGGTTCACCCAGCCGTGCACCGGGATCCGCAGCGCGGCACCGGGTACCAGCGAGCCATAGGCGGTGACCGGGCAGCAGTCCGGCGCGATCTCAGCCAGCCTGGCCAGGAAAGCGGGATCGGACGGCCGCGGCGGCTGCAGCACCTCGATGCCAGCCTGCCGCGCCCGTTCGGCGACGGGACTTGCCGCCACGCGCAGGCCGCGCCCGGCCGGAGCATCCGGTCGGGTCAGGACCGCGGCCACGGCATGAGACGACGCGAGCAGGGCCTCGAGCGACGGCACCGCGGCCCGGGGTGTGCCAGCGAAAACCAGCCGCATCGGCTACAGCGCCTGGCCGCGCGTCAGGTGCGGTGAGATCTTCACGGCCGGTATCCGCTCGCCCCACCATTCGGCGGCGCGGATCTCCTTCATCGCGAGCTTGCGCTGGTCGGGGTCGAGCCGGTCGATGAAGAGGACCCCGTCCAGGTGGTCGGTCTCGTGCTGGACGCACCGGGCCAGCATTCCGCTCCCCTCGAGCGTGATCGGCTCTCCGAACATGTTGAAGCCCTTGGCCACCACCCCGAAGGACCGCTTGGTCGGGTAGGCCAGGCCGGGGAAGGACAGGCAGCCCTCGTCGTCGGTTTCCTCGTCCGGCGAGAGATCGAGGTCGGGATTGATCAGGTGGCCAAGCTCGTCATCCACGTAGTAGGTGAAGACGCGCAGGCCGACCCCGATCTGCGGGGCGGCAAGCCCCAGGCCGGGGGCGTCCTGCATCGTGTCGGTCAGATCAGCGACCAGCCTGCGCAGCTCGGCGTCGAAGTCGGACACCGGGTCAGCCGGCGTGCGGAGCACGGGATCTCCGAACAGGCGGATCGGCTTGATACTCACCGGCGTTGTCCTCCAGTGCTAGACCCGGCCTCGGCGCGCGGGTTGGGCTCTTCCAGTCTACGAACCTGACCAGGCCACCGCCGGCGCCGCGCGAACCCGAGGCCCGGCGGCGCGGCTGCTCCGCCACACTGCAGGCGGCGCCTAGTCGGTGGACGCGGCTGGTGACCGTGCCTTGAAGGCGGCCTTGCGCGCCGCCCTGGCCACGGCCGGGTCTGGATGGTGATCACCGAGCGCGGTCAGGAAGCTGGTGACGCCCGGATGGCTTACCTCCCAGAGCCTGGCGACGATCTCGGCCTGGTCCTCGGCAGGCAGGTCCGGCAGCAGCTCAGCGACGACATCCTGGGCACTCGCCTCTTCGAGCAGGCCGGCCCCGAGGTCGACAAGCAGCCAGGTCCGGTCGGCGGGATCAAGATGTGCCTCCTCGCCGTGCTCGATCAGCCATACCGCCGCGTGGGCTCGCAGCAGCGGCCGGCCCAGCGAATTGCGGACCTGATCGAGCGCGGGCAGCCCGATCCGGTCGAGCACGGCGAAGGCGGCGCCGCGCTGGCCGGGCGACCCGCTGGCCGCGGCGTCAATCAGCTCGGCCGCGGCGGAGGTTGGCTGGCGCGCCTCCAGCCATGCCGTGATCTCGGCCTCACCGTCTTCGGCGTCGCAGTTCGCCAGCGCGGCGAGCAGGCCCTGCGCGCCGTCCTTCCTGATCATGCCGAGCACGGGCACGTGCCAGCCCTGAGCGCGCAGCCTACGGTGCACGCCCCAGGTCCCGAGCGGCGAGAGCGCCACGGTCAGGCTCCCGTCGCCGTCCTCGGTACCAAGCTCGACGACGCCCAGATCGGCCAGCGTCTCCAGGGCGAGCGAGAGCGCCGCTCCGTGCGCCTCGCCCGCGTCACCCTGCTGGGGCCCGGCCTGATCGGGCCGGGCGTGAGCGGACCCGGCCTGGGCCGGCCCGGCCGGGCCGGATTGACCGGCCGGGCGCCGGGTGCCTGCCGCGGACGCGTAGGCGTCGAACAGCCCGTCCATCCCGACCGGTCCGCCCACCGTGTACAGGGCGGTCGCGATGCCGTCCAGCTCCTCGGAATCGAGCACGACCGCCAGCGCCGCGTCCCAGACCCGCAGGACAGCCTCGGTCTCCCCGCGGGCCAGGACCGCCCCAAGCCCAGGTGCGCCGCTCTCGGGCCCGGCATACTTCCCGGTCGCGGAGACCAATTTCCCGGTCGCGGAGACCACCAGCCATGCCGCCGCGACCTCACGAGGCGCCAGGTCGAGTGCGACGGCCGCCGCGGCGACGGTGGCGGGCCCTAGCTCGCGACCGGGAAATTGGTCTCCGC
>WNGK01024310.1_pt1 | contig 10042 bp, 10 predicted proteins | sample 5400601 | NCBI WGS metagenome assembly WNGK01 (sample SAMN13153376, study PRJNA577476) | soil metagenome | isolation source: 60 cm soil or saprolite under Garry oak tree replicate 1 | place: USA:California | collected 2016-06-15 | reverse complement strand
GGTCCGATTCGTTTGCCGTTCCGGCGCAACACGCCGCGGCTGAACAGGCGGCTATCCGGTCTGGCCTTCTGGCGCCTGTGGCGGACGCCCGGCCTGCCGCCCGGATCTGTGCGCGCGCCTTCTCCGGTGTGCGCCAGATTCTCTGTCTTGCGCTGATATCGTTCGGTCTTTGCCGATGTGCGGTGATCGTGGTTTGCCTGCGATGTGTCCCGGCGCTGGCGGCGGGGAGGGGTTCATGATGACAGCCGCAGGACGGGCCGCCATGGTGATGATCGCGGGGGCTGCTGTCCCGGTTGTGCTTGCCGGTGCTAGCGGGGCGTCGGCCGCGACGCGCACGCTTGCCGGCCCGGGCACCGTAGCCCCGGCGGGAACCTGGGGTACCGCGCAGGAGGTGCCCGGGACCGCCACCCTGAACGCGGGCGGGTCGGCGCAGGTCAATTCGGTGTCGTGCGCGTCGGCTGGCAACTGCACCGCGGGCGGGTTTTACAAGAACAGCTCCCTGCAGCAGCAGGCGTTCGTAGTCAGCAAGGTGAACGGCACCTGGCACACCGCGATCGAGGTGCCTGGCACCGCCACCCTCAACAAGGGCGGCGGCGCGGCGGTCAGTTCGATATCGTGCGCGTCGGCGGGCAACTGCAGCGCCGGCGGGGCCTACGAGGATAGCTCGGGGCGCGGGCAGGCGTTCGTGGTCAGCGAGGTGAACGGCACCTGGCACAGTGCCATCCAGGTGCCCGGCACCGCCGTCACCAGCCAGATCGGGAGCGCGGAAGTCCTTTCGGTGTCGTGCGCGTCGGCAGGTGACTGCAGCGCGGGCGGGTTCTACGGGTACGTCAAGGACAATGTCTGGCGCCATTACGCGTTCGTGGTTAATGAGGTGAACGGCACCTGGCACACCGCCATCCAGGTGCCCGGGCTCGCGACCCTCAGCACAGGCTTGGACGCCCAGGTCAGTTCGGTGTCATGCGGGTCGGCGGGTAACTGCAGCGCCAGCGGGTACTACGCCCAAAAATCCGCAGCCCTGCAGGCGTTCGTAGTTAATGAGGTCAATGGTTCCTGGCACACCGCGATCGAGGTGCCCGGCACCGCCACCCTCAACAAGGACGGGAACGCGTGGGCCACATCGGTGTCATGCGCGTCGGCGGGCAACTGCACCGCCGGCGGGCACTACCTGGACGGCTCCGGACATTGGCAGGGGTTCGCGGCCAGCGAGGTGAACGGCAGCTGGCACACCGCCATCCAGGTGCCCGGCACCGCCACCCTCAACAAAGGCGGGGACGCGGGGGTCAATTCGGTGTCATGCGCGTCGGCGGGCAACTGCACCGCCGGCGGATCCTACCGGGACGGCGCCGACCACTTTCAGGCGTTCGCGACCAGCCAGGTGAACGGCAGCTGGCACACCGCCATCCAGGTGCCCGGCACCGCCACTCTCAACAAGGGCGGGAACACCCGGGTCCTTTCCATGTCGTGCGCGTCGGCCGGCAATTGCAGCGCCGGCGGCTTCTACATCGACTATTACGGTCACTGGCAGGCGTTCGTGGCCAGCCAGGTGAACGGCACCTGGCAAACAGCCATCGAGGTGCCCGGCACCGCCACCCTCAACAAGGGCGGGTACGCGCACGTCAATTCGGTGTCATGCGGTGCTGCGGGTAACTGCAGCGCCGGCGGGGTCTACACGGACAGCTCGCAACGATGGCAGGCGTTCGCGGTCAGCGAGAGCTAGCCAGCCGGTGACCGGACCGGGACGACGCCCGCGAGGTCACATCCCACGCCGCTGGCTTTGAGACCGCGCCGCAGGAAGGTAACAGGTTCCTCACGCTCCCGCCGCGTTCGCAGTGTCTCATTGCCCCGGCAGACGCCGGGAACGCAGGCACAGTGTTGTTCCGGCGTAACCGCGGTTGTTCCGGCATAACCGCGTCAGTAACGCGCAGCGCGTTACTGTCTGGCCCCACGGGCGGATGACTGAGCGGCGGCGTGAGCGCCGCCGGAGGCCAGCGTGGATGCGAGCTGAAGCCGCCACCCAGGGTGGTTCGTCCGCAGAGATCGACGGCTCGATGAGCTGGTCGCCCTGGAGTACTCGACCATGAAGGTCTACCGCCGACGACCGCCTGACAGCGGTGTTCGAGCACATGGCCGCAGACCCGTGGCTGCCCGAGCACACCGAGATCTACATCCGCCACAACCTCGGCATCGAACTGGCCAGAAACTAGAGCGCCGACGGCAGGCGCGGCCTGACCATGACCAGCGACGGCCTGCGGCAGCTCCAAGACCCGCGCCGGTCCCTGCTGGATCCCCGAGCCACAGAGCAACGCCTACGTCAACACCATCGCGTTCGACTTCCCCGGCACTGAGCTCGCGCCGGGCCCGGGCAACGGCAGGGCCTCGGCGCCATAAATGGCATTTCTGTGCCGATCAGTTAACGCCGAAGTCACCATCACTAGTAAGCGCATAGTCGGCAGGCGCTGGTCGCCGACTCCGATGCTCGCCACGGCACCCACTCAGCGTGACGGCAACGCCTTTGCGCGGGCAACCCGGGACGTCCATCTGCTGCCTTCGGCAGGACGTGAATCAGCCTGCTGGCTCCCCACTTGGCTCCCGGCAGGGCCATACCCCAGTCGCGATCCTCGGTCGGCACCGCAACAATGCGTTGACCTGCGAGAACACCAGATCATGCTAACTCGCCATAAAGCGTGACCTCTTGCACGAATAGCAAGCGGTCAAGATCAGCATAAATAGCCTTTGACCTGCGGAAACGTGGAGCTAAGGGGACTCGAACCCCTGGCCTCTTGCATGCCATACAAACTCCGCCTGTCGCTGGGTGTGGCTAGGCGTGGCCCTGCGCGGCGTTCACCAGGGGCTTCCGTGGCTGGGCATGGCCTGGCGTCGCCTGGTGTCGCTGCACGTTGGCTCCCCACTTGGCTCCCACAGCTCGTTAGCGCCGCTAATGTTCGATGATTCAGCCATCTCTGCGTGCCGAGACGGCCGCCAGCGCCGGCACTCGGGCAGCCGTCGCTGGCTCCAGCCGACGACCGTGCCGATACAAGTGAGGATGTCGACTGTGGTATCAAATCAATGTCCATTAGCGTCTATGTCGAGACCGCGCCGTTAGCTACCGTGTCGACGGGAGCGGCCTATGGTCGCTCCCCATCTGGGCGGGGACGGTTCGGGACCTGGCGGCGACGGCCTCATCGCTTACAGCCGGCCTGCTGGCCGGGCTCGTGACCGTTCTCGCGGTCTATGTCGGGCTCCCCGGCCCCGGGGACCTGACATTGGGACTCATAGATGGCCTCATAACCGGATCCTGATTTGGCTGGTGTTCGGGCTTGGGACCATGCTGTCAACGGGCCTCACACGGCCCGAAGCAACCGACACGAGCCCCCTCACCCCGCCTGTCTCCTGGCGACGTGATCAGACCGCCAGGCTCGTAGCCGGACTGGCAGGCGGTGTCATGGCCGGCCTCCTAGTCGGGCTCCTATGGGGCGTATTTACCTGGTCGGAAGGCCTTGAGGCCGTTCTTGAGCAAGCACTCATTCCCTGTCTCCTGTTCGGGCTCACGGCCGGGCTGCTATTCGGGCTTACCCACGCCGAAACGTGGCCGGTATCCCTTACCTTCATCCAGCTGACCAGGCGCCAGCACACCCCCATCCACCTCATGCGACTCCTCGAAGACGCCCGCGAACGCCAGATCCTGCGCACCGTGGGACCGGTATACCAGTTCCGGCACGCCCGCCTGCAAGATCGCCTCGCCGACCAGGCAACCACGACAATGCTCCCGCAATCGCAAACCAGCCAGGTCGGCCATTAAGCGACACGGCAGTCGAGCCGAAACAGAACGCTGGAGCAAACGGTAACTACTTTTTCGGGCGTCAGGCAATCCGGGTTCTAACCCACTGAGCGGCAGACCAGGCTGCATGACTATGCATCGCCCATACTGCGTCCAGAACACGCGCATCTGCCGCATACAGCGCGTGCCGGGTCGGGCCGGATCTGGCGTCCAGGGGGAGTCCTCTCGCGCCATCGACCGCACGTCAGCCCGGCTGTCGGCTCTGCTGCCTGACCAGGCACAGAACGGGGTGATCTGTGCCTGGGCCAGCGACTGCCCCAGGGTCCAGGTCGAGGCGGACGGTCAGGCGGCCGCCAATAGGAGGCAGCGGGATGACAGGCCTCACGGCGCGGCAGAGGAAAGCGGGACAGCTAGACTCCCGGGCGCTTTCCCCCGGCTAGGACCCCGCAGCTCCGGAAACTCCGGGGCGGTTCAGTAGTTGGCCACTGGGTCGCCCACGAGTTGGGGACGCTGACCGCGCCAGTTTGGCCTCCTTTTTTCATCCGGTTTGGCCAGTCTGTGCGTGGCGGCCGATCTTGTGGATCGGTCGCTCCGCTATCGCCCCGATCTGGCTGTGGTGCGTCACGACCTGTCAAGATTGGTGTCAAACGGGTGGGGGGTCGAGATGCGGCGGCAGCTGGCTGGTATGCGCGCCCTCGAGCAAACCCTGGCCGGCCACAGAGGCCTGGTGGGGGCGGTGGCGGTCACCGCGGATGGGGCCCGGGCGGTCAGCGGCGGCGACGACGGCACGGTGCGGGTGTGGGACCTGGCCGCCGGCCGCGAGCAGGCCCAGCTCACCGGCCACAACGGCGCGGTGCGGTCGGTGACGGTCACCGCGGATGGGACCCGGGCGGCCATCGGCGACGACGGCTCGGTGAGCATGTATGACCTGACAGCCGGGATGCCGGCCAACCGCACCGGCTACGACGGCCCGGTGCACGCGGTGGCGGTCAGCGCCGACGGGGCCCGGGCGGTCAGCGGCAGCGGGGACGGCTTGGTGCGGGTGTGGGACATGGCGCAGCTGTTCAGGTACCGCATCGCCACCGGGATCGCCCACCTGATAGCACTCCCTGTTTACATAGCTGTACTTACATGGCCTCTGATCTTGATTAGGCGCCATTACACGACCACTCGCATCATTGACTGCTCCCACTCGAACTTCATCGAGGCCGTAAAGACTCCGGGGTGTCACTACTACGAGAAAACGGTCAAAATAGGCTGGACGACATTCACGAATTACGTTTTGGGCGGTAGGGGCACAGTTATTGCGCCACACACTGGGGTCTCGACGACTGCAATCGTCGTAGAAGCTATATGGGTTTTTTTGGTGCTGGCATTGATCATTGCTGTGAGACGGGCACGCATTAAGGCTCGGAAGCTTGCGCCTGCAGAGCGTGTGAAGTCAGCTAGGACGGAAGCCACGTTTCAGCAAAATCAGCAAGCCCTGGCACAGGGGCAAGCCGCACTTCAGGTAATAGCTTACTTCGTCATAGGTGTAGTCGTGCTGGTCATAGGACATGTCCGTGATTCTGCTCCCGCCCTGTTTTTCAGCCTGGGGGGCGCGCTCATTATAGCCGGGAATGAGCTCGCAGGAAAGAGAGATCGCCTCCTCAAGATTGCCTATTTTGCTTTGGGTGCTGCGGCGATCGGCTGGGCGCTTCTTGATATTGTAGTATTTCATTCCCCCCGGTACGCGCTCGCCGCCGCTGTCTTCGGCGCCTGGATCCTCTGTTCCTGGAAAGCCAGCACGTACGGCCATTGGCGCGAGTGGAGTCTGTGCTATTGGCGGCTTGCGGCCTGGGCCGTCTTGGCGACATGTTTTTCAGGGGCGTTTCCTTGGCAGCTACAGGCGGCGCTTATTGCCGCTACCGTTGCGCTGAGCGTGGCGGGCACCATATCAATATCGGTCGATCAGCGCCGCTGGCGTTCGCAGGCAGTTCCGCGCGACACCAGCCGCCGGGATACGCGGATCTTTGTCATCGGCTTCATAGGCTTGGCGTTGCTCGGGTTCGCTATGGTCGCGCTAGAATTCATCTCGGGCGAGTACTCGTCTGGCGACTACTCGTTGCTTGCAGGAGGCGTGTTCGCAATTTTGTTCGGCCTTACACCCTTCGTGGCAATATTGTGGTTTGCTGTGCGCGGCCGAAGAGCGAAACGAGGAACCCACCACCCAGGAGCAACCGAGCATGATCACCATGGAGGGCCACCCGCGAGCGCATCGCGCGCTTGAGCAGCGAAAGCGAAGATGGCCGCAACGAGGCCGTGCCGAAGCACGACAGTCGCCACTAGCAGCGCCTCCAGCAGCGTGGCCTGCCCGGCCAGCGCCGCGCCCGCCAGTGGCTCGCGGAACACCTCGCTGACCACCATCGCCAGCTCCCCCGCCCGACCGCCGCCCGACGGCGCCAGCTCCGCAGCGGTGGACTCGATAGCGACCGTAGCGGCCTGGCGCAGCGCGCGCTCCTGATCACTGCCAAGCACCAGCCTGGTCAGCCTTCTGCGGCCAGCATCGGCGAGCAGCCCGACCAGCCACGCCGCCAGGTCATCCGCCACAAACACCACGCCAGCAGTCTTCCCCCACCTGTGGCATGCCGTGCAGGCGGCGGGCAAGTGAATATGGGGTAGCTAATTCACCGGCACTTGGCCGCCGTCACCCAGCCTGCTCGGTGTAGTAACCGAGGTTGGCACGGGCGGTAACGGCCTCAGGGTTCTCGGGGCCAAGGACTCGCCCCGCGCCCACGCCAGCCGGGGGCAATCGCACCGTGATCGTTTTCCGGCGCCAAATATCCGAAGAGCTGGTCCATTACCTCAGCGCCCTTGACCAGCACTGGGCGGATCTCCCTCCGGTAGATGACTTCCGTGGTCCGCGAGTTCGAGTGCCCAGCCAGCCGCGCGATCTCCTCTACCGGGACGCCTGAGGCCGACAGCAGGCTGACAAAACTTGTCCGCAGCTCCCGCGGTGTCCAGTTCTCCCCGATCCCAGCGGCCTTGCAGATGGCCTTGAATTGCCGCCTGACGTTTCCAGCGTCCAGCTGCGTCCCCACCCTGGTTGCGAAGACCAGGCCGTGATCCTTCCAGAGTGCCCCGGCCGCCAGCTTCTCCCCGGCCTGCCGGCCGTGGTGCTCCTGTAACGCTTCAATAGCGGCATGCGGCAGTCCGAGCGTCCGGCGTGACTTCGCGGTCTTGGTATCGCCTTCGTGGCGCACCGATCGCCACACCGCGACGGTCCCGGCATCCAGGTCCACATGCTCCCAGCGAAGCGCTCTGGCCTCCTCAGTGCGGATGCCGGTCAGCAGGCAGAGGACGACATAGGCGCCGAGCCTGGCACATTCGGCGGCCTTCAGCAGGGCGGCGGCCTGCTCGGCGGTCAGTGCCTTGCTCTTCCTGCCTTGTTGGCCCTTCGGGGTATCGACCAGGACGGCGGGGTTGTGGAGGATGTGGCGGTTGGCCTCGGCATGGCGGAGGACCCGGGTCAGCGCGTTGTGCGCGATCACGACTGTCCTGCTGGAATGATCCCTTGCCAGCTGCGTTAAGGCCCGGCGTACGTCATGCGCGGTCAGTTTCCGCACTTCGATGTCACCGATGATGGCGGTGACCGGCTTCAGGACATGGCGATTGAGCGTGACGGTCCCGGCGGACCGGCCGTCCAAGCCTTCCACAAGACAGTCGTCCACAGCCTGCTGGACCGTGTAGCCCCGCGCGGGCTGCACGCCGAAGTCTTGCTCGGCCTGGAGTTCCCTCAGCTTCGCGGCGACCTCGGCACGTGTGCGGCCGGAAACTTTGTGCCGCCGCCATGTCTTCCCGTCCGGCCCGTAACCGACGGAGACGGCCGCGTACCAGCGGCCCTTGGCCTCATCCTTGTAGATCGATCCCTCGCCGCGCCCGCGACGCCTGCCTCTGGCGACAGGTTCGCTCATGGCGGGAGCCTAACACGGCTTGCTCCCCGGCTTGCTCCCGAAGATTGTTTACTTGTTCGATTTATACCGTCTACCTGGTGGAGCTATGGGGATTCGAACCCCAGACCTCTTGCATGCCATGAAACACCAGCAAGTTCCCTGACCAGGCCATATGCGGCCCGAACAGGCCAGACGCTGGCTGACGCCAGCACAGACTAGCTGGAAGCGGCACTCGCCAGCGGGAATCTGCCCCTGGAACTGCCCCTCGGCGGATCAGGGCGAGCTTGGAACGAGCCTCTCCCGGGCCACGGCAACTGTGAGCACTGCCCGGCGGCGGCAGCGGGGTAAGGCCCGCGCGTGACAAAGGGTACGCTCTTGGGCCGGCCGGCACACGCCACTGGCTGCGTCTCCCGGTGCGGCAGCCGACATCGGGTCGCTCAGCTCCGGGGCAGGAAGGCCCAAACCGTACAGCGGCGAAGTACGGCCACTCGCCAGGACACAGGCAGGCTCGGGTGCACTTAGCCGGCGAGCAACTCTTGGTGGCGCGTTCCCTCACCGCTCGGTGCCGAGGCGCCCGGCGGTTAGCTCGATCGGAGGCTGGTAGCCGCGGGCGCTGTTGATGTTGCGCCGAAGCGACCGGTTGACCGCGGCGAGGTCGGTGCGCCGGAGGCCGCCGGATCTGCTGATCGTGTGCTCGCACAGGAACGCCATGTCGTTCATGCATCCCAGGACGCTACGGTCAGCCGTCTTGGCGAGGATCACCTCCTCTGACGTCAGGTCGGCGAACGTGCTGGATGGCAGGCCCTCGCAGAGGAGCTCTCTCTCGATGAGGCGGGTGACGAGGTGGCGCGTCGCACGCAGGTCCGATGCGCTCACATCAGCCTCGAAGATCGAGAAGAGCGTGGCCCAGTGGGTGAGAAGCAGGCACTTGCGGCGATCGAACCACAAAAGATTCGCGTACCAGTCCTCGGCATCAGGTTCTGGTGCCGGTTCGGCGACGAGCCCAGGTCCGATGACGGTGAGGAGCTTCTTCGTACACCGCAGGATCACCAAGCGATCGTACGTTCCCCACGCCCAGCCGTGCCATCAGGCGGAAGGTGTCATGCAGCATAAGGTACTCGCGGATGCAGCCGCCGAGGACGTGGTGCTGCTCAACCGTCCCGGCCGGGATAGAGACCGTGCTCGGCTCTGGACCATCCAGCCGGAGATCCCGGGGCGAGCGGCGTTGCCGTGCTTCACGCAAGCCATGGCACCGCTGTTGTCTTCGATACCGATGCGGCCGAGATCGCCGCCGTGATCCTTCCCGCGCCCCGCGACCGGCTCGCCGCCGCGACGGAATATCTGTTCCGGAGGGCCACAGCAGGACCCGCCGCCGGACACAGCACCCGCGCCGAATGCCGGCTCCGCGTGCCTGCCCCACCGGCGGCTCCGCCACGCTCTGTGATCAGCTGGTAAACGACCGCCTAGCTGATGACCAGAGCTTGCCAGCAATAGGCCGCGGGAGCGCGCCCTGGTAGCAGCAAGCACACGACGCCTCAGGACAACGCCTCCACCGCGTCGTTAAGCACCCAACCCTCCCGGCCGCCGGCTGTCTGAAGCCAGGCCCATCCGCTCTCGTCGTCGCAAATCGAGACTGTCAGGATCTCCCCGACCGTGGTCGGCAGCTCTGTGGTGTCGTGTGGCGTGATCACGGTCGCCGGTCCCGATTCCTCATCGAGGTGGCGCGGTGGCACCCAGCCCTCACCAGCACTGCTGTCACGAAAACGAAGGCGGCCCAGCGGGTATCCCGCTGCCCCACAGTGACGCGCTGGGCCGACGGATTGCTGCAAAGGGTGCCCGGTCGGGAATCTCATGCGCCTGGACGGCTCGAACATCGCTGATGCCCACATCCTGCCGCCCGCCGCGGACGCCTGACCCAACCGCCCATGCGCCGGTTCATGCGGCTACTTACGGGTTCAAAGGACCAGGTCTGCCACCACGCGCATGCGCATGTTCTGGTGCGGCCCGGGCCGGTTCCGGTCAGCGGGCCGACCGGGAGGCGGGGTGCTTGTCGAAGAAGCGGATGAACTCGGCGCTGGCGTTGGGCCCGTGAGGGTCGGTGTAGGAGCCGTGGGGGACGCCGCCGGACCAGGCATGTCCGCCCTGGTGGATGGTCCAGCGCTCGGCCAGGGTCGCGCCGTCGGGGTCCCGGTAGCAGGTGCGGGTGTAGGCATGGCCCCCGGGCACCTGGCCGCCGGTGGTCACTGCGGTGGGTACGGCGCCTGGGCTGCCTGCTGCCAGGACGTGATCGATGAGGCCCGCGGCGTTGGCGTGGGCCACGGTCGCGTCC
>WNGK01020956.1_pt1 | contig 10042 bp, 8 predicted proteins | sample 5400601 | NCBI WGS metagenome assembly WNGK01 (sample SAMN13153376, study PRJNA577476) | soil metagenome | isolation source: 60 cm soil or saprolite under Garry oak tree replicate 1 | place: USA:California | collected 2016-06-15 | reverse complement strand
TCAATGCCTGCATCGTCTACAGGAGTATGACTGGCCCGGGAATATCCGGGAGTTGGAAAACCTGATCAACGGCTTCCTTGTTCTTGGCTGCGAGACGGCAACGCTGAGCGAATGGATGGACCGTCCCCCCGGCGAGCCGGTGGTGGCCAATAGCGGAGACGGTTTCGTCCCGCTGCGGAAAATCGCTCAGCATGCCGCGCGGGAAGCGGAACGAAAGATAATTTTGCAGGTTCTCGAAGCCAACGAGGGGAATCGCAAGAAAACAGCTCGGGCGCTAAACCTCAGCTATCGTGCGCTTCTCTACAAGATTAAAGGCGCCGGAATCCCCCCGAAAAGGGTCGTCGTGCCCCACAGAGGAACCACGCTTTCCCCAGCCGACTGCCAGTCGTCATAGGAGGAAGAAACATGACCTCAAAGTTGCTCAGGCGTTTCAATTTGGCGTCTCAGGTGATTCTCTTGTCGTTCGTCGGTTGCACCCTAGCTTGGGCGCAAGATGGGAAAAAGCAATCGGCCGCCAGAGGCGATCAAGTTTCCACCGCGAGCGCCAACAGTACGGATCACAGTGCCTCTGGAGGCGCCGCAACGCCTGCACGGCTCGATCCCGACTACATCATTGGTCCGGACGATGTTCTGTCGGTCCACGTCTGGAAGGAGCCCGACATATCCGCGAAGATGCCAGTTCGCTCTGACGGAAAGATTACGTTGCCCCTCGTGGGTGACATTCAGGCGAGCGGACTTACTCCTGCTCGGTTGCAAGTCGTTATCACACAAAGGCTATCGGACTTCATCAATAATCCGCAGGTTGTTGTGGCCGTCGAGCAGGTGAACAGCAGGCAGTTCACGGTCATGGGCGAAGTCCAACACCCCGGTTCTTTTCCGTTAACGCACTCAACTCGCGTGATGGACGCCCTAGCCATTGCGGGGGGGTTCCGGGACTTCGCGAAGGTGAAGAAGATCCGCATCATGCGCCGCACCGCCGAGGGCGGAACGCAAACGATTCCGTTCAACTATCGGGAAGTCGTTCAGGGCGATAAGCTCGCGCAGAACATCGAGCTGCAAGCGGGCGATACGGTGGTTGTGCCGTGAGACGGGTAACGTACTCGAAGTTCTATCGGATTGGTATAGCCACAGCTGCGGGTTTGTTGTCTTTTTTCCTGTTCGATTCTTGCGCGATGCTTGCCCAGGACTCGAATAGACAGGACATTGGAGAACAGACTGGCCTGCAGTACTCCAACGAACGGCTGCCTCAGAATGTCATTCTTCTGGGAGTCTATTCGTTCGCCGCATACGACGATAACATCTTGAATAACAATCAGAATCGGGCAGGGGATTCGCTTCTTGAGGGCGGGGGGCTTCTCCGTTTTCGCTTTTCGCGCCCCAGAGGAAACATGGTCCTGGACTACCGGCCGACATTTGAGCTCTACCGGCAGTTCCAAGGTTATGATCTATTCAATCAGGCCACGGAGTTCACGGGAGCATATAAGCTCGCTCCTCATTTCATTTTGAATGCCAAGGATACCTTTTCTTATCAGAGGGGGATCGTACAGCCCGGCTCGAACGGAAACACGGCATACGCCCCCGTTGTGCCCGGCGGTTTGAATGGGAACGTGCTTGTGCCGCTGCTCCGGGCGCTGACGAATGAATCGCGACTGGGTGCAAACCTACTTTTGAGCCGCCGCTCATCCTTTGAAGTCTTCGGCACCTATTCTCTGCGCGAGTTCGAGAATCGTCAGACCACGCTTGGAAATTTCCTGAACACTCAAGGATACGGCGGCGGCGCTGGCTATCGCTACCGTACGAGCGAAGCAACCACTTTAGGGTTGCGCTGTGTCTATCAGGATCTGCGCTTCGGCCAGACATCCCGTGCGCTCATCCATAGCGGCTATCTGACACTCAGCTCCAACTTCGGTGAGCCGAACGTTTCATTCGAGGTCTTCGCAGGCCCACAGTTTGCGTCTTCGCGCGAGACGTCTCTGAGCACTTCGACGGCAAACCCTCCCCCAACACCGACGGCCCCACCGACGCCGGTTTCTACTTCCCGCCGAGACGTAGGCGGGGGAGCAACTTTCACCGTTCGCTCGGGGAAAACGGTGCTGCGGATATTTGCGTTACGTCAACTAACCGATGGAGGTGGTCTAGTCGCGTTGGTGAGCAATACCTCTGAGGGTCTGGAGATCCGCCGCCGGCTCTGGCACGGACTGGACGCGGTTTTGAGTGGCGGGAATGGCCAATCGACATCCTTTTCCGACGTCTTCGGTCGCGGCAACATTCGGGGTCAAAACGGGGGGATCGCACTCGAGTGCCCACTCGGGTACGGCTTCCTGTTTCACGCCGGATACACATATCTCCGGCAGAGAATCAGCGGGAACCTACCTTTCGCATTCGACGTGGACCGCAATCGGGTTGCCGTCGGCTTCTTTTACCAACCTCGACCACACCCCTTGGGACGATGATGCATACGAGACAAACCGCCGTTTCATTGAGCTGGTGCCTGTGCTGGTAGATCTTGGTGCGAAGCTGTTGATCCTTTGCTGCACTGGTTTCCGCGCGTGGATTTTGTAGGACAGTACAAACTGGGTCGCCAGATTCGTCTCAGACCCGACATAAACAGGCCAAAACATAACCCGGGTTTCTAAGCCAAATATGTCCTTTGCCGTGAAGAAGATGGATGACGTTTGGCTCGGTGCAAGCGGTCATTATGTCCCCGAGTCAGAATTACAGGGATTCCCCCCATATTTCACTAAGGAGTTTTCGCCTCTTGATTTGCGAGACGTACCGGATTGCCAGGACAGACTCAGTTCACTAGGCTGCGCATCAGACGGCAGAACCTTGAGGAGAGCCTTTGCGAAGAGCGAACGATTGCGGGATTCCGCGGGGAGCCAACAGACTGGCGCGGCCGGGCTTGGATTTGTTTTGGCCTTTGCACCCTAGTTGAGACTGAACGTGGCGGCGTCTCCGAGGCAGTTCTATCAGTACTAGATTGGCGGGGTGAACTTCGGCGGTTGATGAGCCGCGCTGCCAATCAGCCAGGGAGCCATTAGCGGCAGTCTCAGGGTTTCGATATCGGCTCCTGCGCGGGGACAAGCTGGGGAAAGAGTTTTTCCGTGGGATCCGGTTTCGCTAGGTATCAATCGGGGTTCGATGCCACTCCTTATCGAGTGACGGCACGCGAAGCAGAGGATTTGACGAAAGCGAGGAAGGAATGACGTTGCAGCGAGAGTTGAGTCTCGAGGATTGGCTGGCGGCTCTGCTTCGGCGGCGTTGGTTGGTCATCATTCCTGCAATCCTAGGCGCGGTGGCGGGATATGCGCTGTCCTTGTATCTAGCCAAGAAATACACATCGCATACATCAATCCTGGTTGAACAGCCCACAGTACCGGACAACTACGTGAAGCCAGTGGTCAGCGAAGACTTAGGCCAGCGCCTCGCCAGCATGCAGGAGCAGATTCTGAGTCGCACCCGCCTGCAACATCTCGTCGAACAGTTCGGCCTGTACAAGACATATGCCGAGCACGCGACGATGAAGGCGCTAGTCAAGCGGCTCCTGCACAAGACAGACGCCGGGCCGGTGCCGATGGAGGACCTGATTGAGCAGCTGCGGAAGTCCATCAAGGTTACCCCCCTGAACCCGATGGCGGGTACACGATCGGCAGAGCTGCCTGGATTTAGCGTGGACGTCACCCTGGAAGAGGCTCGGCTTGCCCAGCAGATCTGCACAGAGATCAGCTCGATGTTCATGGAACAGAACTTGCGCGCCCGCCAGCAGCAAGCCGAGGAAACGACGCAGTTTATGGCAAAACAAATGGAGGAAGCCAAGGCCAAACTGGACGAGCAGGACGCCAAACTTGCTGCCTTCCAAAGTCGTTACATGGGGGAACTTCCCGAGGACGAGAAGACCAATCTCACCCTGCTGACAGGCATGACGCCGCAACTCGAAGCAGTCACTCAGAGTCTCAACCAAGCCCAACAAGATAAAGCGTTTGCGGAATCGATGCTGAGCCAGCAGCTCGCGGCCTGGAAATCGACGCCGGACGGCGAGAATCCGCAAACACTCGAGCAACAGCTCAGCAACTTACAGAAGCAGCTATCTTCGCTTAAGGGGCATTACACGGAAAAGCATCCAGACATTGTGTCGCTCAAGAAAGACATCGCCGAATTAAAGCTGAAGACAGCCCAAGAAGAATCCACTCAGGATCAGGGGCAGTTGAGCAAACGGAACGAAAGAGCCCCGGTGATCGAGCCGCCACAAATCCAGCAGCTTCGAGCACAGCTTCACCAGTTCGATGTGACCATCAGCCAGAAAAGACAAGAGCAGGGGCAGCTTCAAAAGCAGATCAGAGTCTATCAAGAGCGGCTCCAGCTTAGCCCAGCGATCCAGCAGGAATTCAAATCCTTGACGCGGGACTATCAAACCGCGCTGGACTTCTACAACGACCTTCTCAAGAAGCGGAACGAGTCCCAAATGGCCACCGACCTGGAACGCCGCCAACAAGGCCAGCAGTTCCGCGTGCTGGATCCGCCTAATTTGCCCGAACGGCCATCTTTCCCGAATCGGCCTCTTTTCGGCCTCGGTGGGTTGGGTGTCGGCCTGGCATTTGGAGTGGCGATGGCGCACTTTTCAGAGTTACGCGATAAATCTCTGCGGACTAAACGGGATGTTGAGACTTATCTCGGTGTGCCGACCCTAGCCGTAATCTCCTCGATGGCACCGGCCGCCACAAGGATCAAAAATGGAATCGGCAGGGGCGCTCCGGAGAAGCGAAACGTATTCGGCTTGCGCGCCGCATCATCGTGAAGGCGACGAAAATGTACCAAGAGTTCTTCGGTTTGCGAGAAAGCCCGTTCAATGTCAATCCGGACCCCCGGTATTTATTCTTGACGCCAAGCACACAGGAAGCGTTGGCTAGCCTGGCCTACGGGATTCGGGGCCGAAAAGGCATCATTCTGCTTACGGGCGAGGTTGGAACGGGGAAGACTACATTGCTCAACAGGCTGTTGGATTGGCTGCATCACCAGCAAGCGGCCACTGCGTTCATCTTCAACACGCGGCTCAGCGTCACCGAGTTCTTTGATTGTCTGACGGCCGATTTCGGAATTTCCTGCCAATCGCCCTCAAAGAGCCACGTCCTGCTGGGGCTCAACCGCTGGCTGTTGGATCGGTACCGCGCTGGAGAGACGGCGGTGCTGATTGTCGATGAGGCACAGAACCTTTCCCCGCAATTGCTCGAGGAAATCCGTCTTCTCAGCAACCTGGAGACGTCGACCGAGAAATTACTCCAGATAGTGTTATCCGGCCAGCCGGAACTCGATGAAAAGCTCAAACACCCTCAACTACGGCAATTTCGGCAGAGGATTGCGGTGCGCGCCAGGACGGGGCCGCTATCGTTGGAGGAAACTCATGGCTATATCGCGGGGCGGCTGCGCACTGCCGGAGCAAACGGCGAACCAATCTTTTCTCCGGAAGCTGTCGAGAGCGTGTACAACTATGCCCGCGGAATCCCCCGCGTGGTCAACGTGCTCTGCGAGCAAGCGCTGATCAACTCGTTCGCCGACCAACAGAGGCCCGTCCCGGCCCACCTCGTTGACGAAGCGGCGCGGGAATTTGAGCTGGACAGCCTCGAACCAACCGCGCAAGGAACCAGCGCCGCGTGCCCGGAAAATACTCTTGCAGCTGAGTCGCCGCTCGAAGACTTCGGCGTGCTACTGGAGGAGTTCCGCCAGCACGCCTCGCTCACTGCGGAACCCAGGGAAGGGAAAGAATGAGCCGCATTCACGAAGCTCTGAAGAGGGCCGAACAAGAGAGAGCGCCAATCGAGTCGGCCAATGATGCGAAACCAAGCGATTCTATCTTGGAGCAAATCGCTCACCGCGATGGAGCAGAGTGGTCGGCCCTAGGAATGGTTTCCCCATTAGGACCGATAAGCGAGTCACCAATTTCCGACCATCTCCGGCACGAGGAGCTGCGGCGGCGCTGCGCAACGCCCGGATGGAAGCTAAACCCAGACTATGCCGTCTTCTGGAATCAGTCTCTCGCGATCTGTGCCGAGCAGTTCCGCACTTTGCGCTCACGTCTCTACCGTCTGCGGGATAAACAGCCCGTCCGCACCCTGCTAGTCACAAGCGCGGTGCCCGGAGAAGGAAAAACGTTCGTGTCCCTTAATCTTGCTCTAGCGATCGCGCGTCAACACGAACGGCGAGCCTTACTGATCGACGGGGACCTGCGCGCGTCGAGGCTCCATGTACGCATGGGGGCTCCCTCCACACCAGGTCTGAGCGAATACCTTCGCGGGGAAGCCGATGAATTTTCTATTATCCAAGCCAATTCGAAGGATGACCTTTTTTTTATCCCTGCCGGGAAATCCGTCTTAAACCCAGCGGAATTGCTTGCAGACAATCGGCTGAAAGTATTGATCGATCGAATGGCTCCGGTATTCGATTGGACGTTGTTCGTGCGAAATCAACAGCCTACGAATTGGTCCAGACGACGTTGCAGGAATTCCGGGGAAAGAATCTGCTGGGCGTAGTGCTGAACGGCGCCGACGAAGAAGCAACCTACGGCGCTTACTCATATTATGCCGGATACGGGATGGGCAGAAAATAATGGACCGTCTGCCCATTTCGTCATCGAGATGCATGATTCGCCGCGGGATTTGCTAGCACGTCCCGCAGCCTGAACCAGATATTTGGGAGTCTGATGGCGGTAGCTTGTCTGGATTTCGCTTCACATCGAGCTTAGAGGTTAACTGGTAGCGTCTGAAAGGCCTCCGTAAAAAAGATGAATCTCGAGCCCACTGCGGTTAATTACCCCTGGTTCGCTCTTCAAACCAGGTGCAGATATGAGAGTTTCGTGGCAAAACAGTTGCGTCACAAGGGCTACGAGATTTTCCTACCCCTGTACGAGTGCCGGCGCCGTTGGTCCGATCGCATCAAGGAACTCGAACTGCCCCTTTTCCCGGGCTACGTGTTTTGCCGGTTCAATCCCCTAGTTCGGCTCCCGATACTTATGACGCCGGGGGTTATCCAAGTTGTGGGAGTCGGCAAAAGCCCCATTCCGGTGGATGATGCGGATATCGCAGACATCCAGACAGCTGTTCGATCTGGGCTACCGAGGCAACCTTGGCCGTTCTTGCAAATCGGGCAAAGAGTGAGAGTCGAACGTGGCCCGCTTTGCGGCCTTGAGGGGATCCTGCTGAATATCAAGGGGCGTGATCGCCTGATTTTGTCGGTAACGCTGCTGCAGCGCTCCGTAGCTGTCGAAGTCGAAGACTCTTGGGTAAGCCCGATTGCCCCTGGCCTGCCCGCGAATTCCGCGCCGGCATCTATGTATGGTGTCTCTTAAAGAGTTCGACGAGTAGTCAAACCTCCCACGATCAAAACAGAGGGACCATGGCCACAATGATAAATATGTCGTTAGAGAATGACAATTCTTTTGCAGCGCCCAATGTTAACGTGCGTCTCCGGCGTTCTTTAAACCGGGAAGATCACGAAGTCCTTACTGAGGACATGTTCCGGAGAATTCTCTGCTGGGAACGGAAGAGGGCCGAGCGATCCGGCAGGTGCTTTCTGCTAATGCTCATGCATGTGGGAAAAGTTCTTCAGGCGAATCGAAGTGGAAGAGCGCTGACGGAAGTAGTGTCAGCACTCTCCCGTTGCACGAGGGAAACGGACGTTACCGGGTGGTATCTGGAGGGCGCGATTCTTGGGGTCATTTTCACGGAGCTCCGCGAAGGGAATGGGAACGTGCTGCTGAAGTCGACGCCCGCCAAGCTGATCGCATCATTGCGGACAAAGCTGCACGCAGAACAGCTCGATCAAATCCATATCTCGTTCCACTTCTTTCCGGAGAAGTGGAACAAATCTAACCCCGGCCGATTGGCTAACACGAGACTTTATCCGGACCTGTTCAAGCGCGATGAGGAGAGGAAATTCTCTCGTTTTGTGAAGAGGTTGGTGGATATTGTGGGAAGTATCCTAGCTCTCATCGTTTGCTCTCCTCTGTTTGGGATTATTTCGCTGGCGATTAAGCTCACTTCCAGAGGGGCCATCCTGTTTAAGCAAGAAAGAGTTGGTCAGTACGGGGTGGGATTCAGATTTTTGAAATTCAGATCTATGGAGTGCGTGAACGATCCGAGCATTCACCGCGAATATGTCAGACGGTTTATCGCCGGGGAACCGGATCCGTCGCAAACTGGCGGCGGCCGTAATGTCGTTTACAAACTTCGAAGTGACCCCCGTGTCACGCGCGTAGGGAAATTTCTGCGGAGAACCAGCTTAGACGAGCTTCCGCAATTGATTAATGTACTAAAAGGGGAAATGTCTCTTGTGGGGCCGCGACCCCCAATCCCCTACGAACTGGAGGCCTATCGGATCTGGCATCGGCGCCGCGTGCTGGAGGCTAAGCCGGGAATCACGGGCCTCTGGCAAGTGAACGGTCGCAGCAGGCTCAAGTTCGACGACATGGTCCGTCTCGACCTCCAATATGCGAAAAAGTGGTCGCTTTGGCTGGATATCAAAATTCTTTTGCAAACCCCGCGGGCCGTCCTTTTCGGTGAAGGTGCCTACTAAGTTTCCTTCGTGGTGTCACAGTTTTCCTGCGAGAACATTTTATGGCGACCCTAGAAGATCGCGCTTGCACTAGCTATCCGCCGGGAACTACGGCAGAGCTAGGTGTGGGCGTCATCGGCTACGGATATTGGGGTCCGAATGTGGTGAGGAACCTCCGCGGCCTGGAGAATTGTCAACTCATCGCCATCAGCGACAAAAATCCTGTCGCGCTCCGGCGCGCCGGCAAGATCTATACTGGTGTCGAGCTAACGACGGATCCCTCGGAACTTCTGACTTCCCCCAAAATCGACGTCGTCGCCGTGGTTACGCCAGTATGGACGCATTTCGAACTGGCGAAAGCCGCGCTCCAAAACGGCAAGCACGTCTTCGTGGAAAAGCCGTTCACTTCGACGGCCCAGCAGGCCGAGGAACTGATCGAGCTGGCGGAACGTAACCGACTCAAGATCATGGTGGATCACACGTTTCTCTTCACCGGTGCTGTGAAGAAGATCCGCGAGCTCGTCGAGGACGGCACCGTGGGGGATCTCTATTACTACGATTCGACCCGGGTGAATCTCGGCCTCTTCCAACATGACGTTAATGTCGTGTGGGATCTTGCTCCTCATGACTTGTCCATCATGGATTACATCATCCGTGAGAAACCCGAGGCCGTGGTAGCTACGGGCGGAAAACATTTGAATGGTTTGGTGGACGTGGCTTTCATCACCGTCTACTTTCCCCGGAATGTGATCGCACACATCAACGTTAATTGGCTTTCCCCCGTGAAGGTTCGGACGACTCTAATCGGTGGTGAGAAAAAAATGTTGGTGTGGAACGATCTCGAGGTCGACGAGAAAATCAAGGTCTATGACAAGGGCATACAGATTACGAATGGGCAAGGCGTCTACGATCTGCTGGTTAGTTACCGCTCCGGGGATGTCTGGGCGCCCAGAGTTGAACAAACGGAGGCTTTGAAGGCGGAACTCGAATATTTCACCGACTGCATACTGAATGACCGAATGCCATTCAATGATGGTGCCGCGGGTCGGCGCGTGGTGCGAATACTCGAAGCGGCCGACTGCTCACTGAGCGAAAAAGGAAAAATAATCGCGCTATGAACACGTATCAGTGCATCGCTCCGGACGTGCGATTGGGGAAAGATGTGAAGTTGTCTCAGTTCATCAATCTCTATGGTTGTGAAGTAGGTGACAACACCAAGATTGGCGCTTTTGTTGAGATTCAGAAAAACGCCAAAATCGGCAAAAATTGCAAAATCTCCAGCCACACTTTTGTCTGCGAAGGGGTGAGCATCGAAGACAACGTTTTCGTGGGCCACAGCGTAGCCTTCATCAACGACGCTTATCCGCGCGCTACCACACCGGAAGGTGAGCTACAAACCGAACAGGACTGGAAAGTTGAGCCAACACGGGTGAAAAAAGGCGCCTCCATCGGATCGGGTGCGACAATCCTCTCGAATCTGGTGATTGGCGAAAACGCT
>WNGK01019517.1_pt1 | contig 10043 bp, 10 predicted proteins | sample 5400601 | NCBI WGS metagenome assembly WNGK01 (sample SAMN13153376, study PRJNA577476) | soil metagenome | isolation source: 60 cm soil or saprolite under Garry oak tree replicate 1 | place: USA:California | collected 2016-06-15 | reverse complement strand
GCGGCAGGGGTGAGCACGTCTTCTGGCGGCGCCAGGGCAGGCACCGAACAACCCTGACTACGACCAGACGCTAGTGGGCTAGGTGTGCACTGGACATGCCACTCCCGTAAAGCGTCGTCTCTGCCAGCACCCTCTCTTCGAGAGAGTGCTAAATTCCGGGGGGAGATCTTGAGCGACACCACGCACTGCGCTACGCTCACCCTATGAGCCAGCCAACAGAACCGTCTACTAACACCATTGGTTAGTAGGGATAGGGAATGGATGGATTTTGGTTTTGCGTCGCTCTTAGCTGGGTTGTCGTGTGTTTTGGAGGGGGGTTGTTTGGGGGGATTGGTTGTCATTTCATCCCTTCCTGAAAAAACGACGGCGGCAAAATGTTCCCTCGCGCGTATGCGCGTGTCGTCGTTTTAAGAGTTTTAAAAGTTTTAAGAATTTTAGGAGACAAAAACTCAAATAAAATCAATATACTGGAAGGTGTATGGTGGAAGGATATGGGGTGTATGGTGGAAGGATATGGGGTGTATGGTGGAAGGATATGGGGTGTATGGTGGAAGGATATGGGGTGTTGAAAAATAAGGGCTTTGTTGAATGGTGGAAAGATATGGGGAAGAGGTGGAAAAATTTATTTTATTTTTTCCACCAATAGGATTATGCTCCATTTTATTCTAACCCAAGAAGGGAAAATATGGAGCAATCAAAGCAGCAACAACAGGTGAAGCGAGATGTGATCAAACACAGCGCAGCTATTCAGATACAGAATAATGTCACCCTGCTGCAACGCCGTGCTTGGAATGTGCTCCTTGCCAATGCCTACGACGAATTGCCAATACAAGATATTCACCAAATTAGCGTTCAGCGTTTAATGATGTCTCTCGAATTTAATAGTAAAAATGAGGATTATCTGAAGGAAGCCATAGAGGCTCTCGTTGGTTGTCGAGTGAAATGGAATATCCTGGATAAGGATGGTTCTGCAATATGGGGGGTTGCCGCGTTGCTGGCCTCCGCAGAGATACAACGTGGCGTTTGCACCTATGGCTTTGCTCCTCATATGCGGCAGCGGCTCCATAACCCTCGTATGTATGCTCGCCTTTGCCTCTCACTACAAAACAAGTTTGACAGCAAGCACGCCCTGGCATTATGGGAACTCTGCACGGATTATCTAGGCTCTGAACGCGACTACGGAGAAACACCCTTCATACCACTGGAGCAGTTCAGAGAACTCATGGGCGCAGTAGGAGAAAAATACTCTGCCTTCCGCGATTTGAATAAATACGTCATCAAGGAACCTGTGGCAGAAATCAATAGCGTGTCTGACTTCCGCGTGACGGTCGATTATCAAAAACAAGGCCGGAAGGTGGTGGGATTAAAATTCAAAATCCGCCGTGTGCGGCAGCTTCCTACCGTCGGTAGTAACCAACCCGATCTCTTTCCCGACCTGCAGGACTTGCCCGTCGTCGTCAAAATCCTCAAAGAGGCCGGGATAGCGGTAAATGAAGCCTGGGAAATCTGGCAACAGGGATTTGATTGCGTGGAACGAGGGCGGCGGCCTGCTGATACGGTAGCCAATGGAGACGAGTCTTTCTTACACTACGTCCGCGAGAAAATTCACCTACTGCACCAACGCCAAAAATCAGGAAAACTGGCCAGCCCATCGGGTTTCTTGCTCACGGCGCTTAAAAAGAATTACGCTAACGCCCTGCTTGAACAGGAGCAAGCCAATGCGGCACGCAGCCGTCAAGAAGAGGATAAGCGTAATCTCGAAAGCCAACGAGAATGTTTGATAAAGGAGCGGGACACCGCGCTTGCTGCCCTCAGCGATCAGATGATGGCGGCCATTCCTGATCTGGTAGAACAGGCGGTTGTGGATATTCGCCAGAAAAAAGACACGGGGTTTAACTTTGCTTACGAGAGGGAAAAAACGGCTCTGGAAAATTACCAGGCCCATCGTTATATCGCCCTGGAGGTGAGTCATTGGCTCGAAGCGCGTTTCCCCGAACGGTTCGAAGAAGTGAGGAAACAGTTTGCCGCCAAGTTGGAGCCGATTGAGAGAAGTCTACGTGAGCTGGGGAAATAGTTTCACTGACATCCTAGTGATAGTGTTATTGAGCTATCGCGTCATTGTGCAATTGCGCAATGACGCATTGCTGATGCTCGAACCGAGCGTAGCACGATTTACAATGCCTCAGTAGATTTGCGCATGCACTTCACTTCGCGATCTTCTTGAAAAATATTCTCTAGCGTCGGAGGTTCCACCCAGATATCTGTTTTTCGGCTGACGATTTCTGCTGAGAGCGTGATGACGTAGTAGTTCATGTAGCGCAGGAGTGTGCTCGCGGCAATTTCCATCTCGGGAGGGTGACCGCTCTGCTGCGAGAGAATAACAAGGACAGTGCCTAAGAGGCCTGCGCAGGACTCTTCAATCTCGTCATTATCTTCCTGTTGAAACATTTCTGCCTCTTCCAGGAGGGCGTTGAGCCAGCGATCAGGCAGGTGCTGGGGTAACACGGCGAGAGCCCCTCTCTTGAGCACCTCGGTTGCAAATTGCTCGAATTGCCGATCTTTCATACGTGAGATCTCACTTTGGGGATGCGTGAGAGATCATCTGACGCTATTGCGCTATGACGCTATAGGATTATTACGTTATTACACAATAGGGCAATAACGCTATTGCGCACTACTGGCTTTCTAACCAACTGCCGACGGCTTGTCGCACCACTTCGGCTAAGCTAATGTTGCGCTCGTAAGCAATACGCTTCAGCTGGCGGTATTGCTGCTGGGTGACTTGGACGTTTAAGCGCTCATAGCCTTCGACAGCACTTTTCTGTTGCGCGACTCGGGTATCTACGTCCCCTTGCGTTTTACTGGGTCGAACGGCTCGCACGGGCAAACTCCTTTAACTCATGCGCAATGGCACACACTTCCTGGGTCGCTATCCCTGCCGGTTCTGTGTCCAGCACCGTTTTCCCATTGGACGCAGCAAAAGCGTAGGCAATGCGTTGACTCGTGGAGCTGTGAAAAATGGGCAATCCCAGCTCTTGCAAGGCGGTTCGGCTTTCGCTGGCCAGTTTGGTGTGCGAGATCTGCCGACTGACAATAAACGCCGCCTTCGGTTGGCCATTCGCGATTTCCTGGCGTTGTTTAATCACATCGACCACGGAATTGGCTGCCCACAAATCCAAGCCAGAAGGCTGCACCGGAATCATGACGATATCAGCAATGGTCACGGTGACCGCAATCATGCCCATGGATTTTGGACACCCGTCGACAAGACAACGTCATATTGGTGTGATACAGACTTGAGGTCTTTCATCATCGCGGGTTTATCCATGGCGATCATCGTGGGATAATCGCTCGCTTCACCCGCAGCGGCTAACCAGTCGCGGAGGCTCCCCTGTGGATCGGAATCCACTAAGAGAACGGTTTTGCCTTCTTGCTGAAAAGCCCGTGCCAAGTTGGTGGCAAGGGTGGTTTTCCCAACGCCGCCTTTTTCGTTCAAGATAGCGATAATCATAGTTTTCACTACAGAGAGTAACATGCGCGATAACACCATAGCCCCATGGCATCATAGCGCAATAACGCAGTAAGTCAAGAAAATTCACAAATTGGGTTTTGCTCTCTGGGAGATCCGTATTTTCGTAACCATCAGACACGGACAGCCCATACCACCAGTGCGCATGACGCTTGCGTTGTGATGTGAGCCGTGGCATAGCTCATGCGTGCCATAACCGTTGTTCCGGGACGCATAGCCTCTCCTGCATAGACACGTACGATGCCGCAGACCGCGCAATCAGGTTCCACACCACACCGTGCCGGTGCTCACACAGCATCCCTCCCAGAACGTGTCAAGCCATCTCACGCGAGCCATAGACCGCGTAGCCGCGCTCGCCACTGTCCCCTCGTCACTGAGGTGACTGGCGAGGCCCCCCACCGCGCTCTGCCAGGCGTCCGCGCCATGGGGTACGGGGCGACTCATACGGAAATCACGCTTTGTGGCGCAGTGCTATAGTGGGGCGGGTCTCAGCGAGTATTTGGCTTGACATAAATACCAATTGGTAGCATTCTTCTCTATAAGAGCTGTTAGCGTATGAGTGGCGAGACCGAGCAAACCGGGGAGTGACCATGCAAGGGAAGCAAGCCAAGATTGTGAGTCCGACCCAGGAGCGGGCGATTCTGGGGTACCTGGAGACCACCCGCTATCCAGCGCGGGATCGCGTCCTCTTTCTGTTGTCGATGAAAGCCGGCCTCCGGGCGAAAGAAATGGCGTCGCTGACCTGGGCGATGGTCACCGATGCGACTGGGCAGGTCGCAGAGGTGCTCCACGTGCCAAACCGCGCCAGTAAGGGCACCACTGGCGGCCGCACCATTCCCTTGCACCCCGACCTGCAGGCGGCGCTGATCACGTTGCAGACTGGGCGCGGGGACATGGCCACCCCTGAGCGGTTGATCCTCTTCTCGGAGCGGGGTGGGGGGTTGTCACCTGCCACCGTGCGCTTGTGGTTCCATCGGCTCTATACATCGCTACACATGGACGGCTGTTCGTCGCATTCCGGGCGCCGCACCTTCATTACCCGCGCCGCGCGCAAAGTCTCGCAGGTCGGGGGCAGCCTGCGGGACGTGCAGGAGCTCGCGGGCCATACCAGCCTCGCGATGACGCAACGCTACATCGAGGGGGATACGGAGGCCAAACGGAAGCTTGTCGCACTGTTGTGAGGACCGGACGCTGAAGACCCAAGCCATACAGGCCTACATGACGGCCTTTATGTTACAGTAAATAAATGAGGGTGTCGTCGATTCAAGGTGTAGCTTTTCTGGCTTACTGTCGTCGTCTCTCTCCCATTATTTGTCGTAGTGCGAAGTGAGGGATGACGACGTCTGATTGTTTCGTATGGTGTTTTGAGATATCAGAAACCACTGTATTGCCGCCGTTTCCTCTGTCCTTTTGAACAATTCACCAGACGAAAGAAACGTTTTCTATGGTGAACTGTCCCAACGAGAGGTGGAGCGCATGCGACATTTAATTGGATAGAAACTGTGAGTTGACAGAATTACTGCGACTGGGGCATTTAAAAATGCGACTCGGCCACTAAAAATGCGACTGCATCATAGAACTTGCCGAATCTGGTCAGATACGGATGCTACTGAGCTCGTCGCCCCATAGGAGCGGAATTTCATACCCGCGAATCGACCTCTGGCCACCTGTCCAACCGCTTCTTCATACCAATCGGGTCGATTCGAAAAATTACTCTGGAGATCTGTGACGGTCAGTTTCGCCATGGCGCAGATCGCCACGAACTGATCCGGCCAATCACCGAGCCACCAAGCGAGCAGCAGCATTAACCGGAAACGGTCCATGACCGAGAGCACTTCAATGGCCCGACCCCGTGCCGAGGGAAAGGATGGCTCGAAATACGGCTCACCCATCTCTCCGCATAGCCCGCTGCGAAGCTCTCCCGAATGTTTCCGGGTGCCCAACAAGCGCCCAAGGTGACGCAGCACGGACAGGAACTCCTCTGTGGAAACCAACTGGGTTCGAGAGAGGGGATACAATCCCCGGTGCAAGCCCTCGATGAGCAACGTTTGCAACTGCATCAGGCAGTGATGACCGGCGGTGTTGTCTAAGGTCGGTGCCTGAGCCCGACGTACATCGAACTGACAGCGGTAGCAGTGGGTGATTGCCTCGGCATCGCTTGGCACTTGATCGATGTTGCACGGGGCGCTACAGGCCACACACCGATCGAGCAACTGGCAGCGATGCCGCGGACAGACTGTCACGAACATCAGCCGCCACTTCCGGCGAAAGTAGGGATCGTCATCGTCGTACAAACAAGATGGGCAGTATTGCAACCAAGGGCGGTGCCGTCGACGGCCTCGTAAACCGATGCTGAGCAACCATGGAGAAACGCCGTTGTCGTAAAGGTCCCAAGCCGGAAAGCTGCGGTAGCCCCAAAAGGTGGTGTTGAAGACGCGGGGGAGTGGGGTCGCGGTTCGGTCGATCAGTACCTCCAGCACCTCTGGGTAGATGCCTTTGTCAATATCGCGGCTCCAAAAGGTGGAGTGGCGCCAAACACTGGCACAAAAACGACCCGCTTCCATCCCGTATGCCCGGCTCAAACGCACCACCCAGGAGGAAAGCAGTTCATCGTCATAAGGCTTTAAGTGGAGCGGCCATCGTCGTCCCGATAAGCCCGAGTCAAACCAGGCGTTCGGCACGGCGACGTCGCTCCGACGGCGGGGCCCAATCGATAGCGGCGAGAAGCTTCTCATCAATGCGCTCGCTGCCAGACTGCACCGCGTAGATCGCAGCCAAGGTCAGCAAGGCAGAGAGCTCGCCAAGGCTGCCCTCGCTCAACGCCAACAGCTTGCGAGCTATCCGTTCATCCGCTAGGCGTGACGGTTTGCGAAGTGGCAACGCCCGCTCAAAGCTCGCCAGCAGCATCTGAAAATCCTGGTTCAACTGCCAGGGCGGCAACGCGGCTGGCTCGAAGCGGTTGGCCAGCTGTGGGTCTGCTTGGATCGCCCGCAGGGCCTCTTTGGTGCCCAAGCCCACCAGCGGGATCTGCAGGTCATTGCCCAGGTACTTGAGCACGTTGAGAAACTGTCGCTGTTTATTCACCGGTCCAGTCAGAACATTGTGCACCTCATCGATGATGAGCATCCGCAAGTCGATCCCCTTGAGGATGCGAAGCACCTGGATTTGCTTCTGGGCCACTCGCTCTCGCGGGTTATACGGTGCGCACAGCGCTTCGAGAATTGCATTGTAAAATCGGCTCTCGTCAGGCCCAGGGGGGGCCTGAATCGCCAAAACTGGGACGATCGCGGCCTCACCCTCGGGGTTATCATCGGCCGGATGCAGCTGCAAGAATCGGTTGGCCAGCATCGTTTTGCCGGCATTGGTGTCACCCACAATCAGCAGGTTGGGCATGCGATGGGTTTTAGGGTGGGTGAGCAGATCGTCGAGCTTGTCCAGCAACTGTTTGGCGCGAGTGTAGCCAATCCAGCGCGGACGGCGCATGTGGTCGATGCGCTCGGCCACCGGTAGGTCAAGCACCTCACGAGCCGCCGTATTGAGGTGTCCACCCTTAACCATTGAGTTCCTCAATCTCATCAAACGGTTGAATCTCATCGGCACTGGCCAGCGGGATGTCTGGAAGCCGTGTCACCCTCTCGGGCCGCAGTGGCTGGTCTTCTGTATGGTCGCGGCGCCGCTGAGCCGCGCGACGAGCCTTCTTGGTTTCGTGGATCGCCTCGGCTTCCAACACCCGCAGCCGGTTATAGGCATCGAAAATGAGCGCCTCATTGACGGCCTTCTGGCCTTCTTCTTTCAGACGGCGCCGCGCTTCGCGTAGCTCCCACACACTGATCGGCGGGTGGGCCGTATTGCGATACGGAATCTCGAAGTACTGCCTGAGCTCAGGATCATAGAAGTAGACCCGGCTGATATCACGGGGATCGCGCCGAATGATGAGCTTGCGCTTGCGTTTGCCACGCCCATCACTGGGGTCAGTCGCACTGATCCAGGGCCTCAGAATATCGTCATAGTATTGAATCTCGTCAATGGTGATGCCATGAGGCTGTACCGTCCGTTCAGCATAGGGCATAAAGTCGAGGCGCAGCCGCGTCTCATCGAGGAGGCGATCGGGTAGCCCGCGGCCCAGGCGCTCGTCGCTACCAAAGATACCCTCTTCATACTTGTGCAGCGGGGTGGTCCCGATCTCGCAGTGTCGTCGTTGATGGTAGATCTCCACGATTGTAATCGCGAGCCAACGCTCAAACTCAGACAAGGTCATCGCCGCATGTTGGTCGGAGTTGTAGGCCCCCCGTGCTTGAGGATTAGAGAAGGTGCTGCCCGGCAAGTTATGGATCTCGTGGTTAAGCGTGCCAAGAAGCCGTTCGATATGGCCGCCGAAGTGCGGCCGCGCGACCGGTCGCCAGTGCAGATTCATGCCGTATTCCTGGCAGGCCTTGCGCAGCATGGTGCCGCGGAATTCTTTGCCATTATCGGCATGGACCGTACTCATCACCCCCCAGACCGGCCAAGGGGTGGCAATATTGTGCTGGGTGAGCCAGCTGTCCTTGGGCAAGATGGCATGGGCCAAACACAGACCAACGGCCATCGCCCCTGGCGGATCGAAGCTGACATAGAAACCGGCGACCATCCGACTGAAAACGTCGATCGCCAGCGTAATCCAGGGCCGGCCAACAGGACGGCGGTAGACATCATCAACCAGAATCAGATCGACGGGAGTGTGGTCGATCTGGACGACCGCCAGCGGCCAGTCGGCGCCGGGAAAGGCACCTTGAATCGGAGCGTACTTGTCGTGCACGGCCCTGCCTCCCTCGCGCCAACGAAGTCTCTCTTTGTCAGACAACGCCTTGATGCGTCTGCGAATGGTGCGGGCATCCGGGGCCTTGAGCCCCGCGTTGTGGCAGCGGCGTGCAACCTCATTATAGGTATAGGACACCGATCGCTTCTGGGGACTGAGATAGACCTCGTCAATCGTCGTGGAGAGAATGGCCTCGACATCGGGGTCTAGCCGATGTTGTCCTGAACGAACGCCACGTTTTGCCGGCACCAGGGTGGAGAGCCGACCGTTTCGGCGATATTGCTGGACCCAGCGATATAACGTTGCGGGGTGCCGCCCCACCGACTCGGCCTGCGCATGCACCAAGACCCGCGTACAGTCTGGCGTCTCGAGTAACGGTCGAATCATCTCAAACCGCTCACAAGCCCTCTGCCAATCTGCATCCGCGATATCGGCCAGGTCGTCTACCTCAGCTTCGCTTATCACCTCCGGGATCGGCTCCACGGGCTTGAGGTCACGGACCTTGGCGCGTCTCATTTCCCCGGTCTCGGTGTCCGTCACCAGAACGGTCTCCAGGTCTAAGACTTGATGGATACAGCAACGTCTATCCTCAACGAGAGTCCAGGCACCGGGTTGAAGACTGAGACGGCGGGGCAAGGCGGGTTTCATCTTGGCTCCTTGAGCCATATCCGGCTGCGCATCGTGAGGGGCTGTGCAAGATCGGCACCCACCTGGCGACGGGCGATCAGCTGCCATAACGTCGGTAAGAGCTGAGCTTGGCGCCAGCGATCCGGGGAAATCAGCGCCAAGAGACTCACCGGATCCGTCTCCTTCACATCGGAGAGAATACGCAAGAGCTGAGCTTGATGCGAGTCATCGACATGCATCACGCGGTACGACCCGAGAAACTTCACGTTCTCCAAGTATGGGGTACGCACGTGGCGCTCGGTGACCAAACGGAATCGCCAGCCCTGCTGATGGGCATAGCGTTGGGCAGCACGGAACTTGGGGCGGTATTCTGTCCAGTGTTGGCGGAGATCATCGCGGTACTTCACCTCACAGAGGTGAGGCTTAGAACGCCCGATCTCTAAGCGTTCAGTCCGATATCGAACGAGTACATCTGGAGTGTAGGTTCGCCGTTGTCCTGCCTCATCATGATACGTGATCTTGAGGGGTTGCTCTTCGTAAAACTCAACATCGGGATCAAAATCCAATAGCAGGAGAAAGTCGCGTTCGAGGGTGGATTCGAACGCAGTCATGGCCTGTGTGCGTGAGTTGGGTACCAGACCGGTAAGGTTGCGGTAGTTCTTGGGGACGATGCGAACGGGCATGAGATTCTGATCCTGCTTTCAGCTCAGTCGCATTAAATGTAGCCAAAAACCAACCTGATCGCGTTTTTAAGGGTATCAGTCGCATTTTTAAAAGTAAAGGGAGGAGCCGTAAGTGTCTGAAACTTCGTTCGTGCAGTCGCATTAATTCTGTCAACTCACAGAAACTACGGCACTAAGCGGTTCTTGTCTGCTTTTGGTGATATGCCACTTTGGAATAGCTGGTGAAGCGGTGTTGTTTTACCCTATGTATCTCTCGACATGACTCAGAGACCTAATTACCTTGAGGAGGACCCTGCCTTCATTACGCTATCACCACCCGATGTCCTTGCCCGTTTGTTACCTGATGCAACCCTGCTGCACATGGAGGCCTGCGAGGTCGATGATACGGCCGCGCAGATCATCCTGCGCG
>WNGK01053846.1_pt1 | contig 10044 bp, 8 predicted proteins | sample 5400601 | NCBI WGS metagenome assembly WNGK01 (sample SAMN13153376, study PRJNA577476) | soil metagenome | isolation source: 60 cm soil or saprolite under Garry oak tree replicate 1 | place: USA:California | collected 2016-06-15 | reverse complement strand
GAGGAACTGGACGAGATGGGTGGGGACGAGGACGAAATCGGCCTGGGTATGGATCTGCCCAAGGTACATCTTGAGCCCGAGGAAGGCGAGGAGGAAGAACTGGAAGAGCCCGTAGCGTCCGTGGGGGCCGACGACGACGGCGGCGAAGACTCCGATGCGGAGGAAGAGGAAGAGGAGGAAGCACCCGCCAGGCGCGCACCCAAGGGTGGGGCCTCCAAGTCTGCCGCGGCTGAGCCGACCCGTGCACGGGCTGAAAAAGGAAAACTTCCTGAGAAGCCCGTGAAGGCGCCTGCGAAGCCGGCTGCAAAGCAAGCTCCCAGGCACGCCGCCCCGCCGGCAAAAGCACCGGCCAAGCCGGCTGCCAGGCACGCCGCCCCGAAAAAGGTGGAGGCGCACCCCCACAAGCCCGCCAAACATGTTCCGGCGAAGCCGGAGAAAAAGGCAGCCGCCAAGCCTGCGGCCAAATCCGCGGCCAAACCGGCGCCGGCCAAATCCCATGGATCGCATGCTGCCGCGGCCAGGAACCTGGCTGCCACCAAGGCGCACAAGCACGTCAAGCCGGCACACAAACCGACGACGAAAAAGCGCTAACGCCATCAGGTAACCATCGGGCTTTGCAAAGGGCACGGCTTCAGCCGTGCCGTGACGCTCAAGAATCAATGCGGCTTTAGCCGTTGGGGGATGAATTCTCAGTGGTTTGACTCTTTCCGCAGGTTGCTGAGTCATTTCGTCAAGCACTGTGAAGTTTTGGCTTTTCCGTAGATCTGGAGGAAATCCCCGTGCCGCCTCTGCTTCGCCGCATAGCCTCAATCTGCGTGCTCATGCTCTGTCTTCCCATTGCGATTCAGGCTGCCGGGCAGCCGGCGCAGGCGTCTCCCGGCTATCGTTTCCAGCGCGGCGGATGGACCTATGTCCACCTGCAAGGAACCCCCTCCGAAATCGGATATCAGCACGGACGGCTATTGTCTGCCGAGATCCTGGACATGGTCCAGGTGCTGAAGCTCGAATCAGAGCACGCCACCCATCGAAACTGGAGCTTTTACCGCGAAGCCGCGAAAAAGCAGCTCTGGCCGCACATCGATCCTGAATACCAGCAGGAACTCCAGGGAATCGCCAAGGGCGCTCAAGCAGCGGGCGGGAAACTCGACGTATGGGACATCGTTGCGCTGAACGGCGGCATCGAGCTGCCCCAGTACTATGTGCCATGGCTGAACAAGCGGGAACATGCCGCTAATGCGCCGCACATCGTGCCTGAAGGCCGCTGCTCCGCATTCATCGCCACGGGAAGCTACACCATGGATGGCAAGATCGTCATCGCCCACAACAACTGGTCGAGCTATGCCGAAGGTGCACGTTGGACCGTGATCTTCGACATTCATCCTGCCCATGGTCACGCCATGCTCATGGATGGAGCGCCGGGCATCATTACCAGCCAGGACGACTTCGGCGTGAACGACGCTGGACTCATGATCACGGAGACCACCATCACGCAATTCGAAGGCTGGGATCCCAACGGCAAGCCCGAATTCGTGCGCTCGCGCAAGGCGATGCAGTATGCGGGCTCGATCGACGAATATGTCGCCATTATCAAGGACGGCAACAACGGCGGCTATGCCAACGACTGGCTGATCGGCGACCGCAAGACCGGCGAGATTGCCTACCTCGAGCTAGGGCTGAAAAACACGCCCCTGTTGCGAACCAAAGATGGCTATTTCGTCAGCTCGAATTTCGCGCGCGATCCCGAACTGATCAAAACCGAAACCCCCGATTTCAAGCCCAATAACCTCTCGCTCTCGGAAAATGCCCGTCGCGTGACCTGGGAAAAGAAAATGGCCGAGGCCAAGGGACGCATCGATGTCGAACTCGCCCAGCAATTCCTCGCCGATCACGAAGACAGCTTTACCGGCAAGGTGGACGCAGCGCAGCGTTCTCTTTGCGGTCACGTGGATCGATCCAAGGAAGGCACGCCGGAATGGGACTGGAGCCCCTACTATCCCGGCGGTGCAGTCACAGGCAAAGTCACCAGCTCGGATCTGGCGGAGCACCTCGCGCTGATTGCACGTGCCGGTCATCCCTGCGGCGAGGACTTTCTCGCCGCGCCGTTCCTGGCTGCGCATCCCGAGTACAGTTATCTGAAACCGATCCTCAAAGACATGCCCTCAGGCCCGTGGACCCGATTCGCGGCCGGGGAGAAGAAATAATTCACCGCTCTACTTGTATTGCAAGTGAATCGGCACATCTGTGACCGGACAGGTTACATGGATAACCGCCGCTCGAAACGCCGGCGCCGACCATCTCACAGGCGGATTGTTGGCAAATCCGAATCCTTCCTTGGGAATCCCGATCAGGTTCCGGTCGAGTTTGGCATTGCGGTTTTCGTCGTGAATAGCGGCCACTGCGTAGTCGCCCGGCGGCATATGTTCCCACACGACGGTTGCCTGGCGCTGGCCGGGTGGAATGGGAGTGGGCCCGCGACGAAAGGCCTTGTGAGGGTCCTCAGGCCATCCGTCGGCTGACTTGAATATCANNNNGCGCCGACCACACCATTGGAATTACGCAACCCGTCCACATGAATGCGCAATGAGCATCCGCCGCCATTGGGCGCAACAGGGTTCTGCGTCGGCCCCTGGGGACCAGCCAATCGACACAGCAGCGAAAGAAGAAGTGCCGGAGCTGCAATGTTCGCGCGACGCATGGTTACGCACGTATGACGTACGCCAGAAGTGCCCGGTAGCACCAGCCTGCGCTGTAGATCGTCAGTTCTGGCGGCCAAACCGCACCCACCACCCACGCAGCGCGGCAAGTGAAGGCTTGCTGCGCTGCGCGGTGAAGACAAACCCATAGCCTCCCAAGATTCACCAGCGGCAGAAGCGCCGAGACAGCTTTCTGGATTCGCCCTTGAGTCTGGAACGGGGAAGCTTCAGGTCCGATGCCAGGGGAAGCTCACAGGACCTGGGTGAGTGGGTTTAGTAACGGCCGCGTCCGCCGCGTGCGCCTGCGCCCGCGGGAGCGCTGCCCTTGCGGGCCTGGTAGCAATCCCGGCAGAACACCGGGCGATCGCCACGCGGTTCAAATGGTACGGTAGTTGGCTGGCCGCATCCGGAACAGATCACGGGTGTTCCCTGTGCCGGAGCTGAACGGTAGCCTGACCCTCCACCGCCCTGGTCGTTTTTCTTTGCCATTCGGCAATTGAATGTCTCCGGCCATGGGTCTCCTCGTGCAGATTGTACAGCCCACTTTACCATTTTTCGCATAAGGATTTTCTTGGATTTCTTTGGGGAATCGCAATCAGAGGCAAACGCCGAGGCTTGCTTGCATCAGTGCAATGCACAAACGAGAGTATTGGCGCTCCCAGGCGCCCGGAACCCCGGTCACGATATAGTCGTTCTTAAGAAATTCATCGATCCGGCCGTGACCTCAATCGCCAATGCGGAATTCGAAGCCGACTGCATTCGCCGCATCCAGGCTGGCGAGAAACACCTCTTTCACCAACTGATTCGCCCCTGCGAACGACCCATTTACTTCCTGCTTCTCTCACTGCTCGACAATCCAGCCGATGCCGAAGACGCCGCCCAGGAAACCGTGATCAAGGTCTACCGTAATCTCCACCTCTTCCGCGGCGATTCGCAATTCCGCACCTGGGTGTTGTCCATTGCGCGCAACGAAGGACTCGGCCGCCTGCGCAAAGTTGCGCGCCGCCGGGAGGATTCGCTGGATGCGGAAATGGACGGGCAGGACGGCGATTACACCCCCGCCATTCTCACCAGTTGGCGCGAAGTGCCCACCGAAGCCCTGGAACGCAAAGAATTAGGCGACATCCTCCGCAAGGGCATCGACGAACTTCCCGAGATATACCGTAACGTTATTCTGCTCAGAGACATCGAAGAAATGGATGTGCGCGAAACCGCGGCCGTACTGGGGATCAATGAAGGCGCGGTAAAGGTAAGACTGCACCGGGCGCGGGCCATGTTGCAGCGCAACCTGGCGCCGAAGTTGAAGGGATTTGCCCCAAAACGCGCGGGACTGTTTGGGTGGCGTGCATGAGAATCGATTGCAAACACGTGTGGCAGTACATCTCGGCCTACATCGAGAACGACCTCGACGCCGAACTGCGCGCCCGCATCGAACGCCACCTCGAGACTTGCGAAATCTGCTCCGCGGTCCTCGATTCCACCCGTAACGTCATCGTCCTGGTGGCCGACGACCGGGTGTTTGAATTGCCCGCAGGCTTCAGCGAACGCCTGCATGAACGCCTGAATAAGGAATTCCTGTCGGAAATTTAGGAAAACAGGAAACGCGCAGCGGGCCGCCATCACCATTTCAATGAAAACCGGCTCCAGGGCCAACCACCAGGCTTGACGGCGCAGCCGTTCTGAGCAACCATTCATTCATCAGTTACCCTCTGAGCCGGTTTTTCCCTTCCCATCCCTGCGTTGTTCACCTGGGATCAGAATCCATCTTCTGCCAAGCTCTGAAATTTTCCGTTGCTTCCTGAGGCCCCGAACCACCGAAGGAGAATTCCTATGGGTATCACTTTGCGCGCAGTTGCTCTCGCCGTCATCGGCAGCTTTGCCCTTGCCCACGCCCAGGACTTCAAGAAGCAGGTGATCTACCAGGTCGTTACCGACCGCTTCTTCGACGCGGATACCAGCAACGATAATCCCGCAGAAAGCCCGGGATTATTCGACCCCACGCACAAGAACTGGCAAGCCTATTGGGGGGGCGATCTGGCCGGCATTCAGCATCAGCTTTCGTACATAAAAGGCATGGGCGCCACCGCCGTCTGGGTATCTCCCGTGGTCAATAACGAGAACCTTCCCTGCAACAGTCCCGGCGTTTTGGCTCCGTACCACAACTACTGGAACCGCGATTTCATGAATATTGAGGAGCACTTCGGGGATAATACGAATTCATTTTCCGCTTTCGACAAGCTCGTGTCGGCTCTTCACTCCAATGGCATGAAAATCATCGTCGACCAGGCGAACAATCACTCCAATCCCGATAACTGCGGGGAGATGGGATCGCTCTATAACAACGGGACATTCATGGCAGCCGCGAATAACGATCCCAAGGGTTACTTCCACCACAATCCGGGTATCTCCGATTACAACGATCGCTACCAGGTGCAGTACTTGACGCTGGCCGATCTCGCCGACCTCAACCAGGAGAACACCGACATCGACGCGTACCTCAAATCCGCGGCCATCGTCTTGCAGGGCCATCATGTGGATGCATTTCGCCTGGACGCGGTGAAGCACGTGACCTGGGGATGGGAGTACTCGTTCGCCAACGCGGTCTCCTCCAACAGCCCGGCATTTCTTTTCGGTGAATGGATTGCCGGCAACACCAGCGACCCTCTCTATCCCGATTTCTATAAGTTCGCGAACAAGAGCGGTATCTCGCTGCTCGACTTTCCCCTGAATACTGCTCTCCGCCATGTATTCGCCGATGACAAGCCATTTGCCGAAATCGATACCGTGATCAACACAGAGAACACCGATTTCACTTACCCCAATGACCTGGTGACTTTCTTTGACAACCATGACGAATCGCGGCTGCTGAATCTGAACAACAACCGCAATCGCCTTCACCAGGCGCTGGCCTTTATTCTCACCGGCCGGGGAATCCCCGTGATTCTCTATGGCGATGAACAGTATCTTTTCGAGACCAGTAATAACGGCAACGACCCATTCAACCGCGTCTGGATGTCCTCATTCAGTACCAGCACCACGGCGTACAAACTCGTCAAGAAGCTCGCCGCATTGCGGCAGGCCAATGACGCCCTTGGCTATGGGCAGTGGAAGCAGCGCTGGATCAACAACGATGTCTATATATACGAGCGGCAGTTTTTCGATGACATTGTGTTAGTCGCTATCAATAAGAGTGATACGGCATCTTATCCCATCTCAGGTTTGTTTACGTCCCTTCCGGCGGGGAATTACTCCGACTATCTCGGCGGACTTATGGGCGGCAACAAGTTAGTCGTCACAGCAGGGAGTGGAGGCAATAACCCAGCCGCCAACTTTACCGCTGCGCCTCACAGCGTTTCGGTGTGGCAAATGGAGGTGAATTCCACGGCTCCGGAGGCCGGCTCAATCTGGCCGCATATCGGTCAGCCCGGCATGCAGGTGACCATCGCGGGCGATGGCTTCGGCACTGGCGCCGGTTCGGTTCCCCGCCGTGGCCAACGGGAACTACAACGTGCAGTTGAAGTCCAACGCCGGCGTCGCCGCCAATACTGTGTCCTTCACCGTTCTGGGCGCTAAACTGATTCCAGTAACGTTCACGGTTCGCAATGCCACCCCCATCAATCCCGGCGACTACATCTTTCTGACCGGAAACATGGTGGAACTCGGCAACTGGGGCACGACTTTCCAAACCGCGGTGGGACCCATGCTCGATCCCAGTTACCCCGATTGGTTTCTGAACGTTTCTTTGCCGGCCGGCCAGACCGTGGAATTCAAATTTATCGCTATCCGCGCGGATGGCAGCGTGCAATGGGAAGGCGGGGCCAATCACACCTTCACTGTTCCCGGTTCAGGAACAACCGCCGTGGACGCGACCTGGCAACCGTGAACACTGGTCGGAGTCTTCGAGCGATCGGGCGTAGGGAACCTCTGAAGAAAAGCCGATGTTTTGAAGGGCAGGACTTCACGGCTCGTTGAAAAAAACGCGAGAAGCGATATTTTGAAAGGGCACGGCTTTAGCCACTGAGGGATGTTTTCTTGAGATCGGCTACGAATCAGCTTCCGTTGCTCCCCGAATCCATGCCGCTCTTTTCGCGCCCCTTCGAGGAGCGGTGTTTGTAAGCCTCAAATTGCGAGCGTGCAGCTTCGGCGCCTGAGCGCTTGTGCTCGTACATGCGCAAGTCGGCAGCAATGCACAAGGCTTCCATGTCCTCCGCGTCGTCGGGAAACACGGCGACCCCGAAACTGACGCAGATCGTCACGCTATGGTCCTCGAGCGGCATCGGCTCCTTCAGCAACGCCTGCAGCGAGCGGCCCACGTAAGTGCCATCGGCGGCGCTTGTGGAGGCCTCGAGGATCACCGAGAATTCGTCTCCGCCCGTCCTGGCCACAGTGTCGGACTTGCGCACCCGGCCGCTGAAGATCGTCGCCACCCGCTGGAGGAGCAGGTCCCCCACATGATGCCCCATGGTGTCGTTCACCTGCTTGAATCGATCCAGGTCGAGCACCAGGAGCGCGACTTGCGTTCTCGTGCGCCGCGCGCGTTCCACTGCGCTGGCCAGGCGATCCTGGAAGAGCCGCCGGTTGGGCAGTCCGGTGAGGACGTCATGCAGCGCAAGATGCTTGTTATGCTCTATCTGCTCTTCCAGCAGAAGCAGAATCATTCCGATTCCGACCACGAATTTGGGAAGGTTCCACACTTCGCTTTCGATGTGAGCCGCAGGGAAATACGCAGCCTGGATGGGCCCGGCGACAAACACCAGCGCCCACAGGAAGAACCCGGAGATGGTAATGAATGCGCCCGCGGTCGCGCGCCGATTGGTGTACCAGAAGTGAATGCAGCAGTCCAGGTACACGGTGAAAAGAACTCCCGCGAGGGCCAGGTCCGCGCCATTCGACGGCCGCCGCTGAACCATCAGAAGATATCCTGCCAGTCCGGCATAGAGAACGACTGTGGTCCAGCGGAGCGGATGCTGAAATCTCCGGATAGCGCTCAATGCGACGGTAAGAGGTCCGGCTGCCAGTAGGCAGGCTGCGACATTGAGCATCCAGTGCGGCGTCGCTGCCGCAGCAATCGCGCACACATAAAGAGTGTTCGCAGCGATCAGAACCAGAAGCATCCACCGGCTGGAACTTTCTGTGCGGTAGGGAACTGCGGCCCACATGAAAAGTACGCCTGCCCAAACCAGGGAAGCCAATCCGACCAGGTCGGCCAGTTCCCCCCACCAATGCGGCGCGGGCAGGAACACAAACGAAGTGAAGTGGAGCACGATGAGAAGCCAGCCAGTAAGCCACAAGCCGGCTGTCCGCGTGTAGCTCCGCCGCGCCACCGATGCAAAGGCCGAGGCCAGTAGTCCGACGGCTACGATATCGGGAAGCTTACTCCAATCCACTGGGCCCATCCTCTAGATAAACACTACCGGCGTGCCCAAACCACCAGAGAGGTCTCGGGTCCGGCGATGTTTCCCTCCCACGGCTGCCCCTTCGCCGGCATCCGTGCACAACTGCGACGGCGGCTTGGCTCAAACCATCTCTCGCTCACCAGCCGCGGCGTGCTATCGCTCAATTCACCTGGAAACTAGCATTTTACTTCCGTTTCCATTGTTCCCATAAAAACGTCGGGGTAAACTCCCGTAATCACGGTTCACCGCAAAAGCCGCTCGTGGTTTATTGATGCGGTGACCGCCGTCTCATTTTCATTGGAATAGAAACCGAACATGGCTACACTGGCTCTCATGGCAGCCAGCTTGTACATCGTCGTGGAAGGGGAGGACCCGGGCTTCGATATCTTCGTCAACGGCCATGCCCTGGCCAGGAATGAAGACGCCCTCGAACGCCTCGCGGAACGCCTCAAGGTCCCTCCCTTGCTCGACTTCTTCTCTGCGGATGAGAACTCGATGGCCCTGCTGCTGGAACAGGGCGCCGGCAATCCCGACTGGGCGCATCACCTGCCGGAGCCGCAGTGGTTCGCTCCACGTGCGGGGCTGGTCACAGTCAGCGCCCTGCTCGAATTCCTTCGTGGGGCGCCGACCGCGCTGGGGTCGGAAACCGCCGCCGTGCTTGCGGAATTGCGCGACTATGAACGCGTGCTGCACAAGACGGTCGAGCGCGGGCTACGCTGGCACCTGGCTGTGAGCTGGCGATAGATTCAGCGCGCACCCACCGCCTCCGGTCCCGGCACCGGTACATTTCCCGCTCGTTCGATACGCGCGCCCGCCCCTCTGAGTTTCTCTTCGATGCGCTCATACCCGCGATCCATGTGATACACGCGATCGAGGACCGACTGCCCATCCGCCACAAGCGCCGCCAGCACCAGCGAGGCCGAGGCCCTCAAGTCGGAGCACATTACCGCGGCCGCCGACAGCCGCGTGGCCCCGCGCACCGTGGCGGTTCGGCCTTCGACCTTGATATTCGCCCCCATCCGGACTAACTCCTGCACGTGCATGAAGCGGTTTTCGAAGATATTCTCCTTCACCACGCTGACCCCCTCGGCCTGGGTCGCCAGCGCCATGTACTGCGCCTGCATGTCGGTGGGAAACCCGGGATATTCTTCGGTGGAGATATCGGCCGCGCGAAGAGGCCCCGCCGTGCGCACGCGCAGACATGAGGGGCTCACCGCCTCGACGGAAACTCCTGCCTCGCCCAGCTTGTCAATCAATGCGCCCAAGTGCGCGGGATTGCAGCCGGCCACCGTCAGGTCGCCCCGCGTAATCGCACCGGCCACCAGGAACGTGCCCGCCTCGATGCGGTCCGGCTGGATGCGGTAGCGCGCGCCGTGCAGCCGGCTTACACCCTGCACCCGAATGGTCGCCGTCCCCGCTCCTTCGATCTTTGCACCCATGGCCATCAGCAGGCCGGCCAGGTCGGTCACTTCCGGCTCGCGCGCGCAGTTCTCCATCACCGTTTCGCCTTCGGCGAGAACCGCGGCCATCAGCAGATCTTCCGTGCCGGTCACAGTGATCTTCTCGAATACGATGTGCGCTCCCCGCAGCCGCTGCGCAACGGCCTGCAGATAACCGTGTTCCTGCACGATCGTGGCACCCATCTTTTCCAGGCCCTTGATGTGCAAATCGATCGGACGGCCTCCGATGGCACATCCTCCGGGCATTGCCACCCGGGCTTCACCGGCGCGCGCGATCAGCGGCCCCAGCACCAGTGAACTAGCCCTCATGGTTTTCACGATCTCGTACTTGGCCACCGGATCGGAGAGAGCGGCGCAGCGGATCCTCGTCCAGCCATTGCCCGCTTCTTCGCCCGCGTCCATCGCTTCCACCTCGGCGCCCATCGAGGTGAGCAGCTTGCACTCCGTATCAATGTCGCGCACCTGGGGAATATTCTCGAGAATCACCTCGTCCTC
>WNGK01009435.1_pt1 | contig 10044 bp, 2 predicted proteins | sample 5400601 | NCBI WGS metagenome assembly WNGK01 (sample SAMN13153376, study PRJNA577476) | soil metagenome | isolation source: 60 cm soil or saprolite under Garry oak tree replicate 1 | place: USA:California | collected 2016-06-15 | reverse complement strand
ACGCGCAATACTCAAAAATCGCCACGAGCTATACGAACGCGCCCGCCGTGTGAACCCGGAGCGCTGGAGTGGCTCGACACGCAACTGGTTGCCCGTCGGGCTTGTCGTTCTCAACCCGGAACGCGCACCGCATCAGGCTGCTGCATGACGACGCGACAACAACCTTGACACTCACCGCCGGAATGAAGTGTTACCCTTGTCTCAGGAAGGGCAACAAAGCCAGTCTGCGCGACTGGCTTTGTGCTTCTGCGGACAAACCCGAGCTCGCGGCCTCGGTTCACGCTGTTGACTTCCCCTGATATCTCGGGCCCGAAGCGGAGTCCCGCACGCTTTCCTATCGGCGGCAAGATCCGTTCAGGGATCAAAGCGTGAAACAACGGGTTTACGGCCCGAAGGCTTCATTGCCTGGTGAGCGTGCCGACTTGGATGGCGGTGAGTGTCGTTGGTTGGGTCAGTACCTGCGGGCCGGAGTCCGCGATGCACGCTACTGTCACTGTGCTGGCGACCGCTACGCTGAATGATGCCGTTACGGGAAGGGAAGCAAAGCTGCTTGTGGCCCCTCCGACCAGGGTACGAAAGTCGGTACCAAGTATTTCTGCGCCGTTATGCAAGCTGCATTGAACGTTGGCGAACGGAACCAATGTGCCAAGTGGAATGGTGGCGTGGAGGCCGACTACCCCAGTCACGACGTAGTTTCCAGGCGGAAGATTGAATCCGGCAACTTCCGTAGGCAGCAACGCATCCGTACTAATCGCTTCCGCACTGAATCCGCCCGAGAAATTGTCGGCCGTGAACGCCGTGGTCGGGACCGTTGGACCAGGCGGACCCCGTGGACCAGCCACATTCCAGGTGAGGAGCGTTTCGTTCTTCTTGCATGCTGTCCCCGGCGAAACGATCTGGATGACCCCGGTACTACCGACACAGGCATAGATTGCAGCCGATTGCGTTTGGGCCAGTGCGACGCATGACGTGAATCCGGCCGCGCACCCTATGATCGTGATAACTCTCATGCTACCCTCCCATTATTAGCGCCGCTGCGCCAGACAGTGCGCATTATTCAGTGTACAACAACGCGACGAAGTACCCGCGGCTTTTACCGGCTGCGCGACATCGGTATCGACCACTGGATACATCGACGTGAATAGATCGTCGCCTTGCTCATGCCTGGCCTGCTTCGTCATCGCGGCTGGAAATTGGAAACAGCGATTCGTGGGTATCTGTGTCGATGCTTGCCCGTCTCAGAGCAGGGTGGGCGCGCTCGTGGCGGCGGGCACGAGGGTCCCCAGGATCTACACGTTCCGCCAAACGCGGTCGAGGAGCTGAATCGGATGCACGGCTTAGTCATCCGATCAGGTCGACCGTCGGCGCAGGAGCTTGAGGTCGATCGAGTTCGCGACTGCGATGCCGCCAGTGATGTTGGGGTGAAGGTGATCTCCGATGTCGTAGGCGGGCAAAAGATGAGTCGGCTGGCTCGGGTCGCCCAGCACCAGATCGGCGTCAACCACGCCGTCGAATGCTCCGCTCGTGCGAATCCATTGATTGAGCGCCATGCGCTCCGCTTCGTGTTCCGGTGTGTCGAAGCCGGGAAGGCTTGTGTTGCCGTCCATAGGAGATATGGTGCAGCCGAGAATGGTCAGACCGTACTCGTGGGTCCGCCCTATCAGCTGCCGTAATCCTGCAATGACATCATCCACCGATGCCACCTCGGACGCAGGCCAGAAAAATCCGGCGTGCGCGAGATCGTTCAGCCCGATCGAGACGATCACGACTTGCGCGCCTGCTTGGCCGAGGACGTCGCGATCGATGCACATAGTTGCAGATCGCCTGAACGCGGTCCCATCCCATGGACGTTTGCCCAAAGATATTCCAAGCGATCTCTGACAGACGATCGGTTTCACAATACCGGCTTTCAAGCAGGAAGAGCAGCGTTTCCTCGGGCAGGTCGGGTACCGGGAGTTGTCGCGCATGCGGAACGATCGCATCCGGTGCTCCGGTATCGTTCATGACCGCGTCGGCCGACACGCGCACGCGACCTTTTGGCGCAACAACGCGCGTGCACCAGTTGCCGAGGCTGTCACGATAACCCGCGACCGGGACAGGCGGGTCGAACACCAGATCGTCACGTCCGACGGGATCGGACACGCGCGTGAAGTGGACGTTGAGATTGAATATCATCGGCGTGGGCTGCGGGCATTCGTAGATCATTTCGAAGCCGACGCGAATTTGCATCATGAATCCCCGGACGACGCTGTCAGACGGCGCTCGCTTGCGGAACCCGACTTCTCGAAGCAAACGCGCACCTCGACCCGGTGCTCCTCGCCATCGTCGGCAAGAGGAACGAACGGTCCTTCCTGCGAGATGCCATCGACCATTATGCTCGCAGCGCCGAGTTCTTCGCCCACCTCCAGCTCGCTCCGTCGTACCCTGATGTGATAGTAAGTTTCGTGGTACCGGTAGCGCAGCGAGAACTCGCTCCACTCCAGAGGCAGGCACGGCGCGAAACGAAGCCGATCCACTTCGAGCGTGAGCCCAATCAGCGACTCCACGACAAGCCGGTACATCCAGCCGGCGGACCCGGTATACCAGGTCCAGCCGCCACGGCCCGTGTGGGGCGCGAGCGCATAGACGTCGGCCGCCACCACATAGGGCTCGACCTTGTAGGTTGCGGCGGTCTCGGCCGTTGACGCGTGGTGTATGGGATTGATCATGCGCACGAGTTCCCAGGCCCGCGCACCGTCGCCCAGCGCCGCGAATGCCATCGCGGTCCAGATCGCGGCATGCGTGTACTGACCGCCGTTCTCACGCACCCCTGGCACGTATCCACGGATGTATCCAGGGTCCAGATCGGACGTGTCGAACGGCGGATCGAGAAGCTGGATCAACCCGTGGTCGCGGCGCACGAGACGCGCATCGACCGCGTCCATCGCCATGCGCGATCGTGCGACATCAGCGGCACCTGAAAGCACCGACCAGCTTTGCGCAACCGAATCGATTTGGCATTCGACATTGTCGACGGAACCCAACGGCGAGCCGTCATCGAAGTAGGCGCGACGGTACCACGCGCCGTCCCAGGCATTCTGCTCGATCCGTTGGTGCAGCTGTGCGGCTTCCGTCTCACAACGCTCCGCGAACGGAAGATCGTCACGCAGCCGCGCCACCTTGGCGAATTCGCCGAGGACGTGACAGAGGCAGAAAGCGAGCCACACGCTTTCGCCCTTGCCATGCTTGCCGACGAGATTCATGCCGTCGTTCCAGTCGCCGCTGCCGATGAGCGGCAATCCATGCGCGCCGAATCTCAGGCCGTGGAGAATCGCCCGCACGCAATGCTGGTAGACGCTCGCCCTTTCGTCGGACACGTGCGGCAAATCGTAGTACGAGTCGTCCTCGGGTTTGACCGTGCGGCCTTCGAGAAAGGGCGCGGTTTCATCGAGAATCGACGCGTCGCCGGTGGTCAGGACGTACCGGCACGTGGCCAGTGGCAACCAGAGATAATCGTCCGAGCAGTGCGTCCGTACTCCACGCCCCGACGGCGGATGCCACCAATGCTGGACGTCACCTTCGATGAATTGGCGGCTCGCACAGAGCGCGATTTGCGCGCGCATGAGCGCCGGTTCAGCGTGGACGAAGGCCATCACGTCCTGCAACTGGTCGCGGAAACCGTAAGCTCCGCCGGATTGGTAGTAACCGCTGCGCGCCCACAGGCGGCAGGCCAGCGTTTGATACACGAGCCAGCCGTTGGTCAGCACGTTGAGCGCCGCATCGGGCGTTTCCACCTGCACGGCAGTCAGTGTGTGTCGCCAGTGCCGGACCACCGCGTCGAGTGCCTCACGTGCGGCGCTCGATCCCCGGCAACGCTGCGCCAACTCCCTCGCCGCATCGAAATTGCTTCCCGCACCGAGCCGGAAAACGATCTCGTGCTCCTGCCCTTCCGCCAGGTCGAAAGCCACCTGGATTGCTGCGCAAGGATCGAGCGCCGCGCCAACCTTGCCGGAAAGACGCGTACGGTGCAGGGCGGCCGGATCGCGCAACGTTCCATTGCGACCGATAAATTCGCTGCGGTCTCCGCTCACCGTTCGAGTCGGTCCGTCGACATCGAAGAACCCGATCCACTTCGGGAATTCACTGTTGTACGGGTTTCGAGCATACAAGGCACCGTTCACGCCATCGATCTCGGTCGTCGCGTGCATCGCCCATTTCGCTCGCAGATCGCCCAATACCCATTCGACATAGCCCGTGGCGGATAGCCGTCGGGCGCGGCCGGAATGATTGCTCAGTTTCAACGAGAAGAATTTGACCGTTGCATCGAGCGCTACGAAGACCGTAAGCTCGGAGCGGATTCCGTCCTCCGTGTGCTCGAAAACGCTGTAGCCGAAGCCGTGTCGGGCCACGTAACGCCCAGCGCCTGGAGAGGGAGAGGACGTGGGCGACCAGAAGTGCCCGGTTTCCTCGTCGCGAAGGTACAGGGCTTCCCCGCTCGATTCGCTTACCGAATCGTTGCGCCATGGCGTGAGGCGAAAGAGCTGGGCGTTCTCGCTCCACGTATAGCCAAGGCCGCTTTCCGACACGACCGAACCGAAGCGAGGGTTCGCGAGCACATTCACCCAGGGAGCCGGTGTCGCGTCGCCCGCGGCGGGCGCGATGACGTATTCGCAACCGTCAGGCGAAAAGCCTCCGAGGCCGTTGAAGAGGATCAGATCATCCCGGCTCGACTCGATCGCGGCGGAAGCTTGCGGGCGATGCGTTCGGGTCGGCACCAATCGGGGAATTCGCACAGCGGGAGAGGCGCGACGGTTGATCTGGTCGGCGAGCGTGCCGCGGTCGTCGGCGATGATCGCGCGGGCGACCGACTGGAAAAGAACGCGGTCCTCATCGGCTATCTGCTCGGCATGCCGAACGAAGATGCCCCCGGGTCGATCGACGACATGGGCCTCGATGCCGGCAGCGATCAGCCCGATGATCTGTTCCTGGAGCCGCTGCCGGTAGCCGTCGCGACCCTCGTTCCAGATCACCAGGTCCACGGCCAGTCCCTTGAGGCGCCAGTACGCATGCGCCTGCACGAGCTGGCGCACCAGTTCGATATTGGCGGCGTCGGCAATCTGCAGCAACACGATCGGCAGGTCTCCGGAGATCGCGTAGCCCCAGAGGCCGGATTGCCCGCGACGGTTTCGGACCAGGATGCTCGCGTCGGCCCGCAACGATGCGTTGGCGTAAATCACCGAGCCTGCGAGTCGGGCGTAGAGTTGCGAATCGGCCTCGGCGGCGTTGAGCTGCCTGAGCACGACCTGGCTGTGCGTCCATGTCAGCTCGAACACGCGATCCGCGAGACGGTGATCCTGGTACTTCTCGACGAGATGCAACACGGCATCGCGCGTTTCGCCGGTGCCTGAAACCATGTCGATCGTCACCGTAGCCCCGGCGTCGATCGTTATTCGATGGCGGATCGCCGCGATCGGATCCAGCACGGGGCCCTCGGTGTCCGACAGCGCCCCTGGATCGGTCATTGCGAGCGGCGCGGCGACCGAACCGCCACGGCCGATGAAACGCATACGGTCGGTCTCGAACGAGATCTCAGGGGCATTGGCTCCATGCACGCTCATCAGATGAAACATCCACGGCGCCTGTTCTTCGATGGAGCGTGTACGACGCGTGCAAAGAATCGCCTGTCGTTCCCGGATGATCTCGGTCTGCACGAAAAGATTGCTGAACGCCGGATGGAGGGCGTCCGCGGCTGCCGGCGCGAGAACCACCTCGGCGTAGCTGGTGACGTCGATCGGCCGAGGACTGCGGGAGCGGTTCGTGATGTGGACACGCCGGACCTCGATATCGTCTTCGGGCGACACGACGATCTCGGTATGCGTCTCGAAATCGAAATCCCGGCGCCGAAATTCCGCCCGCCCCTCCGAGAAGATCGCTTCATAGTGTTCGGCTTGCTTGAGCGTGGGCTGCTGCGCGGTTGACCAGAACTCGCCGCTCGCCTCGTCCCGTAGATAGCAAAAGGTGCCCCAGTTGTCGGATGTGCTGTCCTCGCGCCACCGGGTCACGGCCAGATCTTTCCACCGACTGCTCCCGCCTCCGGCATTGGTGACCATCACGTGGTAGCGGCCGTTCGACAGCAGCTGCACCTCCGGGACGGCCGTGTTCGGGTTGGTGAGCACGCGCACCGGTAACTCGGGGCCGCCTACGGACTCGCGGCGGTCGGAAAGATCGGTTGCTTGCGAATGAGAAGGTGTGGGTCTTGGAACGCGCTCCTGGAGAAGAAGCAACGTCGCCTGGAAGAGCGGCTCGGACTCGAAGCGCTTCTGCATCGGTCGCGCCAACAACACGTAGGCGAAGGAGAGCAGGCTCATCGCCTGGTGGTGCGCCATGAACGATCGGACCACTGCACTCGACTGCCCGCGACGTTGCCGTGACGACGTGTAGTCGATGGCCTCGAACAGGCCGAGTCTTCCGGCCAGTCCACCGGCGGCGAGGCGCTGCAAGTTGAGGCACGCCGCTTCGGGCGCGACCATCAGAGCGAGCGCCGACGCGTACGGCGCCACGACCAAGTCCTCCCCGAGCCCGCGTTTCAAGCCCAATCCCGGCACGCCGAAGGCGCGATACTGATAATTGAGATGGATATCGACGGTGTTGTAGCCGCTCTCCGACATCCCCCAGGGGACGCCACGTTGCCTGCCATACTCGATCTGTCGCTCGACCACGGCCAGGTACGTCCGATCGAGCAAGGTGTTTTCGTAAGTCGGCATCACCAGCAGCGGCATGAGGTACTCGAACATCGAGCCGCTCCACGACAGCAGCACCGACTCTCCGCCGACGGTTGTGAGCAGCCGCCCGAGCGCAAACCAGCTTTCCTGCGGCAGCGCCCCCTGTGCGATCGCGACGAAGTTGCAAAGTCGCGCTTCGGATGCCAGCAGATCGTAGTGGCTCGAGTCGCAGCGGTGCTCCCCGACGTTGTACCCGATCACCAATTGTCGGCGCACTTTGTCGAACAGGAAGTCATAGTCCATCGCGGCAAGAGCGCTGGCCTGCCCCACGAGTGCTTCGATGGCGACGATTCTTGTTCTTGCCCGCTCGGCGCCTTGCGTGACGAGAAGGCGCAGCGTATCGGGCAAGCGACGCTCGTCCATGGTCGGGCCGTCTTTGCGCACGCGTTCGATCGTCGGCGACCAGGCCGCGTTCAGCGCCGCGAGGTTCCGGAGCGTTGGAATATCGGTGTCGCCCGGCAAGTCGAGACCGGTTCGCGACTCGGCTGACAGATCGAGCCACGGTGCTAGAAGAACCAGTTCATCGCGCAGCTCCGCGCATTGCCTCGCGAGCGCCTGGGCCCAGAAGCCGGCTTCGCTCTCGGTGTCGGCAGGACGATTGGCGCTATCGGCCGCCAATAGCGCGGCCGCATCGTTGGCGAGCGCCGCCAGTCGCTTCACGTGGGCCCACGCGTCGGCCAGCGTGACCGGCTTGGCATCGGCCGCCGATTCCAGCGCGGTTTCGAACTGCTCCAGTTGCGGAACGGTCTCCGGAGCAGCCGTGCCGACCGCATCGACCAGAATCGAGAATGTGTCGCTCACGCCCTCGAGCCACCGTCGGTTGAGGATGGGCGCGTCGATCAGCGCCGTGAGCCCGGGCCGTAAGGTCAGCAGATGACCCGCGAGGTTGCCACTGTCCACCGTCGAGACATAGCGAGGAGCGAGCGGCAGTCGCGTCTCGGTGTCGTACCAGTTATAGAAGTGCCCGCGATACCGCTCCAACGTTTCCATGGTGCGCAGCGCATGGGTCGTGCGCACGACGAGTTGTCCAGTCGAGAGATACCCGAAGTCATGCGCCGTCAGGTTGGCAAGCAGCGCCAGTCCCATGTTGGTCGGCGACGTCCGGTGCGCGACCTTGGCTGCCGGATGTTCCTGCACGTTGTCGGGTGGCAGCCACCCGTCGTCCGGGCCGACGTGGGTCTCGAAATACGCCCACGTTTTTCGCGCCAGCTTGCGCAGGAAATGGGTCTGGTCGAGCGTCAGCCGCGCACTCCGCCGAGGCAGCGGACGACTCACCCACCAGGCAATCGCGGGCGATGCTCCCCACAGCAACAAGATCGGTCCGGCTATCGCCAGCCCGCCGGGGTTGACGAGCGAGACGCCGATGCAAGCCGCCACGGCGATGGCCGGGGCGACCGCCATCGAGCGATAGGACGCGAAGAGATCCGTGCGATCGCCATGCTCCAACGCGCGATCGACGTCACTCGACGTGCTCCATTCCAGCAGGCGCCGATGGGTGATCAGCATCCGCCCGATGGTGCGCACGATCGCATCGAGGCAGAAGAAAGCCTCAAAGGGCAGAAAGGAGAGCGCGAGCAGCGCCTGCAGCAGGTGCCGCCGAGCGGCGAGGCCGACGGCAGCCAGATGCTGGGCGAACGGCACCTCGGCCGGCTGGTCGGTCAGGTCGGAGAGCGACGCGATGACGAACGGCACCAGAAGGATTGCGGCGACGAGGGCGGTCCAGAACCATGCAGGCGCCAGCGCGGTCCACCCCAGCAGCAGCAGCAAGATAAGTGCGGCAGGGACCAGGCTCCGTCGAAGATTGTCGAACAGCTTCCATTGCGAGAGGATCGAAAGCGGGTTAGGTTCGCGGTGCCCATCGGGCGTCGTCACGCGCCGGCGCAGCCATCCCACGAGCTGCCAATCACCGCGGATCCAGCGACGCCGGCGGGCCACGTCGGCGCTGTAGCGCGCAGGAAACTCTTCATACAGCTCGGCGTCGCTCAGAAGTCCGGCGCGGGCATAGCATCCTTCCAGAAGATCGTGGCTCAGGATGCGGTTTGGCGGGAAACGGCCCTTGAGTGCACGCTCGACTGCATCGACGTCGTAAATGCCCTTACCGATGAAGGAGCCCTCGTCGAACACGTCTTGATACACGTCCGAGACCGTGCGCGTGTACGGATCGATGCCCGGCTCGCCTCCGTACAGACGCGCGTACCGCGACCGGTTGGTGCCGGGCAGGCTCACCGATACACGCGGCTGGAGGATGCCATGACCTGACGTCACCACTTCCCTGCTCGTATCCTTGCCCGGTTCATCGAAGCGAGGGGTATTCAACGGGTGCGCCATGGCACCGACAAGCTGGCGCGCGGCGTCGCGCGGCAGTTGGGTGTCTGTGTCCAGTGTAATGACGTATTTCACCTTCGAGAGGATCGCTGTGGCGCCGACGATGAGAGAAAAACCGTGCCGATGACTGCCGCGCAGGAGCGAGTTCAAGTCGTCGAGCTTGCCTCGCTTGCGTTCATGCCCCATCCAGATCCGCGCCTGCGCATTCCAGCGTCGAGGGCGGTGAAACAGGTAGAACACACTGCCATTGGCGGAACGGTCGCCGTCGTTCGCATTCCCGCCTTCCGTTCCTGACGGCTCCTCGCTCCCGTACGCTCGGTTCAGCTCATTGATCCGCGCCTCGGCCAGTCTGAGCAGCGGTTCGTCCTCGGGAAGCGATTCCTCAGGGGCATCCGGAAAATCCGTCAGCAGGCCGAAATGCAGATGCGGATCACGATTCGCGAGGAACCGGACTTCGAGCGCGTCGACCAGATCCTCGACGTTGCGAGCGCTGGTGAGCATGGTCGGCACCACCACCAGGGTGCGCGCCTCCGCCGCAATGCCGGCGGAGAAATCCATTCGCGGCAGCGAGTGCGGCGTCACCAGCAACGTCGCCAACCAGTTCACCAGCGTCACCGCCAGTTGACTGGTTGCCAGCAGGGAAAGCGCGACGACCAATGCCAGGATCTCCCTATTTACTCCGGCGGCCTGGGCATTTGCCACGAGGCCCGCGGTGACCACCCCCACGATGAGGACGATGGCGCCGAGATAGACAGGCAGTGGGAACCGTTTTCCGATTCTTCGCCAAGTCCCGACTATGGAAACCTTGACCGCAGCGGAACGTTCCAGCTCGGGAAGCCCCTTGTCGAGCAGATAGAAGCCGACATGCGCCGTCCGATGATCGCGCCCTTTGCGGGCAACGCCAGCTCGAGCCAATTCGATCGCCTTGTCGGCCACCTCCGCTTCTTCGAGGCGAGCC
>WNGK01009434.1_pt1 | contig 10044 bp, 15 predicted proteins | sample 5400601 | NCBI WGS metagenome assembly WNGK01 (sample SAMN13153376, study PRJNA577476) | soil metagenome | isolation source: 60 cm soil or saprolite under Garry oak tree replicate 1 | place: USA:California | collected 2016-06-15 | reverse complement strand
CCGTAAGGCTGTCGCGGAAGCGCTGCTTCACATTAGGTCCGAAATGGTATAGCAGTTCTAGCGCCAGCACGGCAAAGGCTGCGGCTATGCCCCACTGGAGATTACGCCAGGCGGCAAGTACGCCTGGACTCAGGTCAAATTCGCCTGTAAACCAGGTCCCGACGTACGTCGTGACTCGGGCGCAATCCCGAGAAGCGCCGGATAGGAGTACTGGCGCACAAAGGGGCACAATTCCAGCCGGAAGCACAGGACGGCCACGGCTTCCTAACAACAGACAGGAACTTTGGTCGGTGTGAATGTACTGTTCAAAATTGACCAGCTTCCTATTAAGTAGGAGGCGCATTATGTGACTATGAAAGTGAGCGAGAAACAAACGCTATCGGTTCGCTGCCCCACCTGTGGGGCTAGGCCAGGAGAGAAATGTGAACTTAGCACTGGCCTACCGCGAACGGATCCTCATCGAGATCGGCGCTTAGCGGCTTCGGATAAGTAGTTACTTCTGCAAAGAGGGGCGCATTCCTCTCACAAGATAAACTGAAGGAAGTGAGAACCTGCAGAGTTCAGCCCAGAATAGGCTCTACGAGCTCAGCCCTAACTATTTCGAGTACAACTTCATCAAAATTCATCGTACACTTCGCATGAGTCCGGCTATGGCCGCTGGCGTTACAGATCGCCTATGGGACGCGAATGATCTTGTGGCGCTCTGAGAAGCCTACGCGCAGCGGAGGGCGGAAAGAGCGGCGTAACGTGCGCTAGTGTACCGACAAAAGTGACGATCCGGACTATGTTAATCGCCACTTATGGCGAAGAAGAAAGCTGATCAGTTCCCAAGTACCAACATTCTGGATTATCCCGTTAGCATGCCCGCGTATGAAAGAGAAAGCCTTGCTGCGGAAGCAAAACTTGCCGCTGATAGGAAAATAAAGAAGCCGCCAAAACCTGATCCTGATACGGCAAAGTAGCGCACTACCCCTCGGTGTGCTTACATCGCGCAGAACCGCAATTGCGGTATGGAGTCAAGCTTTGGCCACCTCAGCGTCGCGTTGGGACGCCCGCCTTTGTCCGGCGCCATCCAAATAGCAGCTCGCTTGGATGTGCCGTGAGTGAGCGGAAACGGTGGCATAGGACACGCCCAGAAACCGTTTGGCAACGATTCCAGTTATTTCAAGGCAGTTGAAGCTTTGTGGACTCACCTTCGCCAGAATTCGTCGCAACGCATTCTGGATCCTCGTCCTTCCGGGAGCTCCAAAGAACGTCACCTTTACTTCTGCCGCCATAAAAAAGAAGTTCCAGCCGGCAGCACGGATCTTGCGATCGAGGGCGAAACCATCGAGCCCATGGACTACGCTCCATTTTTCCGAGCAGGGCTCACTCTCCAGCCCAAGGAATTTCGTGATCAGCGGGCGCTCTTCGATCAGAATGGTTCCGACTTTTAGCGCTGATGTCATGAATCCTCCCACGAAATTTGGCCCTGCGGTCACGCTCGGGCGAAAGCAATCGCCAGATACAATACCAGCGATGCGAGTATCAGGGTGCCGAACCCAACAGCACGAACTCGCTAAGCACATCAGGTCTCAGTAAATCTGCGCGGTGCATTTCACTCCTGCTCGTGACGGGCACCGCAATTTCGGGTCCGCACCAAAGCTGTGGCCCATGCCCCTTTTCAGTTCCGGTCATAGCGATTCAACATATCCATGACATCTTCGTAGGACGCGTTGTTCGGAACGTTGTGGTCAGTCATCACTCTGCGCATGCGACCTTCCATGCTTGCAATCTGCTCCCGGTTATTGGTCCGCCTGTACTCCTGCCAACGCGAGTAGTAGCTGCGAAAATCAGTTGCATCGCTGCCTGAGAAAGGGGGATGTTGGGCCGACTATATCTCTCGGCTGAGCCGGATGCGATCTGGGAGAATTGCACCTCCCGAGAAATGGAGTAGCGCCCCATCAGGTCGAGCATGCGCTTTTCCATGCTTGCGGTCTCGTGGCGATTGCCGCTCTGCCTGGCCTGCAACCAGCGAGAGTAATAGTTGTCGAACCGACTCTGGTCTTTGGCTGACAAGTGGTTCTGCCATCGGCCCTCGCGGTTATCATCCCGATCTCGACCGCGATGAACGCCATAGTCCTGGTTGTTGGTCGAGGCGATCTGATCGAATGGCACGTCAGACGGGATGTTGTAGTGGGACATCACATCTCGCATGCGGTCTTCCATGCTATTTCGGTTGCCTTGGTCGTTGGCTTGCCTGTAACCCACCCAGCGTGAGTAATAACTATCAAACCGGCTTTGGTCTTCTGCGGACAAGCGCCCTTGCCACCGGTCGTGGGAAATGCCGTAGCCCTGGTTGGGACGCCGGTCGTCATCGTAACGCTGATTCTGGGCGACAGAAGATAGAGGCAAAAGCGCGCAAACCGCCACCACGAAAGCTCTGAGAACGTTTTTCATCGCACTTCTCCTGAAAAGTTGGGGCGCCCCTGACCAAGCCCCCCTCGAGCAAATCGGTCGGTTGCGGATTTCCGGCTCATGAACCGCAGCGGTAACAGCCCGCGAACCACTTGGTCTGGGCAAGCCCGGGCTCAGGCCGTCTGGTTTGGCGGAAAACTGCTCTCTTGAGCCATCCCTAGGTTCGCTCACTTCCAGAGGAAATACTGTGCAGTATGGCTCACTTCCGCGCGAGGCAAGTATTGGCTTTGGGCCCGAAACGATTGTGCCGAAGTAGCGCCACTTTGGGGCTAAAATTAGAGATGATGAGTCCTAGTGCAGTCGCTAAGAAAAGCCGCGAGTTCGATCCGGAGGCACTCCTCGCTACCATCGGTGAAGGTCGGAAAGCTATGCTCTTTTCGAAGAAGCAGACCATCTTTGCGCAAGGGAATCCGGCAGATGCGGTTTTTTATCTTCAGACGGGGAAGGTAAAACTCGCGGTTGTCTCCAAGACCGGCAAGGAAGCAACCATCGGCATATTGAGTGATAGGAGTTTCTTCGGCGAAGGCTCGCTTGCGGGCCAAGCGCTCCGCATGGGCACTGCAAGCGCAATGACCGATTGTTCTGTCCTGCGAATTGAGAAGAAAGCCATGATGCAAGCGCTTCACCGGGAACACACACTTTCAGACATGTTCGTGGCCTATTTGCTGGCGCGCAATATCCGTTATGAAGAGGACCTGGTTGACCAACTATTCAATTCCAGCGAAAAGCGACTGGCTCGCGTTCTTCTAATGCTGGCTCATTTTGGCAAGGAGGGAGTTCCTGAGACCGTGGTTCCCAGGATCAGTCAGGAAACCCTGGCGGAGATGGTCGGCACCACCCGTTCCCGGGTCAGCTTTTTCATGAACCGGTTCAGGAAATTGGGCTTCATTGACTACGCCGGAGGCGAAGATGGCGGGCTACAAGTCCACAGCTCCCTGCTCAATGTAGTTCTGCACGATTGAACGTCTCAAAATAGGCGCTCACCATGTGCTCCGGCCCGCTAGTCTTCGGTCCATCCCAATGTGACCCGCATGGGCATCAAAGGCACAGAAACAGCGACGACCTGCCCCCGGAGGTGATCGCGGACGGCTTCTACGCCAAAGGCGACCATCTCAAAAACCTCTTTGGGAACTCTCGCGCAGCTACTTCGTAACGCTCCATCCCGAAGCGCGTGACGCTCTGTAGGTTTGCAACGGCATGACTTCCGAAGAACACCAGGGCGACGAATGAGTCTGGGCGCGCTTGGAAATCTGGGCGCCATCTCATAAAAAAATTATGCAGGAGTCGCCGTCAGAGTGCCCCGGTGTTCGCGGTTTTTGCAAAAACTGGGCCTTTGGTAGCGCGGGTGCTACGGACAGTCTTGACGCGGTGTTCGCCGCGGACCATTCCGCCATACGTGTCCGTGTAGGTCGCGATCGCACTGTTGTTGTCGTAAACGCGGACCTTGAGATCGCTGATCTGTTCGCTGTTCATTTTATTGTTGGCCGTGTCTTTGGCATCGGCCAATATGGATTGCTTCGTGGTCCAGATTCTGCCACTGAACCCGCCCGTCCAATCGTCGGCATAACCCTTCTCGAAGAAAGCCGAATCTCCGGCCAGATTAGCTTTAACGGCATCGTTCTCGAACTGCGTGATCGCTAGGATCGTGTCAGCGGTTGTGGGTTGTTTTCTTCGGGCGGCAAGTGGGCTCAGAACCGCAGATACTACGATTGACGCAAGAAGCGTAATCATGATTCTTTTCATGTAATGTGATCCTTTCACGTGGTTGCGTGACTAAGGTGGGAGAACTTCAGATGGGCTGACTTAGTTCAGAGGGTCTGAAAGAGTGGCAGGAACGTACTCGCTCATTAACCACCCTAGGCTTCCGCGTTGTGCGTGTCATACCAGGGATCTGCCCGAAACGAGAATCTGGCCAACCTGTTCAGGTCGTGGCCACACAACCTTCGCTAGAAAGTGATGTTTCTACCTCGACAAATGCAGGCGCAAAGACAGTAGTAGAATCAATATTGTCTATACACACCTTCCCGCCGTACTTGGGCCGACGGTTTCTTGTGCAGATGATGAAAGCAATTGCGCAGGAGGCCATCATGACAGACTCCAATCTCCCATCCCCAAAATCCTTTACCCAAATTGGCAACATGAGTTCCAAGATGCACTCTTAGAGGAGGGCCGAGAAAAACTCTTGGAGCAAGTGAGGGCGGCCGAAGCCGCCATCTTCAACCGTCTTCAAGCCATTTCGCGAAGCCCAGACCACGAGAGTGAACGGGAGGCCATTCAAGATGCCTTAGCAAGCCTGCGGATTCTCAAACGGGACCGTCTGGGATTTCCTGATTGGGAAAACAAGTGAGCATCACGCCGCCATAGGGAAGAGCAATGCGCGGGCCTTCTCGAGCAGCACAGACATGTGCTCCGACTTGGAGACTACCGCGGAAACACCCGCGGAATGGGCTTCCTCATCAGAGAACACATCGCTGTACTCGCTGAAGACAATCAGCGGCACTGCCAGGCATTAACGTTTTCAGAACCCTGGCAGCGTCTATGCCGTTCATAATCGGCATCGAGAGGTCGAGCACAATCAAGTCCGGGTGCAACTCCTGAGCCTTTTCAATCGCCTCTTGTCCATTCTCGGCCTCCCCGCACACATCAAAGTCTGCTTCAGACTTGAATAGCTCGCACAGCGCCCGACGGATAAGCTCGACATCATCGACTATTAAAACCGACTTGGCCATGGGCAGAACTCGGCCAGTGTCGAACTGGACAACGTGGCGCTATGCCATTAAAACCTGAGATTCGGATGCGAGAAGAGAGGGTAGCGTTTTCCTGAGACCGAGGGAAAGCGCGAGTCTCAACTGAATGCAAGTGGTTTTGGCTTGGATGTAAATGGCGATTTCACCAAGCGAGAACTGCTGGTGAATCGGCTACTTGTCTAAGGGCTGGTAGCAGAGCCGACGGCATTAGTTACCTCAAGCGCAGCGGTCTCTCCATAGATCTGGTTAATGCTGTGACGCAAGGCAATCATATTGCTGCGTGACGATTCAGTCGCCTGGCTGGTAGGGTCCTTAGCAAATTCTGCCCGGTACTTCCTTAGCAGTAATCCGCTTTGTTCTTCCAAACGTTCGATTGTTTCCGCATTGATGTGTGCTTCGGCCTGCATACTCTATTGTACGCATATCTGGGCGTCACCGTTCCGTTGGAGTCTGACCAAAATAGCTGGGGTATCAGGCGTTTCCACCCTGCTCGTCCAATCCAGAACGGATGCTTCACTACTTATGGGACAGCTTCTAGGCTGGTTTGAGCGACTTGCCGCACTCCAAGCAGCACGTTTTGTAGCGTGACGTGATCAACCCGCAAAACGGGCACATTCGTTGCGACATGAAGTCCCGGGTTCCTGGCTTGGAGGTCGAAGGCAGTTTCGCGAATGAATCAGTGATGAAGGCGAGCCTTCTTCGCAAACGATCGCGCAGCCCACGAAAGTTGGGTTCCATTGATCTACCCTACGCTATTTCTCCGAGCGCCGGGATTGCCTGCAACGAATCTGGTGGAGGCTCTGAGAGTAGCTTCTCGGTCGGCATCTCCCGCAAGTTCAGGATGACAGAACCAAGCAGTGCGATTCTGTGCCGGATTGCTCACATTACATGAGGGATTTCACTGTCGGCAGACTGGCATTCGAATTCAAGTTGCTGCCAGAACGTAAGAAGTGAGCAATTAAGACCAGCTATTCTTTCCCAGCTGAGCGATCATGATGGTGGAGACGAGCTTTCAGGTCCTCTGAACTAGGTCAGCCAATCTGAAGTTTTCTCCTCTTACGGCAGGAACATGACGTTCCGCAACATTCTTTCGGGTAAAGTTTCAACCCCGGAAAGTGCGGAGGCATTCGTGAGGGCTGTATCAAATGTAGGCCAGCAGGCACGGATTGCAGAAGCAAACGAAGACAAGATGTAGATTAGTAAGCCTGCGAAACACGATCAGCGTAATTCGTTTATCGCTCGCAAGGCGGCAAACATGAAATTCAGTCTCTCGAAACGCTTTTGTGTCCAAGCAGCCTGCTTCGGTTTCTCGCCCATCCTTCTATTTGCACAGTCGTCTGATGTCACGCAAAACCTTGCCGACTGCAAGAATGGCTGGGAAAGCTGCGATCGCTCCAGGTTGAGCCAATCGGAATCCGCCGATGTGGCCGTTGCCGAACACCGCCGAGACGTTTCGAACTGCAGAAACAGTTTTCAATCCTGTGATCGTTCGAAACTTATGCCGCAGGAGACGATAGCCCTGGCTTTAGCTGACCACCAGCAGAATGTTGCCGACTGCAAGAACGGCACGACCTCCTGTGACCATTCACAATTGACTCAATCCGAGGCTCGTGAATCGTCCGTCGCGCAGTACCAACGCAACCTCGTGGACTGCCAGGATGGGTTTAGCGACTGCGACCGCTCCAAACTGACTCAGGCTGAACTAGGGACGGTAGACCTTGCGGTCCGCGAGCGCAACGTCTCTGACTGCAAGAACGGCGCTGGGTTATGTGATCGTTCTAAGCTAACTTCTTCGCAGACCAGCGAGGTACTCGCCGCAGAACATCAGCACAATGTATGGAATTGTGAAAACGGGTGGAACGAGTGCAACCACTCTAAACTCACCGCCCGGGAAGCGGCTCAAATTGTCGGCTCGGAACACCGACGCAACCTCTCAGCTTGCACTGGCGGAGAGGAAACCTGTGACTATTCAAAACTCACATCCGCGGAAGCCACGACCTTGGCTGCCACTGAGCACAAACGCAATTACACCGCTTGTCTCCGCGGAAAAGGTTATTGCGACCCCTCTCGACTCTCCGTGGAGGAAGCTCGTTCCGTCCACCCGAATGCGAATGACCCCTCAGTGACGGTTCATGAGGGATCTTCTAGATAGATCAGCAGGCTATGATTCAACGACGGTGTCCAGAGTGCGACGGCGAGTTGGTTTTAGGCAGGCGTCCCGATAACCAAGGATCGGGAATCGAAGCACGCCCGTCTACTTATTGGCGATGCGGTACTTGTGGAGGCGAGTTTACTGCGGAACAGATCCGAGAAAACAAACGCGCTAAGCAGCTTGACGGCGCTACCGCATAAGCCTAGCCTTGAAGATGAGCAAGTACTTCTGCTTACTCTTTCAGGTCCTCTGAACTAAGTCAGCCCATCTGAAGTTCTCCCTCTTAGATTACTCCAAGGAGGAACTGCGTTATGACACAAATGACACGCTGGGAACCCGTCCGTGAGTTTTCCGGTTTGCAAGATCGCTTGAACCGTATGAACCGTCTTTTCCGTGAGTCGTTCAGCCCCGAAAGCCCGGAAGAGGCGTTGACCACCACCAACTTCGCCCCGCCGGTGGATATCTACGAAGACGAGCACACCATTACTCTCAAGATGGAAGTGCCAGGGATTGACGAGAAAGATATCGATGTCCGCATCGAGGGCAACACCCTGTCCGTGCACGGCGAGCGCAAGTTGGAGAAAGACGAGAAAGAAGAGAACTATCGTCGCATCGAGCGCCAATACGGAAGCTTCACTCGCTCGTTTACTCTGCCTAGCTCAGTGGATCCAAGTCAGGTGAGCGCCCATTATGATAAGGGCGTGTTGAAGGTGAATCTGGCCAAGAAAGCGGAAGCCAAGCCCAAGCAGATCAAGGTCAATGTTGGCAGCGAGAAGGCCCTAGAAGCCAAGGCTCCGGGCAAGGCCGCCTAGCACCAGTACTCAGTGAAAGAAGTGGGAGGCGGTTTCAAATCGCCTCCTCCCTTTATGTCTTGTCACTGCTTTAGTTTGTCAGTCTGGAGTTGTGTCAGTCCTGCAAAAGAAGGTGAGAAACGTGAAAAACATCAAATTCGTTGCTCACATATAACAGAATGTAGGAACACACACCTGAATGCCGTCGCATTAGATCAACGAAACGTCAGCATGTCGAATCGCCTTCAACCCTGCGCGGTCGTAATCAGCAACGCTGGGCAGTGGCATGTGATAGGGGTCTGGCACTCCGAATTCTTCTCCACAATCCAAGCACACTTTGTAGGTCCGGTTCTTGATTGTGAACACGCGACTCAAGTGCCCGTGATGACAGCAAAACGCGAACTGAAACATCCAGCGCAACGGGTTCATCGGTCCTGATCTCGCCTTCGCTCGCTGCTTCCATTGGCGTCTAACCAATTCAGCAGGGTGCGAACGCTACTGCGAGCCAGGGCGATCGAGCAGTCAGCAGCTCCGTAGTAAATATTGATGCCGTCGCCATCGGTGTCCATCGTATATCCGCATGGGAACACAACGTCGTCCACGTCACCGTGACGCTCATAGTCGGCCTCTGGCCCAAAGATCCAGGAATCACCTCGCAGCAAGCACTTCTCCGGATTCTCAAGCTCGAACAATGCGAGGCCCAACCTGTACAAACAGCCGGAAGGCGTGTGCCGTACTCCGTGGTAGAGCACGAGCCATCCTCTAGATGTCTCGATGGGCGGCGGCGACAAACCAATCTTGTTTGCATCCCACCAGGCGCCGCGGCGCGCTTCCAATATCAGCCTGTGCCGGCCCCAATGGCGCAGGTCAGGAGAATAGGAGATCCACATGTGCGAGCCGAGCGGTGTCATTGGCCGATGAATGAGCGCCCAATATCCGTTGATTCTCCGCGGCAAAAGCGCGGAGTCTTTATCATCCGGAGGCATGATGACGCCGTATCGCTCGAAGCTGCGGAAATCCTTGGTCAAGGCCAAAGACACTCCCGGACCCCCGCGCGAATACGACGTGTATGTAACTGCGTACTGCTGCAGTTCAGGCACGAAGGTGATCCGAGGATCTTCGATACCCCAGAGTTCTTCGGGATACTCCTTGGGGCTCGACATTAACGTTGGTTCACTATCAATTTCCCAGCCATCTACGCCGTTCCGAGAGCGGGCAGCACAAAGGTGGGATATACCGCGTCGATCCTCCACCCGGCACAGCAGCAGGGTCGATCCATCGGCCAACAGTGTCGCACCTGCGTTGAAGACGCTGTTGATCGAGTAAGGCCAGTCCTTGGCGCTTAAGATTGGGTTCGCGGGATGCCGAAGCAGAAGAGGTTCGTAACGAGTTGTTATGGCAACGCTCATAGGATTTCACACCAAAGCAATTTCACAGTACGTTTGCAGTCTCAAGACTGTTGTTGCGGGCGATGAATAGGTCACGCCGTGATCGCGGATGATGAATTTCTCGGAGCGAGCGCATTTCGACCAATGCCATCAAGAACGCTAAAGTCGATTCTGCTCCCTGGTTTTCATTCACTCGCTCAGGGTGTAGACCATCCCGGCAACCACCGGTGGAGGGATCATACAGGGCAATTTGCAAATCATTGTTGCCCAAGAACCAGTTGAAGGCTGACCAAGCCTCCTTGAGCCAACGATCATCCCCGGTTGCACGATAAGCTTCGAGACACGCGGAAACAGCTCCACCGGCTTCCACCGGTTGTTGGTCAAAACGCGTTTTCTCGCCTCCCTTGCGATAGAACCCTTTCGATCCGATGGGCACAAAATGGTCGTTCTCCCGCGAACGCTGTACTCCGGTTAGCCAATTCAGAGCGCCGAGAGCCGCCGATACCATT
>WNGK01011080.1_pt1 | contig 10045 bp, 13 predicted proteins | sample 5400601 | NCBI WGS metagenome assembly WNGK01 (sample SAMN13153376, study PRJNA577476) | soil metagenome | isolation source: 60 cm soil or saprolite under Garry oak tree replicate 1 | place: USA:California | collected 2016-06-15 | reverse complement strand
AAGAGCGGGTGTTCTACGCGCTCGAGCGGCTGTGGAAGGACTGCCCGCTGATCGCGCTGCCCGAGGCGGTCACGGCGGGCCGGTCGGTCAAGGACCGGCGCTGAGCGCGGGCAAGGCGGCCGCGGCGCCGGGTGCCGCGGCGAGTGGCGGCGCGGCGAGGGGCGGCGCGGCGAGGGGCGGCGCGGCCGGATCGGGAGCCATGCCGAGCGGGGCCGGCGCCGGCCCGTCCGACGGCGGTGCCGAGCGCTCCGCCGGGAGCCGGCCAGAGCCCGGCAGTGGCCGCGCGAGCCTGTTGCGCCTCGTTCTCTGGCGGCACGGTCAGACGACGTACAACGCCGAGCACCGCTTCCAGGGGCAGCGTGACGTGCCGCTGAACGCGCTCGGCCGGGCGCAGGCGCAGCGCGCCGCGCGGCACCTGGCGACGCTGGCCCCGACGCAGATCTGGTCCTCTGACCTGGTGCGGGCCAGCGCGACCGCGGGGTATCTCGCGCGGCTGACCGGGCTGGAGGCGCAGCTCGACAAGGACCTGAGGGAGCGGCACGGCGGGGCCTGGGAGGGCCTGACGATCGACGAGATCAGGGAGCGGTATCCGGACGATCTCGCCGCCTGGCAGCCGCCCGGCGGCGAGACATCGGAGTTCGTGGCCGAGCGCACGGCGGCGGCGCTGACCAGGATCGCCGGCCAGTCAGAGCCCGGGTCGCTGGTGGTTGCCGTCGGGCACGGCGCGTCGCTGACGTGGGGGATGTCGCGGTTGCTCGGGCTGGACGACCGGGTCACCGGCGGGATGGGCAACTGCTGCTGGTCGCTCTTGTCGCGCCCGCTCTTGTCGCGCCGGGTCGGCGGGGATCGCTGGAGGCTGCTGGAGTTCAACGTCGGGGCGCTGCCCGAGCCGGTCGAGGTGGCCGAGCTCGGCGACGACGCCTGAGGGTTGCGTGCGGGTGGCGTGGGTGGTTCTGGGTGGTTGTGGGTGGTGCTGGGTGGTCCGGGCTTGTCATCAGCGGCCGTCGCGCGGTGACAGCCGAGTTCCCGCCGCGGCAGGCGGTCGCACGACGGATGTGCGCCAGTTTCTTGTACACTGGCGTGGCGCTGGCTTCGGTGACCCGGTTACCAGGTGGTCCGACCGGTGCGTCCAGGGGCTATAGCTCAGTTGGTAGAGCGCTTGCATGGCATGCAAGAGGTCTGGGGTTCGAATCCCCATAGCTCCACTGGTTTTTCGGACCTCTGTTCGATTCCAAGTGACTAATCAAGTGACTACGGTGCCAGACTAACTGGCGCTGGTCTCGCGTGTGCTGAACACGCTGTCCATGACGGTCGCGCCTCCCCTGATCGCGGGGACGATGACCTTGCGGTAAACGGTCTCGGTGACGTGGGTGGACTTGTGGCCCATGGTGTCGCTGATCTCTTGGATGGGGACGCCGTTGCTGCTCATGATCGACACGGCGGTGTGGCGTCCTTCGTGCGCGTGCCAGTGGCCGATGCCTGCGCGGGTGGTCATCTGGCCGAACCGCCAGTTGAGCGCGTCGCGGGTGTAGGGGCGGCCGTCTTGATGGCAGAACACCAGGTCGTGGTCCTGCCAGGCGGCTCCGGCGGCGAGCCGCTCGGCGGCCTGGCGCTTCTTGTGCGCTCTGAGGGATTCGATCGCGCGGCAGGGCAACGCGAGCGAGCGCCGCGACTTGGGGGTCTTGGTGTCGCCGCCGCGCCTTGCTGACTTCCAGACGTGGATGACTCCGTTGTCCAGGTCCACGTGATCCCAGGTGAGCGCCCGCAGTTCGCCGGGGCGCAGGCCGAGAGTGATCGCGAGCACGAACAGGGCCTCCAGCCGGGCGAGCGTGGCGGCGTCGCCGTCGAGTCCGAGCTTTGCGCGGCACGCCTGGCAGGTCGCATCGGCCGCGTCGTCATCGGCCTCGGTCACGAGGGCACCGGGCCGGGGCTTGGCGCCGCAGGCGATCTCGCCGGTGCCGGTGGCCGCGTGGGAGGCCGCCTGGCGGTAGCTGGCGATCTTGACGACGGTGGTGTAGGCGACGGTGGCGCCGCTGGCCGCGCCGAGCACCTGGGTCGCCTGTTCCTCGGTCATCGCGCGGGACGGGCGCCCGCCCTGGCCGTCCGGCAGGTCGACGAGCTCGGCCACGTTCCGGCCGATCAGGTCGTGCTTCTGGGCGTGGCGGATCGAGCGACGCAGCGTGCTCTTGATCATCACGAGGGACCGCTTGCTGAGGATCTTTCCGAGGTCGCTGAAAAACCGCTCGGCGTCGGCGACCTTCAGGTCCTTGAGCTTCGCTGCACCAAGCCCGGGGTAGATCCACTTCTCGGCCTGACCCCGGTAGCTGGCGATCGTGCCGGGGTCGAGGGTGAGTGAGTCGATCCAGTCGCGGACGCATTGCTCCACGGTGTAGGTGGCGGGCGTGTGAACCCCGGCGCTGATCTCCTCGCCCAGCTTGGCGAGTTTGTCCTTGACTTGCGCCTTCGTCTTGCCGGTGACTGTGCGGCGACGGCGCCCGCCCGTCGTGTCATAGCCGAGCGAGATCGTTCCGACGTAGCACTTGTTGACCTTGTCCCAGGAGATGCCGTGGTCGCCACGGCCCCGCCTGGGTTTCGTTCCCCTGGCGTCCCGAGCGCGCGGCGTTAAGGTGTCGCCGGGCGCCCGGGCTGGCTGGGTTCTGGCTGGTGTGCTCACGGGCGTTGCTCCTTCCGCTCTTCCCGTTCGAGGTATTCGGTGATCGCTTTCTTGATGACGTAGGCGAGGCTGCGGTCGTCGCGCTGGGCGATCGCGTCGAGCCTGGCCCGCGTATCGGCGTCTAGCCGGATGCTCGTGCTGTGGGTTGCCGGTGTCCTCACAGCCCTGGGAGTGTAGTCGAGTTGACTGCATCTGACTACAGTCTTGCGTGATCTGCTCGCCCGTCATTCGGCGCCTTCGACGGAGGCGATGAACTCGGCTAGCTGCCTGTCGGTGATCCGGCGCAGCTTGCCGATCTTGATGCTGCGGAGCTGGCCTGTCCGCAGCAGGTAGTACACCTTGTCACGGCCGATGTTCAGCATGTCCGCGACCTGTTCGACTGTGTATGCCTGCATGCTCACCCCCTTCGGTTCGTGGTGGGCGGCCCCTTTCGGTGGCTGGTGACGGTGGGTGATCGTCTTTGTCTTCGTCTGCGAGGTCATCTATGCGCCATTACGTGCAGACGCGCGGGAGGCGTGGACGTAGACGTAGACGATCACGCTGGGTGCCCGCCGTTAGCACGGCTTAGCCGTTCGGCCGCGAGCGCGGCGAACGCGGGGTTCAGCTCGATGCCGATGAACTGTCGTCCGAGGGACAGGGCGGCCAGGCCGGGTGGTGCCGGTGCCACAGAACGGGTCGAGCACGACGCCGCCTGGCTTGCAACCGGCCTTGATGCATCGGGTAGGCAGGTCGATGGGAAACGCGGCGAAGTGAGGTCCGGCATAGGGTCGGGTGGGGATCGACCACACGTCGCCGGGGTTGCGCCCGTTCGGGTGACCGGCCTTGGCCCGGCCGGTGCCATACCGGCGCGCGCCGATCACCTGACGGGCGTGAGAGCCGTACTTGGGTGGCCGGACACTGGACGGGTGCCTGTCACCGGGCCGCCTGGTGGGAGTGGCGCGCGCCGGCCGGCTAGCGCGCGGCCGGCGTAACGGTGCAGTCCGGTGGGCGCGGCGCCGCCAGCGGAGTAGGAGTCTCCGAGGTTGAGCCAGCAGGTTCCGTCGTCGGCAAGGACGCGGCGAGCCTCGCGGAAGACTGATCGGAGCGTGCAGGCGTATGCCTCGGGCGTTGGCTCGTGACCGTACTGGCCAGCCACGCCGTAGTCTCGCTTGGCCCAGTAGGGCGGGCTGGTGATGATGCAGTCGGCTGAGGCGTCGCGCATCGAAGCGAGGGCGTCGCGGGCGTCACCGACGTGCAGGGTCGAGGTGGTGCTTGTCCAGTAGATCAGTGGTGATCACCGTCCTCTCTGTTGCCGGGGGTAGTGGTCGCGCGCCATCGGCCGCGGCTGACCTGGGTGACCTGGCCTCGGCGGGTCATGTCACTTAGGTGCTGGTAGACCCAGGGTCGGCTCATGCCGGTCTGGCTGATCAGTTCCGGTACGGTAATGCCGTCCGGTGGCGCGAAGGAGAGCGCGGCCCATAGCAGTGCGCCCGGTGCGTCCCGGTCGCGTTCTGGGGAGCCCGCGGTGCCGTCCGAGTATGCGGGCATGTCGGGGCGGTCGGGAGATTCTGGGCGCGTCTGGGCGCGCTGGGCCACCGCGCGCTGAGACACCTGGTCAAGGGCTGGCCGCAGGCGCGCGTGCCTGGCCGCAGTGTCGGCCACCGCTTCGTCGGTGAGCAGGTAGGCGCGGGCGCGGCGCGGGGTGTCGTGCTCGGGCGCGGAGATCAGGAACTTGCCGGGCGCGTTGAGCGTATGGGCGTGCCAGCCGGCTGCGAGCATGCCCTGACCCAAGATCAGGTCCACGTCGCGGCGCTCGCGGACCCGGAAACTGATCCGCACGTCGATCTGAGAGCGCAGCGCGCCCTGACCCATGGCCTTCTGAGTCGGCCGCTGCGTCGCCGCGATCAGCGTCACCGCGACCGCCCGGCCGCGCCGGGCGATCGAGTCGGCGTTGCGTGTCGCGTTGGGCGCGTCGTCGGCCAGCTCGGCGTATTCGTCCACGATGATGACGAGTGCGGGTGCGTCGGGCGACGGTTCCCAGACGCGCAGGCCGGTGGCGGCGAGCAGCGCGGCCCGGGCTTCGAGGATGGCCACCGCGTCAGCGAGCAGTGCGCAAGCCTCGGCGTGGGTGATGGCCAGGCGGTCGATGCATGCTGCCCACGGGGCAAGTTCCATGCCGCGCTTGAGGTCGATGGCCCAGATGATCACGTCGTCGCAGGCGGTCAGGTTACCCATAAGCACGTTCAGTCCGCCGCTCTTGCCTGACCCGGACACGCCGCCGAACAGAGCGTGCCGGCGCAGGAACACAACCTGCGCGGGGGTGGCGTCCTCGAACGGGCCGAGGTCGATCGGCTCGGTTATGGAGGTGACTGATGGCCCGGGCCAGGTGATCGCGTCGGCGTGCGGATCCTTGTCGAGCACGCGCAGCTCGAAGCGGTTCGCCCGGCCGTCCGGGGTTGGGTAGGCGCGGACGGCCCCGCGGAATGTGCCAAGCCCGGATTCGATCGCAGCCAGCCTTGCCGTCACGTCGTTGATGGTCTGGCCACGGGCCAGCGCGAACCGCGCACGCCAGCCCCACGTGTCCACGACGGCTGACATAACGCGGGATCCGGCCAGTCCGACGGCCTGGGCGATCTCAGGCCAAGCGGCGAGGGTGCGGTCGACTCGGACCTTGGCACGGCGCCGCCGGTGCGCCCACCACGGCGCGGCCAGCACGAGCGTTCCCGCCAGTAATGTCCCTGGCAGCGGGGAACGCCATGGCCCTTGAGCGGTCGCGGCGGCCAGCCACGCGCCGGCCGCTGTGGTCGTGATGGCGGCATAGGCGCGCTCGGGCTTGGTGGTCAGGCCCGCGTGTTTGCCGAACGCGCCGACGATGGCCGACGCGCTGATGGTGATCGCGGCGATGACCGGCCACCAGTGCGGGCGTTCGGCGTGGAGTGCCCATCCTGAGACTGTGAGCACGAGCGCCAGGCCGATCGGGGCGAGCTCGGATCGGTATCGCCAGGCCAGCCGGGCAACGGTGATGGCGGCGGTCTCGGGCAGCCGGTCGCCAGGCGACATGAACATCATCGGTTGGACGCCGTAACGGCGTATCCGGCGGGCGTCGCGTCGCATGTGGTAGCGCCACGTCATGCGCTGCTCCTCGGGCCGCAGTAGCCCTGGGCGGCGAGTTCGTCGCGCAGGTACGAAAGCGGGTCGGCCTCGCCGCTGCGGTCGGCGGCGATGCTGGCCTTGCCAGCAGCAGCGAGGTTGGCGCGCAGCAAGCGGATGGTGGTCAGGTCGTCACAGAGGCGCGTGATCTCCGACGTCAGGGCGGGGATGTCGGCAAGCGATTCGCTGACTTGGCGGCACGGCCCGGAATGGGTCGGGCTCGCTAGCCAGATCTGAGTGATCGTGCGGCGCGCGTCACTCGCGCGAGCCTCGACCTCCGTCAGGCCGATTCGCTGGGCGGGGGCGTTAGGCATGCGGCATCACCGTCCTTTCGGGTCAGTGGCCAGCCAGCGATCGGACCATGCTCGTGATGAAGTGGCGGATCGTCGGCGCGGCGGTCGTGGCGGCGAGCAGGAACCCAAGCAGCAGGCACATGACCGCTTGCCAGGTCCGAAGGCCCATGAACCGCCAGGCGACCCATACCAGCGCGCCGAGCACGATCACCAGGGGGAGCGAGACGCTCATCAGGATCTCCTGCCTCGCGGGCCGCGATCGGGTCTGGTGCGGTCGGCGTGCGTGCGCCCCGCCTTTCGGCGCAGCCACCGCGCCCGGTTCCGGCACTTGGCGCATGCTTGGCAGCCGTCGTCGGCGAGCGCGCCGCAGTCGCAGCGTCGGCTAGTGAGCCAGGGCGGGCACCCGGGCATGGTGGGGTCATGCCCGCACCCGCTTACGGGTCGCGCTGCCGCGCTCGCGGTCGCGGACGGGCGGGATCTGGCAGGCGCGAACGCCGAGAACCCGGCGAGCGAACCGACCTGCCCAACCGTCACGCGACGGGTCATGAAAGCTCTTGCGTCGCTCGGTGGCCTGTATCCCGGCCACGACGGCGACGAATGCGGTCAGGGCGATGGCGGCGAGAATTAATCCGGTGAGAATCATGGTGATCACTTCCCTCCAACGCGGTGCTTTCCTTAGGTGGCTACGGTAAGCTCGCGGGAAGCGCTGATCCCATTACACGATGATGCCTTTAAGTGAGATCGGGATTATTCGACCGTGATATCGCAGCGATCTCGGCGTGATATATAACCTGGTCAGCGCCGTGGCCGGGAATCTGCAAATCTGGATATTCTTTGGCGACAGTCAAGCGCGAGAGGGTAGAAACGTCGCGGCATCTCGCGCGGGTGATGCGAATGGCTGAGCAGCGGGGGTCAGTTCTCTCCATGCCGCTGCGGACAGCTCGCTTGTGCCCGCCGAGGCGCTGCGCTGGTGGTGATATGGCTCGCGGGCACTACCCCTTGCAAGCGATCGCTGGGCGGGTCATCAGCTGCGGCGTTGATCGAGCTAGGAACAATGGCCAAGAGTGCGCCCAGATGAGCGCGGTACCGCTCCAGACAGGCCAGCAACTCGACTGCCGGAGTGCCGGGGTTGATCGCGTCCACCGTTTCGGCCAGCAGTTGCCGGGATGCTGCTAGGGCGTCCTCCCAGGTGCCCGGCCAGCCGGGGTCCGCGCGGGCGGTGCCCTGCGCGGGCTTGCTGGGAATACCAGGTGAGCCACTGTTACAGCCAAATGCAGTCATTCGTTGCCTCGGAGTTCTGTCAGGTCGATGGCTCGGTGCCGCTACACAGGGACCACACGACCTTTCCGGCCGTCTCGGCGGTGTAGTACCAGGACCACCGCGTGCTGATCGCGTCCACCAGCAGCAGGCCCCGGCCGTTCTCGCCTAGTTCCTCGCCTGCCCGCGGCGGGGAGACCGGACATGGGCTGGCATCCCAGACCATGATCAGGATCTTGTCCTTATCGGAGAACAGCCAGAGCCGTACCGGCGTCGTCTCGGTGAGCGCACGCGAGGCCCGGACGGCATTCGTCGCCAGCTCGGATATCACCAGGGCAACGTGCTCGCGTCGGTAGTCTAGCTCCCAGTCACTGAGCACCTGGCGGACGTGCGAACGCGCGGACCGGACCGCCTCGGGGTGCGCGCTGAGTTCAAGGAAGCTAGCGAGCGGCCAGTCATGCGCCATGCCGGTCTCTGGCTTGTGGCCTGGAGAAACCGGCAGGCCGCCAACGGTCGCTGCTAAATCGTCCGGTGGGCGTGGCCAGTCCGGCGGTTCCGGCGTGGACGTGCCATGAAAGGCCATTCGCTAACTCCTGTCACAGCGGCGTCACGAGGTCGGCAGGAGGATGTCGTGCGGTGGTGACCTGGCGGTATATCACGGTGAGTTGAATAGGTGTGATTGACTTGTAGCCGCTTCCTTGCTCTGCGCAGGAGAGCGGTTACGGGACGGGTGCACGCGATGCCCATGGATCAGGACCGCGTTCGAGAGATCGTCGAGCGCGTCTTCGCAAGTCAGGACGGCATTGACTCGTGTCGCAGGCGCGACCTAGGGGCCATCGTCCGGCTGTGCGGCAAGTACGGGATCACCCAGGGTGCGATCGCCAGCATGACCGGCGTCGGCCAGGGCCGACTGTCTGAGTACAGCAGGGGCAAGCGCAAGGATCCTAAGCTTGACACGTTGGAAGCCCTCGCGGACGGCCTGGGGTTGCCGGCTCCAGCGCGACGGGCGCTCGGCTTAACGTCGGCGCCCAGCCGGAACGCCGCCCCCGCCGCTGACGATCACGGTTTCCCAGCCGATTCGTTCGATCTGCTGCGACTCGCGGAAGTGATCGGGAGGAGGGGCAAGGTGAAGCGTCGAGACTTGCTCGCGCTCGCGGCCGCGATCAGCGCCGGAGCGGCTACTGCGTCAAGCGACATATGGGAACGGATTACTTACGGTCTCACCAAGCCGACTGGCATGGATGAGGCAATGGTCCGGGCGATCGAGGCCCGGTAGGCAGGATTTCACCAGCTCGAAGAGATGGTCCCGGCTCCCGCGCTCTACAAAGGTCTCACCGCGCATCTGCGGGAAGCCGGAAACCTGCTCAACGGGGCGCCGGCCGATCCAAGGGACGAGTTCCGGACGCGACTGATTGTCGCCGTTGGCGAGAGCAGCGTGCTCGCTGGATGGCTGGCCGCTGACATGGGCGACGCGACCGCCGCGCGCAGCTATTACGAGATCGCTGAGAAGGCGGCGAAGGAAGCGGGCGATCCCGGGATTGCCGCGTGCGAACTGGCATACCGCAGCTACATCCCGAGCACGAAGGGAGGCCATGGCCGCTCCCGAATGCTTCTGACCGCCGCGCTAGAAACTATCGAAGGCTACGATTCGTCGCCGGCGACGACGGCATGGCTGGCAGCCCGGTGGCAGCCCGGTATGCGGAGGAAAGCGCGGCGATAGGCGACAAGGCCCAAGCGGTCGAGTCGTGGGCCAGGGCAAGTGACGCCTATGCCATCGCCGACACCGACGAGGACCGCGTGTGGACGCGGTTCATGGACCAGAACCGCTTTGACTCCTACCACATCGCCACCCTTGCGGGCATTCACCGACTCGACGAGGCGCAGGAACTAGCCGCTACGGTGCTAGCTCGACTCGATCAGCCGGACCGCAAGAAGGCCGTCATCATCTTGGAGGGCATCGCATCCGCCCACCTTACGAGGAGATCAGTCAGCGACGCTTCCACCATTGGCCGACATGCACTAGCCGTGCTGCGGGAAACCGAGTTCGCCATGTGGCTGCCGAAATTCGAGGCACTCGCGCAAGGCCTGAGGCGGTGGGAGCATGCCGAGCCAGTGCGCGCATTCCTCGAGGAGTACGGCGTGACGAAGCGGCAGCTTGCCCCGTCTCCTCGCTGATCCAGCCCAGGTACTCGGCGCTCCCGCCGGTTATCGGCGTCACGATGATCTCAGGCGTGTCGTCGTGTCCATTCACGGGGTTGAGACCTGAGATTGTCAGGCCGCGAGCGGGCTGGCGGGCAGCGTGGCCGCTGGCCAGCTGTCAGCAGGCCCTGGGCGCAGCTTCACCTCCCGCGCGGCCGGGATGGCGGGCTGCGTGGCCGGTAGCCAGGGCTTGCCGGCCAGGGCGCTGGCGATGGCATCCAGCGCGGTGAGACCGTGGTTTGCCGCGGAGTCGAGGTAGCCTGCGGATGCGGCACCAGCGGCCGAGGGTGTGCTGGGTGTGCCAGTAGCCGGAGACGGCCTGGTGGCGCTTGGTGCCCTTGACGGCGCGCTCGGGCCGGCCGCCTGGTCCAGGCCCGCCACCGCGAACCCGCGCACCACGGCCATCGCCGCGAAGCCGTCCCAGGCCGCGCGGTTCAGCAGCCGCTGCGTCCGGTCCGGGGTCCGGTCGCCCACGTACCGGGCGATAGTCCAC
>WNGK01010247.1_pt1 | contig 10047 bp, 11 predicted proteins | sample 5400601 | NCBI WGS metagenome assembly WNGK01 (sample SAMN13153376, study PRJNA577476) | soil metagenome | isolation source: 60 cm soil or saprolite under Garry oak tree replicate 1 | place: USA:California | collected 2016-06-15 | reverse complement strand
CAGCGGCGCCAGCACGAGCCGCCGGATCAACCTGGGTGGGAGCATCCGCCCCTCCCGTCATCACAGGCCAGGGCCAGGCCTGTTCCTGGTCAGCGTCAGGGTAGTTCTTACCCTCGCGGCGCGACTACCCACCAATCAGCCGAGGACACGCCGGGTCAGCGTGGCCAGCTCGGCGTTGAAGCGCCCGGGCTCCTCCAGGTGCGGCACGTGACCGACGCCGTCGTACCAGGAGGCCTCGGCGGCCGGGCAGGTGGCCCGGATGTGTTCGGCCATGGCCGGGAGCACCACCGTGTCCGAACGGCCCTGGGTGACCAGCAGCGGCACCCGAAGGCCGGCTAGCACGTCGTCGCCGTCGATCTCGCGCGCGGCGAGACTGGCGCGGATCTGCGGGGCCACCGCCATGTTCCAGCTCGGCGGCGACCGGCTTGGCCACACAGGCCCGCAGGAAGGACCGCATGCCGCGGATATTCGTGGGCAGGTCGTCGGCCGTGAGGTCGACGAAGTGGTCGAGGAAGGCGGGGCCGATCAGCGTGCCGAACGCCGCCTCGCCCATCTTGACCGCGCCTTCGACGAAGTTGACCGCGGCCACCCGGTCCTGGCCGTACGCGCGCAGGTAGTCGCAGATGACGAAGGCGCCGTAGGACCAGCCGACGAGCACCGCGCGCTCTAGGCCCAGCCGGTCGATGATCGCCGCCAGGTCGTCGGCCCAGAGCCCGGCGTCGGTGTAGGGCCCGGGCCCGGGCGGCGCCTCGGACATGCCGTGGCCGCGCAGGTCGTAGGCCACCAGCCGGAACTCGTTCCGGAGCGCGCTTTCGTACTGCTTGTCCCAGCAGAGGTGGTTCTGCGACCAGCCGTGAATGAACAGGATCGGCGGCCCGTCCGCCTGGCCCCACTCGCGCACGTGCAGCCGCACCCCGCCGCCGCCCGCCACCGTGTGGACCTGCATCCGCCCCGCTATCGTCGTCGTCATTTTCCGGCCTCCTCGTAGTAGTCGTGCCGACTCACGATCGTCGTCGCCGGCGGTGCCGGAGCGCGTCGGGCGGAGCGTCTTATCTTGCGCCCTCGGGCGCCCTACTTCTGCCCTAGGAATGCTTACGAGCGCCTTCCGCCCTGGTGGCAGCCGCGCGATACTGGCCGCGTGGAGCCTCGCGCCAAGGCGTTCGTGGGCCGCGCCGCCGAGCTGGGGACGCTCGAGAAGGCGCTCGCCGCCGCGCGGGCGGGCCGCGGCGCGGCCATCCTGGTGACCAGCGAGGCGGGCATCGGCAAGACCCGGCTCGCCGCCGAGCTCACCCGGCACGCCCGCGCGGCCGGCTGCCAGACCCTGCTCGGCCGGTCGATCGATCTCGTCGGTACCGAGCTGCCCTACCAGCCGTTCGCCGAGGCCCTGCGCTCGATGGGCGGGCACCCGCTCCTCGGCGGCCCGCGGCCCGCCGACACCCCCGCAGGTTCCCAGCTGCGGGTCTTCGAGGAGACGCTCGCGCTGCTCACCGGTCACGCGGCCGCCGCGCCGGTGCTGCTCGTGCTCGAAGACCTGCACTGGGCCGACACGTCAACCCTCGACTTGGTCGTGTTCCTCGCCCATAACCTGGCCGAACGACCGGTGGTACTGCTCGCCACCTACCGGCAGGACGAGCCCGCCTCGAAAAGGCGTATGGCCCGGCTGGCCGATGGCGTGCGCCGCTCGGGTTCTGGCCTCGTGCTGGACCTCGGCCCGCTCCCGCCCGAGGACCTGACGGCGCTGCTCGCCCCCGCGCCGGCCGCGCTGCTCAACCCCGCGCTGGCCGACGCCATCGTCGCCCGTTCCGAAGGCAACCCGTTCTTCGCCGAAGAACTCCTCGCGGCCGACCCGAGCCGGACCGCCGAACTCCCGCACCGCCTGCGCGACCTGCTGCTCCAGCGGGTGGAACGGCTCGACCCCGCGGCCCAGGGCCTGCTGAGGCTGGCGGCCGCCGCCGGGCGCGACGTCGGCTACCCGCTGCTCGCCGCGCTCGCCGCCGTCCCCGAGCCCGACGTGCGCGAGTCGCTGCGCCAGGCCGTCGAGCACGAAGTCCTGGTCGCCGACCAGGCCGCGGGTACCTTCAGGTTCCGCCACCCGCTGCTGGCCGAAGCCGTCTACTCGACGATCCTCCCCGGCGAGCGCGAGGAACTGCACGCCCGGCTGGCCGGTGAGCTGTCGCGCACCGCGTCCGCCTCGCCCGCCGAGCTCGCGCCGCACTGGGCGGCGGCGGGACGGGCCGCCGAGGCGCTGACCGCCTCGGTGGAGGCGGCACGCCAGGCGGAGGCGGTGTTCGGCCTGGCCGAGGCCGTCGCCCACCTCGAGCGGGCGCTCGCGCTGTGGCCCGCCGTACCCGGCGCGTTCGAGCGCGCGGTCGAGCTCGCCCCGCCGTCGTCGGCGGAGCGCGCGCAGGCGCTCGCGGCGTTCGGCACCGGGTTGCAGATGGCCTGGCGGCACCAGGAGTCACTGGTGGTCTGCGAGCAGGCGCTCGCGCTCGCGCGTGCGACCCGAGCACGGGCGGCCGAGCTGCGGGCGCTCACCGAGCTCGGCAGCGACCTCGCCTACCTCGGCCGCGGCGAGGAGGGCCTGGCGCGGCTCGGCCAGGCCGTTCGGCTGGCCGAACAGACCGGCGACCCGATGGCCCTGCAGCGGGCGTACATCACCCTGACCGACGTGCTCACCATGCTCGGCCGGCCCGGGGAGTCGGCCCGGGTGGCTGCTCAGGGGCTCGCGGCCGTCCGCCGCTACGGCGCCGATGCCACGGTGCTGGTGGCCAACCAGGTCGAGGCGCTGCTGGCCGTCGGCGACTGGGATGAAGCCGAACGGGCCAGCGTGACCGCCCTGCGCACCCTCAGCGCCAGCTATTCGTACATGGCCCTGATCATCCGCGCCGACGTGGAGATCGGCCGGGGTCACTTCGACGTCGCCCGCGCCCATCTCGAGGCCGCGCGCGCCACCCTGCGCGAGGACCGCGGGCTGGGAGTGTACGACGGCTACCTCGCGGAACTCGCCTTGTGGGAGCGCCGCTGGGCCGACGCCGCCCAGGCCATCGACGACGGCCTGACCCAGGCGCAGTCGCAGGAGGCGGCGCAGATCCGCGTCCAGCTGTGCGCCAAAGGGCTGCGCGCCCAGGCTGAGCTGGCCGCGCTGGCCCGCGCCCGACGGGACGAGGGCGCGCTCCGGGCGCGGCTCGACCGTGCCCGGGAGCTGCTCACCGCCGCCCGCCGCGCCGCGGCCGAGGCCGCCTCCATCACGCCGAACGCGGCCGGCTGGCACCTGCTCGCCCGGGCCGAACACGATCGCGCCCGCGGTGCCGCCCGGCCGCAGGCGTGGGCGGACGCCGCCGCGGCCTGGGACCGGCTCGAACGCCCGCCGCTGGCGGCTTACTGCCGCTGGCGCCTGGCCGAGGCCCTGCTCGCCGCGGGCGCGTCCCGCGCCGAGGCGAGCGTGCCGCTCCGCGGCGCGCATGCCGTCGCGGCCCGGATCGGCGCCCGGCCCCTGGCCGCCGAGCTCGAGCTGCTCGCCCAGCGCGCCCGCCTTGACCTCGCCCCGCCGGAGGCGAGCGCACCCGGCACGAAGCGCGCCCTGGAAGAGGCTCTCGGCCTGACCCCGCGCGAGGCCGACGTCCTGGCCCTGATGGCCCGGGGCTACACCAACCGCGAGATCGCCACCACGCTCGTCATCAGCGTCAAGACCGCCGGCGTCCACGTCTCGCACATCTTGCGCAAGCTCGACGCCCCCAACCGCCTGGAAGCCGCCGCCATCGCCCACCGCCTAGCCCCGGGCCCCGGGCCCTAGCGTCGCGGGCGGGCTAGCCGCTCGGCGGCGGTCACCACGCTGGCGCGGCGCCGGGCGTGCTCGGCCGGGTCGCTGTCGTCGGCGCCGGTGAGCATGCGGGCGAGCTGCGGCGCGGAGACCCACCACGCGGCCAGCCCGATGATCATGAACACGAGGTGCTCGGGAGACAGTTCGTCGTCGAGCACACCGTCCCGCTGGGCCGCCGCGTAGGCCTGCGCCTTCTTCTTGTAGTGCGCGGTGCGGTTCGCCTCGTCGGCCACGCCGCCGGACAATCCCTCCCACAGCAGCAGCCGAACGAGCTGGGGATGGGCCGCCTGATAGTCGAAGGTGCGCCCGGCGAACTCGCCGATCTCCTCGAAGCCGGACGGGACCGGTGCGACCGAGACCGCGAGCTTGTCGAGCTCGTCGGTGAGCACGGTCTCGAACAGGGCCTGCTTGTCGCCGAAGTACTTGTAGAGCCGCTCCTTGTTGATGCCGGCCCGTTCGGCGATGCGGGCCATGGTGGTGCCGTCGGGCCCGTGCTCGGCGAACTCCGCCGTGGCCGCCTCCTTGAGGCGCCGGCGGGTTCCCTCGGTGTCCCAGGCCATGCGGCTATCCTACGTCGGACCAACTACAACGTTGCGGTTGGGCAAGTAACCGCGCTACCATAGGACTACAACCGCAACGTTGGAGATGGAGATATGGATATGGCTGACAGCGTCCCCGGCGGCGCCCTCAAGCTCGCCGACGATCTCGTCCTCAGCCGCATGGGCTTCGGCGCCATGCAACTCGCCGGGCCCGGCGTCTTCGGGCCGCCCAAGGATCGTGACCAGGCCTTGGCCGTCCTCCGCGAAGCCGTCGAGGCAGGCGTCACCCACATCGACACGAGCGACTTCTACGGTCCCGTGGTGGTCAACGAGCTGATCCGGGAGGCGCTCCACCCCTACCCGGCGGACCTGCGCATCGTCACCAAGGTGGGCGCGCGCCGCGGCGAGGACGGCAGCTGGCGCTCCTCGCTGGAGCCCGGCGACCTCAAGGCCCAGGTCAGGGAGAACCTCGCGCACCTCGGCGTGGACGCCCTCGACGCCGTCAACCTGCGGCTGCGGGCCGAGGGCACCGGCCGGGAGTCCGTCGCCGAGCCGTTCGGCGCCCTGGCCGAACTCCAGAAGGAGGGCCTGATCCGCCACCTCGGCCTCAGCGAGGCGTCGGACGCCCAGCTCACCGAGGCGCAGGCCATCGCGCCCGTCGTCGCCGTGCAGAACCTCTACAACCTCGCCACCCGGCGCGACGACGCCCTGGTCGACCGGTGCGCGGCCGAGGGCATCGCCTACGCCGCCTACTTCCCGCTCGGCGGCTTCACCCCGCTCCAGTCGGCGACGCTGGACCGCGTGGCCAGCCGCCTCGGCGCGTCCCCGCCGCAGGTCGCGCTGGCCTGGCTGCTCTGGCGCTCGCCCACGATGGTCCTTATCCCCGGCACCTCCTCCCTGGCCCACCTCCGCGAGAACGTCGCCGCCGCCGACCTGCTGCTGCCGCCCGACGCGCTCGCCGAACTCGACACCATCGGCCGCTGAGCCGGCCGACGAGGACACGCCAGCCTGAAGAACGGCCGGGCCCGCCTACCCGGCCGCCGCGTTCCAGTCGAGCAGCTCGATGATGACGCCGTTGGGGTCGCGCACCTGGAAGGCGCGCTCACCCCACTCCTCGGACCGCAGCGGCATGGTGATCGCGACGCCTTCGGCCCGCAGCCGGGCCAGCTCGCCCTCCAGGTCGTCCACCTCGAAGGCGAGGATCAGCCCGCCGGCGTGGTCGTCCCGCTGGTCCGCCGGCAGCATCTCCATGCCCCGGCGCAGGAACACCACGTTCATCCCGGCGTCCGGCCGGCCCAGCGAGGCGAAGCCGTCGGCCGACATCTCCTCGGTGAACCCGAAGTGCCCGGTCAGGAACCGAACGGACGCCGCCACGTCGTCCACGTTCAGGGATACTGCTGATGCGGTGATCTTCACGAGCGTCACACTCCTCTGCGCTTCCCAGTGTTTCTTCTCTATACGATGTACAGAGTACGACGTACAACGATAGTGAGGTGTTCCCGATTCCCTCGGCGCGTACCGGTGCCGGCGATCCGGCCCGGACCTTGCGACTGCTCTGGCGTGACCCGGCGGCCGGGCCCCGGCACGGCCCGCGCCAGGGCCTGACCGTCAACCAGGTCATCGACGCGGCCACCGCGCTGGCCGACGCCGAGGGCCTGGACGCGGTCACCATGCGGCGGGTCGCCACGAACCTCGGCGTGGTCCCGATGACCCTGTACACCTACGTGCCCGGCAAGGCTGAACTCCTCGACCTCATGCTCGACTCCGCCTACGCCCGGATGCCCCGCGCGGACACCGCCGGGCAGCCATGGCGGCAGCGGCTCGCCGTGATCGCCGCCGAGAACCGGGCCCTGTTCGAGGCCCACCCCTGGACCGCGGCGATCTCCACCATCCGTCCGCCGCTCGGCCCCGGCCTGCTGGCCAAGTACGAGCATGAGCTGTCCGCACTGGACGGCCTCGGCCTCGACGACGTCCAGATGGACGATGCCCTCACTCACCTGCTGGCCTTCGTCCAGGCCTGGACCCGCGTCGCCGCCGACGCCCGCAGCAACCGCGAGTCCGGGATGGACGACGAGCAGTGGTGGGCCGCGCACGCTCCCCTGCTCGAGAAGGTCCTCGACCCGGCTGCCTACCCGCTGGCTGCCCGGGTCGGCACCGCCGCGGGCACCGCCCACGGCGCCGCTTACGACCCGGAGCACGCCTACCAGTTCGGCTTGCGGGTCATCCTCGACGGCCTCGCCGCGCAGCTTCCGGGACCCCGGCGCAGTGCCAAGCGGAGTGGCGGCATCTGACAAGCTGTGAGTTCATGGCTGACTCCTACCTGACCTTCGCCGCCGACTACGACTGGCTGTTCGACGACGACGTGCTGACGGGCGGGGGTGCGATCAACCACCCCGCCGCGGCGCGCCTGCTCCAGCGGACCGGGCCCGGCCGTACCGTGCTCGACGCGTCCTGCGGCACCGGTATCAACGCGGCGGTGCTCGCCCGCCGCGGGTTCGACGTCTGGGCGACCGACGGGAGCGAGGCGATGATCACCGAGGCGGCCGCCCGGTTCCGCCGCGAGCAGCTGGCGATCCCGGTGCGGCGCAGCCTGTGGGCGGATCTTCCCGCCACCCTGGCCGAACGCTTCGACGTCGTGTTCTGCGTCGGGAACTCGCTGGTCCACGCCGCGGGCCGGGCCGCCATGGTGGAGGCGCTCAGCGGGCTGCGGCGGATGGCCCGGCCCGGGGGACACGTGGTCATCGACTCCCGTAACTGGGAGAAGCTGCACGCCGAACGCCGGATCGTGCGGGTCGCGAACCGGGTGCTGACCCGGGACGGCCGGCGGTGCCTGAGTTTCTACGCCTGGGAGATACCCGATCGCCTGCACGACGAGCACGTCGCCCACATCGCGTTCGTCTTCGAGGACGGTGCCTGGGTCGAGACGCACGAGTACCCGGTCTCGTTCCGCCCCTTCACAATCGCCGAGCTGCGCGAACGACTCGAGCTCGCGGGCCTGCGGGAGGTCGACACCGACTTCGACGACTCCCGCGACCAGTACTGCCTGATCGCGGAGGCGGTCCCGGCATGACCGAGCTGCACATCGCCCACACCGCTGACCTCGGGGCCGAGCAGAAGGCCGCCATCCGCGGCCTGATGGACGCCGTCTTCGACGGCGTCTCGGACGACACCTTCGACAACACGCTCGGCGGGGTGCACGCGCTGGTCCTTGAGAACGGCGAGCTGATCGGGCACGGCAGCGTCGTCCAGCGCCGGCTGCTGCACGCCGGCCGGACGCTGCGCACCGGCTACGTCGAGGGCGTCGCGGTCCGCGCCGACCGGCGCCGCCAGGGCCACGGCGCGCGGCTGATGGCCCCGCTCGAGCGCATCGTGCGGTCCGCTTACGACCTCGGCGCGCTCGGCGCCAGTCCTGACGGCGCCCGCCTGTACGCCTCGCGCGGGTGGCAGCTGTGGCGCGGGCCCTCCTCGGCCATGACCCCGGACGGCATCAGGCCCACTCCGGGTGCGGAGGCATTCATCTACGTGCTGCCGGTGTCGGTCCCGGTCGACGTGTCCGGCGAGCTCACCTGCGACTGGCGCCCGGCCTCGCTGTGGTGAACCAGCCACTACACGGCGGCGACCCCGCCGTAGGCCCAGCCCCTTCCCGGCCGGGACAGCTAGCCCGGCAGGTCCGGCGGGTGCGCGTCCAGAGTCACCCGCAGGGTGATGTCGTGCTCGAGCGCCGCCTTCAGCGCGCTGAGCAGGAAGGTAAACCCGGCCGTGGAGTCGAGCGCCTGGCTCACCTGCGTGCCGGCTTCCCCGGTGAATCCGGTCTCGGTGACGCGCAGGTAGGTCGCGTCGCCCTGGTACGGGGTGAGCTCGAACCGCACCGTGGTGGGGTGCGCGGGGTTGTAGCCGTCCCAGCGGAAACGGATGAGCCGGCCGGGCCGGACCTCCTCGACCCGCACCGTGCTCGAGACGCCGTACATCTCCCAGGTCCAGGTGAGCTCGGCGCCCTCGGTCATCCGGCCGGTGCTCTTGGTGAACCAGAACCTGGTCGTGACCGACGGGTCGGCCAGCGCCTCGAAGACCTCGTCCGGCGGCCGCCGGATGAGCATGCCGACGTTCACCTTCGGCGCCGTGGCGAGCTGGGTCATCACCGCGCCGTCCCGTCGTGGCGGGCCATCTGCTCGGCGCGCAGCTTGGCGTGCATCTCCCACGGCGCGCGCGGCAGCACGTGGCCTGTCTCCAGCAGCGACTTGAGGTTGGCGAAAACGGCGGGCCAGCCAGCCGAGATGGCCTCCAGCGCGCTCTCGTCGGCCAGGTTCTCGTGCGTGACCGTGAGCCGGACGATCTCGTGGTACGGCTCGATGTCGAAGGTCACCCGGGAGGGGCCCTGCGGCGGGGCCGCGCCCGGGGCGTCGAACGTCATCGCGAGCCGCCGCGGCGGCTCAGATTCCAACACGGCGCCGGCCACGTCGGCGATGCCGGAGCCGTCGACGCGGCGGTGCTCCCACGGCGAGCCGGGCCGCCAGTCGGATACGTTGCTGTGGCCCCAGTACTTCGCGGTCAGGTCCGCGTCGGTGAGCGCGTCCCACACCCGCTCCGGGGTGCTCTCGATGTAGGTGACGTACACGTAGTCCGGCCGTTCGGCCATGATGTCCTCCTCCTCGGCCCGGCGCCTGATGGCGCTCAGCGCGCGCAGGCGCGGGCGTTCGAACTTCTCGATCCAGCGTTCGGCGATGTCCCACAGCGGGACCGGGTTGAGGTAGTGCAGTTTCTCCCGGCCCCGGCGGACGGTGGTGACGAGGTTGGCCGCCTCCAGCAGGCCCAGGTGCTGGGTCGCCGACTGCCGCGCCATGTCGAGCGGCTCGCACAGCTCCCCGAGGGTCTGCCCGTTGCGTTCGCGCAGCCGGTCCAGCAGCGCCCGCCGGGTCGGATCGGCCAGCGCCTTGAACACCGCGTCATCCTCGGCCACCCCGACATTATGCAGGTATTTACCTGCATAAGTCAAAGGCGGCCCAGTGCTAGCGGCCCAGTGCTATTCGTTTGCCGGGGCCCGGCCCGCCTGGAATCCTGGCCTGGATGGAGCTGCGACTGGCACCCCTGCAGACGGCCCGGCTGCGCCTGGAACCACTGACCGCCGAGACGGCCCGGGCCATCCTGGCCGGTGACCTGTCCGGGCTGGCTGCCGCCGGGCTGACCGCCGCCGACGGATGGCCGCATGATGACACCGCGGACGGCCTGGGCATGGCGGTCAAGACCGGGCACCCGCCCGGCTGGCTCGTCACGGTCGGCGGCGCGGTCATCGGCGACATCGGCACCCACGGGCCGGTCGACGAGGCCGGGAGCGTGGAGATCGGCTACGGCCTGGCCGCGCCCAGCCGCGGCCAGGGCTACGGCAGCGAGGCGGTGGCCGCGGTCACCGAATGGCTGCTGAGCCAGCCCGGCGTCCGCCAGGTCCGCGCGCACACGCTGACCTCCAACGCGCCCAGCCGCCGCGTCCTGGAGAAGGCGGGCTTCCATTACGTCGGCCTCGACGAAGGCGAAGCCCTCTACCAGCGGCCATAAACGCACCGGCACCCAGTCCCCGCCCGCGCCCGCCGCGGCCGCGAAGACGGCGCCGCCCCGTCCTGGCCGCCCTGAGTCGCCTCTGTCCCCCCTAACCGGAGCCGGAGCCCTAACCGGAGCCGCCGGGCGGCAGCTCGA
>WNGK01010053.1_pt1 | contig 10047 bp, 8 predicted proteins | sample 5400601 | NCBI WGS metagenome assembly WNGK01 (sample SAMN13153376, study PRJNA577476) | soil metagenome | isolation source: 60 cm soil or saprolite under Garry oak tree replicate 1 | place: USA:California | collected 2016-06-15 | reverse complement strand
AAGAGAAGATGAACCATACAATCTGTCAAGCTCCTGAAGGCTTACGAGAATGTCGTGCATGTGGGGCTCCTTTCCGGTTACTGCGTTCCCGCCTGGTGCTCGTAGCGATCAAGAACAGGTTTGACAATAGTTGAGTATTTGGCGTTTCCCCATTTGAGATAGGAGCAGATTTCACGCCGTGGGATACCTTTTGTAAACGCCTCGATCACTTTGTTCCTCTCCTCATCGGGAACATCCGGGAACAAGATTGTATCGGGCGTTGTCTGCTCCTCTCTCCCCTGTCCATAATCGGGTGTTCCCGATGCTGTTTCCGTGATTTGAAACACAAGCGGTGCTTGTTGTACCGGCGGTTGCATACCTGTCTGTTCCTCTGCCTTTGCCGCGCTCACGTGTCGCATCGCATGGGCAACAATCAACAGAACAATCGCTACTGAGCGTATCCAGATCAGGGCTTCAACCGGAACAAACACGTGGATGTAGGCGGCATCAAGGGTGAGGTTCAATGTTTGCTGCACGCTCTCAATGTTGAGGACTATCGCGGCGGTGAACAAAAGGAGTGCGGATAACAGGCCATAGAGCCAGGTTTTGACCAACTCGCCTTCTTGCTGGTAGCGGAATGTGCGGATGATGGTACCGGCAACGCTGGCGTCAATGGCAATGCACTGCGTCCAGGCCCACACGCGCTGCATGAACAGGTTGTCGGTAAGCACTGAGCCTTTAGTCAGGACGTTTGCCATCGATGCAATCAGCCCAAATGCCAGTAAGAGGACTGACAGGCTTGCGGCAAGTTCTAACAGGTACAGTATTCCGGTGTCGAGCTTCTCGATGGTGGTAAAATGTTTCATGGTGGTTGCTCCTTCTAAAATGGGTAAAACACAATACAAAAGCGAGAGGAATACTCCTCTCGCCAGGTCTATGTAACGAGTATCGTGCGAAGGGCAAAGGTAAGCTGTTTAATATTTATTGGAGAAGCTACAAGTAGATCAGACTGTAGGCACCGTGAAAAACCACATTTCCAATATCCTCAGCCGCCTGGGATTGCGCGACCGCACACAGGCAGCTATCTATGCGCGGGAAAATAACCTGCTTTGAAGCAGGCACCACTTATACCTGCCAGTCATACATGGCTCTGCTTGCTAGCCTGCTATGAGACTCCTACAATTACCTATGTAGGGAAAGTTTCAAGCTTGTAATCCACCACGTTATATCCTGGGTACTGTGGAATACAAAGGAAATGCCATATGTCAGACCTACTAGCTGCGCGTGCCCAGATGGGTACCTCGCTGGCTTTCCATATCATCTTTTCTGCCCTGGGGGTCGGGTTGCCGTTGCTCCTGTGTATCGCCGAGGGCCTCGCTCTCTGGCGCAAAGACCCTGACTGGATGGCGCTCACCCGCCGCTGGACAAAAGGCTTCGCCATCCTCTTCGCCGTTGGCGCAGTCTCCGGTACGGTCATCTCATTTGAGCTAGGCCTGCTCTGGCCGACCTACATCAAGTATTCCGGCTCCATCATTGGCTTGCCGTTCGCCCTGGAGGGCTTCGCCTTCTTCACAGAAGCAATCTTCTTGGGTCTTTACCTCTACGGCTGGAACCGCCTCTCGCCGCGTGCGCACTGGCTCTGCTCCTTCCCGATCTGGATCAGTGGACTGGCCTCGGCCTGGTTTATCGTCAGCGCCAATTCCTGGATGAACACCCCCGCGGGTTTTCAGATTGTGCATGGGAAGATAACGGGCATCAATCCCTTCCAGGCCATCCTTAACCCCAGTACCCCCTACCAGACGACACATATGATCCTGGCATGCTACGTGGCGACCGGTTTTAGCGTCGCCGCTATCTATGCTACTGCCATACTGCGCGGCAAGCGCGATGGCTACCATCGCAAAGGACTCATGCTGGCAATGGCAATGGGAGCCATCGTTATTCCTCTGCAGATCATCAGCGGGGATGCCAATGCTCGTTTCCTCGCAAGCGCGCAGCCTGTGAAGTTCGCTGCCCTGGAGGGCATTTTCCACACGCAAGCGGGGCCGCCGCTCTCGATTGGTGGCCTGGCCGATCCAAAAACAGGCAAGGTGTACTACGCCATAGAAATCCCACATGGCGCCAGCCTGCTGGTCAATGGCGATCTCAACTCCGTCATCAAGGGCCTTGATAGTGTTCCTCCCGGAGACCGGCCCAATCCGCTGCCTGTGCATTCTTCGTTCGATGGCATGGTTGCGAGCGCCTTCTTTGCGCTGTTTATCGGGTTAGTGTTCTGGCTCCTCTACTTTAGCCACAAGCGGGTTGTGCCTGAGAACCGCTTGCTCTTACGAGGTGTAGTGCTGGCAGGGCCGCTCTCTTTCCTGGCAATAGAGCTCGGCTGGATGGTAACCGAGTTAGGACGGCAACCCTGGGTCATCTACGCTATGCTGCGTACGAAGGATGCCGTAACCCCTGCTCCCGGGCTGAACATTACCTTCTTCATCTTCGTTGGTATTTACATAATACTATCGATCACCCTGGTCGTATTGCTGCTGCGCCTGGCTCGCCAGCCGCTCCCTAAACTCGAATGGCCTGTCTTCGAAGCCAGTAGCGGGGAGGAGAGTGAAGAGGAGGTTGGTATTCGATGACCCTTGCTTATGCCGTGCTGGCTCTTCTCTGGCTGGCGCTCATTGCCTATGCCACTCTTGGCGGAGCCGACTTTGGCGGAGGTGTCTGGGATTTCCTGGCCTTTGGTCCCCAGGCCGAACGTCAACGCCGCCTGGTTGGACAGGCTATGGGACCGGTATGGGAGGCTAATCACGTCTGGTTGATTTTCCTGATCGTGGGACTCTTCACAGCTTTCCCGATTGTCTTTTCAATCCTTTCGATCGCGCTCTATATACCCTTCCTCATAGCGCTGATAGGCATTGTGCTGCGCGGGGCCGCTTTCGCCTTTCGTGCCCACGCGGCCCATGCCGTCGCTATCAGCAAGGTTTGGGGGCGCGTTTTTAGTACCGCCAGCGTGGTTACTCCCTTCATGCTCGGTACCGCGGCCGCCGCGGTGGCAAGCGGTCAGATCCGCGTACAGGGTAGCCAGGTTAAAACCGACCTGTTGACAGGCTGGACAACGCCCTTCGCACTGGTGATAGGCGCCATGGCGCTCTCACTCTGCGCAACCCTGGCGGCGGTCTACCTGACCGTAGAGGCCGAAGCTCTCAAGGATACCCAACTGGTGGAGGCCTTTCGCCTGCGCGCCATGATTGCGGGCGCTGTGACTGCTGTGCTTGGAGCGCTGGGCTTGATCCTCTCACCCTCGCAGGCTCCGCTTCTCTGGCAGGGCATGCTCAAGCACGCTATTCCTGTCGTGCTTGCTACTATGCTTGTTGGATTATGCACAGCTGCCTCGCTGTTTCTGAGGCGCTACCGCCTGGCACGCATCTCGATCGTCATCGACACGGGATTCTTGCTTGGCGCCTGGGGCTTATCCCAGCTTCCCTACCTGGTCCCGCCTGATATCACGGTGTATAATGCAGCCAGCCCACCCATTACGCTGTTAGCGTTCCTGATCTCTACCGCCGTAGGTATGGTGATACTGTTGCCATCGCTCTGGCTGCTTTTCCGTGTCTTCAAAGGCAGGAATCCTGTGCCCCGTGTGCAGGGTCAAAGCAGCATCAACTCCCAAAACGTGTCAGCGCCTCGTAGATAGCGTTGGTACCAAAGCCCATCGCTTCTACCGGGATGCGTTCGTCAGCCGCATGAATGGTGCGCGAAAAATCGAAACCTTCCGGAAGGTTCATGGGCAGGAAGCCATAGGTTTGAATGCCCAGTTGCGAGAAGAAGCGCCCATCCGTGACGGCAGGCAGCATGTACGGCATTGCTATGCATCCCGGGTCAGCCTCGCGCAGGATGTTTGACAGTATGTCGAAGAGGCCCATATCTGGCACGGCCACAGCGGCCGCAGTGGAGACAGGTTCTGCGGTCCGAACGTCGAGTTCAACGTCATCACCGGCGAGTTGGTGGAGTTCCGCCAGCAGGTTATCCGCGGTGTACCCGGGAAGTACGCGCCCATCCATTTCAAGTACAATTTTGCTGGGAATGACATTCGATTTCTCGCCGCCATGGACGATGGTGGCATTGACAGTATTGTGAAGGATGGGGTCAAAGAATGCTCCATATGAGCCGAGGCTATCTAATAGAACATCGGTTTGCGCCGGATCGAGCAGTCGCTGGAGCACCGAGTTGATCGGATCAGGTAAGTTTGCCGCGACTGTTTCGATCATCAGTCGCGTGACAGGTGTAATATGTACTGGCAGGCGCTGCGTATCCAGTTGCAGGAGCAAGTTGCCTAGCCTGGCCATTGCCCCGCCGTGCAAGGGGAGAGAGGCATGCCCAGCAGGACCACGTACAGTAGCCTCGACGAGGCAGCCGCGCTTCTCAGCAACCATGATGGGATAGAACTTCCGCCCACCAATATATGTTGTGGACCCACCAAACTCGCCAAGTGCATAGCGAACGTCCTTGAAGAGATCGGCATAGTTTTCTACCAGGTACTTAGCGCCGTAAGCGCCGCCATCCTCCTCATCGCTCACAACCGTCAGAATGACGTCGCCAGGAAGCTGCAAGTCCTCGGCTTTCGCTCGTAGGAAGGCAGCAAGCATCATGGCAACACCGCCTTTCATGTCCAGGGCGCCTCTGCCCCAGATATAGCCATCTGCCTCTATACCCTCGAATGGCGGATGTTGCCACTCCTGGTTTTCGGTGGTGACAACATCTATATGCCCGTACAATAGCAGCGGCGGCACATTACCCTGGCCTGCTAGCCGTGCCACAAGGTTGGAGCGCATGGGGTCACGCGCCAGGATGTTCGTCTCAAATCCGGCTTCAGCAAGCAGGTAATTGATATAGGCGATGCACTCCGCTTCATTGCCGGGAGGGTTGGTAGTATCGAAACGGATGAGTTGCTGTAACAACTCGGCCGGATGCTGGTAGATCGGAGGCTGGTTACTGATCGATGACATCATGTAATTCTCACTTTCCCATTGCCGACTATCAGCCTGGTTGCATTGTATGCTTAAACGTAGTGTATGTTATCTGCTTAGGGAAAAGCAAAATCTATACCCAATCTGGGTACTTTTCCTTGCTGTGAGAGGGGAGCCTCATCTCCTTTCCTGTGGACGGCGTTGCCGTGTTCTGCGGTAAATATACACAACTCCGTAGGCGAGCAGCCCGATAAAGAGCCACCCGAGGCCGCCTGACACTCCTGTCCATCCACTAGTCGCGAGCAACAACAGGCATCCTCCAAACGCGAGCGGAAGCACGATCCGGGGAGCGGGAGTGCGAAACGCTGGCAATGGCCCACCTCGACGGCGGAGTATCACAAGTGCGATCAGCGTGAAAAGGAAGTGCAGCACGTACAAGAAGCCGCCTACGGCTGCTGCCAACAATACCGAGCCGGTGAGGGCAACGAGGGCCAGCAAGATCCCATTGAGCAGCACTGCTCCCCATGGCGTACTCGTCTTGGAGTGTACGCGGGCTACCAGACCTGGGAGCAATCCATCACGTGCCATCGCAAAGGCAACCCGCGACGTCACAACAAGCACTGCATTACCCGTTGCTGCTGTCGTCAGCAGCGCCGCTGCTGCCGTGAGTTGACGGCCGGTGGAACCGAGAAACTGTGTTGCCGCTGCCGCCAGGGGAGCGGATGACGTGCCAAGTTCATTCCAGGGGAGCACTCCTAACGCCACGAACGTGATCAGTAGATAGAGGCCCAGGACCGCGAGCAGCGTCAGCAGGATTGCCCTGGGCAGGTTGCGCTCGGGAGAGGTGATCTCCTCTCCCGCTGCCGCTACCATATCGAAACCACCAAACGCCAGGAAGGCCAGCAGGGTTGCCACAGCAACGCCACCCAGCCCGAATGGCAGAAACGGTGTGAACCGTTCGAAATGGATGTGCGGTAGACCTGACATACTGAAGCCAAGTAGAGCAGCCATTGCTAATCCGATCACCAGGCTCTGTACCAAGCCAGAGAGCCGGATGCCGGCGAGATTGATTCCGGTACAAAGTCCGATCAGGGCCAGTGCACCGGGAACAGCAGGCAAGCCCGTCAATGCGTGGAAGTACCCTCCAAACCCCAGCGTTACGTATCCACTGACGAAAATGTATGCTCCCCAGTACCCCCAACCCATCACAAAACCCCAGTGTGGACCAAGCAGCGTCCGTGTGAAAGCGTATCCCCCTCCGGCCAGGGGATAGCGGCAGGCAAGTTCGGCATAGGGGAGTGCGATCAGCAAGGACACGCCAAAGGCCAGCACAAAGGCCAGGAGAGCTCCCGGCCCTGCACGTCCTGCCGCTGCACCGACCAGAACGAAGATCCCGCCGCCAATTGTGCCGCCAATGCCAAGCGCGACCGCTTCACGGAGCGTTAACACCCGGCGGAGCCGCTGCGAACGCTGCTCGGGAGGAGTGCCTATGCTTTTGTATTCCACGTCATGCATCCTTCCAGTATCTCCGCCGTTCGCCTATCCGGGTCGTGCTGCCTCTCCCGCTCACCTGTCCAAGGAGGAGAAAATTTGAGAAGGTTGCGTCATTACCAACAAAGCTTCCCGAGTGGGAGAATCCTGCATCCTCGAGTTGCAGCGTTTTCATCTGCAACGTTTTCAGATGCTTCTGGAGCTTCCTGAGATCGGTCCCATAGTGCAGGTCACCAAAAGCTTCAGGGGTCCAATGATGCTTGTGCATATGGGCATCGATGATGAGCACATAGCCACCTGGGCGCACTACGCGGCGCAGTTCAGCCAGGGCGGTGCGAGGACTCACCACGTGGTGCAAGAGCATATGACACATCGCGACATCAACCGAACCTGTCGCGAGGGGGAGAAGTTCGGCCATGCCCTCTCGGAAGGAGACATGCTGGTACCCGGCCTGGGCCATCTTCCCCCCGGCCCGTGTGAGCATAGCGGGGGAGCAATCCACGCCGATCACGTCTCCTACAAGCGGGGCCATCATGCCTGCAAGGTAGCCCGTGCCTGTTCCCACGTCGAGCACTGTCATATCCCGGTGCCAGGGGAGGAGCCTGGTGAGGCGTTCCTGGAGTTCGACCTCGTAGGCGCTCGCCACATAGGCGTCCCATGTGGGTGCTATCCGCTCAAAATAGTCCCGTTCATGCGTTTCAAGATGCTGCAACAGCTCCTCCGGCGAGACCGTGAGATTGAAGCGAATCAAAGCATCAAGGTGCCCAAAAATCTCTTCGTCTGCGGGAAGAAGATCCTTGAACCGCCGTCGCTGGTACTCCCTTTGGAGGAGCTTGCGTGCCCGCCATAACTCGGTTGAGAGCACTGCTTCCGTCGTTCCAGTACGCAGAGCGATCTCCTGCAGAGGCAGCCGCTCGATCTCACGCCAGAAGAGCAGGCGCTGGTACTTCTCTGGTAGGGCGTGGAAGGTCTCCACGATGATTTGCAGCATATCTGTGCGCTCAAGCAGTGTCCTGAACGTCGTCGAATCACTGGCGAGCATCGCCACCTCACGTGAATGGAGGGGAAGAGTCGTCGCTGTTGCCGTTTGTTGATGCCGATAGGTATCGATCAGCAGGTTCTTGGCAACGCGCATTAGCCACCGCTGTGGATGTGTCAATTGTATGCCAGATGCCAGCGCCAGCAAAAGACGCACAAACACTTCGTGGCACAGTTCCCACGCGGCTTCGCGATCAGCAAGATGTTCTGCAAAGAACCGCACGATATCCTTGTGATACAGGATATACAGCTCCTCAACAGAGTTTGTGAGCGTATCCATCATCCAGTTCACCTCCTTCATTTCTACGTAATATTAGACGTTTCGTTCTCATGCATCTCAACATCAAATCAAAGGGAAAGTTTGTTATTTTTGGGAAAGAAACAGGAGGGTATCTTGCATTCCTGTGCTGGTCGTGGTTGCGCCTCATTGTAGGCTGCCTGGCTTGTTACCCTGAGCGCAGCGAAGGGTCTCCGCTGCCGCCGAGCCAGACCTTTCGCTTCACACACGGGAACAGAAGGCGGGATATGCGCTCGGCTAGGAGTGCCGAAGCAGGGTGTTAGCTCACTGGAAACCAACTCAGGTGGTCTATCCCGGTGAGCTTGAGCATAGATCTCAAACGGTGGCGCTTAATCATTAAGCAGGAGCGCAAGCGAAGGCGCTGGCACCTGGTGAGTGTCTGAGATGGAGATGACGGCGGTGCCTACGGCAAAGAACTCGATGATGTGCGAGCCCCAGCCATGGCTGCGCTCGTGTATCTGCGTGCCGACCACGCCTTGCGCCCCCAGGCTGATGGCCTCGGCCTGCATGCGCTCCATCGCCAGTTCGCGGGCATCGTAGAGGGCCTGGGTGTAGTTGGTCATCTCCACGTTCTGGCCGACCTGCTTGAGCCACTGTACCATGCCCTGGTGGGCAACATGGTAGACGCAGTTGCCCATCACCATACCTACAGGCCGGTACCCGGCGCGCAGTAGGGTCCAGAAATCCTGCCCGGAGAGGTCCGAGGTAAAGGGCAGGCCACGGGCATTGCGATAGGGTTGGCCGCTGCGCGAACGAATGGCCGTGCCGATGGCGACGAACTCGGCAAGCGCCTCGCCCCATTCGTGGCGCGTGACTTCCAGGCGCACACCCACGATGCCATCAGCTCTGAGCTCGTTAGCCTCTTCTTCCATGCGCGCCATCGCCAGTTCGCGGGCATGGTACATGGCCTGGGTTAGCACGACCATCTCCTGGTTCTGGCTCCATCTTGCCTGCTGATAACCAATGTGGTAGATCGAACTACCCACGACGAGGCCAACAGGGTCAAAACCCGCCTCGCAGACCAGTAGAAATTCATTGACACTCAGATCGCTGGTAAAAAGCGCACGGTGAGTGGCATCACCGCGCATGATATTCAATCGTTCACGTGCGTGGCTTGGCAGGTCGCTGCCCTGTGGTGTCATTTGCCTGGACATGATGTTGTACTCCTTCATAAAGTGTTTCTTCTCACCGGGCAACTACGAGAGCCGCCCAGGATCAGTATTGTAGTTATTCTCTTACAGTGAGTTCCCGCGTTGCACCGCGCTGCCCAGGACGCAGGTCAGTGAGAGTAAGCGTGGGCGTGGGCGATGGAATGACATGATCCGGCCTCTGGGCAGCTATGGCGGTACCGATGGCGGAGAACCGAACAGATAAATCCATATAATACCTGGTGGGATTGTCCGTTTCGTACTCGATCACTTCTCTCTCGCAGTCAATGTGCATGCCTACAATGCCGGAGGCGTTGAAACTGCGAGCCATGTTCACCGCCCGGTTCATCGCCAGGTCGCGGGCAGTATAAATGCCCTGAGAGAAAGGCTCTATCTCCTGGTTAGACCAGTTAAACCATCCGCGCATCTGCCCTGCAATGTAGCTCCCCAGGGAGACATAGTACGAGCAATAGCCCACTGCTATGCCGACCGGGTAATACCCTGCTTGCAGCAATGTCCAGAATTCCTGGCCGGACAGATCGCTGAGAAAGGGACGTTGGGGTAAAGGAGTGTTGGGCAGCCGGATGGCCGTGCCGATAGCAGTATATTCCAACATTTTGTTGCCCCACTCGTAGTCGCGAGTGATAAGGCGCACGCCAATGACGCCGTGAGCCTTCAGCAAGACTGCCTCTTTCCCTAACCTGCTCAGAGCAAGCTGAGCTGCTCGCATGTGTGCCTGGGAGATCGTCGTCAATTCGGTCTCGCTGGGGTAACTCGCGTAAGTGCGGGTGTATTGCCATCCGACCTGGTAGATCGAACTCCCCATCACCTGGCTCAAAGGCTGGTAGCCCACATTTCTTGTCAATGCGAACTCGTTTGTGCTCAGGTCGCTGCTGAAGAGCGGGTGGCCAGCTGCCGTCTCTTCGCTCAAGCGCCGGCTCGCCTGGAGTGGGAGATCTCCCGCTTCTAATGAGCGTCGACTGGCCTCGGCCTCTTGCTGCGCCTGCAGACGCCGCTGTTCGTCCTCTGGCGAAGAACGCTGCCAGAAAGGCATGTTAGCCTCCTTTGTAGTGTCAAGTGGCCAGGAAGGCCGCTCCTACAGCGATTCTCATATCAAAAATCGCTCAAGTGCTGC
>WNGK01031102.1_pt1 | contig 10049 bp, 11 predicted proteins | sample 5400601 | NCBI WGS metagenome assembly WNGK01 (sample SAMN13153376, study PRJNA577476) | soil metagenome | isolation source: 60 cm soil or saprolite under Garry oak tree replicate 1 | place: USA:California | collected 2016-06-15 | reverse complement strand
TCAAACTGATTCACCCGCCGATTAAATGCTCCCGCGGTTACGAGCAGTTTAAGCGGACGTCGGCAGGCCCGGTCATAACCTGCATCTTCTGCCGGCTCGAGGAGCTGCGCAGCGATGCTTGGATGAAGCGAGTCGTGGGAGCAGGCCTGAGCCAAGAGGCGAGCATTCCCTACGGCCTCGACGGCGATGGCGAACTGCGGCTGATCTCGGAAGAAGAAGCCTGCGAGATCATGCACGGGCTGACTCTTTCGGCGAACGAGGAGCTGTTCATTCACATGATCGACACCTTGCAGCAAAGCAAGGCAGACGTCGAAGCCGGCCGGATGGGTCCAGGGAAAAAGAAGTTCGACAAGCGCGACGAGTGGTATTTCCTGAACACGCACACGGTTTCAGATCAACTGCAGGCAGCCGAGAATGCGCGCGGCGGCAACGTCGCCGACATCGTCGGTCAGACCTTGCGCGCGGTCCGCGAGGAATCTTCAGTGCCGAGTTTTGACGCGCAGCGGCTTTTAGGCGAGCAGGAAGCGCGACACAAGCGCGAGATGGCCGAGCTCGAGAAACGAATCTTCGCCAAACTCAAGGGCAAGGCGAAAGACGAAGAGAAGCAGGGATAGACGAGGGCCGCGGGCTCTCCGTAACAATTTCAAAGGAGACAGACAGAAAATGAGATTAAGCACAAAAGCAGTGGGCATCGTCTTGACGATGGTCCTTGCCCTGGTGGCCCTGGCTGCCGTTATGCACGGCGCGGTCCTCACTCCGGGCGACACGTTTGGCGGCGGAGTAGCCGGCACGGCGAACCGCAACGAGTTGCTTCGCTCAGTGGGCGACAGCAAGATCAACGGCACCCGCGTTACCGACGACGGCACTAAAGTCAGCGTGGCGAATCAATTCGTGCCCTTCGCGACCAAGACGGCGTTGACGCCCGGAGCGAACGTCACCGTAACCTCGACGCTAGGCGACTTTTTCACACTGACGCCGGGCGAAGCGGAGAACATTAACGCGACGACTGTCGGCGCTCAAGGGCAGATGCTCGTACTTGAGGTCATCACTTCGGGCGTCACCAGCTACACGCTGACCTTCAACACAAACTTCAAAAGTACCACCACGCTGGCGACCGGAACGACAACCGCCAAAGTGTTTGTCGTGACATTTATCAGCGACGGCACGAATTACGTTGAAGTGAGCAGGACCGCCGCGCAGTAGTTTGCGGTAGTCCGACTAAGACAACTTTAGAAGGGAAGAATTTGAGATGGCTGAAGAAAATCAAAGTCAGGCGCCGGAAGCGGCGCAGAGCGAGCCGGCCGCCCACGAGTCCAGTGAACGAGACGAAGTGGCAGCCAAGGACGCCGAGGAGCTCGCGAACCTGAAAGCGATTCGCGACAGCGCTCCGGAGCCCGAACATCTGGCGGACGGCGAACCGAATCGGAACTTTATTGCTTATCGCGACTGCGATCGGATTTTGGCACGAGGCACCGTGGTCGAGGTTGGCGGAGTGAAGTGTCGATTGCTCGTTGACGCTCCTGTGATGGCGCCGGAGTTTCGCGAGGAGGCCGTATTTGCCGAATCGCTGGCCCAGGGGGTTGATGTATAGTTTGCTCAGCCATGACGCTCACGGTCCTTTCGTGGGTCGATTGGTTAGAGCCGGAAGAAGCGTTTGCGCGCCTCTCCGGCTCGCCTATTTTACCACGGCAGGAGGTGCGCCGTGGCGTTAGAAACTGACATCATTCGCGACGTTTACCGCAACTGCGGCCTGCCGCCGCAGAAGGTTCTCCCTCTGACCATCGTCGTGCCGGCTATTCATGAGGCGCTCAAGTTCTATTGGGCGGACCTCGAGCTTTCCGATCGCAACTTCACACTCAAGCCGTGGATCTTCCTGCCGACCGATCAGGAGATGGCCGTATCGCCGGCGCTGGCATTCGGGAAGCCGGCGATCGCCGAGATTGCCACCGACTCAAGCGAGACGGACTGGAACTCGATCGACATTGTTGACTTCCAGGATCTCGAGCTCTTCGAGCGCGAAGGGCAGCGCGCGGTCGCTTTCTTTGGCAGTCCGACCAGGCTCAGATTTTCTTTTGATCCGACAGTAACTGCGCAGCGCGTCAAGGTTAGTTACGACGAAATCCTTCTCGAGCCGCAGGCTATTGACGCACAGATAGCAGCTCTCCCTGCTTACTACATTCCCATGGTCGGCGCGCGTGCTGCGCTCGACTGCATGGCTGACGTCGTCGAGCGCGATCCGTCCCGCGAGGCGGCAATTCAGATTCGCGAAGCCAGGTTAATCAAGCGTCTCGAGGAATGGGATAAGAAGTTTGAGAACTGGTGCGCGACTCCGAATCAGCAGGGACCGACAACGCGGCCGGCCTTCAATCGCGGGCGCAGTGGCTGGGGTCGCGTCGGCCGAATCATCTAGCGGGCATTATCACAATTTTGTTATAAGCCAGCATTCCTCACCATGAACGTCACGGATTTTGTTACTTGCCAGAAAATTATTCTCGCGTTGCTCGACGCGGGGCCGGACGACTTTAGCTTTTCGGTCAACGTAGGCGACGAACAGTATGGCGCGATTGGCGCGGCTTCTGACCAGGTCAAAGAGGCAATCTTCGGCGCCGACGAGCAGGTCTACTTGGCAATCGCCGAGACGCTGGGTCATTGGGCACGCCCGGACCTGATGGACTGGTCGGCGCTTCTGGACCATCTGGTTGAGTTGCCGATGCACATCGGCGCGACTGGCGACGTGCAGATTCTGCCCTGGGTGGCTTCGTCTTACGTTGCCGGCAAGCCGGCCACTGTCGAAGAGATCGAGCAGTGGCGCTCAAACGATAACAACGCATTCGGCTCACTTGCGCACAACGCCAGCGGCAACAGCCTCGGCGGTTATTACTGCATCCGCGATGACGTCTTTCATCTGACCGGCTACCGCGGCGCGATTCAAATCGTTTCCCCTTACACGCGCAGCGCCAGCCTCTGTCAATCACCCTCGCTCTATCAAAACGCTGTCTGGGCCGGCGCGGCCGCAACCATGTTTGCCAAGCAACTGAATGGACTGGCGAAGGCGACGTTTTTAGCAGGAGAGTTTCGGCGAATGCTGGCGGAGATTCGCGGGAACCTGCAGGCGGCGCCGGCGCTTGAGCAATTTGCGGAGGTTAAAGGCTGATGGCGGCAACCGAAAAGTGGGCCGCGCAGGCCACCTTCGCGCGATTGCGCGAGAGAGGCATACCGGCCGCGGAGATCAAGACGCCGAACCTGCTGGCGCTGATTCCTACGGCGCTACGGCGGCTGGCACAGAAGCGTGGCGACTATTTCCAGGAGGAGACGAATGTGTCACTGGCTGCCGGCATTGGGGACCTCGCAGCGCTCGAGGCAGCGGGGTATCTGCCAGAGACTATTGACGCGGGACAAATCTTTCACGCAAACAGCAACTATCCGCTGCAGCCGGTAGCAGACGAGGCGCAACTGCGTTTTCCCTGGCCGAAGATGTTCATCTACTACTGCTTTTCGGGAAACCAGATCAAGACGCTTAACATCGACAGCTCGCTTACCTCACTAACCGGGAGTCTGCGCGTCACGGCGGTGAAGATTCCGGCTATCGGAGATCTCGAGTCACAGATACAACCGGAGTTTTTAGATGAGATGGAGATCCTTAGTCTTCCGCAGAAATAGACAGATGCTTCCTCACCTTACCTTGAATGATCAACTGTACAAGTCTCCGACTCACGCCTTTCTCGTCGGCCAGTGCTTGTTGGGTCTCCGCAGGATACCGAGTCCTGATGTCGCGCACGTCTGCGTCCGGCAGTTTGGGCTTACGTCCCGTATAGCCCTGTCTTCCCTTCTGGAGCTTGTCGCGCGCGTTGTCGGTATCTGTGCCGGGAAACAAGCAGGCCGGATTGCAGCACGGCGGATTATCACATCTGTGGCAAGCGTGTCTTTCTCCTGGATCGGTTCCATTCTGGATGAAGTAGGCAACTCGCGAAGCGATGAATTCGCCTCCACGAACGCAAAATCTTCCATAGCCATTCTTGTGTCGGAGGCCTCTCCATTCCCAACACTTGCCCTTCGGTCCCTGGCCCGGCGTCTTATCAACTTTGTCCCAGAAACCAGAAATCTCCGCTTTCGAGAGCTTCAACTCGGACAGCCGCGGGCAAGCTTGGCGATGTTTCCTCCGCACGAGCGTACAGCATGGCCTGCACCAGGAAGTGAGGCCTCCGCGTCCCTTCTTCTGATTGGGAAACTCGGTCGTCGGCTTCGACGTGTTGCATCTCGTACAGATCTTTTCGTTTACAATCGAGTGAGCCACGGCGTGAACCTCCTAAACAGGTTTGCGATGTGGTTAGGCTCGTTCAGTGTTTACGCACTGCGCGAGCCGTTTTCATTTTACCACTTTGGAGGCTTCTGCGGTGCGTAAGAAAAGCGAGCCTCTTCCTCCACATCTGGTACTAACTCCCGAACGGAAAGTGAAAATCGCAGAGGAGCAGGCAAAGCTGCGCGCTGAAGCAATGTCTCGTGGCCGGCTAAGTCCGGAAGCACGACGAATGCAGATAGCCGCGGCGCACGAAACGTCCGCACGCGCGGACGTCGAGATGCTGTCCGAAGAGCTGCGCGAGAACCGCAGAGACAAAGAGAAGATCGCGCGGCTAATGCACGCGCGCTCGCGCCTGGCTGAAGCGCTGGCGCTGCAGGGGCGTTACCACGAAGCCGCCGAAGTCGAGCCGGACAAAGACAAACGGGCGCATTACGAAATGATGTGGTCAGCCGTGTGGCGCGTTGACACTGAGGAATGTGAGTGCCAACCGGGCGAGCATGACAAAAGCACGGGAACAACTTAATGCCGGCGATTCGCTGCAATGAATGCGGATTTGTAAACGTGCGGCCACTGACGCACGAGCTGCAGCAACAGCAGCGCGCTCGCTCTCAAGCCTCGGGCGTCCTTCACGGCTATGACGCGAAGCACCTGAAGCACAACGCGGCCGCGATGCTCACCAGCGAAGGCCTGCACGACCGCAAGCTCCTCCGAAAATGAACCTCGGCAACTTTATCTTCACTGGCGGCTATGATTCGCGCGAGCCCGAACTAATCGGCGCGCGTAACGACATTCTTGCCTACGGTTCGAAGAACCTGATCTACCAGGGGCTGAAGCACCTGGATCCGTTCAAAGGCCTGACCATCACCAATCCGGTCACCGGCGGCCGGACGATGTACAACTTTTCGAACGGCTACGCGTCGCTGAACGACTACGACCCCGGCAGCGGCAACATTCAAGGCCTGGGCTCGATCTTTATCTCGTTCGGTAAGACGCTCTGGTTTGTCGGTGCCGGCAAGGTCTTTCTCAACGGCGTGGATCTCTCGGCGACGGCGACTTCAACGCTTTCGTTTCGCAAGCTGGCAAGCGGCGTTTACACCGGCACAACCTATAGCGCCGGCGAAGCGCAACCTTCGGCGCCAACGGTCGCCGCGCGCACGAGCTCGTTTGGCGCAGGCCTGACCGGACTCCTCAATGGGACTTATTCGGTTCGCATTACGCGGATTCGGTCGACGTCCGGAGCTGAGTCGATCGGCTCGCTGCCGTCAGCCGTCATCTCCGTTACGAACGGCACGATCAGAATCACTTTTCCGTCGCTCGATTCAAACGGCCAGGATAAGTGGGGGATCTACGTCACGCAGGCCGGCTTCGGTGCTTCGGGTCCCTACTTCCTCTGGAAAGAAATTTTGGATTCGGACCTGTCGACTATCGACGGCGTCGCCCGGTCTTACGAGACGGAGTGGGCTGATGGGGGCGTGCTGCCGATTCTGGTGCCAACGGACAACTATCAGCCGCCGGCGTGCACCCATGCGGTGCAGCTCGAGGACGTCACCTGCGCGATTGGCTGTTACGGCGACTCGGTGACTGGCATTTCCTCGACGAGCCCAGGCAATGCGATTGCTCCAAGTCTGCCAGGATTCCCGGAAGCCTACCCGCCCGACCAGTTGCTGTTTTTGCCGCAAGCGCCGCTCCACGTGATGACGCGGCCATTTCAGCGCTATGGGTACGTCTTGATGGACACTGCCGTCGGCGCGCTTACCTACACGGGCGGAGAGCCCGCAGTCTCCTACGAAACGCTCTGGCCGAACATTGGGTGCTCGGCGCCGCATCAGGCGGTGGACATTAACGGCCGACTGTATGCCTACGCCGGCGGCAAGCTGGTGCGCATGGGCGTCGGAGGGGAGCCCGAAGATTTTGGCGACGAGATCATGCGCGAGGTGCGCGGCTTCACGGCCGCGAACGTCGTGCTTGGTTACGACTCCTACATGAAAACTCTTTGCGTGATGCACGGCAGCATGATCTACACGCTGAACCGTCCCGGCGAAGAAGATGAGAAGTGGGGGCCGCCATGTGACGTCTCAAGCTTCGCGACGGGGAGCATTCAGTCGTCAGTGACAGTCAGCAATCGGCTGAAGCTGACAGTAAAAAACGGAACGACGTTCAGTCTCTATGACTTCAACGTCGGAGGCGGTACTACCTGGGAGGCTTGGACGAATTGGACCGATGCCGGCGACTCACTGCGGCGTAAGACAATTCAGAAGATTGGGTACGCGTTCCAGCATGACAATCTCACCTATCCGGACGTCACGGTTAAAGTTTTTGGCACGACGAGCGTCGGCTCGATGGATAACGCGACGCCGGTAAAGACCATCACTCACACGATCGCGGGCCTTTCGAACGTGGCCTATGCGCCACGGGCCAGGCGCAGGATTGCGCGCGTGCGCCAGGCTTTCTGCGCCATGATGACGGCGCACTCGACCGGTGGCGATAGTCGGCCGATCAAGCTGACTCTCGAAGGCGAACTGGCCGAACCGGTTTAGCTGAGATTCTCTTCCTCACCGATGAATCGAATTGAAGAGCTCGAAAATAATGTGCTGCGGCTGCAGCGCCAGCTCGCGGAAGTGAAAAAGACCGCCGAGCAGGCGGCGGCAACGGCCGTGCAGGCGGCAAGCAACACACTCGGCGCCATCCTGAACTTTCTGCGCGACGGCGATCTCTCCTGGTCGAAAGATGCGTACATCAACAGCCCGCCCGTTGGCGGCGATACGGCAAAAGAGGCCGCCCATTTCTACACGCACAAAGCGACGCGCACAAATACCGATTACTCGGTCACCGATGCCAGCCCGAATGTCAGCTCGGCCACGGCCGCGTTCAGTGCTGACGACGAGGGCAACTACTTCACACTCTCCGGTGGGAGCACGGTGCCGGCAGGAACGACCGTACTGACGTTTACGGACGCGACGCACATTGTTTTATCAAACAACGTGACGACGACAGGCACCGGCCGTACGGGCACGATCACGAAGTCAAAGCTGGTCGAGGATTCCGCGCACGCGCTCTCTTCGACCGGCCACACGGTTAATAATGCCGGCGGCACAGCCGATCCTCAGTGGGACAAAGTAAACGGCACAATGCAGTGGGGCTCGGCGAAGTCGATTGACTGTCCGCTGCCGCGGAAGATGGCCCAGCCATCGAAGCAGATGTACATCGGCTTCGTCGCGCGCAAAAAGACCTCATCAATCGTCATCCCTGCAGGTCTAAAGCTGGGCATCGGCTTTCACGACAACACGGTCGGGCAAAGAAAGTACCTTACCGGCGGACAGTTCACGCTCTCCGCTGCCGTCGTTGGCTCGCCGGCCGGAACGACCTCGCGCAAGTACAAGATCGTCGCGACGACCGATTGGGGCGAGACTTACGAGTCAAACGAAGTCACGCTCGCGACCGCGCCGAACGACGCTTCCTACATCACGAACTCCGTCTATGTGCGGCTTGACTGGACGCCCGTCGTTGGCGTGACCGTGTACGAAATTTATCGACTCACCGGAGCGGCCTATGTTCTGGCAGGGCAAATTTTCAACGGCACGCCTGGCTTCAACGAAATGAATAACTATCTGAAGACCGTCTCGGGTTACCCGAGTACCTCGGGCAGCAACTCGCGGGCGTACGTTCAGATAAAATTCGACGATCTAACAATCGGCTGGCAGGGCTATACGGCCAACGTGCCTGTCCCTCAGACTTACGATTCGTCAGTGACGACGGATAAACAGTGGTTCCGTCTGACGCTTTCTCAGGCGCTGGCTGCGGGCAGCGAACAGGGCATCGAGATTGACAAGCTCTACGTCTCTTGGAACTTCGGAAACTTTGCCCCAGCGCCGGAGGATTCAGCCGCCAAGAATGAAATTGACACGGCAGCCACGTCAGGAACACAGGGCGGGGCTGGCACTGGAGGCGGCGGAGACGTGCCGGATCCGGGCGATGGTGGGCGCTGCGTTTGGGAAGAGGCCCCGGTCACGATCCTCGACCATGATGGCGCTCTGGTCGAAATTCCGGCGCGGCTGGTTTTCGCAGGGCAAACAATTCTCTCTTTCGACGACCAGGGGCGAGCTGTGGCCGACACGGTGGAAGAAGTCCTCGAGGGCGAGACGTCGATGCTCTGCACGATTGTCTCCGAGAATGATTGTCTGCTGCCCTGTTCTCCGGATCATCCGATTATTCGCAACGCCAGTGATGTCAAAGGCATCGCCGCAGTCCTCTTGCGCTCAGGCGATCCGATCCTTACCTTTAAGGGCGGCTGCGTCCGCCAAAGCAAGGTGGCGGGCTGGGTGCGTTTGCAGGGCCGTTTCAGGGTCCGCATCTTCCGGCTGAGAAAGACTCACCTCTTCGTTGCCGGCGGCATCGTCAGTCATAACCTCAAGCTCTAATAGTTTTAGCCCGGAGTCCTCACAATGGTTTTTCAGAAAACTCTTTCTCTCGCCAACGGTCTCAACAGCCTCAAGAGCAAACTCGTCGCTGCCGGCTACACCGGCCCGATGTGGGCCGACGAGATCATCTCGAAAGCACCGGGAGCGAATTGGACGACAGCGAACACACTCGATGTCGCAATCGGCGGCGCTGCTATGGCTGCGCTTGATGACGGTCTGCGGCTGGCGCCAGGCGACAAGGACCTGCGTGACCCGGCCGGAAAGATCGATCTAACCCAAATCTATTACTACGCGACGGACGCCAATCAGCGCGTCCACGTGCAAATCTCCACGCAATGAATTTCAGAACTCAGAGGATTGCCGCGCTCCTCGGACTGTGCGCGCTGCTGCTGGCACTCTGCCCAATCGCCAGGGCCACGGTCGTCACTAGCGTTAGTGTCAGCTCGATCACAATCGAGAGCTGGCGCTACGGCGGCTCGACCGCGAAGCTGCGCGTGTATGCCAGTGACACATTTGACCAGAGCGGCAATTTCGTCATCGCCAGCCAGATTGGCTCAGGTCAGTGGTACAAGCAGGTCGACTGTACGGTTACCGGCTCAACGATCGCTGTCCCTTCCTTTTCGCTCTATGTGACGACGACGTCGACGGTTCCGAACGCCACTTACACGTTTGTTTGGGTCGATTCGAATGGAACGGAGCGGGACGTCTATTTAGGCGATCTCAAGGTGCCGGATTCACTCGGCGCGACCGTCACCTTCTCGCAGCTCAACACCTACAATCTCGGGCGGCCGGGGCTGGCGAATATCGCCTACCTCACCAGCGACCAAACGTCGGCGTTAATCGCCGCGAGCGTGGGAGCGCAGGCAAACGCAAGTGACTCGGTTAAGGGCATCAGCAAACTGTCGGTTGCCCCTGTCTCTTCGACGAATCCGATCGCTGTAGGCGATAACGACTCGAGAAACACGAACTCGCGCCCGCCAACAGGCGCTGCCGGCGGCGACCTCTCAGGAACGTATCCGAATCCCGGCGTAGCCAAGGTCAATGGAGTGGCTGTAACTGGCGTTCCCGCAGCCGGGCAGGTACTGACGGCAAATAATGCAACCGCAGCAGTTTGGAAAGCACCGCTAGAAACTATTTTCGATGTAGAACACTATGGCGCCGTCTGCGATGGTTCGACAAATGACACCACAGCTATTCAGGGGGCACTCACAGCGGCTACTGCGGCAGGCGGCACTCTCTACATTCCAGCAACCGCGAATGGCTGCCTGGTAAGTGGCAGTGGCACACAAATCTTTCTTACTCAGAAGCCGATAAAGATCATTGGAGGTGGC
>WNGK01018170.1_pt1 | contig 10049 bp, 9 predicted proteins | sample 5400601 | NCBI WGS metagenome assembly WNGK01 (sample SAMN13153376, study PRJNA577476) | soil metagenome | isolation source: 60 cm soil or saprolite under Garry oak tree replicate 1 | place: USA:California | collected 2016-06-15 | reverse complement strand
TCTGAAACGGATCTTAGAAGCGGTTTTGGTCATTTTTGCTTGGTATCACTGATAGGAATTTGCTTTTTGGACGCTGCGCGGTTCACTCGCTCAACGATGTCGGATTCGATGCTCATGCGGTAAGTGCGCCTAACGAGAAGGAGCTGAGCCACCGCGGGCCCGCCGCGGCGGGTAAACTAAAGCGAGCTTCGCTTTAATTTCATCCTTCATAATTCATCCTTCAGCCTTGCCGCAGAGCGGCCAGCGATTGGCTGCAGCGCTTGGTTAGATGTAACGCGTTGCATACAGAGCAAGTGCCGAAAGTGCGATCAGAATCAGCCCAGTGACTGCGCACACGATGACCTGCGATCTGCTCGCCCGATGCTTCCGCGCCGCAAATGCGGCGGCAATGATCGCGAGCAGCGCTAACAGCAAGCCGGCATCGAGAGCTAAACTGGCCAATCTATACACGAACGGCGTAAGCAGCAGCATCCCGGCTACGACGGCGAAGTAGTAGCCAAACGCGATAATCGCGAGTGCGCCGAATCCGAACATGCTACCTCGTGAGGTCATTACATCTAACGAGACCCAAGATCAGCGACCGCGCGAGTTAGAAATGATGTTCGCATAACACTAAGAGCTAGGCACAAGGACGGTCCGCGGTTCGCTGCATCGCCTGGTTAGGCATCATTCGGCTGGGGCGCAGAGAGCGCACTGATGGTGACATAGTATCCGTCCGGATCCCGGAGTGAGAACTCCCTTGTTTGAGTGTTTGGGTTCACGTGGGGCTCCTCTTTGAACTGGCCGACGAGAGCGCGTGCCCTCTTCAGTGCCACGTCGAAATCGTCGACGCGGAAGAACAAGAGGAGCCCGTTGCCAGGTGACGCCTCGTCCGGGCTCATCAAGGAGGGATGCTCGTGCGCGCCCCACTGGTGGAGGCAAAGCAAGACGGTTCCATCTGAGTCCAGGATCTGACCAAAGTCGTCATGGCCCGGAGGCGTCTCGGCCTGGCCGAAGAGCGACTGGTACCACTTGAAGCTGCCTGCAACGTCGCTTACGCCGATGATCGTCCATGTGCGTTTCATTGCATTTCCGCTGTCGGCCTAACGAGAAAGAGATAAGCCACCCAGCACTTTGAAAACTAAGCTGCGCATGATTTCTGTGGCGGCAACAAAGTGCTGGGTTGGCTTCATCGATTGGTTAGGCCGTGGTGTCTTTCCCGCGCCGATACCGACCTAGAAACAGTTCGGGGATGCAACAAAGAGCTAAAGCTCCGATGACTGTTCCTGCGCCAATCCACTTCCATCCCGATTGTCCAAGCGGCAGAAGCCCGAGGCCATAAGCTAAGGAAGTAACAGCGGCAAGGATGAAAAACGGTCCGGTGTAGCGACAGTGAACTCGACCGCATCGAGCAGCGTTGAGCAAACACGCCGCGCCCATCACCGCAAATGACGTTGTCCACAAAGCAGTTCTTAACCCAGGCGGCACGCTAAAACCCAGCACGAAGACAAGCCACGGAGCACACCAAAGAAGGAACCCGCTCGGCCCTCTGCACAATAGGTCGCGCCCCGGACCACCCGAGTTCGATTTGTCACTACTCATTCTTGAGTCTGCCTAACTATAAAGAGGTAAGCCCACCGATGGTCCGCCGCTGCAGGTAAACTGAGGCGAGCGTTGCTTTCACTTCATCCTTCATATTTTTTCTTCAACCTTTCAGTACAGCGGCCGGCGGTTGGCTGCATCGCCAGGTTAGATCTTTTTTGGCCGCCCAAATGACTATGAAGAGGCCGATCAATCCCCCCGTGACAATCCCACTTGGAATCACGTATGGCGCGTCGCCCGATTTCGGACCTCCCTTCGCAAGATAAATCACGAGACTAAAGGCGAAACCGTAGAGCGCGCCGGTTCTCATCCCGGACCACCATCGAGTAGCTGCGGCTAAGGAAAAGCTTGTAAGAAGTGCAAGCGATTATCCGATCAGGGGCCGTTGGCTTCATCGATTGGTTAGACCTTTTTAGGGCCCAAGTGTTTTTGCCCATTGGTCGTCAGGATGCTTTGCAATCCATTCGCGTTCGGCGCGTTCGCAACGAGGGCAGACGTATCGCCGGATCTTTTTGCGATCATCTTTTGGATCGAGCGTGAGCGTGGCTGGGACTGAAACAGTTTTAATCATGTAAAATGTGAACACGCGCCGGGTGGCGGTTAGCTCCGGCGCTTGGTTAGGTCCTTGGTGAGCTTGCCACGTCGTCTCGCACGCCGTGAGCAGGGACGCGAGGATCAGCAGCGCGCGCATTCGTCTAACGAGAATTCGGCCCCAAAAATCTGCAATTAATTACAGATAAAATCTGTCTAATCTGATTGCCTTCGGGTGATGAAATCATTAACAACGGGGGGCATGACGATTGAACCATTAAGAGTCCGCTGGACTGAAGTCAGAGATCGGCGGTCACAGGTCAGTTCAAGCGGAAACCGGACGCGGCTCGGCGGAGCGACGCGAACCGAGCGCGGCTTTGACGAAGTTATTTCCGAGCTCCCACATCGGTCCCGGAAATCTGCGGCATTCTGATAAAACGTCGTCGAGCGCATTGACAAACATGTCGACTTCTTTTTCGCCGATGATGAGCGGCGGCAGAATCTTCATTACGTCCATGGCGTGACCTGCCACTTGCGTGAGGATGCGATGCTTGCTCAGCATTTGGGTCACCACCATTTGCGCGAAAAGCACCTTGTCGATCTTGTGCAAAAGTTTCCACGCCATCTTGAGTTTGAATTCGCTCGGCTCATAAAATTCGATCCCGATCATGAGCCCTTTGCCGCGCACTTCCTTGATGAACGAATGTTTCGCCCGCAGCGCGTCGATTTTTTCCATCAGCAGCGCGCCCATTTTGGCGGAGTTCTCGATTAACTTCTCGCTGTCAATCACTTCAAGCGCGGCGAGCCCGCAGGACATTGCCAGATTGTTGCGGCCAAAGGTGGTCGAGTGCACGACGCACCGGTCCATTCGCGAAAACGTCTTTTGATAAATCTCGCGCCGGGTCACGATCGCGCCGCACGGGACGTAGCCGCCGCTCAGTGTTTTCGCGAGGGTGATGATGTCCGGCTCGAGGTCCCAATGTTGGAAGCCGAACATTTTTCCGGTGCGTCCAAGTCCGGTCTGCACTTCGTCGGAAATGAGGAGCGTGCCGTACTTGCGGCAAAGTTCCTGCGCCCGCGGAAAGAAATCCGTCCCCGAGGTTTGGCAGCCCTTGCCTTGAACGGTCTCGATCACTAACGCGGCCACGTCACCCGCGCGAAGTTGTCGATCCAATTCATCGATGTCGTCGAGCGGCACCCGCGCGTCGAAACCCTCCATCAACGGACCGAATCCTTCGGTGAAACTTTCGCAGCCCATCAACGAGAGCGAACCGAGACTGAGTCCATGGAATGCACTGGCGAGCGAGACCGCGCGTTTTCGTCCAGTCGCGGCCCGGGCAAATTTCAGCGCGCCCTCCATCGCTTCCGTGCCGGAGTTGCAAAAGAAAACGGCGTCGAGGTGCGGCGGTGTTCGCCTGGTGATCGCTTCGGCGAGCAAGCCGCTCAGGAGCGAACAGTCCATTTGCACCATGTTGGGAAGATCGAGGTCGAGCACATCGCGAATCGCCTTCTTCACCACCGGATGGTTCCGGCCGATATTGAAAACGCTGTAGCCGCTCAAAAAATCGAGATACGCAATGTCATCCATGTCGTAGAGATACGCGCCCTCGGCCCGGGCATAGACCTTGTCGAAGCCGATGACGCGCTGGGCCGAAACGAGGGTGCGGTTCAAATGCCGCTCGTGCAGCTCGTAATTTTCGCCCAGTCGCGACGCGATGATCTCTTTCAAATCAAAAGCCATCAGGCGCAAAGTTTCCGCGATTTGAGAGGGAAACGCAAATCGGTGGATCGGCCAAGGTGGAACGCGATCTCCGAGTGCGTTGGTAACGTTACGCGGCTGCGCCGATCTATTTTAACATCGAGCTCGGAGAGCTCGATCCACCCGCAACGAAAAAGCCGCAGGATCGCGAGACCCTGCGGCTTTCAGTTAACTATCGTTTGTCGATTTAGTCCTCGACAATAACACGCTCAACCACGCGCTTCTCGGTCGGGCCAGTGTAATACACTCGCACCTTCTGACCGGCACGAAGCGGGGCCGTCACGACTTGGCCGGCGCCATTGACGATGCGCGCGGCGGTCCCGAGCGCGAAGCTCACCGGACCTTCCTCGCTTTTAACGACGATGGTTTTGCCTGGCGTATACGTGGTCACCGTGCCCGCCGAATACGTCGTCGATTCAGTGGTCGTGGTCGTTGCCGGCGCGGTGGTGGTTTGTTCGGTTGTAGTTGTGCTGGTCTGCGCAAATGCAAATGGCGCAATCGCGGCACAAGCCAATCCAATAATCATCTTTTTCATGGTGTTCCCTTTCATTGTGTTATCGCTTTTCGACTGACTTCAGATGAAAAATATTCGAAGCAAGCCACGACGCTGCGGCAAATCCTGTCGCAGCGTCGTTTCGGGTAAATTCCTTACAGACGGCGAGCGATACCGTGTGCCACTGGGTGGATCACGTGCGTGTCGATGTTGTAGACGACTTTACTGGCAAAATGCGCTGCTCTGTAAGGCATGCGCTCACCTGGAAACGCGGTAGCGTTCGGAGCGCAGAATAACGTTGCCAAGGCGACAGCGACGAGAATGACAATCGATCGTTTCATCTTATCTCCCTTCTCTTTATAAGTTAGACAGGTATCGCGCCGCCCGTATTCGACTTGTTTTGAGAAAACTCCGCGTTGACTCCGAAGCTTTCGCGAGTTGAGCCGCGCGCCACATTCGTTAACGTGCGCTGTCGATGATCAGCGCCAAACCGACCACCGATCCGGTTGTTACTCCGGAGCTGGTGGCGAAACATGGTCTCACCCCGGAAGAATTCGAGCGGATCAAAAAAATTCTCGGACGCGAGCCAAACTTCACCGAGTTGGGGATCTTTTCGGTGATGTGGAGCGAGCATTGCTCCTACAAGAATTCGCGGCGCGAGCTGAAGAAATTCCCAACGAGCGGCGCCAACATTCTGGTTAAGGCCGGTGAGGAAAACGCCGGCGTGGTCGATATCGGCGACGGCTGGGCCATCGCGTTCAAAATGGAAAGTCACAATCACCCCAGCGCGATCGAACCGTTCCAGGGCGCAGCTACTGGGGTTGGCGGGATCATTCGCGACATTTTCACCATGGGCGCTCGGCCGGAGTTTTGCCTGAACTCGCTCCGGTTCGGGCCGATCACCGGCGGCAGCCCAAATGTCGCCGCCAATCGCCGGCTCTTCACCGGTGTGGTTTCCGGAATCGCACATTACGGAAATTGCATCGGCATCCCAACGATCGGCGGCGAAATTTATTTCGACGAAAGTTTCGAAGGCAATCCGCTGGTGAACGTTTTCTGTCTCGGCGTTTTGCGTCACGATCAGCTCGTGCGCGGCGCCGCCCGCGGCGTCGGAAATCCTGTGTTCTATGTCGGAGCCGAAACCGGTCGCGACGGTTTGGCCGGCGCCGCCTTCGCTTCGCGCGAATTGACCGAGCAATCCAAGGAAGATCGCCCGGCCGTGCAAGTCGGCGACCCATTCAAAGAAAAACTTTTGCTCGAGGCTTGTCTCGAACTGCTCGCGCGCGACGCCGTCGCCGGAATTCAAGACATGGGCGCAGCCGGCTTGACCTGCTCAACTTGCGAAACGGCGAGTCGCGGCGGCAGCGGAATTGAAATTGATCTTGCAAAAGTGCCGAAACGCGAACCGGGAATGACGCCGTATGAAATTCTGCTCAGTGAATCGCAGGAACGAATGTTGATCATCGCCAAGCGCGGCAAGGAAAATCTGGTCCGCGAAATTTTCGATAAATGGGACGTGCCATGGGCCGAGATCGGCCGCGTGACGGATGACGGTATGATGCGCGTGCGCAACAACGGCAGCATCGCCGCCGAAATTCCGGCAAAACCGCTGGCCGAAGAAGCGCCTCTCTATTCTAGAGAAGCCAAAAAAAACACCGCGGAGATCGCCGAGGACGCAGACGTACTGAAAAAGATTCCTGCGCTCTCTGCGTCCTCGGTGGTGAATTCGCTTCGCCAGCTTTTGCGCGATCCGACGATCGCGTCCAAGAATTGGGTTTATCGTCAGTACGATCACACTGTGCGCACCGGCACAATGGTGAAGCCGGGCTCGGACGCCGCGGTCTACTTCGTCCGCTACGCCAACAAAATTCTAGCAGCGACGAGTGATTGCAATTCGCTCTACTGCGCACTCGATCCGCGCGAAGGGGCCAAAATTGCGGTGGCCGAAGCGGCGCGCAATCTGACCTGCTCCGGCGCGTGCCCGCTGGCGGTTACCGACAACCTGAACTTTGGCAATCCCTACAAACCGGAGAACTTCTGGCAGTTGCGCGAAGCGGTTGAAGGAGCCGCCGAAGCCTGCCGCGCCTTTGGGACACCGGTGACCGGCGGCAATGTCTCTCTATATAATGAAAGCCCGGCCGGAGTGGTCGATCCGACACCGACCATCGGCATGGTCGGTTTGATCGAGAAGGAAGAACACATCACGACTCAATGGTTCAAGAATGCGGGCGATGAAATCATTCTCGTCGGCAAGGTCGGTGACGAACTGGGTGGCTCGCGATTTCTCAAAGTCTGCCACGGAAAAAGGATCGGACCACCCCCGCATGTCGATCTTGCCCGGGAAATCGAAATTCAAAACGCGGTCCGCGATTTGATTCGCGCTGGTTTGGTGCGAAGTGCACACGATTGCAGCGAAGGCGGACTGGCCGTCGCGTTGGCGGAAAGTTGTTTCAATCCAACCGGCCTTTACGGCGCTGATGTCGATCTTGGCCACTACATTGTTTAACGAATCGCAGTCACGCATCGTCATTTCGGTTACGCCGGAAAATTTGGAGAAGACGATGTCGATCCTGCAAAAAGGAGACGTGCCTCATCAGCGGCTTGGCACTGTCACCGGCGACGAGCTGCGTATTCGCGCCAACACCGAAAATTTCCGCTGGCCAATCACCGATCTTTACGACGATTGGTGGAATTCCATTCGCCGCCTGGTGGAAAGCGACTCTTCGGCCGAGCGGATCCCAAGTTTGTGACGAGGAATGTCACTACCCTCACCTCAATCCTCTCCCTGGCAGGGAGAGGAAGGCGCGAAGCGCCAGGTGAGGGTCGCGCTCAAGAGCGAGATAAACCTTACCCTCACGCGCAATTTGCAAGCATTCGTTGAATCACGCTGCATTTAGTGGATTATTTCTTGTGATCACTCCAGACAACGCCGAACTCATCAAGCAGAGTGACGTCTATCCGCAGCACGAGTGCGGTCTTTTCGGCGTGTTCGGTCATCCAAACGCGGCGGTCCTGACTTACTACGGCCTGTTCGCGCTTCAGCACCGCGGCCAGGAGAGCGCCGGAATTGTGACGAGCAACGGCCCCGGCACGTCATTTCTCATCCACAAGGACATGGGGCTTGTCTCACAGGTCTTCGGTCAAAGGGAATTGGAGCAACTTAAAGGAAGCCGCGCGATCGGTCATACCCGCTATTCCACCACCGGCACCAGCACGATCAAGAATGCGCAACCGTTCGTGGTTGATTGCGTTCGCGGCCAAATGGCGATCGCGCACAATGGCAATCTGATTAATGCCGACGTTTTGCGGGACGAGCTCGAGCACAAAGGTTCGATTTTCCAAACGACGGCCGACAGCGAAATCATTTTGCATCTACTCGCCCAGCCCTCCGATAACGGCGCAAACACGCTCGCGGCGCTGCGCAGAATCGAAGGCGCGTTCTCGCTCTTGATCATGAGCGAACGCGAGTTAATCGCGGTGCGCGATCCGTTCGGCTGGCGGCCGCTCTCGCTCGGCAAACTCGACGATGCCTATATCCTCGCTTCCGAGACCTGTGCGTTTGATTTAATTCACGCGGAGTTCGTTCGCGAAATCAAGCCGGGTGAGGTTTTGATTATCGATGAAGACGGAATGCGCTCCGAGTTTCCGCTTCAACCGCAACAGCCTGCCTTCTGCATGTTCGAGTACGTTTATTTTGCGCGACCGGACAGCATCATCGGCGGCGTTAATGTCGGCAAAGTCCGCACCGAAATGGGCCGCGAACTCGCCCGCCAATTTCCGGTTGAGGCCGACATCGTCGTTCCGGTGCCGGACTCCGGCAATTACGCGGCGCTCGGTTTTGCCGAAGAGCTGAAAATCCCCTTCGGCCATGCCTTTGTTCGAAACCACTATATCGGCCGAACTTTTTTACAGCCGAGCCAGCTTATTCGCGATTTCGACGTCCGCGTGAAATTGAATTTGATCAAGGAAATGGTGGCGGGGAAACGCGTCGTGGTTATCGACGACTCGATTGTTCGCGGCACGACCGCGCGCGCGAGAGTCGTAAACTTGCGCGAGGCCGGCGCAAAGGAAGTGCACATGCGGGTGAGCTGTCCGCCGCACCGTTTCGCCTGCCATTACGGAATCGATTTTCCTGATCCGCAAAAGTTGATCGCAAACCAGATGTCGATGGAAGAAATCCGGAAATATCTCGGTGTCGACAGTCTCGGTTATTTGGATGTCGAAGGCATGGTGCGCGCGACTGGAAAACCTTTGAACGAATTCTGCCTCGCCTGCTTTACTGGCAATTATCCCCTCCCGGTCGACCCCGCGCTCGACAAGTTCATCATGGAAAAGCGCGAGGCCCGCTCCAAAGCACTCGTCGAGCAAGAACGGCATCCCACGTTGTTCGCGGATCTGAAGTAACGCGATCGACGAATTTTTATTCTGTCATTCCGAGCGAAGTCGAGGAATCTCTAGATATTTCTGCGAGTCCTCGGCAAAAGAAATAGTAAGAGATGTCTCGGCTCCGCTCGACATGACAAGAAAAAAGGCTTACGCGCGCGCCGGGGTTGATGTCGATCTTGGCAACAAGCTCAAACGCCGGATCCAATCGCTCGTTAGGCAAACGCATGGAGCGCACGTGCTCGGCAAAATCGGCGGCTTCGGAGGTTTGTTTCGAGTACAATTCTCCGGAATGCGCGACCCGGTCCTCGTCGCCAGCATCGACAGCGTGGGAACGAAATTGAAAATCGCGTTCGCGATGAACCAGCACGACACGGTCGGCGCCGATATGGTGAACCATTGCGTGAACGACATCGCCGTGCTGGGCGCGCGGCCACTATTTTTCCTCGATTACATTGGCTGCGAAAAACTCGAGCCGCGCGTATTCGATCAACTCATCCGCGGATTTTCAGGCGCTTGTCGAAGGGCGGGTTGCGCGTTAATCGGAGGCGAGACGGCGCAACTGCCGGGAATTTATCGTAAAGGCGAGTACGATCTCGCCGGTTGCATCGTCGGCGTGGTCGACCGCAAAGAGATTATCGATGGATCGAAAATTAAACCTGGCGACGTCGTGCTTGGGCTTGGGTCAAATGGTTTGCACACCAACGGTTACTCACTGGCCCGAAAAATCTTCTTCGAAAAAATGAAACTGAAGCCGAGATCGCGCTTGCCACTATCGACAAAAACCGTCGGCAAGGAGCTGCTTCGCGTGCACAAAAATTATCAGCCATTGCTCGCAAAAGTTCCGGATGGAATCATCAAAGGACTCGCTCACATCACCGGCGGCGGTTTGATCGACAATTTGCCGCGCGTTCTCCCGAAAAAGTGCGACGCAGTGATCGAAACCAAAAGCTGGCGCGTGCCGTCGATTTTCAAAATCCTGCAGCAAAACGGCCGCGTGAGTTCGGCCGAAATGTATCAGGTCTTCAACATGGGGATCGGAATGGTCGCAATCGTCGCTGAGCGCGATGCCAAACGCGCGAGGTCGATCTTGCACGCAAGAAGAATTGGCCGGATCGAGCGCGGCAAAGGCAAAACACGATTACTATTTTGATTGCGGATTGCGCAGTTTGCTTTTGCATTTATCCGTCTACATCCGCGCAATCCGCGGCTCATCTGACAGACAATGGAAAAGCGTCGCCTTGGAAAGACCGACATGGACGTCTCGGTCCTCGGATTTGGAGGATCCGAGATCGGCTACGA
>WNGK01018056.1_pt1 | contig 10049 bp, 11 predicted proteins | sample 5400601 | NCBI WGS metagenome assembly WNGK01 (sample SAMN13153376, study PRJNA577476) | soil metagenome | isolation source: 60 cm soil or saprolite under Garry oak tree replicate 1 | place: USA:California | collected 2016-06-15 | reverse complement strand
GTCTTTGATTTGCACCAGCTCCCAGTCATGCTTGCCATTCTTGACTTCCTTGATCGTCAGGTAGCCGCGGACCGCCAGGTCGACGATGGTCGCGGTCACGTCCTTGGTATCGGCACTCTCGTCGAGGATCAGGCCCAGCTGCGCCGGCCGCAGGTTGTCGGGCGGCTGGTACTCGGGCACGAGCGCTTCCGGACGGAAGAGCGGTCGCACCCGCTCGGTCGGATCCTTCGTCAGGTAGTACGCGGTGGCGTACTCCATGTCGCGGCCTCGCCGCCAGACCATGCGGCCCACCCAGGCGGCACCGAGCAGGAACAAGAGCACCGCCCCGGCCACGGGCGCCGGCCCGACGCTGAAAAATTCCAGAAACGTCCGAGGCTTGGCCTTCAGGATCGGGACGACGGTGCCCGCGACGCCCTTCTTCATGCCCACGACGACCGTCAACTGCTCACCCGGTGGGAGGATGCGGGTGGCGCTGAACCTCGCCTGGTTCGACGTCGATGAGCTGCGACAGGCTTCTCGGGATCCCAGCTGGCCTTGAAAGCAGTTGATCCACACGAGGCCGTCGGAAGGGATTGCCACTGTCGCACTCGCCTCCGTGATCGGCACGGCCCATTGTTGCCCCGTGGCGTTCCAGTACAGCTCGTCGTGGTCCGCAAACCCGTTGAGCGCACCCGCGACGGTGTAGTCAATGACGTAGGTCTGCCGTCCGCTCAGTATTTTGTTTGGATCCCCGATCTTGATTTCCTCGTCCGCGCCGTTTTCGGAGACCGAGTATGCCCAGTTGCGGCCCGCACCATCCGTCACGGCGTTCACCGTGAGGTCATAGACCCGGTGCGAGTCCCTGTCCCACTCGTAGACAACGGGAATGTCGCGGAAGACACCGTGATGCGGCTGCGTTCCAAAGTCCACCTGCAGCGTTTCGCGGACGGCCATGGTGGCGTCCTGGTGGACGCTGATCTCCACGTCGAAGGCGTCGATCGTCCAGCCCTCGTCGGCCGCGGTAGGCACTGCCCATAACGCCACGAGTGTCGCCGCGAGAAGTGCCGCCGGCAACCAGATCACACGACGGCCGGTGCGTCTCAATCCCGGCGTCGCCGGAATGGCCGCCGACGTGTCTCCCGCTGTCGGTGCGGGAGGTAGGAGCGATCGCCAATCCATTCGGCCGGCGGGATCACCAGCGCCCGGGCGAGACCGTTGATCGGCGAGGCGTAGGTGGACCGAAGCCTGGCAAAGATGGTCCAGGCGGCATCGGCGGGTTTGCAATGATATCCCGCCTTCCGCAATCGCTCCCACGCCTCGTCGAATTCGAAGCGCTCGATGACGGGGGTGTCGGATCGTGGCGTCCAGCGGCGGAAGTACCAGGAGAGGTCCTCCACCAGATGGTTGCCGACGCGGTACATCAACTTCGCCGGGCCCTCCGACTTGTCATCGACCGTACTCATCACCAGGACCGCTGCGTCCATCACGGCACCGAACGAGTTGAGCCACGCCTCGTTGTCGTGACTCGATCGAAAGAACACCAGCATGGGGTATGCGAGGTGGCTCTCGAGCACCGCCGCGGCCCACTGGCGCCAGTCGTCAAACGTCTTGACCAGCTCCTCCGGCATCCCGTGAGAAGAGGCCGTCTCCAGCATCTGCACCCCGGAAGGCGGCGCGCCCGCAAACGCATCCAGCGTCACGACCAATTCTTCGCGCCGCTGAAAGGATTCGTAGAGCGAAAATAGCAGCGTGATGGCGAGCGCCCCCAGGATGACGCCGGTCGCGCTCTCGGCGACGGTCGCCAGCCGGGCGGGCACACCTTCAGGAACGAAGTCTCCATAGCTGAGCGGCACGAGTGTGGTCGCCGAAAAATAGAGTGAGGTGCCAAAGTTGTCTGGGACCGGACGCATCTCGTCGCGGACGCCGTCGACGATCAACCCGTACGCCAGCACCAGCGCCAGTCCCCAGGCGGTGAAGATCGTGAGTACGGCGACCGGGCCGTAGGCCGCCAGCCAGCGCTCGCGCCGTGGGATCGACTCCATGCGGTTGCCCACCCACCGCCACACCCAGTAGATCCCTCGAACGAGATATCGCACCGTCGCCAGCTTGTTGATCGCCGGGCGCGGGAGGACCACCGACTGAAAGATGTCGTACAGGACGACGAGGAGGAGGGCGAGGCCGGCGGCGATCTCACCCCAGTGGAGCATTGTCGCCAGGAACATGGGCTCAACAATATCCCTCCCCCGCCTGCGGGGAGGGATAGGTGGGGGTGATACGATTCGCGCCCGGGAACCGTTAGGGGGAAGAGGAAATGGCCGTTACGTCGCTTCCGGGGGCGCCGACCACGCGGCTGAGCTTTGGCCGGCTGGCGGCGATCAACGCCTTCTGGTTCGGCGGCGGCGCCCACTGGCAGCCGATCTACATCGCCCTCATCCCGGTCGGCGCCTCCATCATCGCCGGCCCCAATGCCGATCTCCTGATCGGGCGGGTGACGGCCGCCGGCGGCGTCTTCGCCCTGCTCACGCCCATCCTGGTGGGGTGGTTGAGCGATCGAACCGTAACGCGCTGGGGACGCCGACGCCCCTGGATGGTGGCCGGGACGGTTCTGAACATCATCGGCCTCGGATTGCTGGCGTTGTCCGCGAGTCAGCTCACCTTCATCGCCGCCTACCTCCTCGTGCAGTTGAGCAACAACGCCGCGGGCGCCGCCTACACCGGTGTCATCCCGGACGTCGTTCGCGCCGAGGATCGGGGCCGCGCGTCCGGCTTGCTCGGCACCATGAACCAGCTCGGCACCGTGGTCGGTGTCGGCCTGGTGGGTTTGACCTTCAAGCTCTACGGCGACACTCGCGCCGGCTTACTCGCCGGCTACGGCATCGTCGCCCTGATCATGGCCATCACGCTGCTCATCACCGTGGTCGCGGTCAAGGAGAACCCCCACCCTGCCCTCCCCCGCGAGCGGGGGAGGGAGATAGAGGCTTCAGGAAGGGTCAGGGTGGGGGTCATCATCTGTATCGCCGCCTTCGTGGTCGCGCTCATTGCCCTGTTCGCGATCCTTCTCGCCTCGCTTGGCGCCTGGCTCTGGCCGGCCGTCGCGGTCTTCATTGCGAGCGGCATCGTCACCGTGCTCGCGGCACGGCGGCTTCCGGCATTGATGGCCTTCTTCCAGGCGTTCCGGTCCAACGACTTTTTCTGGACGTTCGCGACTCGCGCATTGGTGACGCTGGGCATCTTCTCGATCCTCCCCTTCATGGAGCTCTACTTCCGCGACGTCGTGCGCACGCCCGACGCCGGCGCGGCCAGTGCCTTCTGGCTGCTGGCGGTGATCGCGGGCGCGATCATCCCATCGATGATCGGCGGCATACTCTCCGACCGGACGGGCCGGCGCAAGCTATTCGTCTACATCTCGAGTGCGATGCAGGCTGTTGTCGTTTCCGTCCTGCTCTTCGGTCTCATTCGCTCGCTCACTCTTCTCTACGTCCTCGGCATCCTCTACGGCATCGGCTACGGCGCCTACTACGCCGTCGACTGGGCGCTCGCCTGCGACGTGCTTCCTAATCGCGAGGAGGCGGCCGGACGAGACATGGCGCTGTGGCACGTCTCCTTCACCCTGCCCCAGGTGCTCGCGCCCGCGATCCTCGCTGGGTTCCTTCACTTCTTGAACGAGCCGGGCCACCAGTTGCTCGGCGTCTCGAGCGGGCACGACCTCGGTTTTCGCTTCATCTTCGGGAGCGCCGCGCTTTGGTTCATCCTCGGAACCGTAATGGTCAGCCGCATCCGCGGCGTCCGCTAGTGGCGACCGGCGTGGAACCGCCGACGGTTCGAAGCGGTAGACACCAGATGGCGTTCCTGGTAGCCGCTCTCCTCCTTGTATTCCTGTGCGCGTGTACGCCCGAGAGCCTTGCCAACCGACCGAGCTCTCGATCAACATCTACCGTTGTTTCCACAGCGTTCCCGCTGCCGACCCCGACGGACTACAGGCAGGCCTGCCGGCTCGAGGGGTCGGTGTGCAGCTGTCCTCCGGGAGAAGAAGGAACCTGTAGCGAGGCTCTACCAAAGACGCTGCTCCGACCGCTTCGATTGCCGAGTGTCCAGTCGAATGAGCCCTGCCCGACGACGGCAGGTCACCAGGTGGATACGCAGGGCTTTGGCGGCATCGCACTGGGGACAGGACAGGTTCAGCCATTAATCGCGGCAGAGGGTGACCGATTGCATGGGGTAGCGCACGTCGACTTGGAGTCGGACGCATGGTATTACTTCAAGACTCTCTGGTTTGTGCTGCCCAGCTACGCCGGTCCTGTGCTTGTCCGAGGTGCCAGGATCGACGGTCCGGGCCGAGTGGCATTTGGCGAAGGGCCTGTGATTGGACACCTCATCATCCCGCCCGGCCCAACGATTAACGAATATCCCGACGGATACCGCACAGCCCCCGGTGGGACGTACGTGCAGAGTCCGGGATGCTATGCGTGGCAGATTGATGGAGTGGATTTCTCGTACCAGATCGTCTTCAAGGCGGTGCGCGAATAGGCGCAAAGTATCTCTTCCTGAGGGCGCCAAACGGACGACCGCAGTAGGCCGAACGGCCTAACAGGCCGCTGCCATCGACATGGATGATGTCATGACATGAATTCCCCCAACGGCGTGGCGCGGATCCTGCTCATCGCGGACGATCCCGACGGTGGGCTGCCCGATCGGGACGCGCTGGCCGCCGGCGGGTACGAGGTCATACAAGCGGAAAGCTTCATCGAGGCGTTCGACAGCTCGATGATCGACCCCGACGTCATCGTCCTCTGCGGGCTGGCGATGTTCGCCTACCCGGCGCAGAACGCCCAGGTGCTCAGGATTCCGGCCGCAATGACACCGGCCGAACTCGTCGTCGAGGTGCACCGTCGCGTCGCGCTGCGCGCGGCCCTCGAGGCTACCATCGCGAAGGCTGCCTGATAGGCTGGGGTCGTCGAGGGCTGCGCCCTCTTTCGAAGCCAAAGGGAGGTTGGCGATCGATCTACCGAAGCATCCGGTTGTGCACGGCCAGTGACCATGACTGCTCCCAAAAATGTGCGCATCAGCCGTCGCGAGGGGTTCAATGCCGCCCACCAGTTGCGGGATGTGTCGCTCAGCGAGGATGAAAACCGCCGCCTCTACGGCAAGTGCGTCAACCTCCACGGCCACAATTACGCCGTGGAGGTCGTCGTCAGCGGTGCGATCGATCCCAGCACCGGATATGTGATGGATCTGAAGCGCCTGTCGGACCTGGTCACCGTTGAGATCATTCAGCACGTTGATCACCGCAACCTCAACACCGACGTCGCCTGGCTGCGCGGTCAGATCCCGACCGCGGAAAACCTTGCGCTGGCCTTCTGGGCACGGTTGCAGCCGCACCTTCAGCAGGGGTCGCTGCGCCGAGTGCGGGTGCGTGAGACCGAGAAGAACTGGGCCGAGTGCAGCGATGATGGCTGAGGCGGTCGGGCAGGCCGCCACCGCCGTGCCTCTCATGGAGCGCTACTCCGCGGCTGACCTGCGCGTCTTCTCCGCCGAAGAGTCCTCTCGTTTTCTTGAAGGCACCGACGCCGACCCTCAACGCGATGCCTCGCTCGCCTGGGAGCTCCTCTACCGGCTGGAGCCGGAGCTCTACGAACGGCTCGTTGCCGCGGAGCCCCTTCACCCGGGCATCCTCGAGTGGCTCCCGCCGCATGTGCCCCGCATCACCGAGGTGGGCGCCGGAACCGGGCGGCTCACGATCGACCTCGTCGCTCGCTGCGACCAGTTGACCGCCGTCGAGCCGGCGGCTCCGCTGCGAGAACGGCTGCGTGCCAAGCTGACACCGGCGACAAACACCCGGATTATCAGCGGATTCTTCGATGCCCTTCCTCTTGCGGACCGATCGGCCGAGCTGGTCATTGCCTGCTCGGCACTCACACCCGAACCGGCGCACGGCGGCGACCGCGGCCTCGCCGAGATGGAGCGCGTCTGCGCCGCTGGCGGAATGGTGGTGATCGTCTGGCCAAACCATCCCGACTGGTTGACTGCGCATGGCTATCGGTACCTCTCGTTTCCCGGTCCGATGACGATGGACTTCGCCAGTCCGACCGAGGCGGTCGAGCTGGCGGCCATCTTCTATCCGCACGCCGTCGCGGCGATCAAGGCGCGCCGCGAGCGCCAGGTCCCCTACGACGTCCTCGGCGTCAACCCTCCCTGCGACCTCGCCTACCGCACCATCCCGTGATGCGCATCGCCATGGTGGCGCCACTCGTAACAGCCATTCGAGAGCCACAGCTCGGCGGTTCGCAGGCAATCGTGGCCGACCTCGCCACCGGCTTGCACGCCCGTGGCCATGAGGTTCACGTTTATGCTGCGTCCGGTTCCGCAATTCCTGGCGTCACCGTCGTCGATTCAGGGGTCGACGCCGCCTCCCTTGCCGGCCTCCTCTACCGTCACGGCCGCTCGCCGGCGACCGATGCTGGTGCCGCCAACCACGCCTTTGCGACGGTCTACGCCGCGATTCGCGGTGGGTCCTACGACGTCGTTCACAACCATGCCTTCGATCCACCCGCGATACGCCTGGCCTCTTCCCTCCTGGCGCCCGTGGTGCACACACTGCACCTGCCTCCCGACCCGGCGATGGTCAGCGCCCTGGCCGAGAGCCACGGATCGGACAATCCGCCCATCATCGCCACCGTATCCGCCTCGGCGGCGCGGGCCTGGCGCGCGCTGACATCGGTCGACGTGATCCTGCCCGACGGGGTGCCGGTCGACCGGATCCCATGGTCAATTACGGGCGGCGACGGGGTCATCTTTGCCGGCCGGTTCAGTGCGGAAAAAGGCGCCGAAGACGCCATTGCGATCGCGCGCGAGGCGGGCGTCCGGATCGACCTCTACGGGGTTGATCCGGTCCGAGTTGTGGCGACGGATGGCCGCGGCAAGCGCGGTCCTCTGTCCGTCGAAGTGGGAGGAGCCGTTTGGCATGGTCGCTGCCGAGGCGCAGGCCGCCGGCACCCCGGTGATTGCCTACCGCCGCGGTGCGCTGCCGGAAATCATCATCGATGGTCAGACTGGCTTCCTCACTTCACCGGACGACATCGCCGGCGCGTCACGGGCGCTCAAGGCGGTCAGCCGCATCGGCCGCGTGGAGTGTCGCAAGCATGCGGTCGCCGACCTGAGTCTCGAAGCGAGTGTTCTGGCCCACGAACGCCTTTACCGGACGCTGCGACCTCGCGTGGAGGTGAACCGCCCTGCCTGACGCGACGGGATGGTTGCAGGGAAGGGTCGCGATCGTGACCGGAGCGGGTCGCGGCATCGGACGCGCCACCGCGGAAGCGATCGCCCGCGCCGGTGCCCATGTCGTGCTGGCGGCGCGCACCCAGGCGCAACTGGAGGCGGTCAGTGAGGCGATCCACAAGAACGGCGGCGCCGCAACGACCGCGACCGTGGACGTTGGCGACAGCGGCGACGTCGACCGGCTCTTTGCCATCGCCGCAAGCGCGGGCACGCCGACGGCATTGGTCTGTGCCGCGGCCGTTCTGCACAAGGCGGCCTTCGAGGCGACCACCCCGCAAGCGTGGGAGGAAACGCTCCGGATCAATCTCACCGGCACCTTCCTCTGCTGCCGCGCCGCCATCGGACCGATGCGCCGCGCCGGCGGTGGTCGGATTGTGAACCTGGCATCCCTTTCTGGCATGTACGCGACGGAAAAATTCCCCGGGCTGGCTGCCTACAACGTCTCGAAGTACGGTGTCGTCGGGTTGACCGAAGCGATCGCCGTCGAGGGCCGACCCTACGACATCACCGCGATCTGCATTAGTCCGGGAGCCGTTGACACCGAGATGCTGCGGCGCGCGAACCCCCAATTGAAGCCGGGCCTCACACCGGCTCGCGTCGCGGACTTGATCGTCAGCTTGCTCGACGGTGCGATCACTCCGGCGAGTGGGGCCAACATTCCGCTCTTCTCTAACGCCTAAGTCGATCCGGCCTGGAGGTTCCCGATGAGGATTGGCTTCGTGGTTGGCAGCTGCTGCTCGCCCGGTTCGATCGTGATGGCGAATTGCTGGAACTGCGACAGGTCACCGGAAAGCTTCGCTCCCAGGTCGCCGGTTGCACTCGCGCTGATTCCCTTGTCGACCGGGACCCCATTTTTGATCAGCCACATTTCGTAGACCTGGCCCGACGCGAGCTTGGGCAGACCGCTGGCGGCGAGGACCGCTTCCTTGCGATCCTTGAAGTAAATGAGGCGGGCCTCGGCGCCTGGTGCGGCGCTCGGGTCGCCCTGGAAGGTGTACGCGACCGGCCGCCCCGTGACCTGTCCGACCTGGTAACCGATCAGCGCGCTGATCCCGAGCCCGATCGCCACCGTCGCGGCGACTATCAGTCGCGCAGGCCTAGGCAGCCACGATGGGAAACGGCGCGGCAACGCGAGGACCGGCGCCTGGGGCGTCTCGCGCTCAGGCGCTGAAGAGCGCGCCGGGCTCGCCTTGACCGCCTCGATGATGCGCCGGCGGAGCTCGGACGACGGCTCCCTTTCCTCGACCGTCAGCGACAGCAGTGAGCCGGTCTGGCGCAACTCGGCCGCCGCCGCGCGGTGCTCCGCGCAGCTCCGCAGGTGCTCTTCGACGCGACGGGCTTCCGCCTCGGGAAGCGCGTCCAGTGCGTAGGCGGCCAGGAGGTCGTCGGCTTCCGTCTCGTCCAACCGGGTCATCCCACCACCCCGCGCGCAACGAGGAACGACCGCATCTTCTCCAGGCCGATCCGCATCCGGCCCTTCACGGTGCCGAGAGGAACCTGCATGCGGCTGGCGATCTCCACGTGCGTGTACCCACCAAAGTAAGCGAGTTCGAGCGTTCGGCGCTGCGCATCAGGCAGCTCGGCGAAGCCTTCCCGGATCTGCTTGCGCTCGAGGTCGACCGCGACCGCCTGCCAGGCGTCGGGCACTTCTGCGGCACGCTCGACGCTTTCGAGTTGGACCTCGCGGTGGATCCTCGCATTCCCGCGCAACCGGTCGATGGCGCGGTTTCGAACGATCGAAAGCAGCCAGTTTCGCAGGCTCCCGCGCGTGGTGTCGAATCCAGCGGCGTTGCGCCAGACCGCGAGAAACGCGTCCTGGACGGCGTCTTCCGCGGCGCTGCGGTCGTTGAGGATACGAAACGCCAGGCCGTAGGCGAGCCGGCCGTACCGGTCATAGAGCGATTCGAGAGCCGTGGAGTCGCCGCGCTTCAGTTGGGCCGCCATGTGATGGTCCTGGTCTTCTGGCTCCCCGCTCATCCCCGTACCACTTATATACGGTCCGGCGCCACTCTCGGATCACTGAAGGGTCCCTCCCCTCGCGACGCCGTAGAAGTTTGATCCAGGCATCGACATCTTCCGTAACAGCCGGTAAGGGTTCGCCACATCGGGGACGGACCCAAACGTGGAGGAGGGAGCCTATGAAGTGAGCTCGGTTTTGCCGATCGTCACTTCAGCACAAGGAGCATCAATCATGCGAAACCGCGTTCTGCTGGCCGCAGTCGCCGCGGCAGCGCTCGGGCTAACGCTGGCCCCGCTAACCGCCAGCGCCTCGAGCCATCGGGAAGCTCCGCTGATCGCGGAGGACCCGCTCGCCGACAACACCGACCTCTACACCTTCCAGGCGCCCGACAACCCGAACAATGTGGTGCTCGTCGCCAACTACGTGCCGTTCGAGAATCCGGCAGGTGGCCCGAACTTCTACCGCTTCGGCGACGACGTCCGCTACCAGATCCACGTCGACAACGTCGGTGACGGCAAGAGCCATGTCACCTTCACCTTCCGCTTTCGCACCTCGACCGTCGATGGGACGACGTTCCTCTACAACACGCCCTACGTCCGCAACGGCGCGCTGACCAAGCAGATCGCCTTCGACGGCTCGAAATACCTTGGCTGGAACCGGCCGCAGACCTATTCGGTCAGCGTGAACCGGAGCGACGGTGAGGACGACTCATCGAGCGCGGTTCTCGGCAGTAACCTGCTGACTCCGCCCGACGTCGTGGGCGCCGCCTCGACCGGCGACGCCGCCTACTATCACACGCTGGCCAACGCCGCCATCCACAACTTGTCCGGCGGCG
>WNGK01011248.1_pt1 | contig 10049 bp, 10 predicted proteins | sample 5400601 | NCBI WGS metagenome assembly WNGK01 (sample SAMN13153376, study PRJNA577476) | soil metagenome | isolation source: 60 cm soil or saprolite under Garry oak tree replicate 1 | place: USA:California | collected 2016-06-15 | reverse complement strand
GGCGGCCCTCGATTCGCCGCTTCACCCTCTCCGGCAAGGTCTCATAGGCCTTGTAGGCGTTGGCGAACAGCGTATTGCCGCCCGTGCTCGGGACTTCGATGGCGTAGAGCATCGAGGCCCGGGCCGGCCGCTCCTGATGGCACTGGTCGGAATGGAACTGCATCTCCCCGTCGGGCAATGCGCCGATCGGCTTGCCGTCCTCGCGGATGTTGGAGATCAGCATCACCGCCGGATGGCTGCGAACGAACTGCTTGGTATGGATCGTCGCCAGCGGACCGAACCGCTCCGCGAACCGCACCTGATCCGCCTCGCTCAAGTCCTGATCGCGCAGCAGGACCACGAGGTGGTCGTGCCAGGCGGCGAGGATTTGCCCGAAGCGATCGTCGTCGAGCGGCGCACGCAAATCGACGCCAAGGATCTCGGCGCCCAAGGCGGGAGACAGCATTCGCACGCCGACGATCGACGATGCGGATGTCATGGCCAAGGGAGGAGAAAGCGCCCCCGTATTCATTGACATCCGCTCCGACCCTTCGCCGCTCGTTCAATGCCAAACCCGCTTGCCTTGGGCCGATTATAGGCCCCGCCATGACGAAGAGCTACAAGCCAGCCAGGGCCGGCATCACGTGGCGCGCGAACAACTCGATCGAATGCAGCGTTTCGGCGAATGAGAGATCGCCGAAGGCGAATTGGCCGACACAATAATTGCTGCCTGTTTCCGCCAACTGCTGGCGCAGGAAGGTTGCCACGGTCGCGGGCGAGCCGGCGATGCCTTGGCCGACTTCGGCGAGCCCGTCGAAGGTCGGCGGGCGCGGATGGGCATTGCGCCGGCCATGCAGGCGATGGAGATGAGTGAAGCTCTGATGCCATTTCGGATAGGCGCGCCGGGCGATCGCGAGCGCGCGCAGGTCGCGGGAACCGGGTCGAGGCTGACCACGCGCAAGCCCTGGCGCGCCGCCCGTTGCGCGCTTTCGGGCGCATGGACGCCATACCAGATCGGCGGGTGTGGCTTTTGCCGGGGCTCGAGCTCCATCGGCACCGAGTCGAAGTGGAAGAATCGGCCGTGGAACGTCAGCGTCCGCTCGGTCAATCCCTTGCGGATGAGTTCGATTGCCTCCGCATAGACTTGCTGCGCCTCCTCGGGCTTCTGCCCGTAATAGATCAGCTCGGCCGGCACCGCGCCGCGGCCGAAGCCGAGCTCCAGCCGCCCGCCGCTCATCTGATCGAGCATGCAGATTTCCTCGATCATCCGCAGCGGATGATAGAGCGGCAGCGCGTAGACCAGCGGGCCGAAGCGAAGCCGCTGCGTGCGTTGCGCGACCGCGGAGAGAAAGACGCTCGGGCTCGGCGCCAGACCGAGCGGCGTCGAATGGTGCTCGGCGATGTGATAGCCATAGAAGCCGAGGCGGTCATAGGCCTCGATGATGTCGAGACGGGACTCGTAATAATCGCCGAGCGGCAGATCATTGCGATCGAGGTGATCGAAAACGCCGAATTGCATCCGGATGACTCGTTCGCCGCGCCGCAGCCCACCGACCTTGCCCGTCCGCTGCCGAACGTGCCCTCGTTACTCGTCGGTGACGTCGATCCACACTCCGCCCGGGTCGGCGATCTGGAACTTGCCCCCGGCCTCCCTGGCGAGGAAAGCCTTGCGCGCGTCGGCCTCCTTGCTGCCGCCGAGCCGCATCGGGGTGACATAGGGGTTCATGCCCGAGGTCACCTCGACGTGCTTCTTGAACTCGTCGATGTTCTCGACCTTGAAGCCGATATGGTCGGGGCCGGGGCGCTTGATGCCCATGTCCGCGAAGATCGAGATCGACCATGGCAGGATCGCGAGCGTCACCCGGCCGTCGGTCAGGTGATGGCCGGGGGCTCCATTCCCCTTGTTCACGGGCTTGAGCTCGAACACATACTGATAGAAGTCGGCGCATCGTTCCGCGTTCATGGTGCGAAGCGCGAACTTCGAGAGATAACGGTCCTGGCTCCAGCCTTGCGCGGCCTGCTCGGCGTAGACGCCGACAAGCTTCTCGCTCTCGTCCTTCCGCGCGAGGTCGAAGACGTTGCCGTCGGGATCGTGGGCGCTGTAATTGGCGAACGGGCGCGTCGAAGGGCGCTTGACGATGTTGGCCTGGGGAAACTTGTTGCGCGCGCGTTCGAGCACCATCTCGATGTCGTCGACCACCAATCCGAAATGATCGAGCCCGCCGACATAGCCGTCGCGCAGCGGATTGATGTTCAACCCGACATAGCCGTCACCCACGGTCACCGCGTTCAACGGCCGGCTGACCTTGCCGGAGCGCTTGAGACCGAAAAACGCCTCGTAGAAATTGGCCAGCATCGGGTAGATCGGGCTGACCATGGCCATGTGGTTGATCTTCGCGAACATTGGGGCTCCTCGATCGCCTTTGTGGCCGATTGTCGCTCAAAGCGAAGCATTGCATGGCCTTCGACTTCTTGCCAATAGCGTCAGGCAGCGGCCCGACACCACGATCGATTGAAAGCCACGGGACGTCGCGACGCGCCCGGCTGTCACGCCAGCAGGAACTGAAGGACGCGGGCTGGCAAAGCCCCGCGGCCTTGCGATCGACGGGGCTTTGCCACGCTTTGCTAGGGCTGGAGCGAGCCCGCGTAGGCGGCGAGCGAGATCATGTCGTCCCAGGTCAATTTGGCGACGACCTGCCGCATCAGCTGGGCAGCGCTGCCAGTGCGCGCGCCGTTCTGGATGTCATTGAGCTGGCGGACGAAGTACAGGAGATCACGGTTTGCGATCGGTGGCACCTCGCCGATGCCTTTGAGGCCCGGGCCGTGACAGATGGCGCAAGGAATCGTCTTGCCGCCGCCGCCGGTCGTGGCCAGCGCCTCGCCTTTCTTGATCGCGCCGGGGGGCACGTGATGCTCGAAACCGGTCCGCGGATTGCGGGCTTCTGCTCCATGCTTGTCCTGCGGCAAGGTGATGATGCGCACGCCGATCGGCTCCGTGCCGGCGCCGGCGCCTTCGGTGACGAAACGCATGGCGCCCTCGCCGACAAAGCTCTTCGGCACCATGGCGCTTTCAGTCACCTTGACATAACCGGGCCGCGGGGAGCGGGCGGCAAAGTAGGCAGCGGCTTCCTTCGCATCCTCGTCCTTGAGCGCGGCCGCGATCGAGGCCATGGCCCCCGTTCGCGGGCCGACCCGGCCGCCGTTCGCGAACTCTTTCAACTGGCGGACGATGTAGTTGGCCGGGAGACCCGCGACCCCGGCGGATTCGGGGTGACCGTCGCCGGTTGTCAGATGGCAGAGCGAGCAGGCGCGCGGATCCGGCCGGGTCCCCGTCGCCACGGGCTTCGGCAGCGGCGCATGGTCGCCCGGGAACCAGTCCGGCGGAGCAAAGGGGTTGTTGACCTCGACTTCGTTGTATTTCTTGTCGCTGCCAGGCACCGTGATGACCTTGTTGGCATCACGCTGCGGCTGCCCTGGAGGAGCGACCGGATAGGCCCATGGCGGATTCTCCAACGCGATCGCAATCGAGGGAGACAGAGCAAGCACCAAAGCGCAGACCAATTTCCTCATGGAGTCCTCCCGAATTTTTCGTGCCCCGAGGCACCAAGGCCAAGCATATAAACCTTGCGATGGCCGGACAAGCGCCAAGGTGGGCTCGTGCCGAGGTGGGCTGGGAGACGACTTATGCCCGGTTGGGGCGCACAACCCTGGCGCCGGCCGCCGGCCCGGTCCCGTGACTTGACGCTCGCGCGCCAGGTTGGCTAGCTGGCCAGGCAAGCACCAGGAGGGAGCCTCGGCATGCGCGTCATTCGATCACGAGCGGTCCGCAGCGCGCTTGCCGTCATGGCATCGCTCGCCGCAGGCACGATCGAAACGAGGCCGGCCGCCGCCCAGGCCGATTTCTACAGGGGCAAGAGCATCGAGCTCATCATCAGCACCGGCGTCGGCGGCGGGCTCGACTCGAACGCGCGCTTGGTGGCACGCCATCTCGCCAACCACCTCCCCGGCCAGCCGAGCATCGTGCCGAAGAACATGCCGGGCGCGGGCCACATCAGGGCGGCCAACTACGTCTTCAGCCAGGCGCCGAAGGACGGCACCACGATCGCCACTTTCATTCCGATCTTCGTCATGGCGCAGGTGCTCGAGCGCAGCCGAAGCATCCAGTTCAACCCGGCCAACTTCCAGTGGCTCGCCTCGACCTCGTCGAGCAACTCGACGGTCTATGTGTGGCACGCTTCGGGCGTGACCTCGGTCGCGGACGCGATGAAGCGCCAGGTGCTCATGGGCGGGACCGGAATAGGCTCCTACACGATCATCTATCCGACCGTCATGAACAGCGTTATCGGGACGAAATTCAAGCTCGTCACCGGCTATCAGAGCACGGCCGAGATCGGGCTCGCCATGGAGCGCGGCGAGATCGAGGGCCGCGCCGGCAACAATTTCAACAGCCTCAAGGCTGAGAACGGGGAGTGGCTGCGAACCGGCAAGATCAACCTGATCGCCCAGGTCGGCCTCGAGCGCGATCCGGAATTCCCGAACGTGCCCCTCATCACCGATTTCGCGAAGACCGAGGGGGAGCGCGAGATTCTGCGGTTCTTCTCGACCGACGTGGTGATCGGCCGTCCATTCGTGACCTCGCCGGGCGTGCCCGCAGAGCGGATGGCGATCCTGCGCCGGGCCTTCGACGAGATGATGAAGGATCGCGCCTTTCTTGACGATGCCAGCAAGGCCGGGCTCGACGTCGGGCCGGTCGCGGGGGAGAAAATCCAGAAGATCGTCGCCGACCTCGTCAACACGCCGGCCGACATCGTCGCCAGTGCCAAGCTCGCGATGGAGCCGAAGGACGTGATCGAGCGCGGAAGATGAAGAAGCTGCATCTCACCATCGCCACCGAAGACTACGATCATTTCCGTGATTTCCGCGAGGGCACGGTGCGGGCGGAAGGCATCGAGCACACCTGGCTGATGCCTGAGCTGCACGAAATATTCGCGCGGTTCACCTTCAACCGCGAATGGGACGTGTCCGAGCTCTCGTTCGCGAAATTCTCGACCCAGGTGACGCGCAAGTCGCCCGACATCATCGGTCTTCCGATCGTCTGCTCGCGCCACTTCCGGTTCTCCGCCTTCTACGTTAACAAGAACAGCAAGATCAAAACGCCATCGGACCTCAAGGGAAAGAAAGTCGGCTCGCCCGAATGGGCGCACACCGCGGCTGTGTATATGCGCGGCTGGCTCAACGACGAGCACGGCGTGAAGCTCGAGGGCGTCCACTGGTACCAGGCCGGCACCAACGAGCCGGGGAGGACGGAGAAGGTCGAGCTCACGTTGCCGAAAGGCGTCAAGCTCACCCGCGTCGAAGACAAGTCGCTGAGCGAAATGCTCGCAAGCGGCGAGATCGACTGCGCGCTGGTCGCGCGCCCGCCGGACTGTTTCGTACAGGGCCGGCCGGATGTGGCTCGCCTCTTTCCGAATTATCTGGAGCTCGAAGAGCAATATTATGCGCGGACCAAAATCTGGCCGATCATGCACATCATCGCGATCAAGAAGCAGGTCCTCGACCAATGGCCATGGGTCGCGGGCAGTCTCTACAACGCCTTCCTCGAATCCAAGAATCGCGCTGTCGCCCGCCTCATCGAGCCGAGCGTGTCGCGCTATCCGCTGCCCTGGCTGACGACCTATGCGCGGCGGATGCGGGACATGTTCGGCGGCGATCCGTTCCCGTTCGGGATCGAGGCGAACCGGGCGACCTTCGAGCAATTCCTGCGCTATACCCACGAGCAGGGCATCGCCCATCGCCGCGCCGAGGTCGAGGAGATCTTCCCGAAGGGAATGCTGGTCGAGGTGCATACGTAAAGCTGCTGCCGCCATGGCCTCAGAGGCTGCGGCGGGGCCCACACACCTCTCCGCGAGCGACATCATGGCGCGCGAGCACAGCTTTTTCCGCGCGCAATCTTCCACTAACATCGATTGCCGACGATCGGCGCAATGCTCCAAGCGACAGCGCCAAATCGAGGACGGAATATGCCGATGTGGTCCAGCCTGCCGCGTGCCATCGCCGCCGTTGCCGCGCTCCTTGCCGCAAGCTCCGCGCAGGCCCAGGACGCGGTCGCGCAGTTCTACAAGGGCAAGCAGATCAACCTCTTCATCGGCACCACGCCGGGCGGCGGGTACGACACCTATGCGCGGCTGCTTGCCCGCCGTTTCGGCAGCTACGTTCCCGGCAAACCAACGATCGTGGCACAGAACATGCCGGGCGCCGGCAGCAACAAGCTCGCCGGCTACATGTACTCGGTAGCGCCGAAGGACGGCACCGCGATCGGCGCAATCTTCTCCGGCGCGATCCTGCAGCCGCTGATCGGCGACCTGCCGACCCAGCACGACCCGAGCAGGTTCATCTATCTCGGCAACGCCAATGTCGAAGTGTTCATCTGTCTCGCCCGCGCCGACGCGCCGGTCAAGACGTTCAAGGACATGTTCGTCCAGGAGCTCATCATCGGCGCCACCAACGAGGGCGGCGCGACCCGCGACTTCCCGGCCATGCTCGCCAACGTGCTGGGGACCAAGCTGCGCCTCGTCACCGGTTATGCCGGCTCGAACGAGATCATTCTCGCGATCGAGCGCAATGAAGTGCAGGGCATTTGCGGCATCGGCTGGTCAAGCATTATCGCCCAGCATCCGCAGTGGCTGAGCAACGGTTTTGCCAGAATTCTTGCCCAGCTCGCGAGCAAAGGGCATCCGGCGATGGACAAGATGGGCATCCCGCTCGCGTTCGACTATGCGAAGACCGAGGACGACCGCAAGGTCATGGATCTGTTCTACAGCCAGCTCACGTTCGGCCGCCCCTATGTCCTGCCCCCCGGCGTTCCCGCCGACCGGGTCGCGGCCCTGCGCAAGGCCTTCATGGCCGCCTTGCAGGACAAGGAGACGCTGGCCGAGGCCGAGAAGATGAAGCTCGACGTCGATGCGCTCGCGGGCGAGGAAGTGCAGGCCGCGGTCGCCAAGGCCTATGCGATGCCGGCGACCATCGTCGAGCGGGTGAAGCAGGCGCTGGTCTACCGGCCGCGGTGAGCGGTGGTTGGCAGATCGATACCGCCTGCCAGCCCGTCGCCCGTAGGTTGGGTCGAGTTCTTCACGAGACCCAACATCGCGAACAGCCGCGGCCTGCGATTTGCGGCTCGCTTCACTCGAACCGCCAGCGTAACGACCTTGCCTCACTCCTCTCGATTGCGCTCTCGCGTGACTTGCTCCAGGGCAGACTTGTCGTGTCAAGGTAGTATGCACAAAAGAGACTGAGGGAAATCAATGCTTCTCGTTTCGAATGCGGGAAAGTGGGTACAATGTTTCGCGCATGCCTGTCACATTGCGGCTCACCGTCTCCCGTAGTACGTTCCTGCCATGATCAGGTCTTGGCGTAATGCCGCGACCCGCAGGGTCTGGGAGAGCGAGAGACCGAACCAGTTCCGCGGACTCGACTTCGATGCTGCTGTCGATCTCCTGCTCGCGCTGAACGTCGCGACTACGTTGCAAGACCTCAGTCCGCTCAGGAGGATCGGGCTTCATAAGCTCAAAGGTGAGCGTAGGCGGCAATGGGCGATGACCGTGGACGCGCGGTGGCGCATTTGTTTCGAATTCCGCAAGGGCGATGCCTACGATGTCGAAATCGTCGATTATCACAGAGGATAGGACCATGGCTCCTATTGCACATCCCGGCCGCTTTTTGAAACGCGAGCTCTCTGCACGCGGGCTGAGCGCCAATCGCCTTGCGCTCGACCTCGGCGTGCCATCGGGTCGCATCACCGACATCCTCAGCGGCCGCCGCGCCATCACCGCCGACACCGCGGTGCGGCTCGGCCGTTATTTCGGCAACAGCGCACAGTTCTGGCTCGACCTGCAGGGCCAGCACGACATCGCGGTCATCGAGCGCGAGCGCGGTAAGGAAATCACCCGGCGGGTGCGGCCGGCGGATGCGGCGTGAGCAAGTCCTCGACTACGGTCCGGTCCGGCCGATGCCTTTCAAAAATAGATGAACTGTCCTTCCGGAGCGAGTTGCTGGATCAGGTCGAACTCGTCCCGATTGGCGGTCAGGACCGGCAGTCCCGCCCTGGCCGCCGTCAGATAGATGAGGGCGTCATTGAGGCATTCCTTGCGCTGGTGCCTTTGGAAGCCCTGGATGCGTGTCAGGATGCCAGCCGTCACGCCGGCTTCGATCCAAATCTGCGCATCAGGATTCAAGAGGCGTGTGGACGCGATGCTGTCGAAGAGCTCTGCATAGTGGTTGCGCATGGCCGGCCAGCCAGGCAATGCCGGATCGGCATTGGCGATGCCGGTCGCAAGTTCGCCCAGGCACACCAAACAATGAAACAGGAGCGCGCGTTCGACGAGCATCTGCGCGTCAACCGGCAGCGTTCCGGCCGCGGCCATGATGTAGACATTGGTGTCGAGCACGAGCAGAGCACGGCCGGACGAGGCGAAATCGGCGGCGCTGATCAGTTCGCCGCGGGACCGCGGTTTCAGCTGCGCTCGCCGTCTCTGCGGCTTGCGGCGGCGAAGCGCGTCACGGAGATCAATACTCAAGAGTGTGGGTCTCGCCGAGCCGCGCGCGCGTTCGCTTCAGAAACGCCGCCACCGGATCCGGTTGGGCAAGCGTTGCGAGCGCCAAGATGCCAAGCTCGGTCGGCGAAGTGAGGCCGGTCTCCCGCCGCGCCGCCTCGACCAGAGCGGGCGGCGCGCGAAAGCTCACATGCTCGGTCTTGTCCCCGTCCAACAGGCCGGCCCGACGCGCCTCCTCTAAAGTCGCAGCGGCCCCTGGCGCCAGAGGCGGGCTGCTGCCCGGCGCCGGCTTGGGCGCCCCTCGCGCGGCGGTCCTTCTACGTTTCGCCCCCGTTGACCGTATCGCCCTGTTCGTCGTCATCTCGGCCCTTCCTTCATGTGTGCAAAATATGCTTTCGTGTCACACAATGCAATGGCCGCTCTGCGTCGCCGGCGCGAACGCACGGGTCAAGGTTTTCGAGGGCGCTCGCCCGGGAACTCATCGTCGGGCAGCGACGCTCACACTCCCAACTGGCGGCGCTGGCGGGCGTCCTGCCCTGAATTTCCTGATATCCGGCTTTCAAAGTGTTGGGCGCGGCAGGGATCGAACCTGCGACCCCCACCGCTGCCTGCGCCTAGTGAGCCATCAGCACCGGAACAAGCGCCTCGTGCATGAGATTGTAGGTCACTCCGCCCAGCAGCCATTCGCGCGGCGCCTTGGGTGCCGCCCAGTCGCCGAGTTCGCAGCCTCACAGTAGGCCCTGGCACCGATACCGTCGTTGATCGCCGTCAAGATTTGATGCCGGGCAAAGACCGGAGCGACAGCCGACGCCTCATCTCGGCGGCGGCAGCAGCAGCTCATCCTTGAGCTTCACAATCTGCCTGACGCCGTCAGCATCCACGATTTCGACACTCGCCAGTCCTCCACCCCCGTTTTCCAGGTAGATTTCACGCGGCTTGTAGATCATGTGATCCAGCCCCTCGAGGGCGATTTCCACGATGTCGTCGTTTGGGTCGTAGGTGATGCCCAGCAACGGCAGCCATTCCGCCTGCACTTGGTCACCGAGGTCGAGCGAAGCGACCTCGACTTCCGCCACCTTCGCCTCCAGGAGCTTCGAGACGGCGTCAAAAAACGGGCGCCACTCTGCCTTCTCGAGTTTTCGTGTCGTCATAACAACCTCCTCTGATCGACTGCCTAGCCAGGGCTCGTTCGCTGCCTCCGCGCGCCAGTCATGGTCACACATCAGCCAGAACACGCCACCGAGCGCCGTGATCGCTGTGGCGAGCGCGAAGTTCCAGACCGGAGGACCACGACGATCGAAATCCCCCGCTCGGCGCAAGAATGACGGCATGCCCTAGACGAGGCGGACATGGAAGCCATGACGACCGTCAATTTTTGAATTTTTCCGAGCGCGGCCGCCCGCGACGTCGAACGATGCGCCGGCCGCATCGCGGTAACGGCTATTCAGACTGCGCGAGGCGTGGACAGCAAACTCATTTATTGCGGAAAACCTAGGATTTTCTGCGGATATGGTGGGCGCG
>WNGK01009428.1_pt1 | contig 10049 bp, 5 predicted proteins | sample 5400601 | NCBI WGS metagenome assembly WNGK01 (sample SAMN13153376, study PRJNA577476) | soil metagenome | isolation source: 60 cm soil or saprolite under Garry oak tree replicate 1 | place: USA:California | collected 2016-06-15 | reverse complement strand
TCGAGGGAAACGCGGCCCACGATGCGGTCGCGCAGGGGCTCCACAACCTCACCGGCCTCCACGATGGGTTCGACGTAGATGCCGTCCACGGTGCCGCAGTCGAATTCGGAGATGATCACGTCTTGGGCGACGTCCACCAGGCGCCGCGTCAGGTAGCCCGAGTCGGCGGTCTTGAGCGCCGTGTCCGCCAGGCCTTTCCGCGCGCCGTGAGTCGAAATGAAGTATTGGAGCACGTTCAAACCCTCGCGGAAGTTCGCGGTGATGGGCGTCTCGATGATTTCTCCCGAAGGCTTGGCCATCAACCCGCGCATGCCCGAGAGCTGCCGGATCTGCTGCTTGGAGCCGCGCGCGCCGGAGTCGGCCATAATGTAGATCGGGTTAAACTGCGCCGCCTTGTCCTGGGACTCCATAGCCTGGAACATCTCGTCGGCGACCTTGTCGGTCACTTTCGCCCAGATGGCGATCACCTTGTTGTAGCGTTCGCCGTGAGTGATGACGCCGTCCTGATATTGCTTTTCAACCTCGATGACTTCCTTTTCCGCCTCTTTCACCAGGCCCGGCTTGCTCTGCGGAACCAGGAGGTCGTCGATGCCGATGGAGATGCCGGCCTTGGTGGCGGCCAGGAAACCGAGCGCCTTGATTTCGTCCAGCAACTGGACCGTGGTCTCGAGACCGAAGCGCAGGTAGCAGTAGTTGCACAGGGCCCCCAGTCCCTTCTTCCTGAGCAGACCGTTGACGAAGGGCATTTCTTTGGGCAAGTGATCGTTGAAAATCACGCGGCCCACGGTGGTGCTGACGAATTGGTTCTTGACCGTGATAGGTTCCGTGTGAAGCACGTCCTGGTCGTCGTAAGCGGTGCTTAAATCTATCACGCGGCCGGTGTAGCGGAGGCGAACCGGCGTGAGCGTCTCCACCTCGCCCGCCTCGAGAGCCAGAAGGACGTCGTCCGAGTTGGCGAAGGAGCGGCCCTCGCCCTTGCTGCCCCGCTTTTCCTTGGTCAGGTAGTAGATGCCCAACACGATGTCTTGAGTAGGAATCGCCAGCGGAGCGCCGTTGGCCGGCGACAGGATGTTGTGCGACGAGAGCATGAGCACCGAAGCCTCGATCTGCGCTTCGGGAGAGAGCGGGATATGGACCGCCATCTGATCGCCGTCAAAGTCGGCATTGAACGCCGTGCACACCAGCGGGTGGATCTTGATGGCCTTGCCCTCGACCAGCACCGGCTCGAAGGCCTGAATCCCCAGCCGGTGCAGCGTGGGAGCGCGATTGAGCAGCACCGGGTGGTCGCGGATAACGTCTTCGAGGATGTCCCATACCACGGGCTCCTGCCGCTCCACCATTTCCTTGGCGGCCTTGATCGTGGTGCAGTGGCCGGCCTGCTCCAGACGGTGATAGATGAAAGGCTTGAAGAGCTCGAGCGCCATTTTCTTGGGCAGGCCGCACTGGTGAAGCTTGAGATCGGGACCGACCACGATCACGGAGCGGCCCGAGTAATCCACGCGCTTGCCCAGCAGGTTCTGGCGGAAGCGGCCCTGCTTCCCTTTCAGCGTGTCGGACAGCGACTTCAAGGGGCGGTTGTTGGTGCCGCGCAGGACCCGGCCGCGCCGCCCGTTGTCAAACAGCGCGTCCACGGCCTCCTGCAACATGCGCTTTTCGTTGCGGACGATCACGTCCGGAGCGTGGAGCTCCATGAGTTTCTTCAGCCGGTTGTTCCGGTTGATGACGCGCCGGTAAAGGTCATTGAGGTCGGAGGTGGCAAAGCGTCCGCCGTCGAGAGGCACGAGCGGGCGCAGCTCCGGCGGAATGACGGGGATCACGTCGAGAATCATGTGCTCCGGCCGGTTGCCCGACTTGCGGAACGCCTCGACCACTTTCAGGCGCTTGGCGTACTTCACCCGCTTCTGCTGCGAGGGGTCGGACTTCATCTTCTCGCGCAGCTCCTCGGCCAGCGCTTCGGTCTCCACGCGCTTCAGCAGCTCCTTGATCGCCTCTGCGCCCATTCCTGCCCGGAACTTTCCCGCAAACTGCTGTTGCAACTCCCGGAAGCGTTCCTCGGTCAGCAGGTCCCTCTCCTTGACAGGAGCTTCGCCGGGGTCGATCACCACGTAGCCTTCGAAGTAAAGGATGCGCTCCAGATCCCGCAGCGCAATGTCCAGCAGGTGGCCGATCCGGCTGGGCAGTCCCTTGAAGAACCAGACGTGGGAGCAGGGCGAAGCCAGTTCGATATGGCCCAGGCGCTCGCGACGGACGTTGGACAGGGTGACCTCGACGCCGCACTTGTCGCAGATAACGCCGCGGTGCTTCATGCGCTTGTATTTGCCGCACAGGCACTCCCAGTCCGTGACCGGGCCGAAGATGCGGGCGCAGAAAAGACCGTCACGCTCGGGCTTGAAGGTCCGGTAATTGATGGTCTCCGGCTTGGTCACCTCGCCGTGCGACCAGGACCGGATTTTCTCGGGGGACGCCAAACTGATCCGGATGCTGTCAAATTCCGCGATACGACTGACTCGATCATAAGGGCTGCTTCGAAACAAGGTTTTGTCCTCCTCGGTAGGAGTGAAAGATCTCTTCCAAGGCGGCCGCGGGACGTTCCGCCAGCGCCGCTCCGCCAGACCTTACTCGACCGCCGCAGGCACGAGCTGTTCTTTGGGCTTCTTCAGCAGCTCGACGTCCAGGCACAGGCTCTGCAGCTCGCGTACGAGCACGTTAAAGGATTCCGGAACGCCGGGCTCGATGGCGGCCTCGCCCTTGACAATAGCCTCGTAGATTTTGGCCCGGCCATAGACGTCGTCCGATTTCGCGGTCAGGAGCTCCTGCAGGATGTAGGCGGCGCCGTAGGCCTCGAGCGCCCAGACCTCCATCTCGCCGAAGCGCTGGCCGCCGAATTGCGCCTTGCCTCCCAGGGGTTGCTGTGTGATGAGCGAGTAAGGACCGATGGAACGGGCGTGAATCTTGTCATCGACCAGGTGCGAGAGTTTGAGCACGTAGATATAGCCCACTGTAACCTTCTGCTCGAAAGGCTCGCCCGTCATGCCGTCGTAAAGGGTTTCCTTGCCGGAGGAAGGCAGGCCGGCCTTTTCCAGATACTCCTTGATTTCGCGCTCCGTGGCGCCGTCGAACACGGGGCTCGAGAAAAGGATGCCCTCGCGCAGGGAGCGGGCCAGGTCAAGAAGCTGCTCGTCGCCCAGCTCGTCGACGGCCGCAGCCTGTGAGCTGTTGCTGAATGCGGCCTTAAGCTGCTTGCGGGCGAGTTCCGCCCGGTTTTCCTCCGCCAGCAGGTGCTGGAGCTTGTTCCCCAGCTCCTTGGCCGCCCAGCCCAGGTGCGTTTCAAGGATCTGCCCGACGTTCATGCGCGAGGGCACACCGAGGGGGTTCAGCACGATCTCAACCGGGGTGCCGTCCGGCAGGTAGGGCATGTCTTCTTCGGGCAGGATGCGCGCGATGACGCCCTTATTGCCGTGCCGGCCGGCCATCTTGTCGCCCACGGAGAGCTTGCGCTTCATGGCAATGTACACTTTTACCAGCTTGATGACTCCCGGAGGCAGCTCATCGCCCTTCTTCAGCTTCTGCTCCTTCTCCTCAGTGATCTTCTGCAGGATGTCGATCTGCCGCGAGGTCATCTCTTCGATCTCGTCGATCTTCTCGAGCAGCGTGGGGTCTTTCTTCGCGATCTTGATCCGCTTAAGGTTGCGCGCCGAGAGCCGGTCGAGCACGTCAGGCGTCAGGTCGGTCCCCTTGGTGAGCAGGCGCTTATTGGTCTTCTCGTCGTGGAGGTCCGCGATCAGCTTCTCGCCTCCAAGCAGCGCGGAAAGCCGCTTCAGACGCTCGTCCCTGAGGATGCGGATTTCGTCGCTAAGGTTCTTCTCCAGGCGCGACACTTGGCCGGCTTCGATCGACTTGGCGCGTTCGTCCTTCTCCGCGCCCTTCCGCGAGAAGATCTTCACGTCGACGACGATGCCTTCGATTCCGGGAGGGCAGGTGAGGGACGCGTCGCGGACGTCTCCCGCCTTTTCACCAAAGATGGCCCTCAGCAGTTTCTCCTCCGGCGTGAGCTGGGTTTCTCCTTTCGGCGTCACCTTGCCCACCAGGATGTCTCCCGGCTTGACGTAGGCGCCGATGCGGATGATGCCGCTTTCGTCCAGGTCTTTGAGGAGGGTTTCCGCGACGTTGGGGATGTCGCGCGTGATCTCTTCCGGCCCGAGCTTGGTGTCCCGCGCCTCGATCTCGAACTCTTCGATATGGATCGAGGTATAGGAGTCTTCCTTCACCAGCTTTTCGCTGACCAGGATGGCGTCCTCAAAGTTGTACCCTCGCCAAGGCATGAAGGCCACCAGGACGTTGCGTCCCAGGGCCAGCTCGCCGTGGTCCGTACAGGGCCCGTCCGCCAGGACCCGGCCCGCCATCACGCGCTGGCCTTTGCGCACCAGCGGCTTCTGGTTGATGCAGGTGTTCTGATTGGAGCGCCGGAATTTGATGAGCGTATAAATGTCGGCGCCGACTTCGCGCGAAAGCTGCCCGCCGTGGCCGTCTCCCTCCACGCGCACGATGATGCGCTCGCTGTCCACACTGTCGACCACGCCGTTCCGCTTCGCCAGCACCACCGCGCCTGAATCGCGGGCGGTGACCTCCTCCATCCCGGTACCCACGAGCGGCGCCTCGGCGCGCAGCAGCGGGACCGACTGGCGTTGCATGTTCGAACCCATGAGCGCCCGGTTGGCGTCGTCGTTCTCGAGGAAGGGAATCAGCGAGGCCGCGACGCTGACCAGTTGCTTGGGGCTGACGTCAATGTAATCATTCTCATCGCGGTGTTTGAGCACGAAGTTTCCCGCCTGGCGAGCGTTGACCAGCTCGTCCACGATGCGCCCCTTCTCGTCCACCGGGACGTTGGCCTGCGCGATGACGTATTGATCTTCCTCCCAGGCGGAGAGGTAGAAGGAATAGGGCTCGTGTTCGACCAGCTTGCGGCGCTTCTCGCGCAACTCTTCGTTCTGTTTCTCCACCTCGTTCCATTCGACGTGCTCGCCCACCTTCCACGGCCCGTCGCCGCCGTGCGTGATGGTGACGTAGTCCACGACTCTTCCGTTGCGCACCTTGCGATAAGGGCTTTCGATAAAGCCGTACTCATTGATCCGCGCGTAGCAGGAGAGCGAGGAAATCAGCCCAATGTTCGGGCCCTCAGGCGTCTCGATGGGGCAGACCCGGCCGTAGTGTGTAGGGTGGACGTCGCGGACCTCAAACCCGGCGCGCTCGCGGGAGAGGCCGCCCGGCCCCAGCGCCGACAGGCGCCGCTTGTGGGTGATCTCCGAAAGCGGGTTGGTCTGGTCCATGAACTGGGAAAGCTGCGAGGAACCAAAAAACTCCCGGATCGCGGCCATGACCGGCTTGGCGTTGATCAGGTCGTGGGGCATGGCGGTGGACATCTCCTGGTAGACGGACATCTTCTCCTTGATGGCCCTCTCCATGCGCACCAGACCGATGCGGAACTGGTTTTCGAGCAGCTCGCCCACGGCGCGCACCCGCCGGTTCCCCAGGTGGTCGATGTCGTCCACGCTGTAGCTGCCGCCGGGATTCTTGCGCAGTTTCAGGAGGTAACGGATGGCCGCGTAGAAGTCCTCCGGATCGAGCGTCCTCTTGTCCAGGGGCAGTTGCACGGGGGTGAGTTCAGAATGGTCCGTCGCCAGCGTTCCCTCGCAACCCCGGACCACTTCCGAGCAGACGTTGCCATCGCGCTTCCCGACGAAAAGCTTCTCATGGTCGACGATCAGGTAGAAGTTCTCCGCCGGGAGGTTCCTCGGGTCCAGGAGCTCGAAGGCGCTGGCCTTTTCGTCCAGCCGGGCCTTCAGCTTGGCGTAGTAGCCGAGCTTGATGTTGAACTTGAGCCGGCCCACGCGGGAGAAGTCGTACTTGCGGGGATCGAAGAACATGCCATTGAAGAGCGCCGTGGCGGTGTCGGTGGTGGGCGGGTCCCCCGGCCGCATCTTCCGATACAATTCGATCAGCGCTTCCTGGGGCGTTTTGAAGCTGTCGCGGGAGAGTGTCTGGCTGATGACCGGACCCACGTCGTCGCGCTCCGGGAAGAAGATGCTCAGCTCGGTGACGCTGGAATCTTGGATAGAACTGAGCGCGCTCGAGGTGAGCGCGTTGTTGGCTTCCAGGAGCACTTCGCCGGTCGAGGTGTCCACGATGTCGACCGCGGAAAAGGCGCCGTCGATGTCGTGCGGGGCGATTTCCACCTGCGTGATATGCGCCTTCTGCATCTCCTTGAGGGCCGCTGCGGTGATTTTCCGTCCCGCCTGCAGGACCGTTTCATGCGTGCGGGGGTGCTCGATCTCCTTCGAGATTTTCCATCCCTCGAGTCCCTTGGAGACCTCCCAGTATAGTTTGCGGTCCTTGAGCGTGATCTTTTCCGCGCTGTAGAAAGTCTTCAGGATCTCGGAGTTGTCCTTCAGACCGAGGGCGCGCAGGAAGATGGTGGCCAGAAACTTCCGCTTGCGGTCGATACGGACATAAAGGACGTTCTTCGTATCGTACTCAAACTCAACCCACGAGCCTCGGTAGGGGATGATCTTGCCGAGGAAATAGGTCTTTTGCGGGTTTGACTCGAAGAAGACCCCGGGAGAGCGGTGGAGCTGGCTTACGATCACGCGCTCGGTTCCGTTGATCACAAAGGTGCCGTTGTCGGTCATCAGCGGAATTTCACCGAAGTAGACCTCCTGCTCCTTGATGTCGCGGATGCTCTTGTGGCCGGTTTCTGCGTCCTTCTCGTACAAGGTCAGCCGGATGGTCACTTTCAACGGCGCGGCGAACGTCATCCCGCGCTCCTGGCATTCGGTGACGTCGTACTTCAACTGCAACCCCACCGGGTCGCCGCACTTGTTGCAAAAGGTCACCACGTTCTTGTTGAAGGTGCCGCATTTCGTGCAGAGGACGTCGCCCACCTTGAACGGGTTCGTAATGACGGTGTGCCCGCAGTGCTTGCACGTACTGCGGAGATGGTGGAGGCCCCTCAGATTCCCGCACTTGCACTCCCAGTTCCCGATCGAGTAGTCAACAAAATCCAGTTGCGAGATACCCCGGAAGTCGGTGATGGGGAAGACGGAATTAAAGACTCCCTGCAGGCCGGTGTCTTCCCGTTCCGAGGGCAGAAGGTTCATCTGCAGAAAACGCTCGTAGGACTGCCTCTGGACCTCGATCAGGTTCGGGATCTGGATGACGGTCGGAATTTTGGAGAAATTGATACGCTTGCGGACGGCGCCGTTACCACCGGTGGGCATTCCTGTCACTCCTTAGCTTAAGATTAAGCTTCTGATCGAAGAAGACAACACTACCCTCTGTTGTATTGATGCATCACGGAGGCATGAGGATGCATCGGTCTCGCGCGCTGGGAAAGCGCCCCCATCGTTCATGCGTTTTGCGGCCTTTCATTTCTGAAGGCATGTCTCTGCTGGGGCGCCGTGGCACGAACGCCGGGGACAACGCGTTCGGGCCTTCGCCCCGGGAAGCGCCGGCTGAAGAGGGGGCTATTTTACTTCGACCGTCGCGCCGGCCTCGGTGAACTTCTTTTTGATGGCCTCGGCTTCTTCCTTGTTCACGCCTTCCTTGATCGGCTTGGGAGCGCCATCGACGAGGTCCTTCGCCTCCTTCAGACCGAGGCTGGTGACCTCGCGGACGGCCTTGATGACGTTGATCTTGTTCGCGCCCACGGCCGTCAGCACTACGCTGAACTCGGTCTGCTCTTCAGCGGGAGCGGCAGCCCCGGGAGCTCCTGTTCCCGCCCCGGCCACCGCGACCGGAGCGGCGGCGGCAGCCGAAACCCCGAGGACTTCCTCGAGCTTCTTCACCAGTTCCGCCGCCTCGAGCAGGGTCAGCGCCTTGATCTCTTCCACAATCTTATCGATGCGTTCGGACATCGGTTTCCCTCCTGAAAAATTGGCGTTTAGGGCCGCAGACACGTCCGCCGTAACGTCTCTACTCGGAACCTTCCTTAAACCTTTTTTCCTGCACGCCCTGTTGGATCACGTAAGCCAGGTTGCGCGCCACGCCCGCCACGGTGGAGGCGAGGCGCTGAGCGGGCGCGTTGATCAGGAAAAGCACCTTGGAAAACAGCGCCTCGCGCGAAGGAAGACTGGTGATCAGGGCCAGGTCGGCGAGCGCTACGACGCGGCCCTCAACCACTCCGGTCTTGAAAACTAGAGCGGGATTTTCCTTGGCATACGCGGTTATGATTTTCGCGATGGCCACCGGGTCCGTTTCCGTGAACGCCAAAGAGGTGGTGCCGCGAAGCTTCTGGGCTACCGGCGCGACGGGCGTGCCTTGAGCGGCCCGCTCGATCAGCGAGTTCTTTACCACGCGGTACTTCCCTCCCGCCTTGGCAATCCTGTCGCGCAGTTGGGTATCCTGAGCGACGGTCAATCCCTCGAAACCGGAGAGCAGCACGCCCTTGGCTCTCTCCAGTTCCCGGCGAAGCGCCTCAGCTTGCTTTTGCTTTTCTTCCTTCTTCATGGAAAACCTCGAAAGTTCGAAAATAGAAAGTCGAAGCTCGAAAGTCGAAAGTCGAAAGTCGAAATTCGAAACTCGAAGCTCCTGATTTCCGGCTCCTGGCTCCCTACTACGCTGCTTCCACCGAGGCAAGGTCGATGGGGACGCCGGGTCCCATGGTCGATGAAATCACGATGCTCTTCACGTAGCGCCCCTTCGCGGTCGCGGGCTTCGCCTTGATCACGTTCGAGATCAGGGCATGCGCGTTCTCGGCCAGCTTTGCGGCGTCGAAGGAGACCTTGCCGACCGGGCAGTGAATAATTCCGGTCTTGTCGACTCGAAACTCCACCTTGCCTGCCTTGACTTCCTTGACGGCCCTGGCCACGTCCATCGTGACCGTGCCGGTCTTAGGGTTGGGCATCAAGCCGCGCGGGCCCAGCACCTTGCCCAGCTTTCCGACGGACTTCATCATGTCGGGCGTGGCGACCACGGCGTCGAAGTCCAGCCAGCCGCCCTGGATTCTCTGCACCAGATCGTCGCCGCCCGCTTCGTCGGCCCCGGCGTCGCGCGCCTCGCGGACTTTTTCTCCCGAGGCGATGACGATCACGCGTTTGCTTTTCCCCAGGCCGTGTGGAAGGACGACCGTGCCGCGCACCATCTGGTCCGCGTGTTTGGGGTCCACGCCGAGGCGCATGGCGAGCTCCACCGTTTCATCGAATTTGGCGAAAGCCGCTTTCTTGACCAGTGGCATCGCGTCCGCCAGTGTGTAGGCCGGCTTCTCCACCAGCTTCCTCGCGACTGCGTATTTCTTGCCCATCTTTGACTCCTGATTCTCGAATCCGCAGATCACACGTGCGCTTATCCGAATTCGTTTCTGTTGATCCCTTTGTATCTGACTCTGGTAACCTGCACAATCCGCGGATTGGAATTACGGTATCACTTCTATGCCCATGCTGCGCGCGGTCCCTTTAACGGTGGCAACCGCTGCCGTCACGTCGCGCGCGTTCAAATCCGGCAGTTTGGTCTTGGCGATCTCTTCAACCTGCTTTTCTGTGACCTTACCCACCAGATTCTTGTTCGGCTCCCCGGAGCCTTTGGCGATGCCCGCCGCGCGCTTCAGAAGCACGGCGGCCGGGGGCGTTTTCGTAATGAAGGTAAAGGACCGGTCCTGGTAGACGGTGATCACCACCGGAATGATGAGACCCTCCTGGTCCTTCGCGGAGGTCTTGGCGTTAAACGTTTTGCAAAACTCCATGATGTTCACGCCGTGTTGACCTAGCGCCGGACCCACGGGCGGCGCCGGGGTGGCTTTGCCCGCCGGGATCTGGAGCTTAACCATCGCGGTAATTTTCTTTGCCATAAATCACCTCGGAATCAGAAGTCAGGAGTCAGAAACCAGGAGCGTTGTCCCTTTCAACTTCTCGCTCATTCTTTTCTACGTACCTTGCCCGCGAGGGTGCTCAATCTCGCGCACCGGGATCGAACTTGCCGTGTCGGCTAGCAGTGCCAGTCCGACCGTGGGCACGAGAGCCTTCTTTACCGGATCGGCTGTAAGCCCCAAACTCTCCAAT
>WNGK01030862.1_pt1 | contig 10050 bp, 10 predicted proteins | sample 5400601 | NCBI WGS metagenome assembly WNGK01 (sample SAMN13153376, study PRJNA577476) | soil metagenome | isolation source: 60 cm soil or saprolite under Garry oak tree replicate 1 | place: USA:California | collected 2016-06-15 | reverse complement strand
CCCAGGTGAATCAGCACACGCTTGAGAATATTTTCCCGCCCGCGCAAGTGCACGCGCCGCATGCCACCCGTCTCATAGGCATGCGCGAAGCTGCGTTCCACCAACTCCCCCCGCCGCCGCAACAGTTCTTTTCCGTGCTCGCCACGAATCCGTCGCCGGTTGCCGTACACCGCGGCCTGTGCCTCCGCTTTGTCTTTCCAATTTCGCTGCCCTCGGTCGGGCTCCGAGATATAGCTCCGCACTTCCCCGTCCGCCAGCGCGGTCAGCGTGCCGTTGCTGTGATACCCCTTGTCGCCGACCGCCTCCGCCGGACCCTCCGGATGCACCCGCTCCCCCACCTTCTCATCGTTGGTGGCGCACGCCACCTGCGCGATGTGTTCGCCCGCCTGCGGTAAGGTCTCCAGGATCGTGACCGTATCGCCCGCATCTCCGCCCGCCACCGTCACCGCCACCACCGCACCCGTCTGCAGATCCACCGCATGCTCCGCCTTGTAGGCCAGGTGCGTCCGTCCATCTTTCATCTTCGTGATGTGGGCCTCCGGATCGTGCGGATTCACCCAGTCCCCGTTCGATCCCTTCCGCGCACGCTTGCGATCCAGCTTGGCCAACTGCTCCCGCGTCGGCGTGGCGATCCCCGAGTCCTTCGCCAGCCGCGTCAGAAACTCCTGATAGCCTTCCCCCGTGTCCCGCCGCACGATGGAGCGCATCGCCGCGTTCGCCTCTAACGTCGTGCCATCGATGCCGATCGTCTTCCCCTTCAAAAGATCCTTCTCCGCCAGCAACTCCAGGACCCAGCCGAATACCGCTCGATGCGTTTCCACATCGATCAACCGCCGCGTCCGCGAAATCGTCGAGTGATCGGGCGGCATCTCGTTCAGTCCCACCCCCAGAAAACTCCGCAGCCCCAGCGAATCCGCCGCCCGCCATGCAATCCCCCGTTCGCTGTCGATGCCCTCAAAATATCCGATCAGCAGCAAACGGAAATACCGCCCCGGCGCCAGACTGGGCCGCCCCATCTTCGCCGCGTAGAAGCGCGCACATTGCTGCTCCACGTACTCGTCAAAGCCGCGCTCCTCCAGCAACCGGTTCAACTGCTCGTAGAAAGGATGCCCCACCGTCCGCGGCAAATCCGTGTGCGCGATCCAAAGTTCCTCTTGTCGTCGCTGCTGCTCTTTTCGACCCATTCCCATGCGCAGATTCTACGAATCAGCGCTGTGGATCACACAATCTTTTTTCTCAAGGAACCCAGACTTTCACCACGGACTGCTAGTCTCCTGTCCCAGTGGTTCGTGTCATAAGTTAGAGGCGGTCGTGCGCTGCGCGTAACGAGCGATGCTGGCCAGGATTTGGTCCGCGGTTTTGGTCCAAACGAAGGGCTTGGGATCTTCATTGTGCACGTCGATGTATTCGCGGATGGCCGCTTCCAGGTCTTTTACACTGCGGAACACGCCCCGTCGAATTCGCTTGTTGGTGAGTTCGGCGAACCATCGCTCCACCAGGTTGATCAGGATCCGTAAGTGGGAGTGAAGTGGATATGAAAGCGTGGACGTTTGGCGAACCATTTCCGGATGATGGCAGTTTTGTGGGTTCCGTAGTTGTCCACAATAATATGCACATTGAGTCCAGCGGGCACTTGCGCCTCGATCACATCGAGGAACTGGCCAAATTCCTGCGAGCGGTGGCGGCGGTGCAGTTGGCCAATCACGCGGCTGGTCTTCAATTCCAACGCGGCAAACAGCGAAGTCGTGCCATGGCGTTTGTAGTCATGCGTGCCGCGCTCCACTTGCCCCGGCCGCATCGGCAACAGTGGCTGCGTGCGGTCTAACGCCTGGATTTGGCTCTTCTCGTCGACACAGAACACCACCGCGTGCTCGGGCGGGTTCATATACAAACCCACGATGTCGCGCACTTTTTCAATCAGTTGCGGGTCCGGCGACAGCTTGAACGTGTCCGCTCGGTGCGGCTGCAATCCGAAGGCATGCCAAATCCGGCTAATTGTCATCCGGCTGAGTCCGCTCGCTTTGGCTAAACCGCGCGTGCTCCAGTGGGTTTGGCCGCGGGGCGTGCTTTCCAGAGTTTGAATCACTACCTTTTCGACCTGATCATCGCTGATCTTGCGTGGCGCTCCGGGACGTGGTTCGTCGTATAGCCCTTCCAAGCGTGCTTTCAGGAAGCGCGACCGCCACTTGCCAACCATGCCCAACGAGCAGCGCAACTTCTTGGCGACCGCTTTGTTATCCAGTCCTTCGGCACAGCCCAACACCACCCGAGCGCGACGAGCCAACAGGGCTTGGCTGCGCGTCCGGTGGGCTAACGATTCGAGTCGCTGGCGCTCATCGTTGGTCACAATCAAGGGTTGCTTGGGACGTCCGGTTCGCATCTGAGCTTCCTGCATTTTAGATGCAATCCGGGTCTTACTTAGTTCACTTATTTATGGGACAGGAGACTAGACGCCCACGAACTGCCGCATCACCACTGAGTCGTACAGCGCCACTTCTACCGGCGGGTCCGACAGGTTGAACCACTGCCGCAAAAAGTAAATCCGCAACATGCTCTACTCCCACCGGCCGCCGCCGTTCCCATGCTTGGGATAATGCGGCGCCACCAGCGCGCACACCTCGCGCCACCGCTCCACTTGGCTCCATCTCTTCCAGAAATATGGCTCGACGCGTCTTCCTCGTGTACTGCTCAAAGCCGTTCATCGTGGCCAGGGTCCTCTCAGACTGTCGGCGTACGGCGGGTGGGGCTCGGGGCTCGGAAAAGCTTGACAAAAATGTTTCGTTTGTGCTGTTTTTCCTATATACAATTTCTGCAAAGTCCATTCCACATTGCACGTGACCCCGCCGATGGAAGCTGGATTCTCCGATCACGTGTGGAGCATTGAGGAAATAAAAGCGAGCAATGCGGCTGCGAAACCAGAAAAGAAACTGGTTCTCACGGTACTAGGCGAGTAGTAACATTCGCGCCAAGTGGAAAAGCCCGATTCACGGTCGGGATTTCCCTAAACTTTATCGAGTGGGTGTGGCTCATTGGGACAGACAATTATGGCAGGCTTAGTAAGCGACAACCTAAGAAGACTTGAGTCGATCGGGCTGCACAATATGACGACAGAGGAGATGGTCCAGGCCGATAGTCAAGTGGAGTCTCGCTTTCATTTTTCTGAGGGCGTGTGGTGGCGACAGGTGAAACCCTTCTTCTATCAACCAGCATTTTTCATGACCCGTATCGTTCCTCAGGAGGCTGAGCCTAAACCCTGGCTAGCGCTCGGCGGCTACTATCACATGGTTCCCGAAGCCCTGCGGAGCAATGGAGTGATTGCAGTATACGAAATAGAAAACTTAAAAGGTTATGCGCTGGAGAACCTCAAGAAAAAAAGCCGCTACGAAGTTCGTCGGGCTCTAGGTATGCTTGAGATAAAGCCAGTTGACCATTTGGATGAGTTGCTCAACGACGGCTATCGCATTTACCTCTCGTGGGAGCGCAAGACCTGTCCCAAAGTCAGGCGATCAGATCCTAGAGTGTTTCAGCGGTGGACCAGACGTTCCTTTAATCACCCTTACACGCTAATTCTCGGGGCGTATTATCAGGGACATTTGGTTGCTTACAGCTTTGCTCACGCTGTTGAAGGCGTCGCCGAGATAACCAGATGCTTCACTGATATTGAGTTTTATAAGACGTGCAGCGTATCGCCCGCCAAGGCGCTGACGTACGCCTATGTGACGATCGGGCGGCAAAATCCAAATATCAAGAAGGTATGCAACGGATTGACAAACGATAATAGGTTGCTCGCGGAGTTCAAGACTAGACTTGGGTTTCGGGCAGTTTCATATCCTGCTTGGATCCATCTGCGCTCGGGTGTTAAGCCGTTGGTCCGCTGGTGGATGCCGAGAGAATACCGTCTCTTGATGGGCACTTATGAAACGGACGTCTCAAGCCAGAGGGAGACGGCCTAGCCTTATGATTCCCTGCTTTAATGCGGCATCAGGTACAATCTCGCGCTCCGGCTTTTACACTGCTCCGCAACCGGCCACTGCGAATACCGGCAACTAGCCCTACATATCCCGATCCCACAACCGCAATATGCATCCGCTGCTCCCGGCAAAGCGAGAACGATTCGCGAAATACTTTATCAGCTTTTCTGTTGAACTTCCGCCAATCACAGATGCCAAGATCACATCGGCAGGAGATCACGGTTACGGCGTCTAACTCAGCTTTGTGTGCACAAGCATGTGCCCTGCTTTGCGGGGGTCATCGTCAGGAATCCCCTGACACTTGCGCCTGCTGGAGCCGGACAGCGGGGGCTTATTCAGGTTTGCAGTGTGTTGCCGACGAGTTTCCCGGGGTTTCTGGTGCTGACTGAGGATATGGCTGACGTCATCAGCTATGACCAGTGTCCGTGCGGAAGACGAGGCATCAGCTTTCGTTTCGCCCGAAGAGTACCGAAGGCGGAGCTCCGTGTGCTTTCGGCAAGGCTGCGCACCCGCCGCGGTCAGTGGGGATTTGAAAAGCTTCGCTCCAGTGCCACGCGGTAATTCCAGGGCATCCAGTCCGCCGGTTTGGCGGCAAGGTCCTCGGCATACCGCTGCAGTTCAGTGAGGTAGTCGAAGGGGATTCACATCATTCAGTTCGCAGGTGTGAATCAGGCTCATGTACAGATCGCCAACCTGAGCACCATTCAGCGTCTTATAAAAAAGCGAGTTCTTCCGGTGCAGAATCGCTTTCTTCAGCGCGCGCTCAACCAGATTGTTGTCGAGTGGGGCGCCTGGCTCGCGCAGAAACAAAGTCAGCGCTTGCCAGTGCCCCAGCATGTAGCTGATGGCTTTGCCTAAGCCGGAGTTCGGCTCCACTCTGTTTTCCTTTAGCTGCGCGTCCAACCATTGGTGTAGATCGTTCATGATGGGCTGGCTGTGTTGCTGGTGAAAGTGCAAACGTTCTATGCGTGATAGCTCACGCTCGCGCGTCAGTCGGTCTTGGTGGTATACCTCGCCCAATGCCTCCAGCACATGCCGACACTGTTCAGGAAAATTAGGCGTGATCTTAACAAACTGTCTTCTCCCATGCGCGAGGCAGTTCGCGACTAATAACTTGATGGGCTTCGGGGCATTGCGCGACAACGCATCCGACATCTGAATCGGCATGGGCAGTTTCGCCGCGCGCCGCCCTCGGCGATGGCCCGTCGGAGCGCCAACACCTTCATGCTGGTATCGTCGTTGTGCAAGACCTCGCCCTGGGCGGCCTCCCGGATCAGCTCATCGCGCGCCGGCTTGATCAGCTCAGCCGCCTCTTCCACGATCTCCCATTGGGTGGAAGCCGGCAGCGGGATTCCCAGGTTCTGTTCCAGATCTTCCAGCCGGTAGAACGGCATGCCCGTGCCGTATTTCAACTGCGCAATCATGGCCGCCGCGCTTTCGTCGTACTTGTCTTCCCCCACGCCTTCCGGTGCTTCCGCGCTATACACTTGCCCGCACAGATTGCAGCGCAAGCGCTGGAGGTCGTAAACCGTCGCGGTCAGGGGAGCTTGTCCTAGGATGCGCACCAGCCGCCTCGGCTCCTGCTGCTCGTAGACTTTGCCTTTCAAGCAGCCCGGGCATCTATCGCCATGTTTCAGGCTTTGGTGCGAAACCGTGACTCGGCGCGGGTTGCGATACGCTTCGGCTCCGTTTCGCCCATGGCCGGGCGGACTCGGCTTTCGTTCTCCAGCCTGCTTGGTGCCCTGCTTGCCGGCTGCTGCCTTCGACGTTCCCTCCCGGCCAGCGTTCTTCAGCACCGCTTCGGTCTTCTCCGTCGAGGCCGGAAACAACAACTCGCGTAGATCGCGAATCGTGGTCTGCTGATCTGCAACCAGGTCGGTGAGGTAGGTCAGCGCCTCCACCACGCCTTTCAGCTTGCGATACTCTTCCGCCGACAATGCCGCGCGGGCGCGCTCGACCAGCTGATTTAATTCCTCGCGATCCATGTCGATGAACTCGATTGCCGATTTCATCCTATCTCGCCGAGCCGTTCGCGAAACCGATGGTTCAGTGGGTATCCCAGAACATGCTTGATCGAGCGGTTCGGTACATAGCTGTTCGAAGCTTTGCCCCGACCCGTCGTTTCTCCCAGCCCTATCCAGTTCGCGGCCAAGTAACAGGTGCCGCGGAATCGCTCCGGGTCCACGAAGGTTTCTAGAAAGTACAGGGGATGACCATAGAAGTTCTCCCAGTCCTGGGAGATGCGCCCTGCCATACGGCCCAGAATGTGGGAAGCCAGATGCTTCACCTTGACCCACGGAAGAATCAAAAAGCGCGTGTTGTAGGCCAGGAAGCGAACATTGCGCCGCCGCGCTTCTGCACTCCAGCCGATGTAGCGGTCGCGCGCACCCAGGTGTCGCGGCGCACTCGACCAGGCCAGGCAGGCAAGCGGTCGCGATTGCCCCCAGACCAGATACTTCAGGTGCTCGCCTACCGGCTGCTCATAGCCCAGGTAATGATGTTGCTCCAGCAGGCTGTTAAACAGCGGCTCATCTCCCGTGCGCCGCACCAGCTGCTTTTTCGAGAGCGTGCGGCGGCTCGCCTCCGGGTGGGCGGCAATCATCTCGCGTATATATAAAAGGTGGACGTCGCTGATGACCCGGCCGCGGTATTTAAGCTCAGCCATTCTGTTCGTCAGTATGCACAGGTTTTCTTTGGAACGCAAGGGGGTAAGGAGGCCCTTGAGGGTTTTCTAATTCGGTCCATCCACCCGCCTCCATACTGGCGCCGCACGCACCCGCGACACGTCGCCGGCGGCCAGCAACAGCTGGGCCTCATACGACTCCAGTCTTTTGGCGGGCTTATCCGCTTCCGGCCACCAGCGAAAGCGACCTTTCGAGAGCCGCTTCTGCAAGAGCCAGTATCCTTGCCCATCGTAGGTGAGCAGGCGAATGGCAGTTCCACTGCGGCTTCGAAAAACGAACACACATCCGGAAAAAGGGTCTTCAGTCAGTTTTTCTTGGCAGAGCTGCGCCAACGAATCAATGCCCTTGCGGCCATCGACCGGCTCGATCGCGACCAGCACCCGCATCTGCGGCGTGATCTGGATCATTGTTCCACTCTTCGCCAGGCGTGCAGCAACGCCGCCCAGTCCGGCGCGGTGGCGGTCTTGCAGTGGATGCGCAGCTTGGGGCCATGCGCAGACTCGAACTCGATCACATATTCATCCACTCTCTCGCGTGCGCCGCCGATCAGTTCGACGAATCTCGGTTGGGTCTTCCTCCGCCGCGGTCTGGATGGTGCGGGAGATCCGCTTAGGTGTCTCTTGAGCGTGCTGTAGTCCAGCCGTAGCGAGTGTGCCACCACGTATATGCCGTGGCCCCGCGCCAGCTCAGCTGCCGATTGCCATACCGGCAGTGGCAGCCTTGCCCGATGTGGGTGGGTTGAGCGAAACTCCTCGAGCTGCGCCTGAAGCTCTGTGATTGATTCTGGAACCGCAGTGTTTTCCTTGGGCATGATCAGTCGCGCGCCAGGCGACTGATGAAGCTTATCAGCCTGTGACCCCGCAAGTCATGCACGTTTGCCGAAAGCACACGGAGCTCCGGGGCTGCGGTAATTTAGAAAGAGCCCGTTACCAGCAAGTGGAGAGAATCGGCGCGATATGAGCGCCATGATCCATGTAGTGGACTCCCCGCAGAGCCTCAGCTGCACTGCGAAGAGAATTCGCGAGATCGCCCTGCAAATAGAAATCGCTCCGGAAGAGGTCCTCGAAGTTTTCGGCCGGTGGTCAGCCTCACTGAGTGATCGCGAATTGCACGAGGTGCCTGGCGTAACGTTTCTCCGCCTCTGGCTCAGGCGCAGCAACCTCGAGCCCATTCTGCGGCGAGAGCTAGGCGCGAATTCGCTGAAGGAAAGATGGCGGGAAGACGGCCGTGCAAGGTTGCGTACGTTTCCATTGGGAGTAGTCGGCCACTGGCCAGCTGGGAATGTGGAGATTCAACCCGTTTTGTCTTTGACGTGCGCACTACTTGGGGGCAATGCCTGTCTGGTGCGACTGCCCGGTCGCCTCCTCGAGGTCACGTGGATGATAATGGATAAGTTGCAAGAGGCCGATCGAACCGGCGTGCTCACCGAGCGCATCTTCATGGCCAGTTTCGATCACTCGCGCATGGATCTGCATGAAGCTATGGCGCAGGCCGTGGACGGTGCGATCGCCCGGTTTCAAGTAGTAGATGTACCAGCCTCGATGGTGACTCGTGCCTCAATTTTGATGACTGAGTCGCACGATTAAAGCCGAGTCTCGAGTCAGCCTAGATCGGTCGCCCTCAAATTCTTCCCGCGATGCCTTCGCAAATTCTGGTAGCGAAGCGACACGGAGCGGGCAACTCCCATCCCTTACGCAACTGCACCCAATCAAGATGAGGACGCCTTTTTCGAAATATATCCAAAGACTGAGGCCCTGGCCTCCCCTCCCCCGGATGGGAAACTCGCCAATACAGATCCTTCCTGTGCTGCTCTTTCCAAAGCCTTTAATTAATCGCTAACTCCTCCAAATGACCTGACCTTATCGGGTGGAGTCCGATTCGCGCGAGTTGCTCGCCGAGGGCTTCGAGTTTGCATTCCCTCGAGATCTAACGAGCGTCCGTCGAACTAGAACCGATACATGGTAAGTAACAGAGATAATCCGCTGCAGGGCTTGCCTGGCTACAACTACAAACCATGCTGACCTCCCAATGGAGTGCTGCCCGCTTTTCTTCCACATGTACGAAAGCATGCTCAGACGCTCGCGATGACTGACACGAATTCTAATTCCCTTCGAAGCGATGATCTCGTAAGTCCTTCCCTCCAAATAACCCGAGCGCATGCTCTTGCCCAAGCTGGCAACCAAGGATAATGGGGTGGCGTGCTGGACAATTGCATTCGGCACAAACAAGGGAAGTTCACCCGATTGCATAAGATCGGCCAACAGAAGTGTGTCTTCGGCCCTGAGCGCGACGGGATCAAACACTCCCCGCTCCAGGTTGACTCGCGAACGCCGAATGGCGAATCCAGCGGTATTCAAGTAGCGGATGCAACCGTCGGGCCGGAGCATTTGATTTTGAAGTGTCTTGAGCCGTAGCTCTTCAGCTCTCCCCACCAACCGCGTGCAATCTCCGATTAAGTGGAGTTGGAAGCAATTATGCCGGGGTGAGTTGGTGATTGACGAATCCAGAGCCGCGAGACAGTTGGTTCGCAATCTGGAGTCGGCATCCACAAAGAGCAGTATCGAGCCGCGAGAAATCTGAGCTCCCCAATTTCTGGCTGTGGAAATTCCTGCATGAGACCGTCTGTCGATGGCCAGGGGGTAATGACCTTGCCATTGCCGAATAAAATCAGGGGCAGGTTCTGTGCTGCCATCGTCTGCAATGATGACTTCAAAGCCCGGCGCACACTCTTGTTGCGCAAGAGATTCCAGGCAGCGGTCTAGTGGTTCCCAATCGGTGAAAACGGCTATGATGACGCTGAATAACGGGTCCGTCGTCGAAATCTGATGCGTAACCATACTTGTTGATGGGCTGTATGCTGCAGTCCAAGACGGTGGATTGTTGTAGCATGGCACACTAATCCTTGGAATCATAATCTGCATGATCTCCTGGCGGTGGTAGTGACGCTGATCTGGGAGCACATGGGTTCAGACGCCGAGGATTCTGCATTCCGAAGTTTTTCCGCAACCTGTAACGCCGCCGAGGAGTGACAAAGAGTAAGAGCTTAGGGAGCGAGGTAAACCCGTGCCTTACCCGAAAGAAAGCCTGGGAACATCCTGCACGTAGTCGGAGCGCGGCCAAATGTTATGAAAGCGGCACCGGTGTGTCGTGCTCTTAGGGATCGCTCAATAACAAGTCTACAGTTTTGGCTTGATGGTGTAGTTCCACTGGGGCAGAGTTTCGTGGTGCTGCAATCGAAGGGAAGCAATTTGATCCCGTGTGGGCTTGAGACCGCAAGGATAGAAACGGCGGTCGAGGTAGGCGGTGACCTGAAGTCCGGTTTGGGTTTGTGTGGTACGGGCGTAGTTGAGGATCTTCTGGTAGGAATCTAGCGGTTCGCCGGCCCAGTTGCGCGA